>Ga0070658_10000689_pt1 | contig 29262 bp, 19 predicted proteins | sample KBSC13metaG_FD_64664 | JGI IMG/M metagenome (GOLD analysis project Ga0070658, IMG submission 64664) | Corn rhizosphere microbial communities from Kellogg Biological Station, Michigan, USA - KBS C1-3 metaG | ecosystem: Host-associated > Plants > Roots > Rhizosphere > Soil ... | reverse complement strand
CCTACCTGCAAAATTATTTCCTATCCGGAACCTATATCTTACGCCAAGGGTCTCGTCGAACAGAACCGCATTCTCGACGCCCTGCTCACCGGCGACGGTATCGACACGCTCATGCTGCTGGAGCACAAGCCGACCATCACCGTCGGCCGTGGCAGCGTCCCGACAGACCTCTTACGCACGCACGAAGAACTGCGCGCCGACGGCATCGACGTCGTCGAGACCGACCGAGGCGGCGAGATCACCTACCACGGCCCCGGCCAACTCGTCGCCTACCCCATCCTGAACCTGGAAGCGCATGGGCGCGATCTGCATCAGTACCTTCGCAAACTCGAGGAAACAATTATCCGGACCATCGCCCATTTCGGCATAGACGGCGGGCGTGATCCAGGGTATACAGGGGTCTGGACGAGCAACCGCAAGATTGCCGCGATCGGTATCAAGGCGCGTCGATGGGTGACCATGCACGGCATCGCCCTCAACGTCGACGATGACCTGACGCCGTTCCGCCGCGACTTCGTTCCGTGCGGCATCTCCGATCGTGGGGTAACGTCGATGCAGGAAGAGCTCGACGCACCGATTACCCGCGCAGATATCGAACCGGTCTTCATCTCTCAATTCTGCAAAATCTTCGGCGTCACCGCGGAATCCTAGTAGCCGTAGGCCAATCGAACCGAAAAGTGTAGGGGGATTCCGGCAGGCAAGCCCCGCGAACCTAAGGGAAGCCCGCATGCCGGCGACTTTGAATTAGCCTACTAGCCCGCAGCCCACAGAAAACTCATCGCAAGGGACCGAACATGACAACAGGCCAAGAACTCGCCGCGGCGATTCGAAGCGCTCTGCGCAAACCGCTCGGCATGGGCGGCGACCTCGGTCTCACGGCGGCTCTACGCGGCGTCCACCCCACAGACATCGTCGGGGCAATGCAGTCGCTTCGACTTCCAGAGGCGCTGGCCGTCTTCAACTGGCTCGACAACGCCAGAGCCGCCGATGTCCTCGACGAGCTCGATCCCGAGACAGTGCGTTTCCTCACGGATAACGCTCCACCGGGTCGCATCGCTGAACTGCTGGACCACCTCCCGATGGACGACGCCGCGGAAGTCGTCTCGGAAGCCGATCCGGCGAAAGCGGAAGCACTCCTCGCCGGCCTCGACGCACTCGCGCCCGCCGATGCCGCCGAAGTCCGCAAGCTCCTCTCCTACCCCGAGTACACCGCGGGTCGATTGATGACCGACAAGTTCGCCGCCGTCAGCCCGCAGACAACCGCCGCCGAAGTCCTCGACTACCTCAGGCAACATGCCGACACTCTCGAAACGGTCAACGAAATCTACGTCCTCCACGACGATAAACGCCTTGCGGGTGTCTTCCCTATCCGCCGCGCCCTCACGGCGCCGGGTGACCAGCACGCAAGCGAATTTATGACGCCGGACCCTGTGAGCGTGTCACCGGATACCGAGCAGCAGGAGGCGGCGCTCATCATATCTCGCTACGATATGCTGACACTTCCGGTCACCAATTCGCTAGGTCATCTCCTGGGCATCGTCACCATCGACGACACCATCGACGTCCTTGTCGAGGAGTTCGACGAAGACTTCCTGCGCAGTGTCGGTACCGACGCCGAAGAGCTCGAGCGCAAGTCCCCCGCGCGGATCGCATGGCTGCGCGCGCCGTGGCTCCTTGCCACCATGTTTATCGAACTATTCGCGGGCTTCGTGGTCAATCAGTACCACGCGACACTCGTCCGCTTTATCCTGCTCGCGAGCTTCATGCCCATCATCAGCGCCATCAGCGGCAACACCGGTCTTCAGAGCGCCGCAATCGTCATTCGTGGTTTGAGCTCCGGACAGGTCGAACTGTCGAACTGGCGCGGCGTTGTCGGTCGTCAGATGGCCACCACCCTGATCCTCGGCGGCGTCTGCGCGGTCGTCCTCGGCCTGGTCGCCGGCCTGTGGGCGCATCAGTTCGCGTTCGGGCTAGTCGTCTTCCTCGGCATGTTCATCGCCGTCAACATCGCGGGCGTCGTCGGCACCATCGTCCCGCTCCTGTCCAAGCGCGCCGGCTTCGACCCCGCCCTCACCGCCGGCCCCTTCGAAACCGCCTTCCAAGACGTCATCGGGATCAGCGTCTTCCTCAGCCTCGCATCTGTTCTGCTGCACTGGCTGACATAATCGCTGAGGGAAGAGGAGTTTCTATCCACAGATTGGGACAGATTGCAGCGATTTTCAGAAGGACGATTTCCGATCTTATATCTCTTTCCGAACATCTGCGTAATCTGTGTAATCTGCGGATAATACTCCTCTCCTCTCCTATCACGCAGGGGTATAATAAGGGCCATGAAAGTGCGGGTGAAGCTGGAGATTGCCGACCGAAAGATCGACGAGGTCGTGGACGGCCGCGACGCTGCCGACGTGCTCGCTCAGGCGAAGGCCAGGGTAGAACGGGAGCTAGGCTGGAAGGGATTCTTCTTAAAGGCCATGAGCCCGCTCGGCTTCGCGCAAGAGGTCGTGCGGCGATACAACTCCGGCACGGACAGCAAGTACGCGATCCCGCAATCCGCCGACGAGTTCTTGAAGCTCGGCGCAGACCTTGGATATCTGCAAGAAGTCACCGAATGACGCAGGGACGTCGTCCTGTAATGTGCACGGTTCCACAATGACCAACTACCACGAACTTCCGCTCTTCCCGCTCAACACCGTCCTCTTCCCGGACATGCCGCTGCCGCTGCATGTCTTCGAGCCACGCTATCTGGAAATGATGGAGTACTGCCGCAGCGAGCGTATGCCGTTCGGGGTGGTACTCATCCAGAGCGGCCCTGAGGTGGGCGGACCGGCGCTGCCGTTCTCGATAGGCACCATCGCACGCATCACCCATCGCGAACCGCTCGAAAGCGGACGTCTCAACATCGTGGCCACCGGCGAGAACCGCTTCCGCATTATCGACCTCAACCACGCGAAGAGCTACCTGACCGCCACCGTCGAGGCCATCGAGGACGAGTCGGCCGATGCGATGACGTTGTCACTCGCCTATGATCAAGCCGCTGAACTCTTCCGCACCTACCTTCGACGTCTCTACCTGCTCGCCAACCGGCACGTCAGCTCCGTCCAGATCCCCAGCGACCCCGCACTACTTTCTTACTCCATCGCCGGCGCCGTCCAGGTGCCGCTTCTCGAAAAACAGCGCCTCCTCGAATTCCCCACCATCGAGGACCGGCTGATGCGCGAAATCGAAATCCTCACCGCCGAAGTCGACGCCCAGGAGTTCCTCTGCGAAGTCCACGCCGGCCTACCAGACCGGACATCGTGGGAGATCTCACCGATCAACACCGAAGAGCTGCGCCAGTTGACGTCGAGGAATTAGCGTTCCAGAGCGGTTCGATCCCAGTGACCGAGTGTCGCCGCGCCGTCGTACGTCGACTGCAGAAATGCCAGGAGCGCTTGCTCCGGGTCCGCGGCCGTTCGGACAGCCTCGTACGGGAGAATGAATTCCCGCAACGTCTCGTGGAAGTACGCCCCCTCCGGCTGAACAAGAGTTGCTCCGAAGCCGGACGGCGATGGATAAGCGTAGGAATAGAACGCCGCCTCGCCCAAGCCGGCTCCAGGCCAGAAACCCGCGCTGGAAACCTCATGCGAGTAGGCCTCCAACATCACCCGATCCGGGCAGTGAGGAACTCCACCCGGATGTCGCGGTGCGGTACGTCCCGAGAACCGGGTCACCGCAAGATCGAACGCTCCCCAGAAGAAATGTACGGGACTTGCCTTGCCGTTGAAACCGGCGCGGAATTTCGTAAAGACGCGCTCAACAGCCACGAGCGCCAGCCAGAATCGATGCACCGCATCGGCATCATAACTTGCGTGATGCGTGTCCTTTCGAAACGGGATCGCCTCGGCCACCTCAACGGGCTTCGCATAGATCGTAACCTGCATTCCGAGGCTATCGAGCGATGCCATCAGTTTGAGATAGAAATCGGCCACCGACATCGGCTCCAGCGAGAATGAACGGACGTAACCATCGGACGTCGTGATCCTCAGCACATGGTCGATGAAGTCAAAGTCGATTGTGAACACGCCGGTCCCGCACGGCATCGGCATCGTCGTTAGACCGCGCGACGTTACATAGAGGGTGCACCCCCAGTAATGGTTGACCGGCGGGAAATGTCCAAGCCGTATCTTCCCCACGATCTGCGTCCACATGTGGACGGTGGTGTACGTGTCCTCCCAGGCATCGACAGGTGGGAGGGTCGGCCAACTGCTGCGAGCTTCATTCATGTGCTTTTCCGTGACGTAGGCGATACTCAGGGGAGTATACCCATGGCGCTAGTGCGTCGCAGGCAGCTATCGCGAAACGTCGACCAAGCCGACAACGTTGTTACAAGCATCTTGATCGACGTGAACGGCAACCATGCTGCGAAGACTCTCCGCGGAACAAAAAACGTTACTTGCCCTGGCGATATTGATCGGCATCGTCGCGTGTGGATTGGCTTGGATGAAGTTCTCGTTTGATCGACAAATTGACCTGGGCAACAAACCTGCCCCAGTCGTATTCCAGAGGGTATTGCGGAGTGCGGTACCGCCGGGGGCAAGCAACATTAGGATCGCCGGGATGGCGAGTTTGAGCGGTGAAGTATGGATTCACTTTCATTCGAGTAACGTCCATCGAACACTCGCCGCTCTTCTCAGTAATCCAGGTCTGTCGATCGGCGGTCCTAATTCCGTGGCGGATGAGTACCCTTTCGATAGCAAGGGCAACCGTTATGCGGCGGCTGTCGGATGGGGAGATCTCGTGAGTGCTGTCAAACCAGAGTACTACAACTTCGGTTGGAACCCAAACCAGGGACAGGGTTGGTTCGGAATAATCGTAGTGGACCGTCGACGCGGCGACTTCTATATCAATGGAGGATTGCTGTAGTAGGGCAAAACCGTGTCAACGAATGGGCCAGGCACGGTCGCTATCGGTTCGGCAGCCGTTGGTGCGGCGCATGTGGAGCAGTACGGCGATTAGCTTGTCGAGTTGCATTGCCAGCCCGGCCCTAACCTTGGCAAAGATCCCGGGTGACGCCGCGAAGTAGCGAGCCAGACGCGGCGACGCCTCTTGTAGATCCGGCGCCTCGCTGTATATGGCATGAGCGAAGTCCATGAGTCCGTACTGAATCAGCAGGACGACGAGCTTGAGCTTGCGGTCCATCGGCAGCGCCGACGCCCTCGCATCGCTGATGCCAAACAGCATGTCTCCATTGACGAGCTGCCCTCGGTTTCGGCCTCGATAGCCAATGCGTGTCCGAAATACCCTGCTGACATACAAAAGTTCGAAACCGCTCTCATGCATGATTCGCTCGATGTCGAACGCGAGCTTCTGTCCCTCATATCGCGCAACGAACGACACTTCGACCTCGACCAGAAGCGCCTTTGCGAGTGCCGCTGTCGCCGCCGTCAGGATCTCGTGTTCCGTTCCCTGAGTGTCTAGCTTGAGGATGTCGACCTCCGAGATCTCGCCGGCCTCCATCATGGCATCAATAGTAGTCGACTGCACGGTGACATCGCGCACGATCTTCATCCCCGGCTCATATCGGTGTCGATAGGAGGCCGCTGGGAGAAGTGACGAGCTTTGAGTGATCCGTTCGTACAGATGAAACGTGACCGAACCTGGCGATCCCCCGACAAAATAGGGCAATGCTCGATAGCCCCTGAAACCTTGCTTCCCCAGACTGTTGAGCCGTTCGACTTCCTTGACGTCGGCGTCGAAGGCTACGATGTCGAGGTACCGATTCAGCGGTCTCAACTCCCCAAGACTACCTCCCCGCGCGCCGACATCGACCACGTAGATGGGATTCGCCGAGAGATGGGCGTCGAGTGGCGCCCAATCGATCGACTGCCAATTCAGATTGTATGGCAGATTTTCGTCGAGCATTCCGCGGATATGGAAAAGACCGTGTGCGAGGGATGGCATGGTGTTCACGTGTCCAGGTTCCAACTGAATCTACTATGGCTTGGCGCCAAACCGAAAACCGGGCTGGTTGAACTTCGACGAAGATACCATCAATACCCTCGTAAGTCAACGCTTGTCGTTGGTGGAGTCGACATCCTACTTTCCCATCCGACCCCAGCGTACTCAGGAGTCTAACCGATCGGATTCTAGCCGACAATGCCCTTACTGCTGACGCCCGCAGAGTGTACGAAAGGCGTGGCTGATCTCCGGGTTCGCATTGGTTTAAAGCGCTGGGCCGAAGCGCAGTACGGCCCAGCGCGGTAGAGAGAAGATCGACCCTCGCTCTACCATGATTTATCCGTTGGTCGCGGCTATGGATAGATCGCGCTGTAGACCGTTTGTGCGAGCACCGCGGCGCCGATTGCGTTCGGATGGACGCCATCCGTATAGTATTCGGGATGTCCGACAAAGGGCGCGTGGGTATCGATCAACGTGGCCCCGTTAGCGGTGGCGATTGCTTTGATATTCGGATTTATGAAGTTCTCAACGTTGTATGAACTGATGCCGTAAAGGCCATCGTTGTATACCGGAAGACAAAGGCACACATAGACTTTAGGATGGGATGACAGGTTCTTATATCCCGCAATCATGGCCGCGTAATCCGTAGGATAATTCTGACCGTAGGGCGTCCAATTGATCGGTTTCGAATCATTGGTTCCAAGCATAATGATGTACTTGGCTGCGTTGTAGCGTATGCTCGCATCATACTGATGCTGATTCCAATATGGTTTGTCACCCAGTTTGAGCATTGTGGTTCCACTCACGCCATAGTTGATGACCTGGTAGGACGAACCGAGAAGGTTTTGCAACCGGTTCGGATAACGATCAGAGGTATTGGATAGGGTTGCTCCAAACGTAATACTGTCACCAATGCATGCGACGCGAATCTGGGCACGTGCGGGTGAGGTGAGCAATAGGCTCAATAAAGCCAATATGCTAATTACCCTGGTTGCCGCAAGATATAATTGTTTGCCACCTGCCAGTACGCCCGAGATATTGTTCATCTGTAAACTCCTTTGTCGTTGTCGAACAAATGTGAACTCCAGCGGCTTCCGGTTACTTCCGGAAGCCGCGCACGCTCTGCGGCAGTCGCAGGATGCCACGTGCCGCATCACTGGTTAGGGATAGATGGCGTTATAGATCGTCTGCGCCAGGATCCTGGCGCCAGTTGCGTTCGGATGCACTCCGTCGCTAAAGTACTCAGGGTGACCGACAAACGGCGTATGCGTGTCGATGAGTATCGTGTTCGTCGACGCGGCAATAGTCCGAATATCAGGATTAATGTAGTTCTCGATATTAGATGCGCTTATGTTGTAAGCGCCGTCCTTAAATACGGGCAGGCACAGACATATGTAGACGATGGGATGAGATGGCACGGCACGATAGTGAGCGATCATGTCGGCATAGTTCGTCATGTAGTTCTGCCCATACGGCGTCCAGTTGTACGGTTTGGAATCGTTGGTGCCGAGCATGATGACGTACTTGTTGGCGTTGAAGTTTGTGCTGGTGGTGAATTCGCTAACGTTCCAATAAGGGTTGTCGCCCAGCTTCAGCATTGTAGTTCCACTATGACCATAGCTGGAATCGAGATTGCCGACCACATAATTCGGGCCAAGCAGCGTTTGCAGATTGTCCGGATAGGAGTTGCCCTTCAGCGGATGGATCGTGGCTCCGTAAGTAATGCTGTCACCAACACAGGCGACGCGGATCTGTGCGGTCGCCGGTGACGCCGAAGTTAGCGTCACAACGAAAAACGCTGCCGACAAGAAACGCATTACGCTTGTCCGATTCAGACCTCGAAAGAATTCCAACGAATTCGACATTGATAAGCTCCTTTTTATCGTTAAATTGCAAAAGTGACATTAAGAATAAAAGTCTAAAGTTTTAACTACCGATCACATTGCCGGAACAGATTCATCCCCTCCTTCGAAATTCTAATAGTTTGATAATTAAACGTTTAATTATCTATAAACAGGATTTATAACAGCTAAACAAGCCAATACCATATTGGTAAATCGCTTTACTAACGTTCAATTGCAGTATAGCACATGCTTCCTATTGAGTCAAATGCATTTGTTAACGGCGGATTTCCAGGCAAATGATCACGTTGGCTGTTAACGGCGAGGCGGACACAATCAGCGTGCAGACGTATTCTCTCTCTTAAATGAGAGGCTGCCATCACTCTGAATCGTTTGTCCAGTCGTCGAGAGGATTTTCATCGCACGTCGTCGACGGCGGAATAGCGGTGCTTTCGTGTTTCATGCGACCGGGTGAGTGAGGTATGATTCGGTTGGCGTGGCCGATAAATAGTTATATGGTCCTGCTTTTACCATCCCTTGCAGCATAAGGTGATCGCGAGACCGAGTTCGAAATGGCAATACTTCACAGACAGTCGACCGACCGTACAACAAAAAAGGCGAAAAAATCGCCCGAGGGACAGAGCGCCCGCATGGGTGTGATCCCGGCCGCCGTCTTTCTGGTCTTCAGCATTCTCTACTGCGCCACCGGCACGTCCTATAACACCTTCGACGCTGTCTCCTACTCGAACCAGATCGCGCATCTCTACCCACGCACCGGCGACCCGCACTGGCTCTTCCACCCTCACCACCTCCTGTTCAACGCGACGGGCTACGTGCTGTGGACGATCGCCCGCGCTTGCGGATATCATGGCGGGCCGCTACCTGTCCTGGAGACGTTCAATGCCATCGTCGCCGCGCTGGGCATCACCCTTTTCTACATGACCCTCAGGCGCCTCATGCAGCGGTCGACCTGGCTGCCGGTGATAGTTTCAACGGGGCTTGGACTCTCCTTCGGCTATTGGATCTGTGCTACCGATGCCCGCGTCAACGCCATGAGCACCACCCTGCTCATGGCATCGTTCGGGGTGCTGTGTTCGAACTTCGAGTTCGCCAGGCTGCGGCACGCCGCTGCGGCAGGCCTGCTCGCGGGACTCGCCCTACTCTATCACGAGAGCAGCGGCCTATTCCTCTTTGTCGGGTTGAGCGCGCTGGCGGTGATGCCGTCGAGGGCGCCGAGGCTCAGACTCGCCGCCACCTTCGTCGGCGCTTGGGCTATCGTCGTCGGGCTCGGCTATATGATTGTGGGAGGCCTGGTGCTCAAATTGCACTCGCCCACGGCGTTCCACTCATGGTCGAGTGAATATGCCGAACTCGGCTGGTGGTGGAACTTCCACATCTTCCACAATATCCGGCTCGATGCCTATGCGCTCCGGCACGCCGCCTTCGTCGAACCTCCCGGCAAGCGCGGAACGTTCCACCTCGCCGCGGACACGCCGACCGGTCTGCTGGCTCTTTACTTCGCCACGTTGATCGGCTGGGCCGTGGGCATTTACTACTTTTTCGCCGCCCTCCCGCTCCTGTGGCGCACGCACTATCGACCGATCCTGATCATGTCGGTCGTCTGGATCGCCCTCTACGCCGCGTTCTTCACGGTGTGGTCGCCTGGCTACTTCGTGTTCTGGGTTCCTGCGCTCGTACCCATCAGCCTGATCCTGGCCTTGACAATGGCGCATTACAGATCCAGGCGCGCTGGTGTCGCCGTCAACTGGCTCGTGGGCGCTTGGATCGCCATGTTTGCCACGGTCAACGTAATGTCGAGCATCGGCCCGCACCTCACGCCGCAGTCAAGCCCATTCCAGCGAATCGCGCTCGAATACCGTGCTCACACCACCCCCGGCGACATTGTGCTGATGGCCGGAGTCGGCGACTTGTCCGCGCTTGAGGTCAACATTCCGTACTTTGCCGACCGCCAGGCCATCTCCGCCCACGCCGCCCTGACCCGCGCGCATGACGATCCCGCAACGGCGATCGCGTCGATGCAGGACGCCGTGCGGTCGACCCTGGCCGCCGGCCACGACGTCTATGTTGTCGACGATCTCTATGACATGCCTCACAATTCCGGCGTCGTCATCGGCCTAGAAACCCACCACCACGGCATCGAGCCAGATCAACTCAAGCCACTCTTCGCGCCGTGGAATGTCGAGCCCGCATGGACGAGCTCGCACGGGCCCGTCTGGAAATTGACGGAGCGGCCGCCTTCGACAATGCCGCAACAATGAGCCAGATCGATTGTCAATGGATACGAGGATAAGCTCTTTGACACGCACAAACCTTTTAATCGGCCTCTGCACGCTCGCGTCAATGACGACCGCGTCCGCCCAGCAGACGACAACAACGCCCGCGCCATCGACTCCCATGACGCAACCGACAAATCCAGGGACCGCTCCCGCCGCGCCGGTTCCCAACCCGAACAACATCGGCCAGCCCGAGCCGCCGGGTCCGAACGAACCGACTCCGCCGCCACCGACCCCCGCACCGCCAGTCGAGAAGACGATCACCCTCGACACCGCGAACGACATGGTCGGCATCGCGCAGCAGACCGCCAGCCAAAAGGGACTGCAAGGGCGCATTATGTGGATCGACGCCGGCGCGAATGTCGGCAACTTGAACTCGGTCGACAAGATCAACGCCATCGTCGACAAGATCAAGAAGGCCGGCTTCAACATGATCGTCCTCGACGTCAAACCGATCGTCGGCGACGTCATCTATCCCAGCAAGTTCGCCCCCAAGCTCACCGGCTGGAAGGGTCAGACGTCGCCTGCGGACCTCGATGTCCTCCGCCACGTCCTCGATGCCGCACACAGCGCAGGCCTCACCGTCTACGCGAACATGAGCACGTTTGGCGAGGGCCACAAGATGGTCAAGCGCGGCCTGGGATACGACAAACCGAGTTGGCAGACTACCATGTACCTGAGCGACCGAAGCGTTAGCGCGTCGGGCATGAGATATCCGCTTGCCAAGCTCAACACCGTGCCCAAAGACGAGAAGAGCCTCGGCATCCTTAGCGTTCAATCCAAGATCCCAACCGGCGCGGACGTCACCGTGGCCGTACTGAATCTCGACGCCCGCGTGGTCACCGTCTACGGCGCGGGCGTTCAAGTGCCGGAACCTCCTGCTGCTCCGATGTTAGCGCCTGATGCCCCGGTTGGCCAGCCGGAGCCGGGCGCCGTGGCGGCCGGCGAACCCACGGAAACCCCCGAAGAACCACTGCCTGTCGTTCACCAGATTCCTCCGGCCGGTTATGCGCTCGTCGGCAAGGGCGAAGCAGGGGAATGGCTCGCCGCCCATGCCCGCATCGGCAACATCATGCTCTTCCGCGCCGACCCGAACTTTGTGCGCATCGCCGACGACAACAGCGGCGATCAGGTTTACACCATCTTCTGCGATCCGCACAATCCCGACGTTCGGGCGCATGAGATGGACATCACAAAGGAAGTCGTCACCAACTACGATGTCGACGGCATGGTCTTCGACGATCGCCTGCGCTACGCGGGCATCAACGCGGGCTTCGGCGAACCAGGCCGCAAGGCGTTCGAAAAGGTCGTGGGACATCCACTGACCTGGCCCGATGATATCTACCACGACGCCGCATTCCCCGGCCGGGACCCGGTCATCGGCCAGTACTACCAACAGTGGCTTGAGTGGCGAGCGGACAACGTGTCGAGCTGGCTGAAAGAGGCAGCGGCGACGGTGAAGTCGATCCGCCCGTCGGCGCAGGTTTCCGTCTACGTCGGCTCCTGGTACGGCGACTACTTTAAGAACGGCTCAAACTGGGCATCGCCGGACTTCAAGGGCGCTAAGCAGTGGACCTGGGACACGCCCGAGTATCGGAAGACCGCGTACGGCGCTAACCTCGACTGGTTGACCACCGGCTGCTACTACGTCTATCCGACCATCGCCGACGCCCAAACAGTCGGCGTCAGCGCCGGCCAGAGCGTCGAGGCCGCCGGCCAACTCTCCAACCGAGTCATCTACGACAGCAGTTGGGTCTACGCCGGCATCTACGCCCTCAGCTACCAGAACCACGTCGACACCTTCAAAGACTCCATCAAGGCGGCGGCAGGTTCGTCGCAGGGAGTCATGATCTTCGACATGTCGCAGATCGTGCAGTACGACTGGTGGGACGCCATCGCCGAAGCCTTCGGCCCCGGCCCGGTTCCAGCGGCGCCGAACACCGTCCCCGGTCTCCTCGACACCGTCCGCGCCCAACATGCCGCCGACATAGCGGCGGGCAAACCGCAACCGTCGATGCCGTCGTATCAGGGCTTACAGGACGTGGGGTTGTAGTCAATGGAGGAGGATTCACAAGTGGACGACGAAGAGTTCAAAATGACCGAAGAAGACTATGAAGAGGTACTCATGGCAATCCGAGGCTTCGTGTATTCTGGCTACTATACTGCCGAGCGAATTTACGAGGTGGTCACAGAGGAGATGTATGAGCCGGAAGACATCGACGTCGAATGGGTTCGCGACAGAATCGCCGAGCTATTCCAGGCGAAGCTGGCCGAGGAGAAGACGTGGCCTGCCATCACCGACTGCGACCGCTTGGACATGGCGTTCGAAGAGTTAAACCGATCGGGCATCATCGCGCTACAGAATGCCGGGATGACTCAGTCAGACGGCTGGGACGATGTTCGAGAGGTATATCACGAACGCGGAGGAAGGACGTCGGGTATCGAAGGCTACTGTTTCTACCACGGTCAAGACTTGGAGCGCGTCGTGATGGGGGATATCCTCTACCTTCGCTTTGGCGCGATGGATCAGGACGAGAATCATGGAGTCACGGTCGGCAAGCGCATAGTAGCGATTCTCAAGAGCCATAAGTTTGAGCCCGAGTGGAACGAGACCTTCCAGCAGAGTATGCACATCCGCGGCATTGACTGGAAGCGTCGCTCAGTTCCATCGGGGACCTAGACATCTTTCTTGTATTTCCTTAAGGTCGGTTGGTGATTACATTCGCACGTTGTATTAACGCAGTATTGTTGGCTCTCGCATCGGTTTCATTGTGCTTAAATCAGGCCCGCGCCGATGACACCTTCGCCGCGCCGACGTCGACGCCGCCACGAGAACGACCTCGCGACTTTAAGCCTTTCGCGCAGGTCGAGACCCACCGAATCCGGATCACCAACGCGGTCGAGGGGCAAGTGCAGGTGTCGACCGACGCCGGCGCGACATGGACCGTGGTCGGCGACGTCACCGCGCCGGCGACGGATAGCCTGACCGGATACCTCGCCAGCGGTTATGCGCCGCCGGGGACCGTGGCTGCCGTTGCCGTCCATGGCCTGCGCGTGCGGGTCGGCGACCTCGACACGGCGTATCCCAAGATGTTCAGCATCCTCCCGCTGGAGTTCGCGCAGACCCCCGTATTCTTCGGCGGCCACGTCAGCGGGGCATCGGGCATCTACACCGACATCCCGACGGGCACGTCGATCTTCCGCGAGCTTTCGCCCTACAATGGCAACCCCGCCTATCTGGAAGACCATGGCGGAAAGCTGACCGATTTGCCGACGAACTACAAACCCAAGCCCGGCGACATCCTCGACATCATCGTCCGCCGCCCGGCAAAACCCCTCATCGAGGTCGACTTCCAAAACGTCAAGCACGGCAAGGTCACCGCTAAATACGCCGACGGAACCGTGCAGCACGTGACCACGGTCCTGAAGCCCGTCTACGGTGTCGGCCGCTACGACGGCACCTCATACACAGGTGTCGGCGCGATCAACACGAACCACACGGGTGTCATCACGGTCTCGACCGCCCCAGTGTCGACATCGCCGCTCTTCGAAGGCACCGGCGACGAGCGTCGGGGCGGTTTTCAGATCATGCCGTCGTACCACAATTCGCAGAGCGAGGAGGCGTGGGCGCCGAGCGCGATGGTGCTGGGCACGAAAGGCAAGGAAACCCAGCCCGACCTCGAAGGCACTCCGCCGCTATTCATGGGGCATTTTGACCTGAGCTGGCTTCCCGGCGATCCTGCCCACTCCTGGCGGGCAGAGGTACAGTACGGAGGCAAGCAAGAGTGGACGCCGATGCCAAAACTCATCGGCAGCCAGAGCGACCCCTTTCGACGCGTGACCGCCATCCGACTCGTTCGCGACAGCTACGGCGACAAGAAGTGGCTGACCGCGCGCATCGAGAATGACGCATCCGCCTACCGCGCCCAGCGATTAGCCATGGCAAAGTCGGGTAAGATAGCGGTTAAGCGTGGCCGATTTAATGTCGACGCGGGCAGTGTCGATCCGCGCACGAAATTCGTCGCCTTCTTCATCGACGGCGGCTTTCGGAACCTGACCAACACCCAGCCGTACTCCTATACCTGGGACACGAACGACAGCGTCGACGGCGAGCACGTGATCGAGATCGTCGACGAAGACGAAAACAACGAAAACCTGCGAACTAAAGTAATGCACGTTTGGGTCGATAACTCCGGCCGCATCGGTGGATAACTAGCGCTTCGCCGACGCCCGTCCGAAGGACGATCTCCACGCCAGCCCATGACTTCAGTCATGGGTTGCAAACGTGTTGGAGCATTTCCATGGCAACTTACTGCGGAGTAATGTCAGGCACGAGTTTAGACGGAGTCGATGTCGCGTTCGTCGATATCGACATCAACGTCGACGTCGACAGTGGCACAATCCGATTCGTCGTCAAGCCGATCGCGAGTGGATTCCGGCCGTACTCCGAGCGCATGTCCGCCCAGCTCCAATCGTTGCGCTCCGGCGAGCCAGTAGACATCGGGACGGTCTGCGAGATGCATTCGCTGCTGGGTTGGGTCTACGCGGAGGCCATCACCGCCGTCGCGCGTGACAACCGAATCGACACTACGAGCATCGCGGCCGTCGGCCTGCACGGTCAGACGGTGTGGCATGCGCCGGCGGCAGACCCTATCCGCGCGCGTCGACACGGCACGCTCCAGCTCGGTCAGCCGGCCGTCGTGGCCGAGCTGCTCAACATCAGCGTGGTGAGCGACTTCCGTGCCGCCGATATGGCCGCGGGTGGACAGGGCGCGCCGCTCGTTCCCTTCGCCGACTTCGCCATCTTCGCGTCCCCCGATGAAAACCGCGCAATCCTCAACATCGGGGGGATCGCCAACCTGACCTACCTGCCCGCCGGCCGCGGCTTCGCCTACATCATCGGATTCGACACCGGCCCCGGCAACCTCCTCATCGACGGCCTCAGCCGCAAGTTCAACGACAAGCCCTACGACGAAGCCGGCGCCATCGCCGCCACCGGTACGCCCATTACCTGGGTGGTAGACGCGTTCCTCGATCAGGACTACTTCCGCAGGCAGCCACCCAAGAGCACCGGCGCGGAACTCTTTGGCGCGGAGGCCGTTGAGAAACTCGCGGACATCCTTAAGGGCTACACCGTCGCCGACGCCCTCGCGACCGCCACGCGCATCACAGCCAAGAGCATCCAGCGCGGCATCGACCAGTTCCTGCCGGCCCGACCAAAGCGTATCATCGTCGGCGGAGGCGGCACGCACAACAAGACATTGATGGGCTACCTCACCGAGCTGCTCGACGACGTCATCTTCGACAGCCACGAAGCCCACGGTATCGACGGAGACTCCAAGGAAGCCATCGCCTTCGCGCTCCTCGCCTGCGCCCGCGTCAACAACATCCCGGCCAACATCCCCAGCGTCACCGGCGCACGCGGCCGTCGACTCCTCGGCGTCGTCACCGACGTCGCCTGACTCCAACGAATGCCAGTTCGGTTGACTCGCCCCTGTCTCAAATGCCATACTAAAGCGAATCTTTAGATGTGACCGCGGTCGACACACGCGAATGCGGGAATACGTCAGCCCCACTGATAAACTTCCCGCGGAACCCCACACCCCTGAAGAGCATTTATTGAAATGTCCCCAACGCAAGTTGGCTCGAAGGAGACAGATATGGCAGTACGAGTTGGTATCAACGGCTTCGGCAGAATCGGCCGATTGACCTTCCGCACAATTCAGGAGCGCTATCCCAATGGAGAGGTCGAGGTCGTCGCACTTAACGACTTGACCGACGCCCACACCAACGCGCACCTGCTCAAGTACGACAGCAACTACGGCCCGTTCAAGGGAACCGTTAGCTACGAAGACAAGGACATCATTGTCAACGGCAAGAAGATCGACGTCTACGCGGAGAGGGACCCGGGTCAGATTCCGTGGGACAAGTCCGGTGTCGACGTCGTCCTCGAGTCGACCGGCTTCTTCACCGACGCCACCAAGGCCGTCGCGCACCGCGAGCATGGCGTCAAGAAGGTCGTCATCTCGGCTCCCGCCAAGAACGAGGACCTGACGATCGTTCTGGGCGTCAATGAGAATATGTACGACCCGGCCAAGCACCACGTCATCTCGAATGCGTCGTGCACCACGAACGGTTTGGCTCCGGTCGCCAAGGTCCTGCATGAGAACTGGGGTATCCAGAAGGGCCTTCTGACCACGATTCACGCTTACACCGGTACGCAGAAGATCGTCGACACGGCCGCCAAGGATCTGCGCGATGCTCGCGCCGGCGCCATGAACATCGTTCCGAGCAGCACCGGCGCGGCGAAGGCCGTCGGCCTCGTCATCCCCGACCTGCAGGGTAAGTTCACCGGCATGGCTTTCCGCGTCCCCACCTCGACGGTCAGCGTTGTCGACTTCACCGCGATCCTCGACAAGGATGCTTCCCCGGCAGAGATCAACGCCGCGATGAAGGCAGCGGCCGAAGGCTCGCTTAAGGGCATCCTGCAGTACTCGGACGAGCCCCTGGTATCGAGCGACCTCAAGGGCAACCCGCACTCGTCGATCTTCTCGGCTGTCGACACGATCGGCCTGGGCAGCTTTGTCAAGGTCGTCTCCTGGTACGACAACGAGTGGGGCTACTCCAGCCGCGCCGCCGACCTGCTCAAGTTCCTGGCGGACAAGGGCTTCTAAGCCTCGGCAGGTACTTCATCTTACAGCCGTGGCTGTCGGTTCCAGGATCACTCCGGTAACCGACGGCCGCGGCTTTTGCGTATCGAGACCACTCCCTCACTACCGCACATCTCGCCATACCTGTCTGCCCCATACTCGCTCTTCGCTTCGCAATCCTTTGTAATCCGCATTGCAGTGCACCCGTAAATTAGAAAGTTCTAATTGAGTCCGTTGTTCCACGTTCTCCGGCACCAAAGTTAGCTTTCGGCCGAGCTAAATTTATTGGAGTGCCCGGCCGCAACACGGTAAGATGATTAATGTGGCGGATTTGCGAAAGTTCACCGAGCAGGCGGTGCTTTGTATCTCACGTTGTACTTTCGCAAGTTACTGTCGATTAGACTGGAGCATACAGGTGCCAGGCGTAGTCAATGCCTTTGGTCCCGCGATAGCTTTTCTCAACAAACAACGGTTTGTTGTCAAGCTATCGATTGTCGGGGCGCTCTTCTTGCTGCCTCTCGCGGTTGCGCTAGGATTTGTTGCCGCGCAAATCAAAGCCGGCATGCAGTCCTGCGACCGAGAACTCGCGGGAATCGCATGCCAGCGGCGGCTATTTGAGCTGGACGAAGCCGTTGTGCGGTATGCATTACAGGTCGACGGCGCGCCGCAGGCGCCTCCATCCCTATCGACGTCAACGTCGGCGCGGTCGGACATAGACCGGCTCGTGAACGAAATCGGCGATTCCGAACGAGCCGACGATTACGACTTCATCCCTCAGCACGATTGGTCCGAGGTAGAATCGAACTGGCAGTCGGCACTCACATTGCAACCGGGAACGGCCGAACATCGCGTCGCTGCCATTCGTCTGGCCTCTTCGATTTCTGTCTGCGCCCATGCTGCAGCGAACCGCTCCAACATGGTCTCCCTCCCACATAGCGGCGCTTCCTTCCTCGCGGACACTCTGGCAATTCAGACACGGCTCGTGCATCACGTCGGCGCTTACTCGCTCGCCCCACCGGAATCGAACTCCGGCGCTTCGGCCGCTGTCGCCGAGCTCGAAGCGGCCAGCCGGGGCTTCGCCACCGCCGTCACAGGCGCTGTGGCCGATAATCATCGCCTCGCCGCGGGCATCCGCATCCCGGCCACGTCATTAGCATTGACGGTCGATCAATTCTCGGCCATGACCGCCAAGCCCCATAACCCCGGCGACCAGCCGGATCGTATTGCGCTTGCGCTTCACACCATCGATCTCAGCCGTAGCTACTACGACGCCGGCAGCAAGGCGCTAACTCAGATCGTGTCGGCGAACCGTGCCGACTTCGTCCGGCAGATGCGCCTGATCGGTGTGACATCCGCGGCCTCCCTCGCACTTGCGGTCTATTTCTTGATCGGCCTCTACCTATCGACGATGTCGAGCGTCTCCGAACTCGCCGGCAAAGCGCGCCGACTGAGTTTGCGCGAGAGCGACGATGTCGATCTGACCGTAAGCGGCCGGGACGAGATCGCACTGGTCGGCACTCAGGCCCTCGCCGAAATTCACCGCAACCTCGCTGAGGTCAAGTCCTTACGCCTCGAAATCGAGCAGCGCGAGAAGGTCGAGGCCGCGCTCCGGTCGAGCGAAGGACGATATCGGCGGATGTTCGAAGGCAACCGGGCGATGCAGTGGCTGATCGATCCCGACACCGGGCAAATTGTCGATGCCAACTCAGCCGCCTGCAAGTTCTACGGATACAGCCAGGACGAAATACGCAAGCTGACGGTCGGCGACATCAACATCGCCGGCCTCGACGTCGCCCGGACGTCTCTGCGGGCAGCGCTGCAAAATGAGGGCCTGGAGTTTTCGTTCCACCACAAGCTGGCCAGCGGCGAAATCCGACAGGTCGAGGTCCGCCCAACGGGCGTCGAAGTCGACGGCCGCGAACTCGTCCACACGATCATTACCGACGTCACCGACCGCAACAAGGCAGTCGCCGCACGCAAGATTGCCGAAGCTAAATACGAGAAGATCTTTGAGAACGCCGTTGAGGGCATCTTCCAGTCGTCGACGGGCGGGCGGTACTTGAGCGCCAATCCCGCTCTGGCCCGCATCTACGGGTATTCGTCGGCCGCCGAACTAATCGACTCTATCGTCGATATCGGCAGCCAGTTGTACGTCGACCAGGAGCGTCGCGCCGAGCTCAACGCCATCCTCGATGTCCAGAGCAGCGTCAAAGAGTTCATCTCGCAGGTCTATCGCAAGGATGGCGCAATCATCTGGATCGAGGAGAGCGTGCGCGCCGTTCGCGATGAGACGGGCAAAGCCCTCCATTACGAAGGCACCGTTCAGGACATCACCGAACGGATGGCGCTGGAGCACGAGCGCGATCAGATTCTTCAGGATGCCGTGGAGCGCGCGGACCGCGATCCACTCACCGGGTTCCTCAACCATCGCTCGTTCCACAAGAAACTCCAGGACGAAGCCGAGCGCGCCGTCTCCAACGAAACGTCCCTCGCCATCGTCGTCATCGACCTCGACAACTTCAAGTTCTTTAACGATGCCTACGGGCACCTCGCCGGAGACGAAGTACTTCAACTTGTCGCAAAGTCGTTGATCGCCGCTTGCCGGCCCAACGATACCATCGCCCGTTTCGGCGGAGACGAATTCGCGCTCCTGCTCCCTGATCTCAGTCCCGACGAAATTCAGGCCTTCATCGTGCGAATCTCGGACAACGTGGCCGATCTTGGCTACCGCGCCCCCGGCTACGATGTCGCCATCCCGCTGACCATATCGGCCGGCACCGCGCTCTATCCGAACGAGACCTCCGATCGGGTCGAGGCTCTGGAAATGGCAGATCAGCGCATGCTCCGGTCGAAGCTCGGCGATGCCGAAGAGGAAGAGCTCGACCGGATCCGCCGGTCGATGGCCAAGTCCCTCTCCGGATTCTCCATGCTCGACGCACTCGTGACGGCGGTTGACAACAAAGACCGCTACACCCGCCGCCATTCCGAGGACGTCCTCATTTACAGCATCGAGATCGCCCGCGGCCTTGGACTCGACGACCGCACGCTTCACGACATCCGCGTCGCCGCCCTCCTCCACGACGTCGGCAAGATCGGCGTACCGGACTACGTGCTCCGCAAACCCGGCAAACTCAGCGACGAAGAGTTCGAAGCCATCCGCCAGCATCCTATGATGGGCGCCGTCATCGTTGCCGCGGTCCCGGGCCTCGAACACACCCTCGACGCCGTCCGGCACCACCACGAGCGCTGGGATGGCGAAGGCTACCCGTGGGGCCTTAAGTGTGAGGAGATCCCGCTGACTGCCCGAATCATGGCGGTCGCCGACGCCTTCTCGGCCATGACCACGGACCGGCCTTACCGCAAAGGCATGCCCAAGGAACGCGCCCTGGCCATCCTGCGCGACGGCGCGGGCACCCAATGGGACCCCCGCTGTGTTGAGGTCTTCCTCGCCGCGCACCATCTGGTGACGAAGGCGCCCGAAGACTTCACCCGCCCGTCCACCCCACTCACCGACGCCTATCGCGCCAAAGTGGCCTAGACCAGTCGTCGGGCATCGCACGGTGCCCGGCCGTAGGGGCGAGATGGAGGGCACAGAACAGGTGCAGTTGATATCGAACACGCCCTTGCCGTGCCCGTAACCTCGCCCATTCCTGCGGCTACTACCACAAGACAACCACCGTTATCTCGCCGCGACATTCTACCGTCCACGCCCACCGAAGAGGTATAATATAGCCCAGCGATTATGAAGCAAGTCATTAGTGTGAGTCTGGGTTCGTCCAAGGGCGACTTCGAGCGTGAGATCGACATGGGCGGGACTTGCGTCCGTCTGGTCCGCGAAGGCGTTGACGGTGACATGGACCGGGCTAAACAGCGAATCCGCGAAGTCGACGGCAAAGTCGACGCCATTGGCCTCGGCGGTATCGACCTTTACCTTTATGTGGCCGGCAAGCAGTTCATTGTGGGCGATGCCGTAAAACTTGCCGAAGAGGCGAAAATTACCCCCGTCGTCGACGGCAGCGGCCTCAAGGACACCCTGGAGCGCGAGGCGGTCAAGGATCTGGTCAATCGCGGCCTCGCCGGTCCGGAGACGAACGTCCTGATGGTTAGCGCCATGGACCGTTTCGGTATGGCCGAAGCCTTCATCGACGCCGGCTGTCCGTGCGTCTTCGGCGACCTCATCTTCCACATCGGTATGGACTATCCGTACACCACCCTGGCCCAGCTAGACGAGTTTGCGGAAAAGTGCCGGTCGAGACTGCTCACCGTGCCATTCCACATGCTCTATCCCACTGGCGACAAACAGCTCGAACGCAAACCCGAGGCGCGGACGCAGAAGTATTACGATCAGGCCGACATCATCGCCGGCGATCGCCATCTGATCCATCGACACATGCCGGACAAACTGCCCGGCAAAGGCATCCTGACGACGACCACGAGGCCATCGACTATCGCCGAATACCGAGAGGCAGGCGTCAAGTGGGTCGCCACCACCACGCCCGACATGGACGGCGTCTCCGGCGGCACCAACCTCATGGAAGCCGCCCTCGTCGCCGTGCTCGGTAAACCCGTCGCCGAAATCACTCGTGACGACTACCGCGCCGCCATCAAGGATCTCGGCTGGCACGGGTCGTTTCAAGAATTAGGATAGGAGAAGAGTTTTATCCACAGATTACGCAGATTTCACAGATTGTAAGAAGGAGATTGAGAGCAAGATTTAGGAGTTCTGGAGGATTGATCCTCGTCATCCTAAATCTCTTTCCGAAAATCTGCGTAATCTGTGTAATCTGTGGATAACTCCTCCTTCCTTCCTAGGAGTACGCAATGGCCACCATCGACGAAGTACGCGACAGTTTGACGTCGTTTGCGGATAGCTGCAATGAGAACGCGCAGCTCAAAGAGATGAATAAGGATTGGAACCGCACCATCGAGGTCCACGCCACCGACCTCGGCGCGGACTTCACGATAGTCACCGACAACGGCGCGGTGACGTCGACGGACGGCAAGCCGTCAACGGCCGCCGACATGATCATTCAGGCCGATTCGGAGGTACTCACGCAGGTCTTCTACGGTGAGGTGTCCCCGAACGAGCCGTACAACGAGGGCACCCTGCGCGTGCAAGCGCCCGAGCAGGACATCCTGCGCCTCGACTTCATCACCGCGATGCTATGGGGTTAGAGATCGACAACAGCTCAAAGACAGAAGGTTCGGATGCCATGCCTACAGCCCTGGGTAGGCATGTTGCTCCCTCCCAAGCAAACGAACCTGTGCCCACAACAAGTGAGCTTAAGCGCACACTCGGCCTGCGCACCGTCGTATCGACCAGCGCCGGCCTGACATTCGCCTCGTCGACCTTCCTGGTCGTCGTCTTCATCGGCCACTCGCTGGCCGGCAACGCCTCATGGATCCCCATCACCATCGCCGGTCTGCTCTGCGCCCTGGCGGCCGCCGCGTTCACTGAACTCAACGGCATGTATCCCAGCGCAGCTGGGATACGCCTCTGGCTGCAGCGGGCCTTTGGCGAGAAGATGGCACTGGTGACGTCGCTCAGCTACATGTCCGTGGTGGCGCTCGTGGTCGGCACGGAGGCGTACGTCCTCTCGAACGTCCTGACGGATGCTTTCCCGCTCATTCCGCCGCCAATCTGGATCTTCGCCATGTTGACATTGGCGACCTTCGCCAACTGGCGCGGTACGAAGATCGCGGGCGCGCTGCAGGACGTGATCACGTATTCGGTCATCACATCGATCGTCGTGTTCAGTGTCATCGGTCTCAGCCATGCACATTGGAGCGTGCCGACATTCACGCACCCGGGCAGCCTCGCGACGGTGGCGTCGATGGTGGGGTTCGCGATCTTCCTGTTCGTCGGCTTCGAGTGGGTGACGCCGCTGGCCGAAGAGGTGAAGGAACCGCGATCGATCCCTTACGGCATGTTCATTGCGCTCGGTCTGCTGGTCGTTTGCTATTCGCTGATCTCGACGGCGATGTTCGCGGGAGACCATAGCGCGCTGTTCGGTGCGCCAAGCCGCAATCCAATTCCGCACGTCACCTTTGCCAACTCGATCCTCGGCAACGCCGGCCGGATCGTCATGATCGTCACCAGCCTGTGTATGTCACTGACGACATTCAACGCAGGGCTCCTCAGCGTCAGCCGCTTCATCTATGCCAGCGCCCGCGAGCACGTGCTGCCTAAGAAGCTCGAGCACGTGTCCCGGACCCTGACGCCGGTCAACGCCATCGTCACTGTGTACGTGCTGGCATTGGCGGTTTCGATGTTTGTCTGCGTCACCCACCAGTACATCATCCTCGTCAATGTGGCCGCCGCCACCGAATCGCTTATCTACGCTTTCGCTGCCGCGTGCGTCTTCATGCTCCGTCGAAAGGAAGCGTCGACGGCTCGACCGTACCGGATGTGGGGCGGCCTGTGGCTTCCCGCAGTCACCGCGATCCTGTTTCTCTCAGTCGGCATCGGCGTTTTCTTCACGGACACCGGTTTCAACTATTGGGGCGCGGGTGTCATCCTCGCCGCCGTCGCCGCCGCCTGGTTCCTCTACATCCACTTCATCGTCGCCCCCCGCAAGGCGCGCATCAAGGCCGAGCAAGCCGCCAAGCGCCAGAGTCGACGCCCCGTCAAACCAAAAGTCGAAGAACCAAAAGACGAAGTCCCCGTCGATTGAACGTTTCAGGTCGGTGAACGACCTTGCTGGGGAGCGCTTCGCGCGAAGCGTCCTCCGGACGCGACACCCGCCCGAAGGGCGTTTGGCCGCAGGCCCCACAGCCTGGACGTTTACCGTCCGTGGGCCCGCGGTGGTGGATACTGCTCAGTTTCCGCTCAATAATCCCGAACTCAAACATGGAACAATTGACTTGCGACAGTGCGTTCGACTGTTCGCGGTGGCGGCCAATTCACGCACCTTTGGCGCGGTCTACCCACTCACTGAAACCGAACATTGCGTCCGCCAATTCGACTATGAATGAACAAGACCGCCTGCTAGCCTTGCGTGAGTATGATATCCTCGACTCCGAGCCCGAGCGCGAGTTCGACGAGATCACCGCATTAGCCGCCCACACTTTTCAGGTGCCTATCTCGTTGATCAGCCTCATCGACGAGGAGCGCGAATGGTTCAAATCGCGCGTGGGCATCGAGTTGACCGAAGCGCCCCGAGACCTGGCATTTTGCGAGTACGCCTATCTCACGAAGAACGGCATGATCGTGCCGGACGCGTATCTCGATCCTCGATTCAACACGAACCCGTATGTGGTTGGCGAGCCACATGTCCGTTTTTACGCAGGCGTTCCACTGGTAACAACAAGCGGCTGTCCGATCGGAGCGCTGTGCGTCATCGACACCCAGCCTCGCCAGTGCACTCCTGAGCAGATGGATTCCCTTCGCATGCTCGCGCGCGTCGTCATGACCCAGCTCGACCTCCGTCGCGCCAATCGTCAGAATGCCGCCCTCATTCACCAACAAGCCGCCAATCAGCAGTCCTTGCGCGAGAATGCCGAGCTTCTCGGCAACATCCTTGCCACCATTCCACACCAGATCTTTTGGAAGGATCGCAACCTCCAGTATCTCGGCTGCAACGCCAATTTCGCCCGCGTCGCGGGATTGGAGACTTCCGCGGAAGTCGTTGGCATGACCGACTACGAGATGCCGTGGCTGAGAGAAGATGCCGAGACCTTCCGCGCTATCGACCGCCAGGTCCTGGACACGGGGATGCCGGCGCTCGATGTCGAGGAAACCTACACGCACGAATCGGGCGACCATAGCTACGGACTCACCAGCAAGGTGCCGCTTCACGATTCGCACGGGAACATCGTCGGCGTGCTGGGGATCAGTCAAGACATCACCGAACGAAAGTTGCTGGAGGCCGAGGGCGAGCGGCTGCACGCGCAGACGCAGCGGCTGCTCGCCGAGGCGATCGAGCGGTCGAACCGCGACGCCCTCACCGGCCTGCTAAACCATCGCGCCTTCCACAATCAGCTCGAGGTCGAAGCCGAGCGTGCCGACAGAACCGGCAAGCCGCTGGCCGTCGCGATGATGGACCTCGACAACTTCAAGTTCTTCAACGACGCCTATGGGCACCGGGCCGGCGACGATGTCCTGCGCCTCATCGCCAGCGTCCTCGGCGAGTCGTGTCGACCGGCTGACTGCCTCGCCCGGTTCGGCGGCGACGAGTTCGCCATGCTGCTCCCAGGCGTCAATCGCGCCGATGCTACCCGGCTTGTCTCCCGGATGACAGCCGTCCTCGACAAGCGAGGCTACATCCCGCCGGGTGCCGCGACACCAATCCCCTTGCGTATCTCCGTCGGAATCGCCGTATACCCGCAGGAAGCTGCCACCCGCCTGGAAGCCATCGAGTTCGCCGACACGCGCCTGCGCCTGGCCAAGGGCGGCGCCGACGACACCGTGCTCGCCGCCGACCTCGTCCGCAACACGATGAAGAAGCGCGTGCAGGGCTTCTCCATGCTCGATGCCCTCATCGCCGCCGTCGACAACAAGGACCGCTACACACGCAAGCACTCGGAAGAGGTCCTCGCCTACTCAATCGACATCTGCCGTGAGATGGGCCTGGGCGAAGAGATGCAGCATGACACCGCCGTCGCCGCCCTGCTCCACGATGTCGGCAAGATCGGCGTGCCCGATCCGATTCTGCGGAAGCCCGGCCGGTTGACGCCCGAAGAGTTCGAGATCATCAAGCAGCACGTGACGATGGGCGCGATCATCGTCCAGGCCGTGCCCGGCTTCGAAATGACCCTCGACGCCATCCGTCACCATCACGAGCGCTGGGACGGAACCGGATATCCCTTCGGCCTATGCGGCGAGGACATTCCGCTGATGGCGCGGATCATCGGCGTCGCCGACGCCTTCAGCGCCATGACCACCGACCGCCCCTATCGAAAAGGCATGACGCCGGAGGTCGCGCTCAGCATCCTCGTCGACGGCGTCAACGCCCAGTGGGACCGCCAGTGCGTCGACGCCCTCGCCCGCTCCCGCGCCGCCATCGAGTCCTCCGACCGACTCGTCGACCAGCACGCCTTCGTCGACGCCCCCATCGACCGCGCCGCCTGAGACATCATCCTGTCGTACGATGGGCCGGGTGCCATGCCTACAGCCCTGGGTAGGCATGCCGTCCCACGCCCGGTTGGTGAGAGTGCAAACGGCGGTGTAGCCAATCCTGTCGTACGATGGGCGTCCCGTCCGTCATCCTAGGCGAACAAGCCCGTCATCGACACCCAGCAAACGCTTTGTTAACGACACGTCCTCCCCCTTCCGTTTCGGGAGGGGTGGCGAGGAACGAGCCGGGGTGGGTTATGCCCAGGCCAACGCCCCGTCATCCTTGCTCTTTCAAAATAAATTTTCCCACCCTACTCATATCCCCCAGCATTCGTCATCCGCGTACTTGATGTCCCGGCGGGGCCGTCTCAATGAAGGCATGACCGACACGATTCCTCTTACGTCTAGGACGGCAATCGACGGAATCAAGGGTTGGTACCGCTACCGTCACTCCGACCCACAGGGACTACGCCGCAATGCTAATTGCCCGGCTTGACTGCAAGCGGACATACTGGAGGTTTTCAATGTACACGGTAGCCCGATGCTTGCCCCTGCTCACAATACTCGCACTTCTTCTCGCGCCTTCTGTACGTGCCGTTGCCGACGACATCGGCGGCCCGCCAAAGGTCGACATCTCACCGCTCGAAACCCGCGTCTTCGGCCAGACGACCTGGATCGCCGGAAGCCGCGCTAGTTTGCGGGTGATCGTCACCAACCATCTCACCGGCGACGCCGCGCCGGCTAGCGTTCGCCTGTCGCTCGTCCCCCTCGAAAATGACAAACCCAGCCGCGCTCATCAACTGTTGAGCTCCAACACCGATTCCCACGGCACGATGGAGGCCCGATTTACCGTGCCCCGTATGACGGCTGGTACCTACCAACTCGCCGTCGACGTCAACAGCCGCATCGGCAAGGACCGGATCGAGCAGAATGTCGACCTGCACGAGGCCCAGCAAGTCCTCCTCACCGCCGACAAACCCGTCTACCAGCCGGGCCAGATCATCCACCTGCGCAGCCTCGCCATGGACCTTGCGAACCGCAGGCCCGCGAACGGTCAACCGGTGACCTTCGAAGTCGAGGACGCCCGTGGCAACAAGGTCTTCAAGCGGCACGAAGTCCTCTCGAAATACGGCATCGCCGGTACCGACTTCCAGCTCGCCGATGAAGTCAATATGGGCACGTTCACCCTCCGCGCAATCCTGCCAAACGGCCAGGCGGAGAAGAAGGTCCGTGTCGAGCGCTACGTGCTGCCCAAATTCAAGGCCACCGTCACCACGGACAGCCCCTACTATCTGCCCAGCGCCACCGCCCACGGAACCGTCAAGGCGGCCTACTTCTTCGGCAAGCCGGTCGCTCACGGCAAGGTGCACATCGACATCAACACCGTCGACATCGGCGTGACCAAGCTCACCGAAATCGACGGCGAGACCGACGCCAACGGTGTGTACACCTTTGACTATCAACTTCCCGCATCGTTCGTCGGCCAGCCCCTCGACCAGGGCAAGGGCACCGTCGAGTTCGACACCCATGTCACCGATTCCGCCGGCCACTCGGAGCATTCGGACAAAGACGTTCCCGTCGTCTCGCAACCTGTCGACATCGCCATTGTCCCGGAGAGTGGCCACCTCGTTCCGGGTGTCGAGAACCGTGTCTATATCGCCGCTGCAACCCCGGATGGAACTCCACTGAAGGGCGCGGATCTCGACGTGAAGGCGGTGGAGTCGCCACTGACGGATATGTCCTCTCGTGTAGGTTCGTCGAGCATGCACCTGGAGACAAACACGCTCGGAGTGGCGACCTTCACCTTCACGCCCAGCAATAGTGGCTATGCGATCCACGTCGACGCCCTCGACGCCAAGGGGCAGCGCGCCACGGCAACCCGGCAGATCGACGCGGTCACGGGCGCCGACGGCGTCCTTCTTCGCACCGACGAAACCTTCGCGAAAGTTGGCGACCAGGTTTCGCTGACGGCGCTGTCGACCGTGAAGCACGGCACGATCTACTTCGACGTCATCCGCGACGGCCAAACCATCCTGACCCGCGCCGAAGAGTCGCGCAACGGCACGGCGAACATTTCACTGCCGATTTCCGAGGACATGGCCGGTACGCTGCAAGTGCACGCGTACGCGATCCTTCCCAACGAGAATATCGTGCGCGACACACGCACAATCATCGTCTCGCCCGCCGACGATCTCGCCGTCAAAATCGACGTCAACCACACAACCTATCGACCCGGCGAGAATGCCGTCCTCACCTTCGACATCACCGACCGAGCCGGCCACGCCACCCCGGCCGCCATCGGCCTCGCCATTGTCGACGAGAGTGTGTTCGCCCTCAGCGAACTTCAGCCGGGTCTCGAAAAGGTCTACTTCGCCCTGGAGCGAGAGCTGATGGAGCCGCGCTACGAGATCCACGGCCTCACCCCCTCCAGACTCTATGAGCAAAGCGGCGACCCAATGGCGGCTCGGCAAACCGCCGGCGCCATGCTCCTCGCCGCAGCCCAGCCCGACGATCCATTCGCCATGAAGTTGGACACCTACCAGCAGCGCTGGGACAAGGTCAAAGGCGCGGTCCTGACCTATATGACGAAAGAACGGCAGAGAATCGCCGACGCCGTCAACACCTACAACGGGCACCACGACGTCCCCCTTCGCGGCTATGACTCGCTCTGGACACTGGTCGACGATTCCTATCTACGCGTCGCCGATCTGATGGATCCCTGGGGCCACGTATACCGCACCGACATCGACGGCGACAAGCAATACAGTTACTGGTTCACCCTCAAGAGCGCGGGACCGGACGGAAAGTGGGACACTGTCGACGACGTCGTCGTCAATCAGCCGCGCGCGGTCTTCAGGGGCATGATGATGGGAGGAGGCGGATTTCCTGGGGGCGGGGGCGGATTTGCAAACGTGAACGGTGCGGTCGAAGACGAGATGGCTGCTCCGGTAAACGCCCCCGTTTTGGCAACACTGCCGACAAGCGGAACGGTGTTTGCGAATCGCGATACCGGGGTGGATACGAAGTCGGCGAGCGTCGACACCGGCAGCGCCGCGCCGCGTGTCCGCAGCTACTTCCCCGAAACGCTGTTCTGGTCACCGTCGATCATCACCGACGACGCCGGCCACGCCATCCTCAACCTGCCGATGGCGGACAGCATCACCACCTGGCGCATCTCCGCCATGGCCGACAGCATGGACGGCGCGCTCGGCAGCAATACCGCGCCGATCAAGGTCTTCCAGGACTTCTTCGCCGACATCGACCTGCCTGTGGCACTGACTCAGGGTGACAGCGTGGACATTCCTGTCGCGCTCTACAACTATCTACCGACCGCACAGGACGTCGACGTCGCCCTCGACCAACAGCCGTGGTTTACATTGCAAGGTGAGGCGAACCGCAAAGTCCACCTCGACGCCAACCAGGTCTCGGTCATCTACTTTGCCATCACAGCCAAGTCCATAGGCAAGTTCACGCTCAAAGTGACA
>Ga0070658_10000686_pt1 | contig 29296 bp, 35 predicted proteins | sample KBSC13metaG_FD_64664 | JGI IMG/M metagenome (GOLD analysis project Ga0070658, IMG submission 64664) | Corn rhizosphere microbial communities from Kellogg Biological Station, Michigan, USA - KBS C1-3 metaG | ecosystem: Host-associated > Plants > Roots > Rhizosphere > Soil ... | reverse complement strand
CGACGACGCGGCCGAGGAACCCGTCACCCACCGGGATGCTCAGGATCTGGCCGGTACGGCGTACTTCCTGGCCTTCCTCGATGTGCGTCGCGTCACCGAGGAGCACGCAACCGATCTCGCGGACGTCGAGGTTCAGCGCGATGCCGAGCACGCCGCCGTGGAACTCGAGCAGCTCGTTGGTCATCGCGGAGTGCAGGCCCTCCACGCGCGCGATGCCGTCACCGGTCTCGGTGACCACGCCCACCTCGTCGCGGCTTGCGCTGGCGTCGTACGACGCGACGATGCTCTCCAGCGCCTCCCGGATCTCCTCCGGGCGAATCGTCAACTCGGTCATGCCGTGCCCCTCATATTTGGGGAAACCCCTTCGTATTGGGTGGAAAACTCAGTCATGCGTGACCCGATCAGGCGCGGCCGGATCGGCGGGTCAGCTGTCGGCGTGCGGTGTCGAGCTGCCGGAGCACGCTGGCGTCGAGCAGCTCGTCGCCGACGCGCACGGTGATGCCGCCGACGATCGTCGGGTCGATGACGAGCTGCAGGCGGACCTCATGCCCGAACTCGCGGGCCAGCGCGGCTGCCAGCTGGTCCTGCTGCGCTTCACTCAGCGGCACCGCGCTGGTCACGCGTGCGATGAGCCGCTCGCGGCGCTGCGCGGCGAACGCGGTGAACTCGTCGAGCACACGCTCAATGGTGCGCCCGCGCGGGTGGAGGACGGCACGCTCGACCAGGGCGACGGTGACCGGCGCCGCCTTGCCGTCGAGCAACCGGTGCACCAGGTCGCGCTTGCGATCCGCGGGCAGGTTGCGGTCGGTGAGCGCCGCGCGCAGCGCCGGCTCGCCGTCGATGATGCGCTGGATCCGGAACAGCTCGTCCTCGACCTCGTCGAGCTGGCCGTCGGCTTCGGCGCGGGCAAGCGCAGCATCGACCGCGACGGCTTCGAGCGCGTCGACGACGTCGCGTGGCTCGGACCACCGGCTGCGGGCGGTGAGGCGCACGATCGACAACGACGAGTCGGCAATCTTGCCGGTCAAGAGGTTGTCGACGAGGCGCTGCTTCGCGTCCGCGCCGAGGCCAGGGTCGGACAGCGCCCGACGCAGCGAGCCCTGACCCGCAAGCAGCGTCACGACGGCGAACAGCTCGTCGGACAGCCGCCGGGCATCCGCGCCGCCCTGGGCGACGTTGTCGCGCAACGTCTCGCGAAGCGAAACGAGCGACTCCCTTGAGGCTCCTTGCATGACTAGCGAGTAGCTCCTGCTTCGGCGTCCAGCGTCGTGCCGATGCCGGCGATGAAGTCGTCGACGAGGCGACGCTGCCGCTCGTCGTCACGCAGCGACTCGTGCACGATTTTCTCGGAGAGCGAAAAGGCGAGCTCGCCGACCTCGCTGCGCAGCGAGAGCAGGATCTGCTGCCGCTCGGTCGCGAGACGCTCGTCGAGGACGCGCAGCTGCTCGTCGCGGTAGGCAACGGATTCGGCACGGGCCTGCTCGAGGATCTGCGCGCGTTCCGCGCTCGCTTCCTCGCGCAAGCGGGTGATCTCGCGGCGCGTCTCGGCGAGCGCGTCCTGGTATTCCTTGCGGCTGCGCTCAGCGTCCTCTTGCGCCTTGCGCGCCTCTTCGAACTGGTGGCGGATCGTCTCCTGCCGCTGCTCGATCGCACCGGTGATGCGAGGTACGACGTACTTCGCGAGAACCCACAGCACCACGAGGAAAAGGATCAGCTCGAAGAAGAACGTGCCGTTCGGGATCAGGAAGTTGTTCGTCTTCTCGGCCGCGGCGGCCGCGACGGCGGGTTGCATGGACGTCAGCTCACTTGCCGAGGACGAAGACGAACAGCGCGGCGAAGGCGAGGTTGATGAAGTAGGCCGCTTCGACCAGACCGACCGTGAGGAAGAACTGACCGGTCAACTGTCCCTGTGCCTCGGGCTGGCGGGCGATGCCGCTGATCAGTGCGTTACCGGCGATGCCGTCACCGACGCCGGCGCCGATGGCACCGCCGCCGAGGGCAAGCCCGCCGCCGATGAGGCCACCGGCGGTTGCGATCGCGCTGTTGAGGTTGCTAACGGCCACTGCTTCTCCTTGGGTGCGGACCCTCGTCGTCGAGGGAAGTCGTCAGTGCTCTTCAGCGGTTGCGAAGCCGAAGTAGAGGATGGTCAGGAAGGCGAAGATGAAGGCCTGGATCGACAGGATCAGCCCGACGTCGAACAGCTTCCAGATCACGTTCGCCGGTGCGTAGAGCCAGATCCAGGTCACGGGGAGCAGCCCGATGACGGCGAACATGATGCCGCTGGCGAGCACGTTGCCGAACAACCGGAGGGCGAGCGCGAGGGGGTTGGCGATCTGGTCGATGACAATCGCGATGAACGCGCCGACGCCCAGCGGCTTGGCGGTGATCATCTGCGTGACGTAGCGGCCCCGCTTGCGCTTGAAGCCGACGTAGGTGTAGCCGGCGACGACGACAACGGTGAGCGCGAAGGTGAGATTCGTGTCGGACGTGGGCGGTGGCAGGTACTCCGGGTGGTGACCGGACGGGAACCACTCGAGCCAGTTGCAGAAGAGGATGAAGAAGAACAGCGAGAACCCGAGCGGCACGAGCCAGGCCGGCGCCGCATGGCCAACGGCCTGGCTGACGTAGGTCCGCGTCTGTGTGAGCACCGTCTCAACGATGATCTGCGCCCTGGTCGGCTTGGTGCTGCTCACGGCGCGGGCCACCGCGAACATGAACAGCAGCAGCAGGGCCGCGGCGATGACGCTGGCGTACATCGTGTCGAGGTTGAACGTCATGCCGAGGAAGTGCGCCGTCGGGTGCTTTCCGACGTCGATCGACGAGTCGGCCAGCACTCGCACGTGCGGGCTGGTCATGGGCGTACCCGAGCGACGCGGCTGAGCGGGCGGGCGAGGAGGCTCATCAGCACGACCTGGAAGAGCAGCAGACCGATGAAGACGGTCCAGCCAAGGGGCCGGTAGGACAGCGCGACCAGGAACGCGAAGATGGTGATGAGTCCGAGCCGCTTCGCGCTCGACGTCGCTGCGGGTCCCCGCCACTTCTCACCGGCGGGCTCCGAACCATCGACAAGCTTCTCGGTGTCGGTCCAGAGCTTGCGCGAATTCCAGCCGCCGAGTCCGAGCCCGACGCAGATGAACATGCCGGCCAGCGGGTAGCCCATCAGCGGGCAGGCGGCCATGGCGGCGACGCCGACCAGCACTGCGAAGATCAGGGTGAACCGATAGCCGCGCGCGACGGCGCTCCATTGAGCGTCGAGGGCCACCATCATTCCTTCGGTGTTGTCCCCGTATCCGATCCGGGGGTGGTGGAGACAAACGGCCGGATCACGTAGTAGGAACCGGTCGCTGCACCGAGGATACCCAACGCGAGACCGAGAAAGGTGAGCAGGGGGGCGGTCCCGGCGGCGCGGTCGAGCAGGTAGCCGACGAAGACGCCGAGGCCGATGAACACCCCGCAGACCACGCCGATCTGCAGCAGGTCCTGGATGCCCGGAGCGGTGCGACCAGAGGCATTCTGGGCAGCGCGTTGTGCAGGTCGTCTGGGTTCAGACATGGTGTGCACGCCGAAGGCGCGGGATGCTGCTGGCGACGAGAAGTACCGCCGCGGCGGCGAGGAACCCGGCCAGCACGAGCAGCGGCCGCGACCGGGCGAACGCGACGCTCACCGCGGCGCCGGCGATGAGCGCCGACCAGAGGTACATGATGACGACCGCTCGGGCGTGGGTGTGCCCGATCTGGAGCAGCCGATGGTGCAGGTGCAGTTTGTCCGGCGCCCACGGCGCCCGGCCGCCCCGAGTGCGGCGGAACACGGCGAGGACGAGGTCGACGAACGGCACGGCGAGCACCGCGAGGGGCATCAGCAGCGGCAGCAGTGCGGGGGCGAAGTCGGCCGCCTTGACGGCGTTGGGATCGACCCGACCGGTGAGGCTCACGGTCGCCGCTGAGAGCATCAGGCCGAGCAGCATGGCGCCGGTGTCGCCCATGAACACCCGCGCCGGGTTGAAGTTGTGCGGCAGGAACCCGATGCACGCTCCGGTCAGAGCCGCCGTCAGCAGGGTCGGAGCGCCGGCCCGGTCGAAGTGGTGGACGACGGACAGCTCGTAGGAGTAGGCGAAGAACGCGGCCGACGCGATCCCGACGACGCCTGCAGCGAGCCCGTCGAGGCCGTCGATGAAGTTGACCGCGTTGATCGTGACGACGACGAAAAGGACCGTCAGCGGCACTGCAAGGTCAGGTCCGAGTGAGAGCGCGCCATAGCGAGGCACCGGCAGGTAGAGGAACTGCACGCCCTCGAGCACCATGATGCCGGCGGCCAGGATCTGGCCGGCGAGCTTGGTCAGCGCATCGAGTCCCCACTTGTCGTCAGCGGCGCCGATCAGCACGAGCAGCGCCCCGCCGGCCAACGCGCCGCGCGCCTCGCTGGTCTGGAACACCCGGTGCAGGGTGGGCAGATGGCTCGCGACCAGGAGCCCGCCGGCGATGCCGACGAACATCCCCACGCCGCCGAGGCGCGGTGTGGGGATGCTGTGGACGTCGCGGTCGCGGACCTCGGTGTAGACGCCGAAACGCTCCGCGAAGCGACGGACGAACGGGGTGACGACGTACGTGATCGCGGCGACGACGAGCGCCGTGAGCACGTACTCGCGCATCGTCCGGCCTAGCCGCGCGGGTACGCCGGATGCCGCTCGACCAGCGCACCGACGACGGTGCGGATGTCGGCAGCGGCTGAACCGTCGGCGTCGCGGACGGCGCGGCCGATCAAGGCCGCTACCTCCTTCATGTCGCCTTCGGTCATGCCCTGGGTCGTGACGGCGGGAGTGCCGACGCGGATGCCGCTCGCGATCGCGGGCGGCTGGGGGTCGAACGGGATGGCGTTCTTGTTGAGCGTTATGCCGGCGGCGTCGCAGCGCGCCTCGGCGTCACGGCCGGTGACACCGAGCCCGCGAAGGTCGATCAGGTTGAGGTGGGTGTCGGAGCCGCCGCTGCACGGGCGCATGCCCTCCGCGGCGAGGCCCTCGGCGAGCGTCTGCGAGTTGGCGATCACCTGCCGGGCATAGGCCTGGTAGCCCGGCTGCAAGGCTTCTCTCAGCGCCACCGCCTTGGCCGCCACTGAGTGCATCAGCGGGCCGCCCTGGCTGAACGGGAAGACCGCCTTGTCGATCCGGCTGGCAAGCTCCTCGCGGCAGATGATCATGCCGCCGCGCGGGCCGCGCAGCACCTTGTGCGTGGTGAACGAGACGACGTCGGCGAAGGGCACCGGCGACGGGATCGCCTTGCCCGCGACCAGGCCGATGAAGTGAGCGGCATCGACGACCAGCCAGGCGCCGACCTCGTCCGCAATCGAGCGGAATTTGTCGAATTCGATCAGTCGTGGGTAGGCGGTCGCGCCGCAGATGATCATCTTCGGCTGGTGCTTGAGCGCGAGGTCGCGGACCTCGTCATAGTCGATCAGCTCGGTGTCCTCGCGCACGCCGTAAGGCACGATCGAGAACCACTTGCCGGAGAAGTTGACCTTGCTGCCGTGGGTGAGGTGGCCACCGTGCGGCAGGCTCATCGCGAGCACCGTGTCGCCCGGCTCGCACAGCGCGGCGTAGACGGCCAGGTTGGCGCTGGCGCCGGAGTGCGGCTGCAGGTTGGCGTGCTCGCAGCCGAACAGCTCCTTCGCCCGCGCGATGCCGATCTCTTCCGCGCGGTCCACAACGTCGCAGCCACCGTAGTAGCGCTTGCCCGGGTAGCCCTCGGCGTACTTGTTGGACAGTGTGCTGCCGAGCGCCGCCAGCACCGCAGGCGACGTGAAGTTCTCGCTCGCGATCAGCTGCAGGCCGCCGCGTAGCCGGTCCAGCTCATCGAGGACGACGCCAGCGATCTCCGGGTCCTCGGCCTGCAACGCGTCGAAATCAGGTCCCCAGAAGGGTGTCGGAGGCATAGCTGCACTTTAGTGCTGCATACGTCCGCCACCGTCGGTGATCATGGCGGTGTCAGCGTGTTTTGCGGGTGATCAAGCCGTTTCGGTGGGCAAAACGCCATGATCGTGCAGTACGTCGAGCGGGATGGCGCCGTCGCGGAGCAGGCGGAGCCCGTCACCGGTGGCATCGACGATCGACGAGGGCGTGGCGCTCGCCCGGGCACCGCCGTCGAGATAGACGGCCACCGCCGCGCCGAGTTGCAGCCGCGCGTCCAGCATCGTCGTCGCCGGCGGGTGCCCGCTGCGGTTGGCGCTCGACACGGCCAGCGGTCCGGTCCGGCCGATCAGGTCGAGCGCGACCGAGTCGTCGGGCATGCGCACGGCGACCGTCCCGCGCGTCTCCCCCAGGTCCCAGGACAGGTGCGGCGTGTGGCGTACGACGACGGTCAGCGCGCCCGGCCACAGCGCCTTCGTCAGCGCGGCGACCGTCTCGGGCAGCTCGCCGACGAGCGCGGTGAGCATCTCCGGGTTGGCGACGAGAACGGGCACCGGCATGTCACGACCGCGGCCCTTGGCCACGAGCAACGCGTCGACCGCAGCGGGGTTGAACGCATCGGCGGCGACGCCGTAGACCGTGTCTGTCGGCATGACCACGAGCTCGCCGCGGCGCAGCACCGCGGCGGCCGCGGCGAGACCCTCGTCGCGCTCGCTGTCGATGCTGCAGTCGAAGACCTGCGTCAGGGTCATTGACGTCGTCCTGTCGTGAGGCGTGCCGTCGCAAATCGGGGGCGACCGGTCAGGTCGTCGTGGTCGGCGACATCACACCAGCCGTTGTCCTGCAACAGCTTCGGCACGGACTCGCCCTGCCTGTCGGAATGCTCCATGACCAGCAGGCCGCCCGGCTTGAGCAGGGCACGAGCCCGCGACTCGACGACGCGGATGACGTCGAGCCCATCACTCCCGGCGAACAACGCCAACTCCGGATCGTGGTCTCGCACCTCAGGATCGACGAGCTCGCGTTCGTGTTCGGCGACGTAGGGCGGGTTGCAGGCGACGACGTCAACGGTGCCGTCCAGCTCACTCAGCGCATCCGCGGCGTCGGCCAGATGCAGGTGCACGCGCTGGTTGCCCTCCGGGCGGTTGCGTTGCAACCACTCGAAAGCACCCGGGTCGCGCTCGACCAGATGCACCACCGCGGTCGGGTGCTCGTGGGCGACCGAGTAGCCGATCGTGCCGGGGCCGGCGCAGAGGTCGACCACCAGAGGTGCGTCGGCGCCGGCGATCGCGGCAAGGACCGCGTCGACGACGACCTCGGTCTCCGGGCGCGGCACGAACACGCCGGGCCCGACCTGCAGATCCAGATAGCGGAACCCGCTCGTGCCGACGAGGTGTTGCAACGGAACGCGTTGCGCACGTCGGCGTACCAACTCGTCGAAGTCGGCGCCGGTCTCATCCGCGTGGCGGTGCAGTGCGCGCGCGTCGTGCTCGGGGCTCGGCACGCCGGCGGCGCGCAGCGCTTCGATCGCCTGCTGGACCGTCATCCGGCGGATCCGTCGGCGCCGGCCAGCTGCGCGGCCATGTCGGCGTCGACCAAGGCCTGAACGACGGCGTCGAGATCGCCGTCGAGGACCTGGTCGAGGTTGTAGGCCTTGAAGTTGACCCGGTGGTCGCTGATGCGGTTCTCCGGGAAGTTGTAGGTGCGGATGCGCTCGCTGCGGTCGACGGTGCGCACCTGCGATTTGCGCGCGGCGGCGGCTTCGGCGTCGGCGGCCTCCTGCGCAGCAGCGAGCAACCGCGCGCGAAGGATGCGCAGCGCGGTCTCCTTGTTTTGCAGCTGACTCTTCTCGTTCTGGCAGGAGACGACGATGCCGGTGGGGATGTGCGTGATCCGCACCGCCGAGTCGGTGGTGTTGACGCTCTGGCCGCCGGGGCCGCTGGAGCGGTAGACATCGATGCGGAGGTCGTTGGGGTCGATGTCGACGTCGACTTCTTCCGCCTCGGGAAACACGAGAACGCCGGCTGCGCTGGTGTGGATCCGCCCCTGCGACTCAGTGACCGGCACGCGTTGCACGCGGTGCACGCCGCCCTCGAACTTCAACCGGGTCCACGGCGCGGGTTCGCCCTTGCTGCGGACAGCGAGGGTCGCATCCTTGTAGCCGCCGAGGTCGGACTCGGTCGAGTCGAGCAGCTCGGTCTTCCAGCCCTGCCGCTCGGCGAAGCGGAGATACATCCGCAGCAGGTCGCCGGCGAACAGCGCCGACTCCTCTCCGCCCTCGCCGGCCTTCACCTCGAGGATGACGTCCTTGTCGTCGTTGGGATCACGCGGCAGCAGCAGCAGGCGCAAGCGCTCCTCGAGCTCGGTCCGCTGCTGCTCCATGCCCGGGATCTCGGCCCGGATCGACGGGTCGTCCTCGCCAAGCTCGCGGGCGGCGGAGAGGTCGTCGCGAAGACGCTGCCAGTCCTTGTACGCCGCGACGATCGGCCCGAGCTCGGCGTAGCGGCGGCCGAGTGTGCGCGCCTGGTTCTGGTCGGCGTGGACAGCGGGATCAGCCAGCTTCTCCTCGAGCGCGGCGTACTCCGCCACGAGCTCGTCCAGCTGGTTGAACACGGTGTCCTTCCTCCGTCGAGTGCAACCCGACGCTGTCCTGGCACGCGCTCTGCTTTGTCGCGGACGCAAAAGGGCGCCGGCCCTTCGGGCCGGCGCCGTCGCGTTGCTACTTGCCCTTTTTCGCGTAGCGCTGCTCGAAGCGGGCCACCCGGCCACCGGTGTCGAGGATCTTCTGCTTACCGGTGTAGAAGGGGTGGCACTGCGCGCAGACGTCTGCGTGGATGACACCGTTCTTGGCCGTGCTGCGGGTAGTGAACGTGTTGCCACACGTGCACGTGACGGTGGTTTCGACGTAGTCGGGGTGGATATCGGGCTTCACAACTGCTCCTTTTGTTATCGGCCGCCGGGTCGCCCGCCTGCGGCGGGCGTGAACCGGAACCTGTGACCAGTGTGCCAGAGCGTCAACGCTCGCGGCCAACGACCAATTCCCGGCCCCCCAGTTCCCACTTCGAACGGCTGGCGACCACTTTTGGGCCGCCCCGACGGCGTGTCGTGGTCGCCCGCTGTTCGAAGTGGATTACTCCTCGGTGGCGCCGCCGATGTGGGTGGTCTGCTGGACCTGGCGGAGGAACTCGTAGTTGGTCTTGGTCTGCTTCATCCGGTCGAGCAGCAGCTCGAGCGCCTGCTGCATCTCCAGCGCGTGCAGCACTCGCCGCAGCTTCCAGACAACCTGCAGCTCCTCCGGCGACATGAGGATGTCCTCCCGCCGGGTGCCGGAGGCGTCGACGTCGATCGCCGGGAAGGTCCGCTTGTCCGCAAGTTTGCGGTCGAGCTTCAGCTCCATGTTGCCGGTGCCCTTGAACTCCTCGAAGATCACCTCGTCCATCCGCGACCCGGTCTCGACGAGGGCGGTCGCGAGGATCGTCAGCGAGCCGCCGTTTTCGATGTTGCGCGCCGCGCCGAAGAACTTCTTCGGCGGGTAGAGCGCGGTCGAGTCGACACCGCCGGACAGGATGCGCCCGCTCGCCGGCGCGGCCAGGTTGTAGGCCCGGCCGAGGCGGGTGATGCCGTCGAGCAGGATCACGACGTCGTGCCCGAGCTCGACCAGGCGCTTCGCCCGCTCGATGGACAGCTCGGCGACGATGGTGTGGTCGGTGGCAGGCCGGTCGAAGGTCGAGGAGACGACCTCACCCTTGACCGCGCGCTCCATGTCGGTGACCTCTTCGGGCCGCTCGTCCACGAGCACGACCATGAGGTGAACCTCAGGGTTGTTGGTCGTGATGGCGTTGGCGATCTGCTGCATGATCATCGTCTTGCCGGCCTTGGACGGCGACACGATCATGCCGCGCTGTCCCTTGCCGATCGGCGCAACCAGGTCGATCACCCGTGTGGACAGGATGTGCGGCTCGGTCTCGAGCCGCAGCCGCTCCTGCGGGTAGAGCGGCGTCAGCTTGCTGAAGTCGGGGCGGCTGCGCATCTTCTCCGGGTCGGCACCGTTGATGGTGTCGAGCCGGACGAGCGCGTTGAACTTCTCCCGCCGTTCGCCTTCCCGGGGCTGGCGTACGGCGCCGGTGACCACGTCGCCCTTGCGCAGCCCATGCCGGCGCACCTGGGCAAGTGACACGTAGACGTCGTTGGGGCTCGGCAGATAGCCCTCGGTGCGGACGAACGCGTAGTTCTCCAGGATGTCGATGATGCCCGCGATCGGGATGAGGACGTCGTCCTCGGTGATCACCGGTTCGCTGTCGCCGGCACCGAACCGTTCCCGGTTGCGATTGCGGTTGCGGTCACGGAACCGGCCGCGCCGACCACCGCGGTTGGGGTCGTCGTCGTAACGGTTCTGCCCTTGGCCTCCTTGGCCCTGGCCGCCCTGACCGCCCTGACCGCCCTGACCGCCTTGGCCGCCCTGGCCTTGGCGCTGGGGCCGGTCGATCTCGCGCTGGCCGTTGTCGCCATCGCGCTGCCGGTCCTCGCGCTGCCGGTCGCCGCCCTGGCGCTCGCCGCCCTGGCGGGACTCCCCGGCTGGGCGCTCGTCGGTCGCGCTGCCCGCGTCTCTGCCCGTGTCCTGAGCGGCCTGGGTGTGGCGGCGCTGCTTGGGCGCGTCGGCACCGGAGTCGCGCTGGGCGGCGCCGTTGCCGCCGCCCTGCTTCTCCTGGATGGCGGCGATGAGCTCGCTCTTGCGCATCCGAGCGGTGCCGGAGATGCCGAGGTCGCCGGCGATCTGCTGCAGCTCCGGAAGGAGCTTGCCCGCCAGCCCACCGCTACGGCGGCGAGGCGACGAGCCGTTCGCAGAAGAAGAGCCGGCCTCGACGGCGGTTGCCGTCTGCGTCTCGGCGAAATCGTTGCTGTCGTTCACGAAATAGGTCCTTCCTTGGACCGTGCACCGCACCCATATGGCACGGACATCTCTGCAGCCGGAACCCGAACGGGCCCTCAGTCCAGGTGGTGACCCGAGAAGGCGGGTTGCTCGCAGACCAACGGTGAGGAAGCCTCACATGTGCTGGGAGAGCGAGTGCCGGCCAAGATCGGGGGGGCTGTCGTGGCACCCAGCGTAGTGGCTCGGCCTTGCCACGAGCAACAACCGCCACGCGATGGCTATTCCCGGCTAATCCGCAACCCCCGGATGCGGTAGGTCGAGCGGGAGGACGCAGGCGCCGTCAGCGTCGACATCGAGCGCGAGCGCCGACCACCCGCGCGCGGAGTGCGCGAGGGCGGCTTCACGGGTCGCGGTCGTCGTCAGGGCGAGCACGGTCGGGCCGGCCCCGGAGACGACGGCGGGAAGGCCGTCGGCGCGCAGTTTGGCCACGAGCGAGAGCGTGCGCGGCATCGCAGGTTCGCGGTAGTCCTGGTGTAGCCGGTCCTCGGTCGCTGCGAACGCCAGGTCCGGCCGGATGCCGAGCGCGGCGACCAGCAACGCGGCGCGACCGGCGTTGCGGGCAGCGTCACCGTGCGGCACCGACTCGGGCAGCAGCTTTCGCGCGGCCCGCGTCGATGACGACGAGCCGGGCACGAAGACGACCGGCGCCAGGTCGTCCGAGACCGGAAGGCGCAACGCCTGCGCACGCCCGCCGTCGCTCCAGGCGACAGTCAGCCCACCCAGCACGCAGGCCGCCACGTTGTCAGGATGTCCTTCCATATCGGCGGCCAGCGAAAGCACCGCCTCGTCGTCCATCCGTTCGCTGCCGCCGGCAACGAGCGCGCGCGCCGCGACGACACCGCCGACGATGGCGGCCGCGGACGAACCGAGCCCGCGGGAGTGCGGGATCCGGTTGGCACACACGACTTCGAGGCCACGCGGTCGACCACCGAGCACCTTGAAAGCGGCATACATCGCCCGGACGACGAGGTTGCGCGCGTTGCGCGAGACGCTGGCCGCACCCATTCCGGCGACGTCGACCGACAGACCCGGCTCGTCGGTGACGCGTACGACGATGTCGTCGTACAGCGTCAGTGCGAGACCGAGCGCGTCGAAACCGGGACCGAGGTTGGCGCTGGTCGCGGGAACTCGCACTCGCACCGGTGCGGCACGGAAGGTTGGCTTCGCCACGTCAGGCGAGACCGAGGGCCGCGGCGGCTGCGGTCACGTCGGCGGCAATGGTGGTCGGCGCCGGCGCACCCGAGATGGCCCACTCCGGGTCCTTCAAGCCGTTGCCCGTGACCGTGCAGGCCACCCGCGCACCGGGCGACAGCTTGCCTGCCGCGTGCAGCTGCAACAACCCGGCGACACTCGCCGCGCTTGCCGGCTCGACGAACACGCCTTCCTTGCGCGCCAACAAGCGGTAGGCCTCGAGGATCTGTTTGTCGGTCACCGACTCGATCGAGCCGCCGGACTCGTCGCGCGCCTCGACGGCCTGCCGCCAGGACGCCGGGTTGCCGATCCGGATCGCGGTCGCAATCGTCGACGGACGGGCGACGGGCGCGTTGTTGACGATCGGCGCCGCGCCGGCGGCCTGGAAACCACGCATCACCGGTCGCCGGTCGGTGACGCCGTCGTCGGCGTATTCGATGTAGCCCTTCCAATACGCGGTGATGTTGCCAGCGTTGCCTACCGGCAGGCAGTGCACGTCGGGCGCGGAGCCCAGCGCGTCGCAGATCTCGAACGCCGCCGTCTTCTGCCCTTCGATGCGGAACTCGTTCACCGAGTTGACCAGCGACACCGGGTAGTGCTCGGCAATGTCGCGAGCGAGTTCCAGGCAGTCGTCGAAGTTGCCGTCCACCTGCAGCAGCTTGGCTCCGTGCACCAATGCCTGCGCGAGCTTGCCCATCGCAATCTTGCCGGTCGGCACCAGCACGGCGCAGAGCATGCCGGCACGCACTGCATAGGCGGCGGCACTCGCGCTGGTGTTGCCGGTCGACGCGCAGATGACGGCCTGCGCACCTTCTTCCGCCGCCTTCGAGATGGCAACGGTCATGCCGCGGTCCTTGAACGAACCGGTCGGGTTGGCGCCTTCGACCTTGAGGTGCACCTCGCAGCCGGTCAGCGCCGACAGGTGCGGCGCGGGGACGAGCGGCGTGCCACCTTCGCGCAACGTGACCACCGGCGTCGTGTCGGACACCGGGAGCCGGTCGCGGTATTCGCGGATGACTCCTTGCCACTGGTGACGACTCGTGGTCGCTGTCGGTGCACTCATGCTTCGCCGCCCTCCACCCGCAGGACGCTCGCCACTGCCCGTACGACGTCGAGGTCGCGCAACTCGGCCACCGTTGCCGACAGCGCTGCGTCGGTCGCGACGTGTGTCACGAGCTCAAGTGTCGCGTCGTCGCCGTGCCCTTCTTGACGAACCGTCTGGATCGACACGTCATGATGCGCGAACGCGAGCGCGACGTTGGCGAGAACACCTGCCTTGTCCGCGACATCCAGGCTGACGTGGTAGCGCGTGAGGGTCTCCCCCATCGGCCGGATGCGCAGCGCGGCGTACGACGACTCCCCCATGCCGCGGGCGCCGGTTAGCCGGTTGCGCGCAACCGCCACCAGATCGCCGAGCACCGCGCTGGCGGTCGGTGCGCCGCCGGCGCCGCGACCGTAGAACATCAGTTGTCCGGCTGCGTCTGCTTCGACGAAGACCGCGTTGTAGGCGTCGTTGACCGATGCGAGCGGATGACTGCGCGGGATCATCGCCGGGTGCACCCGGACGCCGATCGAGTCGCGACCTTCGCGGTCCGGTCCGCGTTCGGCGATGGCGAGCAACTTCACCACGCCGCCCATGTCCTTGGCACTGGCCACATCGCTGGCACTCACCTCGGTGATGCCCTCGCGGTGCACGTCACCCGCAGTCACCCGGGTGTGAAACGCCAAGGAGGCCAGGATCGCGGCCTTCGCCGCGGCGTCGAACCCATCGACGTCGGCTGACGGGTCGGCTTCGGCATAGCCGAGCGACTGCGCCTCTTCGAGTGCCTCGTCGAAGCCGGCGCCGCTGTCGTCCATCCGGGAAAGGATGTAGTTGGTGGTGCCGTTGACGATGCCCATGACACGGGTCACGCGGTCGCCGGCGAGTGACTCGCGCAGCGGTCGCAGGATGGGGATGGCGCCGCCGACGCTCGCTTCGCAATACAGGTCGGCACCGCCGCGGTCGGCCGCGTCGTAGAGCGTGGCGCCGTCCTCGGCGAGCAGCGCCTTGTTGGCAGTGACGACGCTCGCCCCGCGTTGCAGCGCGCTGACGAGCAGACCGCGCGCCGGTTCGATCCCGCCGATGACCTCGACCACGATGTCGACGTCGTCGCGCGCGACCAACGACGCCGCGTCGGCAGTGAACAGTGACGGCTCGATCGGCAGGTCGCGTGCACGGTTGGGCCGTCGTACGGCGACACCGACCAGCTCGACCGGGGCGCCGATGCGGTGGGTCAAGTCGTTGCGGTGCTCGTGCAGGAGACGGACGACGTCGCTGCCGACGACGCCGCAGCCGAGCAAGGCGACCTTGAGCGGCTCTCCCGCAGATCGTGTCATCCGAGGTCCATCGCGAGGAGGTCGTCGAGCGTTTCGCGTCGCACGATGACACGGCTGCTGCCGTCTTTGACGGCGACGACCGGTGGCTTCATCACGGCGTTGTAGTTGCTTGCCATCGAACGGCAATAGGCGCCGGTCGCCGCGATCGCCAACAGGTCGCCGGGCGCCAGGTCGCTCGGCAACCAGGCGTCGCGCACGATCACATCACCCGACTCGCAGTGCTTGCCAACCACGCGGCACAGCATCGGGTCGGCGTCGCTCTCGCGCGACGCGAGGACGACGGTGTAGTCGGCGTCGTAGAGCGCGGTGCGGATGTTGTCGCTCATGCCGCCGTCGACGCTGACATAAGTGCGGATGCCGTCGACGTTCTTGATGGTGCCGACGGTGTAGAGCGTGACGGTGCCGGGTCCGGCAATCGCCCGACCGGGCTCGACTGCCAGTCGCGGCATGGGCAGCTTCGCGGCCTCGGTCTCGCGCTCGACGATCGACCGTAGCTGCTTGGCCATATCACCGACGTCGGCGGGGTCGTCGTCAACCGTGTAGGCGATGCTGAGGCCGCCGCCGAGATCCATCTCGGGCAACGTCACCTCGAGGGTGTCGCGGATCGTTGCGAGCAGGCCGACGACGCGGTGCGCCGCCACCTCGAAGCCGGCGGTGTCGAAGATCTGCGACCCGATGTGGCTGTGCAGGCCGACCAGTTCGAGCGAGGGCAGCATGAGCACGCGGCGGGCCGCCTCCAGCGCCGCGCCGCTGGCGAGAGAGAAACCGAACTTCTGGTCCTCGTGAGCCGTGGCGATGAACTCGTGCGTGTGCGCTTCGACGCCGACGGTGACGCGGATCAGCACCTTCTGCCTTATGCCGCGCGACTCGGCCTGGTGCGCGACCCGGGCGATCTCCATGTCGCTGTCGAGCACGATCCGTCCGACGCCGGCGTCGAGCGCGGCCGCGATCTCGTCCATGGACTTGTTGCTGCCGTGCATCAGGATGCGCTCGGCCGGGAAGCCGGCCGACAGGGCGATGCCGAGCTCACCCCCGGTGAAGACCTCGAGTGAGAGGCCCTCGGCGTCCACCCAGCGCACGGCCGCCCGGCAGAGGAATGCTTTGCCGGCGTAGTAGACGTCGGCGTCGCCATAGGCGTCGCGGTATGTGCGGCACCGAGTGCGGAAGTCGTCCTCGACGCAGATGAACGCGGGCGTGCCGTGCTCGGTGGCGAGATCGCGCGCGTCAACACCGCCGAGGTGCAGCACGCCATCACGTCGTTCGGCACCGAGTGGCCAGATCCGCGCGTCGATCGCGTTGACGTCGCTCGGCGGCGGACCGGGATGTTCCCTGGCGACGCCGTCGGCGTGCATGGGCCCGGCGGGATGTGCTCTCATCAGCGCTTCACATCCGCTCCGGAGCGGACACTCCCAACAGGTCGAGCCCGTTCGCCAACACGACGCGGGTCGCCTCGACCAGCCACAGCCGCGCAGCCGTCAACGGTGTCACCGGTTCGTCACCCATCGGCAGGACGCGGCAGACGTCATAGAAGCGGTGGTAGGTGCCGGCGAGCTGTTCGAGGTAGCGGGCGACGCGATGAGGCTCCCGCAGCTCGGCCGCGGTCGCGACGATCCGGGGGAACTCGCCGAGAGCACCGAGCAGGTCACCCTCCCGCTCGTGCGACAGCAACGCCGGGTCATAGCTGCCGCCGCGGGAAACGCCCATCTCCGCGGCGTTGCGCAGTAACGAGGCGATCCGGGCGTGCGCGTATTGCACGTAGAACACCGGGTTGTCGTTGGTCTGCCGCGTCACTAGGGCGATGTCGATGGTCATGGGCGAGTCAGCGGGGTAGCGCGCGAGCGTGTAACGAGCGGCATCCACCCCGATCGCATCGACCAGCTCGTCGAGCGTGATCAGAGTGCCGCTGCGCTTGGAGAGTTTCAGCTCCTCGCCGTCCTGAACGAGCTTCACCAGCTGCCCGATCAGCACCTCGATGGTGCGGTCGGCGTCGTCGCCTGCGCATGCGGCAATCGCGCGAAGCCGCCCGACGTAGCCGTGGTGGTCGGCGCCGAGCATGTAGACGCAGCGCTCGAAGCCGCGCTCGCGCTTGTTGATGTAGTAGGCCGCGTCGGCGGCGAAGTAAGTCGGCTCGCCATTGGAACGGATCAGGACGCGGTCTTTGTCGTCGCCGAAGTCAGTGGTGCGAAGCCACACGGCGCCGTCGGCCTCGAACACATGGCCCTGGCTGCGCAAGACATCTACCGCATGCTCGACCGCTCCGGACTCGTGTAGCGTCCGCTCCGAGAACCAGACGTCGAAGGTGACACCGAATCGGGTCAGGCTGTCCGTCATCTGCTGCAACTGCGCCGCGTAGCCGCGGTCGAGGAAGATCGGCAGAGCCTCGGCCCGGTCCAGCTCGATCAGTGACGGGTCGTCCTCGACCAGCTGTTGCGCGATCTCCTTGATGTAGTCGCCTGGGTAGCCGTCGGGCGGTGTCGCTTCGTTGTGCGCTGCGGCCAGCACCGACTCCGCGAACCGCTGCATCTGCACGCCGGCGTCATTGATGTAGTGCTCGCTGGTGACATCGGCGCCGGCCGCCTCGAGCAGCCGGTGCAGCGAGTCGCCGAGCGCAGCCCAGCGTGTGTGGCCGAGATGGATAGGGCCGGTCGGGTTGGCGGAGACGAACTCGAGGTTGACGCGTTCCTTGGCGAGGGTGTCGCTGTGGCCGAAGTCGGAGCCGGCCGCCACGATCGTCCCCGCCAGCTGCCCCTGGGCGGCCTCGTTCAACCTCAGGTTGAGGAAGCCCGGCCCAGCGACATCGACACTGTCGATGCCGCCTTGGGACCGAAGGTGCGCAGCGATGACGTCGGCAACCTCGCGCGGAGCGCGGCCGGCGGGCCGGGCGAGTTGCAAGGCGATGTTGGTGGCGTAGTCGCCGTGGTCCTTGTTCTTGGGGCGCTCGACGCTCGCCTGCTCCGGCACGTCGACGGACAGCTCGCCGGCCGCGACGGCGGCGCGGATCGCTGCGACGACAGCGTCGGCGACGTCGGCGGGAGTCACCGGCCGAGGCTATCGCAGCGAAGCCGAGATGATCTTGGCGTTAAAGGCCGTTCGGGAACTTGTACGACGCCGGCGGCGTCGGCACCTTGCCGCTCGGGCCGTAGTCGATCGCGATCTCCTGATGCTTCTTCAGGACGAGGCGCGTCGGGTCCCCGGCGTACCTCTGGCCGTTGACGAAGACGGCGAGCTCGTTGCCGTTGCCGGCGCAGTAGCCGGCGAGGCAGGTCGGCGTGAATTTCACGCCCCACTCGACGAACACCTGGCCGAGCAGGAAGTCGGCAGGGACACTGTTTTCTATGTGGATGATGCCGCTGGAGTCGTGCGTGTGCAGGGGCGACAGGCCGATCGCGTTGTTGCCCTTGGCAACCCAGCCCAAGTAGGGCGGGACTTCGACCGCCTTGCCGTTGACGTTGATGTCGAGGTGCGCGTGGTAGTGCACCTGGAGCATCTCTTCTGAATACGGCAGGCCAGCAGCGGCAACGTAGGCGCCGGACAGCGCGCCGTTGTTGATGACGGCCGGTGGCGCCCACGGCGGCGGCGAGGTCGTCAGCGACACGGTGCTGCCGGGCACCGGAAGCGACGCCGGTGGTGCGGTGTAGTTCGCCTTCGGCGAGGGGGACGTCGTCGGGTCAGTGGTGTTGGAGGCCTGCACGGAATCGTGTCCGCCACTGCTGCAGCCGGCGACCAGAGCGAACGTGGCTGCGACAGCAGCGACCAGCCGCTTCACGCCGGCTCCGCGTCGGCGGCGGCGACGAGCCGGCGTACGGTCTCGATCAGCTCGTCCGGGTCGAACGGCTTGGTCAGGTAGGCGTCGACACCGATCTTCTCGCCGCGCTGCAGATCGGCCTCCTGGGCGCGAGCCGACAACAGCACGATCTTGACGTGTGCCGTCTCCGGGTCGGCGCGTAGGCGGGTGGCGGCTTCCCAGCCGTCGACGCGCGGCATCATCACATCGAGTGTCACGACCTGGACGTCGGCGTCCTTGACCTTCTCGAGCGCGTCCTGACCGTCGACCGCGGTCACCACGTCGAAGCCCTCGAGCTCGAGGTTGACCGTGATGAGTTGTCGGATGACGTCGTCGTCGTCGACGACGAGTACCCGCCCGACACCGCCCACGTCTTGGGAGGCTACCGGGCGTGATCAGCAGATCATGATCATGGCGCTCCGCTGCTAACCTCGGGCCGATCCCGGGCCCCCGTAGCTCAGGGGATAGAGCACCGCCCTCCGGAGGCGGGAGCGCAGGTTCGAATCCTGCCGGGGGCACCAAACGCGCAGGTCAGACGGGATGGGCAACTCTCGGGGCAATCGTTGAAGGCGCTGACCTGCACACCCGTCACCGGGAGGCGGGTGCGCAGGTTGCGACGTCGCACACGCTCAACGCGAGCGCGGACGCCGTCGCCGACTGGCTGTTCCATCGGTTTTCCATCAACTTGAGCGCTTGCGCGCCGTCGGTTGCGGCTCCGAGGGTGCGCTCAAAGCGATTGCCCTACCGATGTATTCGCGATCTTTCCATCAACTTGATGGAACGCGATCGCGCCCCCCGTGTGGCGGATGCGCAGGTTGCCTCGAACCGCTCTTCCAAGCCGCTTTCCGTCCGCCACGGGGCCCCGGCACTGGTCTGGTTCGTCCGGCTAGGCAAGCACGTCGCGAGATCACTGTTGGGTCCTTCGCCTCTATCGGCTGACTTCTCGTCGGCGTACCGTCCGGCGCTACGGCAGATGGTTGTTCCGGACCCTGACATCGCTTCCGCGAAAGGGCCAAGGTCGCGCCTGCGCCTTGGTGTCAGGGATGGAGCGCACCATGGGTATCGCCCTCAGCTTGTTGCTCGTCGCGGCCGGAGCGATCATGCGCTTCGCCGTCACCGTGCAGGGCCACGGATTCAACGTGCACACCACCGGGCTGATCCTGATGGCCGTCGGCGGTATCGGTGTGCTGCTGTCACTCGTCTTCTGGTCAAGGTGGGGCGGGTTCCGGCGTCGTACCGCTGCCGTGGGATCCACAACAACCCGCCCGGCCAACGAACCTCCGGTCGAGCGCGAACGCGCCGTTCAAGACACCCGCCGATAGGCCTGATGGGAGTCAATGATGATCATCGTCGGTCTGATCCTGCTCGTGATCGGTTTCATCGCAGCCATCCCGATCCTCTGGACACTGGGGATCATCGTCCTGGTGATCGGTCTGATTCTGATGCTGCTCGGCCGAAGCGGACACGCCGTCGGCGGCAGAGCGCACTACTTCTGAGCAACGAACACGATCGCGTCGGACAGCCATCATGAGCGCACTGATCAGCATCAGCGAACTGCTACTGGTCCCGCTCGGCATCGCCATCCTCGTCGCCGCTACGGCCTGGTTCGAGCGGAACGGCGGCGAGCCGCCGCCGCGCAGAACAACTGAAATGCCCGACGCAGCTGACCAGCCGGCCGGGGCGAGGGCGAGCGGGCCATGATGCTGCTCACGATCGTGCTCGCGCCGCTGAGTCTCGGGGTGCTGTTCATCGTCATGTCGTGGACGGAAAGAGCTCTGGACCATCAGCTCAACTGTCCCGCCGTCGAGTGTCCGGCGCTCGTGGAAATGCAGTCGCGGGACGAGGCCTTGCAGCCGCGGTAGGGGCTGATCCTCGCTCAGTCGCATGGGAGGTCGCAATGGGAACAACAGACAAAGCGTCAAACAAGGCAGAAGACCTGAAAGGCAAGGTCAAGGAAGCGACCGGAAAGGTCACGGGCAACGAGCACCTCGAGACCGAAGGAAAGTCCGACCAGACAAAGGCCGCCATCGAAGACGCCGCCGAGAACGTGAAGGACGCCGGCGCGAAGGTGAAGGACGCACTCACCGGCCGCTGAGCCTTTCTAGTTCGGCCAGAAAGAGGCCGTCGTTCCGCTAGCGGCTCGGGTTGGAAGGCTGTGTGTCGGGAGGTGGCGGAATCGCGCGGGTCGAAGTAATCCGGGCGCCCGTCCGCATCGTCGTCATCACGTCGGATTCGGCTCCGATCTTTCGGTCTGGGTGGCGGCTGATTGCTCATCCTGGCGGTCAGCGCGTTGGTTGACCGCGTCGAGTCGATCCCGTCGACGGTTCGCAGCCGCGAAGCCGAGTCCAAGGGCCATCACGATGATGGCGACGATCCACAGCACGTGCACGGCCAAACCGATCAGGCCCAGCATTAGCGCAAGGCTGAGTACGCCGACCATCACGGCGTCCGGCCCTGTCTTCTGGCTGAGCAGCCGCGCAGTCCGTGCCCTGCCTCGCGATTCGTCGGAGGAACGCGGCGCATTGGCGGTCATTCGAGAGCCTCCGTTTCGATCGTCATCCAAGCCGAGGGAGACGCGATCGGACTAAGGGTCGTCCGCGGGACGGCTGGGCTCTTCGGCACGCGCGGTTTCGCGCTCGTCGATCAGATCGTCACGAGCCTGCACCGCTGCCGCCGTCTCCTGGCGAGACTGCCTGAGACCGCGGCGGGCGTCCTGACCGCGTCGGGAGGTACGCCGCGCCCCGGTCAACAACAAGCTGAGGCCGAACATTGCGACCGCGCCGACGACCAGGCCGTAGAGGAACAGCGTGCCCGTGGAACCGGTCACGTGGTAGCCGAACACCGCGAACGTGTGCGTGAGTGCATGGGCAGTTCCGGCGTTGGCCAGGACACCGGCCACCCCGACGATCACGGCAGCGATCAGGAGGATGAGGCCGACGACCACGAGCATGAGACACCTCCGACCGGCGCAGCAGCCTGAGTCACTGCAGTCGGCGTCCAGGACACCAAGCCCCAGTCTGGCACCCTGGAGCGCCACCGGGGCCGAAAGTGCCCAAGCGCTGAGCCGTCCGGAGAGGCAGCGTCCGCGATGGAGCCAACCGAACGCGGCCGACGCTGTCCGGGCACCGAGTAGGGGTCGGACTCTCGGTGATCGCTCGCGGCGAGGTAGTTCGCTGCCGGGCTTACCAGCCTTCGTCTTCCTTGTGTTGAGCGAGCGTGGAGTCCGCTTGCTCCGCCGAGACGAAGTCGCAGGACACGGAATGGCCGGCCCTCAGGGTGCACATCCTGCCGGTGGGCAGATGCACCTGGGCGCAGCCGCCGTCCCTAGCCGCGTCTTCGTCGATCGACGCGTTATGCATCTCGGGCGTATCCAAGGGTTCGGCGGCGTGTACCGATGACCTGGAGCGAGCTGTGCTGCCCATAACAATCGGTGACCCAACTCCTCTCGCATGCGAGAGGGCATCACCCCTGACTAGGGGTTGCGCATAACACTACGCGCGCCGAAGGCACTCGGTGCACTGACCCGATGGGTATCCGCGCGCCGGAAGCTGTGTCAGACTGAGGCCTCTAGCGCGCTTGGATTTGTCCGGACCTCGTGCTCCGCGCCGCTACTGCCCTCGGCGAAAGTGGCGAGCACGATGACTACCTCCATGCAAGTCCGCACCGAGCAACCCCCGACCGTCCGTCCGCCGGCCGGCTGCCGTTCGACGGGCACGCCCGTGGCGGTGCCGATCCCCCGCTGCTGCCCCGAGCATGGGGACTGGGCGACGCTCGCGGGACACCTGCTCGATGACTTCACCAATGTGCCAGCTTCGGTCGTCATGCGCGAGCTAGCGCGGGCCAGGCAATCCGGAGAGCTGTTCCGCCTGGAACCACGCGACGCCCTCTACTGCGCAGAACTGATCGTGCGCCACCGTGTCATGAGCACCACCGGGCGCACGTCGAACTCGTCATCCAGCACCGCGCCGCCGGCCCCGTTGGTCCACGTGGCGTAGTCGGCAGCGCCGCGAGCGAAACAAAGAAGCGGTCACCCATTGCGCCGCGTGGGGTGCTGCGCCGTGGGTAACACTTGCGTAGGTCGTGAGCAGCCGATTCGTCCGGACTCCTGCGAGTGCGCCATCCCATCGACCTGGATGTAGCCGCGCGAAGGAGCCGGTAGGTGAACCAGCCAGAAGCCGCCGAGCCCTCGAGTCTCAGACTGGAGGGGGGCATCGACTACCGCGACGTCGTCGGCGCTTCAGCTGACCTCACGACCGTGACCGACGCCGACGGCCACTACCGCCACGTGTCGACCGCCTGTCGCTCCCTGCTCGGCTGGGAGCCAGATGAGCTCGAGGGGCACCCAGAGGCGGAGTTCGTGCATCCCGACGACGTGGCCCCCCTACAGGCCTGCCGCTCCCGATGTGCCGCGGCCAATCCTGGGGCCGCCACCGTCCGGGTGCGTTGTCGAGACGGCTCGTGGCGCTGGACAGAGGCAACGTCGCGGCACGTGATCGTCGACGGGACCGCCCTGGTGGTATCCACGTTTCGGGACATCACCGCGCGCCAGAAGAACGTGAGCGAGTTGGTGCAGCGCGCATCCACGGATCCGCTGACCGGGGTGGCGAACCGCAGCGTGCTGATGGACCGGCTCAGCCAAGGGCTGCTGCGTCTCGGCCGGGCGCCCGGCGTACTCGCGGTGCTCTACCTCGACCTGGACCGGTTCAAAGTCATCAACGACTCGCTCGGCCACCGCATCGGCGACGAGGTGCTGTTGACCATGGCGACGCGGCTCACCCACCATCTCCGGCCCGCTGACACGTTGGCCCGCCTCGGCGGCGACGAGTTCGTGATCGTCGCCGAAGGAGTCGCCGACGAGACGGCCGCGCTCGACCTGGCCAACCGAATCATCGAGGCAGGCCGGAAGCCGTTCCAAGTCGCCACCGAAGAGTTCACCTGCACAGTGAGCGTTGGCATCGCCAGCACTGCCGACTCTCAACGCGGCGCCCAAGATCTGCTCCACGAAGCCGATCTCGCCCTCTACCGCGCCAAGGGCCGCGGTCGGGACCGCGCCGAGGTTTTCGACGAAGCGCTACGCGTACAAGCGATCGGCCGGCTCATCACCGAACGGATGGTGCGCCGCGCGGTCGACGAAGGCCGAGTCGTGGTCCAATATCAGCCGATCATCGACCTGCGATCCGGCCGAGTGGTCAGCGCCGAAGCACTCGTCCGCATCCGCGACCCCAACAACGGATTGCTGCCACCGGAGTCGTTTCTCGACGTCGCCGAGGAATCCGGTCTCCTGATCGCCATCGACGAACTCGTACTCGCCGACGCAGTTGCCCAAGCCGCCGCCTGGCGCACCAGATTGGCCGGGACCGACTTCGAGGGCGTCGCCATCAACGTCACCGCCCGCCATCTCGCCGATGCCGGCTTCCACCAGGCTGTCATCGAGCTTCTCGACGCCCACGACGTGCCCCACTCCAGCCTCCAGATCGAAGTGACCGAGCGGGTCCTCATGGAGGCGTCGAACTCGACGATGACAGGCCTGCGCGCCCTTCGAGACGCCGGCGTCCAAATCGGCCTGGATGACTTCGGCACCGGCTTCTCATCCCTGGCCTACCTACGGCAGTTCCCGCTGAACTTCGTCAAGATCGACAAGCTGTTCATCGAAGACCTCGAACACGACCACCAAGAACGAGCCGTCACCGCCGCCATCATCACGCTCTCGCATGCCCTCGACCTGACCGTCGTCGCCGAGGGAGTCGAGACCGCGGGCCAGCGCCAGATTCTCGAAGACCTCGAGTGCGACCGCGCCCAAGGCTTCCTCATCGCCGCAGCGGGTGAACCGAGCGCCGTCGACGAACTCGCCCTTTCCGCGACGCAAGGTTCTGGAGCCTGACCCGAACAGACGAGCATCGGTCAGGCGCGGTGGGCCGGAGCGCGCTACTGCGGCGGTGGGGGAATGGCTCCCGGGTCGGTGCTGCGGCGCACGACGGCAAAGGCGACGTCGCCGAGCTTCAGGTTGTGATCCCGCGCATGCTTGCGCAGGGTGGCGAACGCCACCTCCATGCTGACCTGGTCCCGTTCGGCGAGCACACCTTTGGCCTGCTCGATCACGACCCGGCTGTTGAGCGCGTGCTGAAGCTGCTCGGCGAGGACCGACGTCCGGTGCGTTGACCGCTGCTGCAGGATGCCGATGGTGGCCACATCCGCGAGCGCCTGGGCCAGGTCACGATCGTCATTGCCAAGCAGGGTCGCGGTATCACTGAACATGTTCAGCCCACCGATGATCTCGTCGCGAAGCCGCAGCGGGACCGCCGTCACGGAACGGAAACCCGCCGCCAAAGCCTCGGGCACGAACACCGGCCAACGCTCCCGGTCGACCTCAAGGTCAGCGCTGGTCACGGCCGTGCCGGTCCGCACGCAGTCCAGGCACGGACCTTCGTTGTTCTGCAGCTGGAAGATCTCCAGCAGCCTGGTCCCCTCACTGGAGGACGCCACCAAAGCTAGATGGCCTTTCTGGTCATCCAGCAGCAGCCCAGCCGCCGTGACACCGAGCAGGCTCACGCTGGCTCCCACCAGCTGATCGAGCAGATCAACGACGTCATAGTCAGCGACCAAAGTGTCGGCCAGCGCCACGAAGGTCCGGGCCAGCGCCTGCTCGCGACTGCGCACCGCCGTCACCGACGCACCGCCGTGAGCGCTGTCCTCACTCATAGATCCTCCGATGAGAAGCGTAGACGTCGTTCAACCACGTCAGCGGCCAAGCCGTTGAGTGGTCGTCCGCTCGAGAACGCGCGGGCGCGCAGGAGCAGGAAGGCCTGCTCGATCGTCACACCGAGCTGGACCATGATCATGCCGCTGGCCTGATGGACCTGGGCCTGGTAGCCGAGTCCGGCATCGGCCCCGTCGCCCAACGCGCCGTCCGGCGAGGTCTCCAACCCGAGCAGCGCGACCGCGGCAGCCTCCGCACCGAGAAGGGCGGCGGACAGCTCCTCATCGTCAAGCGCACCGGTCCGGGAACGGTACATGTCGAGCGCGCCCAGGCCGATCGCCCCGATTCGCAGCGGGAAAGCAAACACCGCGCGCACCCCCGCATCCGCGGCTGCAGCCATGAACGTCGGCCAGCGCCAGACGGCGACGTCGTCGCGGTCGTGCAGGTCGGAAACCAGCACCGGCGCTCCGGTACGGATCGTGTCGATGCACGGACCCTCGCCTAGCGTGACCTGCAACTCCTCGATCCGCCTCGATACATCGTCGGTGGCACAGATCACCCCGCGGTGACCGGTATCGCTCACCAGGGAAATACCCGCACCGGTCACGCCCAACATCTGCACGCACAACTCCGCGATCCGCTGCGGCTGCGTGGCAACATCACCAGCGGCATCACGCAGCAGGCTGACCCAGCGGTCCCGGTCGGTCATCGAAGGCCGCCGGAACTCGCCTCCGCCTGCTCGAAGCGCGGGTCGCCATCGGGCATCGGCTCCGTCGGTGCGCGGGGCACCAACGCAAAAACGACGTTACGAATCGTCCGGATGACCCGGTCGATGCCGTCGATGGCCGCTGACACTGGTCGCTCAGCCGGGCCGCTGAGATGGGGTAGGGCACCCTGCAAGGTCAGCCCGACGCCGAACAGTTCCCGGATGACGGTGTCGACAAGCTCGATCGCGATCCGTTGCTCGTCCGCCGCGACAGCCTGCTCAGCGACAGTCGGCGCGATGGCCGGAGCTCGAGGCTCCGCGCACATCGCGGCCCGCGTCACCCCGCACTTCGATGCGCAGGCAACAACTCGGATAGCCGCAGGCGTGCCATCGACTCGGTAGCGACCGTGAGCCCAGACCGCACCCCGGAACTCAGCAGCTGCTCCCGCGCTCGGGCGACGCGTCGGATCACCGTTCCGGCCGGCAGTCGACCCGCGAACTCGGCGATCAGCGCGGTCGTGACCTCCAGAAGGTCCTCTCGCGTCGCCCACCGAGCCTCGACAGCGCTCAACGCATCTGATCCGGCCACTGGCACCGCCCTCGCATCGTCAGGTCACTGACCGCTGAGAGCCGAGGACCGGAGCGCGAAGCGTGACCCCACTGTAGACCGAAGTCCCGGCTGCGTCAGTGACAATTCGCCAACGCGCGAAGAGCCCGTGAATAGGTCGCCGCGAGAGGTTCGGTCTGCGACGCGAGGTCACGACCTCAGGGCGCAGAGCAGGACGCCGGCGAGCGCGCCGACGTCCTGGGGTGAGTTCCCGCCTGGGCTGCGACTCAGACAGTCGGCAGGCGAGCGAGCAGCTCGCGGGCGCGTTCGGCGAGCTTGTGCTCGACCAGCACCTCGTACTTCATCGCGACGATCTGACTGATTGACGCGAAGTCACGCTCGCCGCCCCGGGTCAGCGCCGTGAACCCGAGCTGGCTCCAGATGAACCCGAACACCGCGCCGAGCAACGGCGTAGTGAACAGGAACCCCACCTGCCCCTTGGTACTGAAGATCGAGAACGCGATGCCGACGAACAGCCCGATCCAAAGGCCGGAGGTGGCGCCGGCAATCGCGACCCGTCGGCGCGTGAGCCTTCCGGTGACGCGTTCCATCGACTTCAATTCGGTGCCGACGATCGCCAGGTTGCTCACCGCGAACTCGTTGTCCGACAGGAAGTCGACGACCCGCTGCGCCTGCTGGTAGGTGTCGAAGACACCGAGCGACATCGGGTACTCGAGCGAGAGACCGCGGATCGGGCCTGGCTGCTGCACGTTCACGGATCGCCACCCTCGTCGCCGTGGCTGCGGTCGCCTGCTGCTCAGACAGTACGACGGGCGGCGGTCCTGGTGGCTCGCCCGCTGACTACGCGGTCGCTGTTGGGTCGGGCGAGGGATTGTGCCAGTGCGCCTGCGGGGCGATGAGCGCGGCCGCGTGTTTCGGCCCCCAGCTGCCCGGCGGGTACGGGTGAGCACGGTCGTGGTTGTCGAGAACGGGGTCGACGACCGCCCAGGCGGCTTCGACAGCGTCTTCGCGGGTGAACAGTGCACCTTCGCCGGCCAGGGCGTCGCCGAGGAGGCGTTCATACGGTTGTTCCTCCCCCGGCTGCCCGTTGAGCAGGGAAAGCTCCCGCTGGTCGCCGATGAACTGCTCGCCGGCCCGCTTCACCCGGGCGGCTAGCGCGATCTCGGGATTGGGTGAGAGCCGGAACCGCAGGTAGTTGGCCCGACCGTCGGTGGCTACGGAGTCGGCGAACAGCGGCTGCGGTGGCGGTTTCAGCTCGACCAACACCTCGGCGACGTCTTCGGCCAGGCATTTCCCTGACCGCAAGTACCAAGGGACGCCGGCCCAGCGCCAGGAGTCGATGAACAGCCGCAGGGCGCAGAAGGTCTCTACGTCGGAGTCGCTCGCCACCCCCGGTTCGTCCCGGTAGCCGACGAACTGGCCGCGGACTACATCGTCGGGGGTGAGCGGGCGCATCGCCTTGAACACGTTGAACTTCTCGCCCTGCACGGCGCCGAAACCCTGGTACGCCGGCGGCTCCATCGCGAGCAACGCGACGATCTGGAACAGGTGGTTCTCGACCACATCGCGTACGCAACCGGCGGTCTCGTAAAAGGCACCACGACCCTGCACCCCGAACCGTTCGGCCAGAGTGATCTGGACGCTGGCGACGTAGTTGCGGTTCCAGATCGGTTCGAGGAAGGAATTGGCGAAACGGAAGTAGAGGAGGTTCATGATCTCCTCCTTGCCGAGAAAGTGATCGATACGGAAGATCGCCGACTCCGGGAACGCCGACCGCACGACACGGTTGAGCTCCCGCGCCGAAGCCAGGTCTCGCCCGAACGGCTTCTCGACGACGACCCGTGCATCACGGTTCAACCCCGCGCTCGTGAGCCCTTCGATCACCGTCGCGAACAACCCCGGTGGCGTGGCCAGGTAATGCAATGGGCGATGCGCGGCGCCGAGTGCCGTGCGCAACGCGGTGAACGTGGCCGGGTCGGCGTAGTCACCGTCGACGTAGTCCAACAACGACAGCAGCCGGTCGAGGGCAGCGCTGTCGTCAACGCCACCGTCCGCTTGCGCAATACCGTCGCGCGCATGTTCGCGAAGGCGCGACAGGTCCCAGTGCGAGAACGCGACCCCGATCACCGGCACGTCCAGGGTGCCTCTCTTCACCATCCGGTACAGCGCCGGAAAGATCATCTTGTGGGCGAGGTCACCGGTAGCGCCGAAGAACACGAACGCGTCCGCAGCCGGCAGACCCTCTACGCCCACATCCATCCCCACGACGCTGCCGGGTGCTCCGGTCGCTGCCACGTGACTCATCATGCGGTCAGCATGGCAGCGGCAGGACCCGGCCGACGGCTCGTAGCCCACTGGCTAAGTGACCTGCACAGTTGCTTGACTCCGTCGGTCGTCAGCGACCCGGCTGGCGTTTCGCGGTCATGTACTCCTCGAGGCGCTGCCGCCCTTCGTCAAAGCGTTCGCGCATCAGGTGCGTGTACACCCGTGCGGTGAGCGTCGGGTCCTTATGGCCAAGCCTCTGTTGCACCTCGAACAACGTGAGTCCAGCGTCGAACATCAGGGAGGCGGCCGTGTGACGGAACGTCAGCCACGTCACCCGCCGGTCCGCGAGCACGGCTCGTGGCAGCGCGTTGCGCAGCTCGCGGGTGAAGTTGCTACGTAGCGGATGCGTACCGAGTCGGGTCGTGAACAGGAACGCGTTGCGGTCGCTCGGGTCCTCGACGTAGCGGGTGATGTGTTCGGCGAGCACGTCGATCACCGGCTCCGGTGCGGGCAGGGTGCGCCAGTCATCAGTCTTCGACCCGCGCTCGACAAACGTCGTGGACCCGTTCTGGTTGACCACCAGCCGACCGAAGGTGACCTCGCGGCGCAGCATGTCCAGGTCGCAGATCCGCAGCCCGATCGCCTCGTTCCAGCGAGGGCCGAGCCATGCGCCCATGAACACCAGCGCCGCGTACCGGCCGTTCGTCCGCAGACTCTGATACTTCTCCCCTACATCGGTGAGCGCCGCTACCAGCCGGTCCACCTCGGTCGCAGTGAGCACGTCATCGAAGGTCTTGCGGAGTTCCGGTTTCTTCGGCAGCACGATGTCGATACACGGATCCGGGATCACCCGGTCCTTCACTGCCCGCCGCAACGGACC
>Ga0070658_10000683_pt1 | contig 29335 bp, 23 predicted proteins | sample KBSC13metaG_FD_64664 | JGI IMG/M metagenome (GOLD analysis project Ga0070658, IMG submission 64664) | Corn rhizosphere microbial communities from Kellogg Biological Station, Michigan, USA - KBS C1-3 metaG | ecosystem: Host-associated > Plants > Roots > Rhizosphere > Soil ... | reverse complement strand
TCGTCGAACGGCCCGGCATGGTGCACCGCTCGTTCGACCTGCAGACCAACGGCATGGCCATGGCCATCAACGGCCGGCAGATGGACATGAACCGCATCGACGCGACGGTTCGCCTGCACGACACCGAAGTCTGGACCGTTACCAACGCCGGCGGCGGCATGATGGGTGGCCGGGGCATGATGCGGGGCGGCGGGATGATGGGCGGTGGCATGATGGGAAACATCCGGCACACGTTCCACGTCCACGGCGTGCAGTTCCAGGTGCTCGATCGCAACGGCCGGGCACCGGAGCCGGGCGAGCAAGGCTGGAAAGACACCGTCGCCCTCGCGCCCGGTGAACGCGTGCGCCTCATCATCCCGTTCACGCAGGCGGGCGTCTTTATGTTCCACTGCCACGTGCTGGAACACGAAGACGTGGGGATGATGGGGCAGTTCGAAGTGCGGTGATGCCCAGATCTGGAGGGCGTCACTCCGGGACGCCGCCGCCGCCGAAGGCGTCGGAAAAGAAGCGGCAGGGACTGCCGCCCTCCAAAATCGGTGCCCCTAAAAATCCGTCAGCGTCCGCGGCATGCGTGCCACGCGCAGCGCGTTCAACACCGCCAGCACATCGATCACCTCTTGCGCCACCGCCCCGGCGACCGGCGGCAGCAGGCCGGCGGCGGCGAAGCCCATGCCGATGATGCTCAGCGCCATTCCACCGATCGCGCTCTGCAAGGCGATGCGGCGCATTCGGCGGCTGATGTGCAGGAATTCGTCGACCCGTTTGAGCGACGTTTCCAGGATCACCGCCCCGGCCGCCTCGCCGGTGATGTCGCTTCGCTGGCCCAGCGCGATACCCACGGTGGCGGCCGTCAGGGCTGGGGCGTCGTTGATGCCGTCGCCCACGTACAGCGTCGGGGCCCGCTCGGTTTCGTGGCGGACGATCTCCACTTTCTGCTCCGGCGATTGGCCGGCGTGCACCTCGGTGATCCCCACCTGCCCGGCCAGGTATTCGACTTCCTGCCTGCGGTCGCCGCTGACCAGCATCAGCCGATCGATGCCGTGCTTCTTGCCCAGGTGCTGAACGAAGGCCATCCCGTCGCGGCGCGGTTCGTCGCGGAATTGCATCACCGCCGCGCAGCGCCCGTTCATCAGCAGCACGCATTCCAGGCCGCCGCCTTCATTGAATTTCGCGCCCTCGGGGTAATAGAAGTTTGCCGGCAGCTTCCGCCGGGAGGTCAGCTGCAGCTGTTTGCCGTCGACGACGCCGCACAGCCCCTCGCCGGGCTTTTCGCTGATCTGGGTCGCGTCGTGAAGCTGAATCCCGCGAACCTCCGCCGCCTTCAGCACGGCCTCGGCGAGCGGGTGCTTCGAATATCGTTCCAAACTGGCGGCCCACCCCAGCGCCTCGCAGCGGTCGATGTCCGGCGGCACGACCATGGCCGTCAGTGTCGGTTCGCCGTAGGTGAGCGTGCCGGTTTTGTCGAAAATGCCTGTCCGGCACGTCGACACCAGCTCCAGTACGATCGGCCGCTTGATGATGATCCCGCGCTTGGCACACAGCGAGATCGACCCGATGATCGATACCGGAATCGCGATCAGCAGCGGGCACGGCGTCGCCACCACAAGCACTGCCACGAACTCCCGCGGGTGGCCGCTGATCGCCCAGGCGACGACGGCGATCACCAGCGCCAGCGGCGTGTACCAGGCACCCAGCTTGTCCCCCAGCCGGCGCAGGCGCGGGCGATCCTGTTCGCTGGCCTCCATTACTTTCACGATCTTGGCGTACCGCGAATCCTCTGCTCGCCTTTGGGAACGAATCGTCAGCAGGGCCTCGCCATTGAGCGAACCGCTGAGCACTTCCGATCCGGGTGCCTTGGTGATCATGAAGGGCTCGCCGGTGAGATACGATTCGTCCATCATGCCGTGGCCGTCGGTGACGATGCCGTCGACGGGGCAGATTTCGTGCGGGAACACCAGCAGTTCGTCGCCGATCTCGATCTGCGCCAGCGGCACGTCCATGACCCCGCTGGCGTGCCTGCGGTGCCCCACAGAGGGCATGCGCTTCGCCAGCGCCGCCAACACCGACGACGCCCGGCGAACGGCGAACGCTTCCAGCGCCTGTCCCCCCGACAGCATCAGCACCACGAGCGCCCCGGCGAGGTATTCGCCCTGAATGGCGGCCGACACCATCGCCAGGCCGGCGAGCAGGTCGGAGCCGAATTCGCGCTTCGCCACGCGCACCAGCAGCCCCGCCACCAGCGGCCCGCCGCCGAGCCCCAGGGCGATCATCAGCGGCAGGTCGAACGTCTGTGGCGGCGTTTCCGTCCAGCGCAGCGCTAGGCTGGCCGCGATGCAACTCAGCGCCAGCAGCGCAATGAGCGTGTTGCCGATACCGGCCGCACGTTCAGGGCCGGCGCGCGACCGAGATTCTGTCGACGCAGCCTCGTCCGTCTTCGCCGAAGGGGAGGCCGGCGAAAGCCGGCTGCTGGGGGATAGCGGCGCTGCCATGGCCACTCCTTTCCTGCGGGGCGTTAAATCAATGCCGCGTTGGGCAGCATCGTCTGCACGAGCGGTTGAAGCTGTTCGGCCGCCAGTGCCTGGTAGTCTTCTGCGACGCACTTACGAAGGTGCCGATCCAGGACCGGGTTCAGCAGGCGGACGACGAGGTCGAGAAACCGCCGCGGCGCGACCAGCGTGAACAGGTGAAATTCTCCGCGCTGAAACGCGGCATCCAGCTGATCCACCAATTCATGCGCAAAATCGGCCGTGGCCTCGTCGGGCGAGACGAAGGATTCACGCGGATACCCCGCACTGATCCCGCTGTCGGCGGGCGCCGATACCAGCGACGCCGCGTAGCGCGGTTCGATCTGTCGCAGAAAATGCAGCGTGTCATAGTGGCCGGTGGTGGAAAAAATGCGTGCCTTCGATGGGCCGGCGATAATAATCCAGTAGTTCATAACAGCTCCGGTGAACGTCAAAGGATCAGCACGCCGGAGCCTTCGATCCGGTCGTGCTTGAGCATCTGCAAGGCGGTATTGGCCTCGGTGAAAGGGAAGGTTTGCGTGCGGGGAACGATCGGGATCTCCCCCGCCAGTCGCAGCAGTGCTTCGCCGTCCTCGCGGGTGTTGGCGGTGACACTGCAGAGGGTCTTCTCGTGGAACAGGTGCCGCTGGTAATCCAGCGGCGGAATCTGGCTGAGGTAAATCCCGGCCACCGCGAGGGTGCCGCCGGCGTCGAGGGCCTGGAGCGCTTTCGGCACGAGGTCGCCGGCCGGCGCGAATAGGATCGCACTATCGAGCGGCTCGGGCGGCATCGCGTCGCTCCCCGCCGCCGAAGTGGCGCCCAGCCGCAGCGCCAGTTCCTGGTGCCTTGGCTCGCGGGTCATGACATGCACCCGGCAGCCCCAGTAGCGGGCGACCTGGATCGCGATGTGTGCCGACGAGCCGAACCCGTACAGGCCAAGCCTGCACCCGGGTTTTACGGCGGCCCGTTTCAGCGCCCGGTAACCGATAATGCCGGCACACAGCAGCGGCGCGACGCCGACCGGGTTCAGCGATTCCGGCAGCCGATATGCGAAACCCTCATCGACCATGGCCAGTTCGGCGAAGCCGCCGTCTTCGTCGTACCCGGTGAATTTGGCGTTCGGGCACAGGTTTTCGTCGCCTTTTTCGCAGTACGGGCAGACCCCGCAGGTGTGACGCAGCCACGCGATGCCGACGCGATCACCCTCGCGGAACCGCTTCGCGCCGGGGCCCAGCGCTTCGACCGTGCCCACCACTTGGTGCCCGGGAATGAGCGGCAGCCGGTGTGTGGGTAGCTCGCCCTCGATCACGTGCAGGTCGGTCCGACAGATGCCGCAGGCCTGCACCCGTACCAGCACTTCCCCCTCCCGCGGCTGCGGCACAGGGCACCGTTCCATCGTCAATGGCGCGGCGTCGATCGGGGCGGGTTTATGCAATCGCATTCCGCGCATCGTGATCCCGGCGCACACTGGTACACCGTCATCCGCGATTGTGCACACGGGATCAGGGCTGCGTATCGGGCCCAAACCTGATCATTGCGCGTTCTTTCGCTCCAAAACGGAACCCGATTAAGAAATGGTCTTGGGAAACGTCAGGTCTTTCACCGATGCCCACTTATTGAACCGGCCATTACAGTTAAGCGGTTCACGGGCAGCAGTTTTCGCAGCGGGCGATCCTGGCAAGTTCATGCAGGGTATTGGAGCATCTTTGATCACACGGCCGGACTCTCTCCAGAACGAAACACCGACGCGCGCAATGAACTGGGTGGGAGATGCCACCTATGAAGTTTCGCTCGACGGCATGATTTCGGCCTGGAGCCTGGGGGCCGAGCGTATGACGGGTTATACGGCCAACGAAATCGTGGGCCAAAATTTTTCGCTGTTGATCCACCCGGATCGACGCGGATTGGAGCGGGGAATGCTCGAGCGTCTTTCCGCCGATAAGAGCGTCGGCCAGTACGACACGGTTCGTGTGCGCAAGGACGGCGTCGCCGTCGGTGCGAGTGTAACGGCCATCCCGCTCTTCGATGAGCAGCAAAAGGTCGTCGGCGCCGTGCAGATCGCCCGGGACCTCGGCCAGCAAAAGTCGACCCGCTCGGAACAACCGGATGTGGAACAGCGTTACCGGATGGCGTTCGAACACGCGCCGGTCGGGATCGCGCAGGTCTCGCTCGAAACGGGCGAGATTCTCCAGGCCAACCAGCGCCTGAGCCAGATCCTGGGCTACGTCAAAGGCGACCTGATCCACCGGCGCCTGGCCGACCTTATCCACCCTGAGGACTGGCATGTCGAGGAACAGCTGCTGCGGCAGATGCAGGAGGGAACGCTTTCGACCTACACGATCGAAAAGCGTTACCTGAGGGCAAATGCACAACAGGCCTGGGCCCGCGTGACGGCCACCCGTCTGGACGACGGCACCGGTCGCCCCACGCGGCTGTCGGTCGTCGAGGACATCACCGAACGCAAAGCGAACGAAGCGGAACTGAAGGCCCGCGAGGCCCGCCTGCAGGCCATCCTCGATGCCTCGATTGACGCCATCGTCATCGTCAACGGCAACCGGGCGGTCGATTCGGTTAACCCGGCGACCCTGCAAATGCTCGGCTACGAGGCCCACGAGCTGGTGGGAAGGGATGTCGCCCTTGTCCTGCCCGAGCTGGCGAACAAGCACGATCTGCTGCAGGCCGAAAGCTCGACCTGCACTGGCTTCACGCTCGACACCGCGGCCGCCAAGCGCGACGGCTCGCTCCTGCCGGTGCAGCTGTCGTTGAGCGCCGTTGACCTGCACGATCAGGTTCTTTACGCGATCACGCTGCACGATCTGTCGAACCGCCGCTTGCTGGTGCAGCACATCAGCGAGGCCGCCTCACGCGAGCAGCAACGGATCGGTACAGATCTGCACGAGGGCGTGGGGCAGGAACTGGCGGGGATCGGGTTCTTCTGCAAATCGCTGGTCATCCGCCTGGAAAGCCGGGGTTTGCCCGAGGCCGACGACGCCAAGCGGCTTCTGGACCTGGTCAACCACGCGTTGCGGCGTACCCGCAGCGTCGCCCACGTGTTGTACCCGGTGATGACCGGGCAGAATGGCCTGATGGCAGCCCTGGAAGAGCTGGTGAATTACGTCACCTCGACGTTCGCCGTTCGTTGCACGTTTCATTGTCCCCACCCCGTGCAAGTCGAAGACATCGCCAAGGCCACGCACATTTATCGCATCGCCCAGGAAGCCGCCCACAACGCGGTGCACCATGGCCGGCCCGGGCAGATCGACATCACCCTGCAGTGCATCGGCAGCAGGGCCTCGCTGACGGTGGAGGACGACGGCGTCGGTATCGACGGCGAGGCGCTCGCGTCCGGATCGTCGGGGCTGGGCCTGCAGATCATGCAGTCTCGGGCGAGCATTCTCGACGGCCTGCTCGAAATCGTCCCGCGCCAACCGACCGGTACGGTTGTCCGCTGCAGTTTCGTTCTACCGGCGTGCGAATTGCCGGCCGCCCGATAGCGGAATCCGGCATTTTCCCGATCCGCCTTTGAACGCGCCGCCCGATAGGATGCGTTCCGCTTCTGACGGATATTGCGGCCAGACAGCACATCGAAACGTGCCGCGAATCCGAAGGCGAGAGGAACGAGTCATGCCACTATCTGGTCCACGGATGGAGCGTTTTCTGCCACCGTCCCCCGTTCGGGCTGAAAAGCTCGTCACCTTCCGGGCGACGGTCGACGCGGAAAAGGTGCTGGTCATGCTCTGCGACGCCCGCGGACATGGCCAGGTGCTGCTGCCGATGCAGCGCGTGCCGGAGACGTCGAATTGGGTGCTGAGCCGCCCGCTGTCGGCCGGCAGCTATCGGTACCGGTATTACGCGCAGCGCGGCGATCTGCTGGTGTATCTCTCGCCGGCCGATGCGAACGACGCGAGTTGCCTGATCGATGGCACGGAAGGGATTCTCACCGTCGAACCGACCGTCGAACCGGTTGAACCCGCCGTCAGCCACAATCCACCGGCGCTCGGTTCAGAGTTCGCGGCCTGACGCTTCGGGCTGGCCGAGCTCCACCGGCTCTTCCGGCCGGGGCAGGCTGACCTTGAATCGCGCCCCTTTGCCGTCCCCGTCCGATGACGCCGTGACCGAGCCACCATGCAAGTCGACGATATGTCGCACGATATGCAGCCCGAGCCCTAGCCCGTCCGCCCGGCGTTGACCGTCCTGATCCGACGCCTGGTGAAGACGTTCGAACACGTGCGGCAGATCCTGCGCGCCGATCCCGCGACCGTGATCCACCACCTCCAGCCAATTCCGCTCGTGGTCGGTGCCCACATTCACTTCAATCGTCGCGCCCGGTTCGCTGAATTTGATCGCGTTGCTCACCAGGTTCCAGCAAACCTGTTCCAGGCGCAGCGCGTCGCCGAACACCGCGAACTGCTCGTCGGCCGCTTCGGCACTGTTGATCCGCAGTTGAATATTTTTCTGGCTCGCCAGCGGCTCGACCGAGCGGATCGAGACACGCACCACCGCTAATAACGACAGTGGCTGGACAACGATCTTGAGCTTGCCGTAGATGATGCGCGTCGTATCGAGCAGGTCGTCGATCAGGCGCGACTGCGCCTCGACGCACTCTTCGATCTGCTGCAAGGCATGTAGTTGCTCCTCGAGCGATGGGTGGCGGCGGGCGTTTTCAGTCAGCACGCGGATGCAGGACAGCGGCGTGCGCAGGTCATGGCTCACCGTTGCGAGAAACTCATCCTTCACGCGGCTCTCGGCCTCCGCCCGGTCTTTGGCTAACTTGAGACCTTCGGCTTGTTTCCTGGGCCCGATGTCCCGGGCGACGTGGGCGGCGCCAATGACGGCCCCGGTGCTGTCGCGAACGGGTGACACCGATACGGACACTTCCACCAGGCGACCCTCTTTTGTCAATCGGACCGTCTCGAACGATTCAACCCGCTGCCCCTGGCGGAGTTGTTCGATGATGCGGCCTTCTTCTGCCTGGCGGTCTTCGGGGATCAGAAAAAGCATTTGCCGCCCGATCGCCTCGGCGGCCTCGTAGCCGAACAGGCGCTCGGCGCCGGCGTTCCAGGTAACGACCTTGCTGTCCAAGGTTTTGGAAATGATCGCGTCGTCCGACGATTCCACGATCGCCGCGAGGCGGGCTTCGGTTTCCAGTTGCGTGCGCGATTGCGAGATGCGCCACCGCGCTGTTCTCCAGTGCTCGAAGATGCACCAGGCGCTCAACGCAAGTGCGACGAACGCCAGACCCACTTCAAGAACCGTCATGCCATCGCCGGCTGCAAGGTGCAGCATCGTAGAGCCCCCGAATTGTCAAAACCTCGTACCTCTGCTGTCCCGGCGGGTGACAGGTTTTCATCCGCGGGCACCGTGAATTGCGCGGCCAGCATAGCAATCGGGCTGCAGGTTTTTCTACAACAAAATGGGGTTTTCCCGCACAGAATCTGACGACTGATGTGGGGACCTCTACTGCTCAGGCGACGCCAAAGTGCTGCAGCAGCGACTTAACCAGTTGTGTCACCACCAGGTAGCAAACGACGACTGTCCCGATCCAGACCCACAAGGCCGCCGGCAATGCCACCAAGCCCAGCGCGCCGGCCGCGGGCGATTTCGGCAGCCACACCGCCACCGCCGCCACCAGGATCGACGCCATCAGCAGCGGCCAGCTGGCCCAGCTTTGAAAAAACGGGATTCGCCGGGTTCGGATCACGTGAATGACAAGCGCCTGCGTGATCAGCGACTCGACCAGCCAGCCCGTCCGGAACAGGTCCACGTGATAGGCATCGGCCTGCCAGCAATCGAACGGGATCAACAAGATCAAGAACATCACATAATCGAACAGTGAACTGACCGGTCCAAATACCAGAATGAAGCGCTCGATGTTCTGGATCGACCAGGGCTGCGGGCGGGCCATCTGTTCGGGGTCGACCTCGTCGGTCGGGATCGGCACTTGCGACAAGTCATACAACAGGTTGTTGACCAGCACCTGAATCGGTGCCAGCGGTACAAAAGGCAGGAACAGGCTGGCCCCGACGAAGCTGAACATGTTGCCGAAATTGCTGCTGGCGCCCATCCGCAGATATTTGAGGATGTTGGCGAAGACCTTGCGGCCCTCGATGACGCCTTCGTCGAGGACGAGCAGGCTTTTTTCCAGCAGGATGACGTCGGCCCCGGCTTTGGCGACGTCGACGGCGTCGTCGACCGACACGCCGACGTCGGCCGCGTGCAGGGCGGGCGCGTCGTTGATGCCGTCGCCCAGATACCCGACGACGTGACCGTTGCGTTGCAGCTTGGTGATCACCCGTTCCTTATCGAGCGGCGAGAGCCGCGCGAAGACGGTCGTCTTCTCAACCGCGGCGGCCAATTCCCCATCGGTCGCGCGTTCGACGGCCGCGCCGACCATCGTCGCGCCGCCGTCGAGGCCCACTTCACGGCAGATTTTTTCGCAGACCAGCAACTCGTCGCCACTGAGCACCTTGATCGCCAGCCCGTGCCGTTTCAGCGCGGCGATGGCTTCGCCGGCACTGTCTTTGGGCGGATCGAGAAAGGCGATGTACCCCCGCAGCACGAGATCCGCCTCATCGGCCTCGGAATACGATGCCCGCCGCTCCACCTCCCGGTACGCGACGGCCAGCACGCGGAAGCCTTCAGTGCTGAGGCGCTCGTACGTGTTGCGCACGTGCGCCCGCGTCGCCTCATCCATCGGCTGGAGCTGGCCGTTTTTTTCGAAGCGATCGCAGTGCGCCGCGAGTTCTTCAGGCGCCCCCTTGGCGATCAGCCGGCATTGGCCCGCCGGCGTGGAGACGATCACCGACATGATCCGCCGCACGAAATCGAACGGGACTTCATCGACCTTGCTGAACCCTTCACACTGCCACTGGTTTTTCTTCGCCGCGCTGTCGAGCACCGCACGATCCAGCGCACTTTTGAGGCCGGCCTGGAAGTGGCTGACGAGGGTGGCCTGCAGTAGCACGTCCGTGTCGTCTTTGCCGTCGAGGTCGCAGTAGCGCTTCAGGATGAGACGGTCCTGCGTGAGCGTTCCGGTCTTGTCGGTACACAATACATCCATTGCGCCGAGGCTCTGAATCGCGTCCAGCCGCTTTACGATCACTTTCCGGCGGCACATCGTCATCGCGCCCTTGGAGAGGCAGACGGCCACGATCATCGGCAGCATCTCCGGCGTCAGTCCCACTGCAACGGCCACCGCGAAGAAGAACGCCTCCTGCCAGTTGTGCTTCGAGAGCCCGTTGATCACGAAAACTAACGGCACCATCACCGCCATTAGCCCGATCATCATCCAAGTGAATGCCGACACCCCGCGGTCGAAGCTGGTGGGTGGCGGCTCTGTCGCCAGGCGGACAACGACGCGATGGAAATACGTCCGCTTGCCCGTCGCCAGCACGAGCGCCTGGGCCGAGCCCCGCTGCACGCTGGTGCCGAGCAGGCAAATATCCGGCAAATCGATAATTCCGCCCGGTTCATTAGGCGCGGCGTCGGTCTTGTCTGCCGGTAGGGATTCGCCGGTGAGGGCGGATTGATTGAGGGACAGTTCCTTGGCCGAGATGATCCGCAGGTCGGCGGGGATGAGATCGCCGGCGGCCAGGTGGATCACGTCGCCGGGGACCAGCTGCTGCATCGGCAATTCGACGAGGCTGCCGCCGCGCATGACGCTGGCCGAGATGTGGGTCATCTCCCGCAGCTTTTGAGCGGCCAGACCGGCCCTCTGCTCCTGGATGAAGCGGAGCAGTACGCTGACTAGCGCGATCGCCGACACGATCGCGCCGGACCGCAAATCTCCCGTCGCGAAGTTCACCCCGGCGATCAACGCCAGCAGCAGGACCAGCGGGTTCCGCAGCACCAGCACCAGCCGCCAGATCCCGCCGTGGTGGATCTCGGGCTCGTGGTCGTTCGGCCCGTAAAGGCGAAGCCGGCTTTCGGCTTCGGTGTCCGAAAGACCGGCTTCCCCGCTGCGCAGCCGTTGCAGGACGGCCGTGACCGAATCGCTCGCGCAGCGTTTCAGCCAGTCGTCGTCGGAGATCCCCCCGCCTCCGCCGGCCGTCGCTTTCTCCAGCTGCGTGATCATCCCACGACGGCCGTCGTGGCAAGCAGTTGCTCGACGTAGGGCAAAATCTCCACGTCCGACAGGTGCGTCAGATCTTTACCCAACGTGCCGTGCAAGCGGCTCCGCACCGTGCGGCTGAGCAGCGCGGACAGTTCCACGATCAGGTACGACGGCGCGATGATGGAGATCGTGTCGTAATCTTTCGTGAACGTCTCGTACTGCAGCTCGGTCGCCAGACGCCGCGCGAAGCGCTCTACCGCGCTTTCCTGCGCCGGCGTTCGCGGCGCGAGTCCCGACCGCGTGCCGGGGCTGCCCGCCTTCTGTACGCGGCCGGGCATGTGGCGACTTAGTTCCTGCGACAGTGCCCGGCCATCCGGATTGTCCCACCAGCGCTCAAGCTTCAGGTGGCGAGGATGATTTTCGGCGGAAAATAGCCGGGCGCGCGAAGCGTCGGCGACCAGAATTGCGTGCACCATAAGGTCCTCCTTGTTTCTATTAACAATCCAACCCCTAATCTCGCGGGGCCAGGAATTGACTCGCGGTTCGCCTGAAGAAGTGCCCCCCGCGCGTCGCCGAGATCGGCAACATCTTCCAGAGTCTGCGGGGAAAGTTCGATTGGCATCGTTGTGAAGTGCGCCATCGCCCGCATCACCTCCGGCAAACAAGCCCCGGTGTCCGAGGTCGAGAAACGTCCCGGCATGCCGCTGTGACATCCCAGGCATCACGACTGTCAAATCAATATTCCACCGAAGCGATCCTCAAAATCAGGAGGAGACTGTTAAGCGCATCCGGCAGAACCCTGAGCAAAGCGCTTCGGCAATTCACCCGATGGCGCGGTCAGCAATTTTGTGCCGGCAGCTTCGTTCCTACGTCCGATGTGGCGACCCAGTCACTTCGATCACACTGGCGAAAAAAGGACTTCGTATGGCGACGCAAGTGAAAGACGTTCAGCCGACCGTTGCCGCGGCGACTCCGTCCGAACCGCTCGGCCTGTTCCGGCATCACCGGATTCTCGTCGGCGTCGACGATCAGGAACCGGCCCACTGGGCCTGCGAGACGGCAACGCGCCTTGCGGCCCAGTTCGAATGCGACCTGGCGCTGCTGCACGCGGTGCCCTGGCTGCCGATGGAACCCGAGAGCGACTGGTTGAACAAAGTCGATTCGCCCGCGCTGCGCGCCGGTAATCGCTTCGTGAACGACTGGCCCGTGGCGATGCCCGCCGATCGCAAGATCGAGCGCTTCGTGCGCGAAGGGGATGCGGCCAGGCAGCTCGTCAATGAAGCGGCCCTGTGGCACGCCGACCTGGTCGTAGTCGGCACGCACGGCCGGCGCGGGTTGAAACGGATGATGCTCGGCAGCGTAGCATCGGCCGTAGTCAAAGGTGCGCCCTGCCCGGTGCTCTGTATCAGCAGGCCCCCGGCCCGGACCCTCGGCCGGCGGATCCTGGTGCCAATGGATTATGACGAGATGTCGCCCTGGGCGCTGGAATGGGCATCGCGGCTGGCCGGGCAGACCGGGGGCGAATTGATGCTGTTCCACAGCGTCATCGTGCCGGCCCCGGTTGACCCGGTTTACGGCATTGTGGCGGGGAACATGCTGGACAACATGCGCCTGACGGCCCGCGATTTCCTGGAAGGCCATCGGCCCGCCGTACCCGAATCGAGCCGGGTGACCCGCAGTGTTGCCCTCGGCACGCCGGGCCGAGAAATCACCAAAATCGCCCGCGATTGGCGCGCCGACCTGATCGTGATGGGAACGCACGGCCGGGGCATGTTCACCCGCTGTCTGCTGGGCGGCGTGACCGAGCACGTGCTCCGCCACGCCGATTGTCCGGTCGTCTGTATCCGGCGCGATCCGGATCCGGTCATGTGCCCCTGATTCGGGGCGGAAACTCAGCATCGGCAGATTCCCCGACCCTGCTTTCCTCGATCGGTCGGATGCAGATCAGACGCCCGGGGCCGCACGATATACACATCGAGCGAAAGCCAGCTTTTGCCTGCACGGAGTGCCCAAATGTCCCTTCACCATCTGATCCCGCTCATCCAGGATTATCTCGACGCCGAGACGTTGCTGCAGCGTGCCGCGAAAGCCCCCGCCGCGCTTCCGGCCCAGGAGGCACGCCTGGTCGAGGTGCGAACCCGGCTGGATAACTACGCGAAGACCGCGCCGCACGACGACGCGGACCGTTTCCTGCTCGACCCGGCGATCGAATACCTGCAGGCGGCGGATGAATTAGAACAAACCCGTTCGAGAGATTTCGGCACCGATCAAGCGGCCCGCCGGTTCTACGCCGCCGACGCCGAACTGCAGGATCGGCTGTACCGGTCGGTGCGGAACATCCAGCCGGAAGGCGATCATCACGCCCGGCGCGTTCTGGTCGCCATCAAAGACAGATCCGAATCCGATGCCGCGCTGTACACCGCCATACACCTGGCCGAGACGACGCCGACAAAGCTGAAGCTGCTGCACGTCGTCAAGCGCGTCGATTCGGAAGCCCCGTACGACATGCTGGACGCGGTGCGCGACGCCAACGCGATGCTGGCGCGCAAGCAGATCGAAGTGCCCAGCGACCTCGAATGCGACCGGCTGGTGCGGCAAGGCGATCCGGCCCACAACATCGTCAGTGCCGCCCGCCGCTGGGCGGCCGATTTTATCGTCGTCGGTTCGCACAATACGAACCGGATCTCACCGTCCCCCTTGCCGGATACCGTCGAGGCGGTTCTCAAGCACGCCGCGTGCCCCGTGATCGTCGTCGCCGCCCCGGCCCCCCACATTGAAACGTCGGCCGTCGGTCGGCACGCAACGGGCAACCTCGTGTAATCGACAGCAGCGCGCCCGAGAGCGCCTCGGAGAAATAGCCATGACAACCGCCACAACGACCAGTCCCTCTACCACAGCCGATCTGCTGCCCGCCCATCGCATCATGGTCGCGATCGAAGACAACGAGACCGGCCGCTTCGCCACCGCGGCCGCGGCGAAGCTGGCCTTGCGCTGGAACTGCGAGCTCTCGCTGGTTCACGTCGTCGCGCCCCCGCTCTGCACCGAATCCGAATACGCGGAATTCAATACCCAGGCAGAAGCCATCGCCACGGAAGAAGGCCATAAGTTCATCGACAACTTCCCCGTCGCCGAGATGCCGGCGGACCGCGTGCAACGCTTTATGCGCGAAGGGGACGCCGCCCAGCAGATTATCGAGGCGGCCAAGAGCTGGAACGCCGACATGCTCGTCATCGGCACGCACAGCCGCCACGGACTTCGCCGCATGTTGCTGGGCAGTGTCGCGGCGACCGTGGTGCGCCACGCCCCATGCACGATCCTGTGCGTCAACCGGCTGGTCGACGGCGGCATCGGCCGTCATATCGTGGCGGCGGTGGATTACGACGAGCAGTGGCCCACCGAGATCAAGTGGGCGTCGGCCATCGTGCAGGCGGACGAAGGGACGATCGAAATCGTCCACTCGCTCCCCAACGCCGATGCGGTCCGCCAGGTGTACGGCCTGGATAATCCGAACATCATGATGCAGGAACGCAAAGACGCGTTCCATTTCATGGAATCGATGACCCCGCAGGTGCCGCCGACCGTCAACATCGCGCGCAACCTCCAATACGGACCGGCCGCCAATGCGATTCTTTGTGCCGCCTCTTCCGCCCGTGCCGATCTGATCGTCATCGGCACCACCGCGCGCCACGGCCTGAGTCGAATGATGCTCGGCAGCACCACCGACGCCGTGCTCCGCAAGGCGGAATGCCCCGTGCTCTGTGTGAAGTGCCATTGATGTTTGAAAGACGGGACAGCCATGACGAAGCTCGTCCACCGCCAGCGCACGTCACTCGGCCCCATGACCGGGGCGCTGACTTACCCCCCATCCGACTGGCGGGCGTTCGTCAACCAGCGGCTGGTTCGCCCGGCCGAACGGGCAGGCCTGCGGGGCGATTACAAGGCCGTCGAGCTTGTCGCGCTCTACTACCTCAATCTGCAGCTCTGGCGCCGAGCCGTCGCCTGCGGTGACGGAGCGGCCGCCCGAGGGGCGGAGTTCGACGTCGATACGTCGGAGATGCTGCTGCGTCGATTCGCCAGCGATCGCGCCCAAACGCCGCCACCCAAGCCCACGCCCCCTCGGAGAAGGCAGGTGGCGCCGACAATGATTGAACAGCCGGAGCCTCAATACCAGAATATGTGAGCCACTTCGGAAGGCCGTTCATGCAACCTCCGCCGGATTTGTTGGCCGAGCCGCTCGATAACGATCTGGATGAAGAACCGGCCTCGGCCCGGCCGCCGGAACTCGTCGTCAGCCGCCTCGTCAAGGGCTTCGGCGGTCATACGGTGTTGCGCGGCGTCGACCTGACGGTCCGCCGCGGCGACACGGTGGCCATCGTCGGCGGTTCCGGCTGCGGCAAAACGGTTCTGCTCAAGCTCATGATCGGCCATCTTCGACCGGATGACGGGCAAGTCTGTGCCGTCGATCACGAGACGCCCGGCTCACCCCTGAGCAACCTGGCCGATCTCGACGAGGCCGGCCTCGATCGGCTGCGGCGGCATTGGGGCGTGGTATTCCAGCACAACGCACTGCTCTCCGGCACCGTGCGTGAGAATCTCTCGCTGCCACTGGAATGCGTTCAAGGGCTGCCGCCGGAAGAAATCGAGCAGCGCTGCTACAGCGCGATCAAATCGGTGGGCCTCAACCCGGACCAGGTATTGCCGCTCGATCGCGACAGTCTCTCCGGTGGGATGGCCAAGCGGGTCGCCCTGGCTCGGGCGCTGGCGCTGCGCCCGCTGGTGATGTTTTACGACGAGCCGACCACCGGCCTCGATCCGCACCACGCTTCGCTGATCCACGACCTTATTTTCGCCGAAAGCCGGGACGGCGCGGTACGTCGTACCACGCTCATCGTGACGCACGACAAGGACCTGCTTTTCCGCCTGCAGCCCCGGGTTGTCATGCTGCATGAAGGCCGCGTCTTCTTCGACGGGGCATACACCTCGTTCCGAGAGTCACCCTCTCCGATCGTTCGGCCGTACCTGGAGTTGATGCCGATTTTGAACCAGCGTCAGCTGCTCTCGGAGAACACGGGCGCGGTCGGCTTAACGTAGATACTGCCTGAACCAGGCCCGCGCCAGCCGTGCCACGCGGGCGAGCGTGCCGGGCTCTTCGAACAAGTGCGTTGCGCCATCGATGACGCGCAGCTCCTTCTGGCAGCGCAGCCGGGCCAGTGCTTGCTCATTGAGCCCCAGCACGATCGGATCGGCGCCGCCGACGATCAGGAGCGTTGGCGCATTCACGCGGGCCAGCGATTCCTCCGCCAGATCCGGCCGGCCCCCGCGCGAGACGACGGCCGCCACCTCGGTCGGGTGTTGCGCCACGGCGACCAGCGCCGCCGCCGCACCGGTGCTGGCGCCGAAGTAGCCGATCTTCAGCCGGCGCGTGGCCGGCTCGCTGCGCAGCCATTGCGTGACGCTGGCCACCCGGCCGGCGAGCAAGTCGATGTTGAAGCGGAATTCGCCGCTTTGCAGATCGGACACTTCTTCCCCGTGCGTCAGCAGGTCGAACAGCAGCGTCGCCAGGCCGCCCTCCTGAAGGTGTTCGGCGACCTGCCGGTTCCGCGGGCTGTGCCGGCTGCTTCCGCTGCCGTGCACGAACAACACGATGCCGCTGGCCGCTTCAGGAATCGCAAGATCGCCGTCCAGTATCGCCCCGCCGCACGGAACGCGCACCGGCTGAGTTGAGACTGCTGCGTGCGTGATGCTGTTCCCCATGGATGCCCCCTTGAACCAAGAATTACCCTTCCTGCAATCAATAACGCTCCACCGCAGCGATGGGCCATCGGAGGATGGCTGGTTCAGATCTAGGTGCACTCTCTTAGGACGGGCCGCCGATCAACGGCCGGCAGGCGCGGGGGGCGATTGATGGTCCTTCAACAGCTGACGCACTTCGTCGTCGCTCACCTGGGGGAATTTGTCATACCACTCGCCGACGGCCTCGAACGGATCGGGCATGGAGAGGCAGATGACCTCGTCGGCCTGCTTGCGGAGCAGATCGCAGGTGTCCTTCGGGCCCACGGGCACGGCCACCACGGCCGAGGCCGCCCCGCGCTGCCGGATCGCCGACACCGCCGCTCGCATCGTGGCGCCAGTGGCCAGCCCGTCATCGACCAGCAGCACCGTGACGCCGTGCAAGTCCACTGGCGGCCGTCCTTCGCGAAACAGCCGCTCCCGTCGCTCGATTTCCGCGCGCTCGGCGGCGGCGGAACGATCGATGGACTGCCGCGGGACCGAACACCCCCGAATCACGTCATAATTCAGCACAATCACGCCACCCGAGGCGACCGCCCCCATCGCCAGTTCTTCGTGCCCCGGCACGCCGAGCTTGCGAACGATGCAGACATCCAGCGGCACATCCAGCGCGCGGGCGATCTCATGCCCGATCGGCACGCCACCCCGCGGCAGCGCCACGACGACGGCCCGGTCGCGCGCCGTCGCGTATTTCCGCAGCCCATTCGCCAGCGCGATACCGGCCTCAGCCCGATCATGAAAACGACGCTGCATGACGCACCTCCAATGCACCGCCCTCAGCCCGCGGAGGATTCTTCCGTCTGCGGGGCGGTTGCGGGCGAGGCGGTCGGCCCCTGGTCTCGACCGAGCTGCACATCCCACTGAATCGTAGCGACCACATTTCCGTGGCGGCCCTGGTACCGCACGGTGACCCCGAGCGGGTAATGCGCCGGCAGCGGCGTCTTGCGCAGATCCCAGCTGGCTAACGATGGGAAATCGACCGCCGACCCGCGACGGTACAGCGTCTCGACCGGCGGCTTGCGGAAATAGGTGAACTGGTTGTCGAGCGTTACGTTTTCGACCCCCACGAATTGCTTCATCTCGTCGCCGGTGTTGGTCAGCCGCAGGTCGAGCGTGTGGCTGCGGCTTCCCGGCGTCGGCCAGGTCCGTAGCACCCCGTCGATGCGCAGTCCGGTCCTGTATTGCGTCGGAAGCACGAGCGCCGCGTCTTCGGTTCCCCCGCTCGCTTCACTTACGACCGCCGCGCCCACGGCCGAGTAGTGCTGGCAGGCGGCGACGACGATCGACAGGCAACCGCTCACTATCGCGGCCACGTAGCGAAACGTTCGCCAAGCCGGCTTCATCACGTTCTCCCGGCGAATTCGGCAGGCGGAGGCTCGGCCATCGCACCCTCGGGCCCGGTCGGAAGGCCCCAGGGGCGGGCGAGTCGTTTTGCCAGGCCGGGCAGAGAATCGGGATTGAGCGACATCGAATCGATCCCGATTGTCGCCAGCCATGCCGCAAAATCCGGGTAGTTGCTCGGCGCCTCGCCGCAGATGCCGACCTTTCGATTTTTCAGGTGCGCCTGTGTGACGACCGTTTCGATCAATCGCTTCACGCCCGGATCGCGCTCGTCGAACAGGTGCGTGAGCAGATCTGAATCGCGATCGACGCCGAGGGTGAGCTGCGTCAAATCGTTCGACCCGATGGAGAACCCGTCGAACAAATCGCAGAACTCATCCGCCAGGATCACGTTGTTCGGGATCTCGCACATCACGTACACCTGCATGCCGTTCTCCCCGCGGTGCAGCCCGTGCCGGCCCATCTCAGCCAGCACGCGGCCGGCCTCGTCGAGGGTGCGGCAGAAAGGGATCATGACGATCACGTTGGTCAGCCCCATGTCGTCGCGCACGCGCTTGATCGCGGCGCATTCGAGGGCGAACCCCTCGCGGTAGCGCTCGTCGTAGTACCGCGACGCCCCGCGGAACCCGAGCATCGGGTTCTCTTCCTTCGGTTCGAAGGCCGCACCGCCCAGCAGCGTCGCATATTCGTTCGTCTTGAAATCGCTGAAGCGGACGATCACGGTGCGGGGGAAAAACGCCGCCCCGATCTGGGCCACGCCGCTGGCGAGGCGATCGATGAAGAATTCCGTCAGCGACGGGTAGGCCTCGGCCCGCTTGCGAATCGTTTCGCGTACGACCGGGTCGACCACCCGCTCCGGATGGACCAGCGCCATCGGGTGCACGCCGATCCACGTCGAGACCAGGAACTCGATCCGCATCAGCCCCACACCGGCCACCGTTCGATCCGGCAACTGGCACAGCTGAAAAGCCTGCCCCGGGTCGGCCAGGTTCAGCATCAGCGGAACACTCGGCCGTGGCAGCATGTCGGGGCGGACTTCCTCGCGTGCGAACGGCACTTGGCCGTCGTACACCTTGCCGGTTTCGCCCTCGGCACACGACACCGTCACCGTTTCGCCGTTGCGCAGCAGCGTGCTTCCGTCGCCGGTGCCGACGATGCAGGGCAGCCCGATCTCGCGCGACACGATCGCTGCGTGGCAGGTTCGCCCACCGCGGTCGGTCACCACGGCCGACGCCTTGCGCAAGGCCGGCTCCCAATCCGGATCGGTCATCGGGGCGACGAGCACCTCCCCCTGCTGGAATTGCGGCAGGTCGGCCATCGAGTGGATCACCCGCACGGGCCCCGAGCCGATTTTGCTGCCGACCGCCTTGCCGGTCACGATCGGCTTGCGTTTTTCTTTCAACCGGAACACTTCCAGTGGCGTGCCCGCCGTGCGGCGCGAATGAACCGTTTCCGGCCGTGCCTGCAAGATGAACAACTCGCCGGTTTGCCCGTCCTTAGCCCATTCCAAATCCATTGGGACGCTGCCGCTGGTGCCGGTGCGCGCTTGTGAATAATGCTCTTCCACGCGCAGCGCCCAATGGGCCAGGGCCAGGATTTCGTCGTCACAAAGCGTGAACCGGCGGCGATCAGCTGCGGGGACTTCAACTTCGCGCACGGTGCGCTTCGCCGCCGGTTCATCGCTCACTTCGATCAGCTTAATTGCCTTTTCGCCCAGTTCCCTGCGGATCACCGACCGGTGCCCCGCCGCCGCCGTCGCCTTGTGCACCCAATATTCGTCGGGGCTGACGCGGCCCTTCACCACGCTCTCGCCGAGCCCCCATGAGGCATCGATCATCACCACGCCGCGGAAGCTGGTTTCGGTATCGAGCGTGAACATCGTGCCCGCGCACCCGTCGGCGCCCACGCCGCTGCGCACCATCCGCTGCACGCCGACCGAAAGTGCAACCGCGCGATGATCGAAACCGTTCTTGACCCGGTAGACGATCGCCCGATCGGTAAACAGCGACGACATGCACGCACGGACGGCCGTATCGAGCGCCGCTTCGCCCCGGACGTTGAGGTACGTCTCCTGCTGGCCGGCGAAAGAGGCGTTGGGAAGGTCTTCCGCGGTGGCGCTGGAGCGGACGGCGACATCGATCCCCCCGATCGACGCGTCCGCCCGCTCCTGCGCACTACCGGAGAGTTGTCGGTAGGCTTCCATCGTCTGTTCGCGCACGACCGCCGGCAGCGGCGCGGCCAGTACCTTGGCCCGAATTTCCGCGCCCACAGCCGCCAGCGCGGCGGTGTCGCCGACCTCCAACTCCGCAAGCTTGCGATACACCCACGCTTCGATCCCCGCCTCGCGCAGGTGCAGCCGAAACGCGTCGGCGGTGAGGGCGAACCCTTCGGGGACGCGCACGCCCACTCCTGCCAAGTGCGAGATCATTTCCCCAAGCGAGGCGTTCTTGCCGCCCACGGTCGCAATGTCGCCGATGCCGATGTCGCGGAAGGAAATCGCGTACCTGATCTTGGGCGCCCAGATCATTCCACCAGCTTGCAGCGCCCTTACGGATCGCTCTACCGGTGAAAGCTCCGATATTGCCATCAGGAGCATGGCGGTGGCGCAGGTTCGCGGCGAAAAATCAGCATTTCTTTGCTCCGTCACCGACGACGATCCGCGCGTCGAGCAAGACGGCATCTTGCGGCGTCACCAACACCGGATTTGCGTCCGCTTCCAGAACGGCGGTGTGCTCAGCGATCAATCGCGACATGCCGACGATCGCGGCCGCGGCGGCGTCGGTGTTCAAGGCCGCGCGCCCCCGAAACGGCCCGAGCAACGGCGCGATCCGAAGCCGGCCGAGCAGCTGACGCGCTTCTTTCTCGCTCACCGGCGCCAGCCCGATCGCCCGATCGTGCAGCACCTCCGCCGTCGTACCGCCGGCGCCGACGAGGACGATCGGGCCGAACGTAGCATCGCGCTTGGCCCCGATGATCAGTTCCACGCCGGCGGAGCGATCCAGCATGGGTTCGAGGGTAACGCCTTCGAACGCCGCGGCGGGGTTGAATCGGACGAGTGACGCTTCGATCCCATGAAACGCCGCCGCGACTTCGGCATCGTTGCGCAGATCGAGCTTCACGCCACCGACGTCGGATTTGTGCGTGATCTGAGGCGACCGCACCTTCATCGCGATGGGGTAGCCCAGTTCGCGGGCGACGGCGACCGCTTCCTCCACCGAGCGGACGAGGCGTGTGGCGACGGTACGCAGACCGCAGCCCGCGAGGACTGCCTTCGAATCCGCCTCGCCCAGAATTCCGCAGCGACCTTCCAGCATCGCGACCAACTCTCTTGGGTAGCCGGCCGAGGTGTCAGAGGATTCTGCCGGTGATTCCATAGCGTGCGCGGCCAGATGACGGGCGTACGTCGCCAAATGCAGGAACGTGTCCACTGCCTGTTCCGGCGTCGCGTACGTTGGGATGCCGGCCGACTGCAGCACGCGTTCACCCTCGCCCACTATCTGGCCGCCCATCCACACCGCTAAGATCGGCTTGGCACTTTTCGCCCCCACGATAGCAACGGCGCGGCCGGCCTCGACCGTGTCGATCATGGTCTGCGGGGTCACGATCGCGACAACGCCGTCCACGCCAGGGTCCGCCAGCACCGTCTCCACCGCCGCGGCGAACCGGTCGGCCGACGCGTCGCCGATGACGTCGACCGGATTTGCGTGCGACCAGTGCGGCGGGAGGAACGCGTCCAGCGCCGCCATCGTCTCCGCCGACAGCCGTGCCAACTCTCCCTTTCCCCCGATCAGCGCATCGGTGGCGATCACGCCCGGCCCGCCGGCGTTGGTGACGATCCCCATCCGCGGCCCCGCCGGCCAACACCGCCGGCCGAGCAGCTCGGCCGTCGCGAGCAGATCGTCGAGCCGCCGCACCCGCACGATCCCGACGGATTCGAACGCCGCCTCGTACACCGCATCCTCGCCCGCCATCGCCCCCGTGTGCGACGCCGCCGCCCGCGCGCTCGCCTGATTGCAGCCGGCCTTGTACGCGATCACCGGCTTGCGCGCGGTGCAGCGCCTCGCGGCGGGGAGGAAGCGCTGGGCATCGGTGATCGCTTCGATGTAGAGCACGACCGATGTCGTCGCTTCGTCGTCGGCTAAAAAATCCAGCAGGTCGCCGAAGCCGACGTCGAGCATGTTGCCGACGGAGATGAAGTAGGAGAAGCCGATGCCTTCGTCGCGGGCCCATCCCAGCAGCGCCGTACACAGCGCCCCCGATTGCGACAGTAGCGCCACGTTCCCTGGCCGAGCGTCGCCGCGGGCGAAGCTGGCGTTGAGGCGCAGCGACGGCACGATCAACCCCACGCAGTTCGGGCCGATCAGGCGCATCTGCGGAAAGCGATCGAGTTCGGCGCGCACGCGATGCTCGAGCTCGACGCCGCTCGCGCCCGCCTCGCGGAAGCAGGCCGACACCACCACGACGCCGCCAACGCCGGCCTCGCCGCACTGGCGCACGAGATCGGGCACCGTCGGCGCGGGCGTGCAGATGATGGCCAGGTCCACCGGCCTCGAGGCGTCGCCAATGCAGCGCAGCGCCGGTCTGCCCGCGACGCTGGTTCGCTTCGGATTGACCGGCAGGATGACGCCATCAAAACCCGAGCCGGCGATGTTGCTCATCAGCGCCGCGCCGACCGAACCGACGCGGTCGCTCGCCCCGATCACCGCGACCGAACGTGGCCGTAGCATCGCCTGCCACGCGTTCTTCGGATGCGCCGTCGCCATCTCGCCCCCGTCTGCCGATGTCCGCAGGTTAACAATTCGACGTACGGGTCCGTCAATCGAATTCGCTCGCCCCCTGATTTAGTCTTAGGAGCCTTATCCGTCCCCGTCCTGGGGGAGAAACGGATACCGGGGGTCGCTGCCGGCGACTTAAGCCTATCGGGTCCAGGCCACCGTGATCGCGTCCGCCCCCGGCGCGGCGTCGATCAGAATCGCATCCCCCTGCACCTTCGCCGGCAGCGCCGCGCCGTTCCGCGTCGCCGTCGCCGTTGTCGGGCCGGATGCCGGCAGGACGATCGTCAGCGGCTCGTCGAACACCTTCGGGTCGAGCGTGCAGGTCAATGTGAGTTCGGCCTTTGTTTCATCGACCTTCGCGTCCAAGGTGGCGTGCTCGCGCTCCTGCCGGTAGCGAGAGACGTTGGCGAAGGTATCGACCCAGATGTCGCGCTCGCGGCCCTTCACGTACTTCAGGTGCTGATGAAAAATTTCCGGGTCGCTCATCGCCGCGTACCCCGTCGCGATGCCGTGGGTCATCATCACGCCCCACTTCTTTTCCGCGACGAGCTTGTCGGCCCAGGCGTTCAAGGACGCGGCCGTCGACTTGCCGCCGGTGCTCGCCTGGTAGGCACGATACGCGATGTGGTACCTCAGCGCCGCGGCCTGCACGGCGGCGTTCGATCCGTTGCCGGGGAATGCCACCGTCAGCGGCGGCTTGCCGATGTGGGCCTTGATCGCGTCGTACGCCTTGCTGAACTGGGCGTCGACGTCTTCCGGCGACAGCTTGGTCAGGCCCGGGTGCGTCCACGTGTGGCTGGCGATCTCGTGGCCTTCGTCCGACAGCTTTTTCAGCTCCGGCCAGCTGATGCCGCCCCAGAGGTCGCGAGAGTTCCGGTTCTCCTTCTTCGCCGCGCCCGCTTCGGGCGTGTCCGCGGTCGTGCCGGCGATGACGAAGAAGGTGCCCTTGAAGCCGACTTCGTCCAGCATCGGCACGGCCAGCGTGTATTGGTCGCGCAGCCCGTCGTCGAAGGTGTAACTGATCGCCGCGGGGCGGTCTCCGGCGAATTCGGCGATGCGAGCAGACGGCTGCGTGTCTGCACCGGACGCCGCGCCGACGAGTAAGCCGAAATGAAGCAGCGTGATCGACAGGAGGATTTTCATCACGACCGCGATTTTCGGCCGCAATGGCCGGGCCTGAAAGGGTCATTTCCGGCAATAGGCGTCTTTATTTGCGCCGCACGCGGCGTTCACCGCAGCCATTCGTCGCGATGCTCGGCGACGAAGGCGTCGTCGTTCAGGTGCGGGTACGCCGCCTGCACGCGATCGAGTTGCTCGGCCTGCCCGGGTGAGAGGCCTTCATGCTCGTCGAGGCACCAGATGCCTTCCAGCAGGCCCTGCCGTCGCAGCACCTCGTGCAGGCCGGCGATGCAGCCGGCGAACTTGTTGGCGGCGTCGAAAAACGCGTCGTTGCTGTCGGTGACTTCGATAGACCGCGCCAGCATCGACGGCGACACGTTACCCCCCTCGGCGACGACGGCCTTGCAGACCTCGAGCAGTTCGACCGCCTTCTTCGCCCACACCGACCAGTGGCCGAGCAACCCGCCGACGATGCGGCGCTCGACGACTTCGCCGGCGACGCAGACGCGGTACGGCGTGAGCAGGTCGAGCACGATGTTGTCGTCGTTGCCGGTGTAGAGCGCGATGTCCTCGCGCCCCGCCTCGGCGACGGCGCGGACGACGTCGAACGTCTGGTAGCGGTTGAACGGCGCGATCTTGATCGCGACGACGTTTTCGATCTCGGCAAATTCCCGCCAGAACGAGAATGGCATGATCCGTCCGCCGACGGCCGTCTGCAGGTAGAAGCCGACGACCGGCAACACCTCGGCGACATGGCGGCAGTGCTGGACGATCTCGCCGTCGGTCCGTTTTGCCAGCGCCGTCATGTTCAGCAGGCCGGCGTGATAGCCGAGGTCGCGCAGCAGCGTCGCCTCGTCCACGGCCTGCTTCGTGTCGCCGCAGATCCCGCCGATGCGCGCGAGCGGCGTGGGACGCGTCGCGTCGGCCCGGTTCATTTCCTCGGCCGCCAGCGATAGCACTGGTTTAAAGAGCCCGTGCTTCGGATCGCGGATGGCGAACTGCGTGGTGTGCACGCCGACCGCGAGCCCGCCGCAGCCGGCGGCGATGTAGTAACGCGTCAACGCGCGCTGGCGGCGCTCGTCGAGCTTGCGGGCGGAAGTCAGTGCAAGTGGATTGGCGGGGATGGCCAGGCCACTTGCGAGGAGTGAGCGGATGTCGGTCGACATATCAATATTTCCCGTCGCGGGTTTCGAAGTGCGTCGGCTTACCCAGCGCCGCCCCGCCGCCGGCCACCCATCGGCCGACGGCGTCGATCAGATCCTGCGCCGCGACGATCGGATAACCGAACACCGAATGGGCCTTTTGCCCGTTCGACAGGATCGCATCCGCCGATTCCTGCCCGACGAACTGCGGCGGCCGGCCGACGATTTCGCCCAGCCGCTCGCACACGCGACGGACGCTCAACTGCTCCGGCCCGGCGATGTTGAAGACCGCCGCCGGGGCCGACGCGTGCGCCAGGCTCGCCAGCGCGATGCCGTTCGCGTCGGCCTGCCAGATGGCATTGAAGGCGCCCATTGATACGTCGATCTCGACGCCGTTCTTCACCTTCGTCGCCAGGTCGGCGATCACGCCGTAGCGCATCTCGCAGGCGTAGTTCAGTCGCAGGATGCTGACGCGCGTGCCGTGGGCGTTGGCCGCGTGTTCGAACATCCGCTCGCGGCCGAGGCAGCTCATCGCGTATTCGCCGACGGGACGCGGCTCATCAGTCTCCAGGCTGCCGCCCAAGGCCAGTGGGCAGAGGCCGTAAACGTTACCGGTGGAGAAGGCGGCGATGCGGCTGGTCGCGAATCGCCGCGCCACCAGCGCCGGCAGGTGCGTGTTCATCGCCCAGGTCAGGCTCTGCTTGCCGCTGGAGCCGAACTTCATGCCGGCCATGAAGACGACGTTGGGGCAATCGGGCAGCGATTCGAGAAAGCGTTCGTCGAGCAGATCGCCCTTGATGGTTTGCACGCCCCAGCCTTCAAGCTTCTCCTGTTCGGCCGGGTTGCTGTAGCGCGAGGCGGCGATCACCCGATGCTCCAGCCCCGCGGTCGCCAGGGCCCGCACCGCCATTCGGCAGAGCGTCGGCCCCATTTTGCCGGCGGCCCCGAGGACGAGGATATCACCCGGCACCTTCTGCAGCGCAATCGGCACGTAGGCCGGCGGAACGCTCAGGGCGTGCTCCACTGCATCGATCGAATCCAGCGATTTTGGCGTGAGAACCATGTTTTCAGTATTGCGATGCGATTGCGCTATTGCAATAATATAATTGCGATGGCCAGTCGACGGGCGCCCAACCTCTTTCGGCAGATCGCCGCCGAAGTGCAACGCGACACCGGCGAGCACCTTTACCGCCAGATCGGCACGTTGATCCGCCAACGGATCGAAAGCGGCGAGCTCAAGCCGGGCGACGTCATTCCGCCGCAACGGGCGCTGAGTCGATTGGTGCAGACGAGCGAGGTGACCGTACGCCGCGCGTTGCAGGAACTGGCCGACGAGGGCCTGATCGACGCCCATGTCGGCCGGGGCACGCTCGTGCTGGCGCGCAAGGGTCGAGCCCAAGCGAAGCCGTCGACCTCGCTCACGATCGGCATCGCCTTCGCCAGCCTCACCGACGGCTACCCGTTCTTCCGCCCGCTGCTGGAAGGGATCCGCAGCGCGATCGATCGCGAAATCAATGTCCGCCTGTTCGATCTGCCCGGCGGCACGAACGGCGGCGACATCGACCTCGCCGGCATCGACGGTCTGATCATGATGTCGCCGGTGAACCTGCAACTGCTGGCCCGCTGCCAGCAACAGCGGCTGCCGTGCGTGCTGCTCTACAGCGACCTGGCCGACGGGTTCAGCCATTGCGTTCTGGTCGATTACACCGCCGGCGTGATGGAGGCGGTCGGGCACCTGAAGCGGGCCGCGCGCAATCGCATCGCGCTGGTGACGGCCGGGGACGAACGCTTCAGCACGGGGCAACTGGAAGACGCGTATCGCCTCGCCCTGCAGGTCAATTCCCTGCCATTCGAGCCGGCATGGCTGCTGAAGGCCGGCTATCACGAGAAGGACGGGTATCGCGCGATGCAGACGCTGTTGGACTTACCGCAGCGGCCCGACGCGGTGCTGTTCGCCTCGGATTACCAGGCCCGCGGGGCCTTGCTTGCCGCACACGGCGCCGGTGTCGAAGTGCCGCGCGGGATGGCCATCATCGGCGCCGGCCGAGTGCTCGGCGAGGGCGGTTGGCCGGTGCCAGTGACGACAATCGATCTGCACTTTGATGAAGTCGGCCGCATCGCGGCGCGCACGCTCGACGCGATCACCCGGGGCGCTCCGGTGCCGCATCGGCAGAAGCTCCCCAGCACCCTCGTCGTCGGCCAAACGGGCTGATGCCTCGCGGTGTGGCAACGACGCAATTGATCCCGGGATTTTGCTAAGCATCCCGCCCGAGCCACAGGGCCGTGGTGATGATCCGCGGATAATACTTGCTCCCCTTTGCCACGCCGTTCACCATCTGATCGCTGCAGGCCCAGTAGGCGCTCTCACCTTCGGTCTGCCACCGCACGTGCGCGGCGTCGGCCTTTGCGAACAGGTCGCGCAGGGCAGGGTCCTCATCCAGCCGGAACACCTCGCGGCAGACGTGCTGGAAGATGGCGATCTTGCTCATCCAGCTGTTGTCGCTCGTGGAAGACAGCTTGATGCCGCCGTCCGGGAAAACGTTCGTGCCGCTCTTTAACAGCGCGACGGCGTGCTTCTTGAGCGCGCCAACGAAGGCCCGGCCGGTTTCCTCCAGCGGCCAGGCGTGGTCGGCGAGGCCGCCCCAGTAAAGCGGATACATCAGCCCCTCGATGGCCGGCAGTATCTTCGAACCGTGGCCCGGGTTTCCCTTTTCGAACACCGCCGGGAAGACGCCATCTTTCCCGGCCCGCGCCGGCAGTGCCTTCTCGATCCGCTCGGCCATCTGATTCGATCGGTCGTAGTACTCCTGCTGGTTCCCGACCAGATCGTAGAGCAGTGCCAACGCGCGGAATGACGCCCACGATTTCACGACCATGTACAGGTTGTTGCGCGTCTGCGCCAGCGAGTGGTCGAGCGAGTCGTACGTGGTGATCTCCGCGCCGTCATCGCCGCAGCGCGAGGAGTCGTTCGCCGGAAAGCCGTTCTCGTCGCAGCGGTTCACCAGGCTGTTGAAGCACGCATTGATGACGTGCGCGTTGTGTTGGCCCCAGGCCTTGTCGCCCGTCCGCTGCACGTACAGCGCCGCGATCAGGATCCAGTTGCACAGCTCTTCGCACGTCATGTAGCTGAAGCACAGCGCGTTCAAATGCGGCAGTTCGTAGCTGCTGTGAGTGGGCGGGGAGAAGTTATTGTGCACGCCCATGTCGTGGCAGAAGCTCAGGCCGTGCCCGTCCACGTAGCTATAGTTGCGGACGAAGTTGTCGAGCAGATTGCGTACCACCCACGGGTTCTGCCGCAGTTCCCAGAACACCTGGTCGACCGACAGATCGAGCGTGTTGAGCATGCAGTATTCGCCCTCGTTGACGATCCAGAACGGCTGGCCGCCGACATCGAGGAGCTGGGTGCTGCCGTAGTAGCTGCGGGTGCTGTGGGCGATGAGGAATTGCTGGTCGGCCGAGAGGTTGGTGGCGAGAAGTTCGTCGTCGAGCTGCCGCGCTCGCCCGCGACGGTCGTCGAACGCGTCGAGCGCGGCGCCCAGGACATCGAGCAGCCCGCCGAAGTAGCGGGTGTAGAGATATCGGCCAACCAGGCCAGTGGTGACGTCGCCGCCGAGATAGACGCCCAACGCGATGCGAAGCCGCCGCGTCTGGCCGGGTTGGACTTCGAAGCAGACGCCCGGCGTGTTGCCCAGGCGATGGACGGCGTTCGCGCCGGTCATCGCGAGGTTGATCGCCCAGCTCTGCAGCAGCTGCGGCCGCTCGCCGTCTTCCAGTTCCGCCAGCAAGCCGGCGCGGTCCTGCAATGCGAAGCCGGCACGTCGCGCGCCGACGCCGGTATCGAGGACGCGTGGCCCTTGTTCATCGAACTTGATCGCGAAGCAAGCCGTCATCACCTTGCTTCCCGTATTGCGCACTTCGAACTCGGCCGTGATCGCCGGCAACAGCCCATCGCGAAGGGCGGCGGCGTCGGCGGTGTCGGGATCGGGAATACTGTCGAACGGCGTGTGAATGGCGAAGGAAAAATCAGGCGTGTTCCATCGATCCGTCGCCCAGCCGTAGTCGCGCGTGATCTTTTCGCTCGCGATTCCCACGATGGCCCGCTGCGATTGGTGGTCACCGCCCTGGCCGACTTGGAACGCTGCCGCCGACGCGTCGCCGGCGCCCTCGAAGAACGGCAGGCATTCCAGCGGTACGTCGTCGTGCATCGCGCCGCGCTTGATGCCGATGAACAATTCCTGCCGCCCCGGCCGGCCGAGCTGCACGCCGAAGCCGCCGCGGGAACCGAAGTTGCCGCAGGTGAAGCTGAAGAACGCACCCATCGGCGAGTGCTGTGCGTTAAAATTCACAGGTCGATTAGCGGAGTGGCTCATAGAGGTGCCGGCGAGCGTAACGACATTCCGAGGCCGGTAAAGCCGGCTGAACCGTTCTTCATCAATGCCGAACCAGCGCCGCCGGCGCGTTGCCGCGGAATTTCGACGGCGACACGCCCATCACGCTCTTGAACGCCCGCGAGAAGTTGAACGGGTCGCGATACCCGAATCGCTCGGCCACCTTGCGCACAGGTTCGTCGCCGCGATACAACTCCGCCGCCGCCAGCGACATCCGCCGGTG
>Ga0070658_10000682_pt1 | contig 29336 bp, 18 predicted proteins | sample KBSC13metaG_FD_64664 | JGI IMG/M metagenome (GOLD analysis project Ga0070658, IMG submission 64664) | Corn rhizosphere microbial communities from Kellogg Biological Station, Michigan, USA - KBS C1-3 metaG | ecosystem: Host-associated > Plants > Roots > Rhizosphere > Soil ... | reverse complement strand
GTATTCAATCGGATCCTCCAGAGTGAGGATGTGATCCTCCCGGTCCTGATTGATGAAATCCACCAAGGCAGCCAGTGTGGTCGATTTTCCCGAACCTACGGAGCCAGTGACGAGGACGAGCCCGTTCTGGTAACGGGTGAGGGGGATAATGTGTTCCAGTGGAATGCCGATTTCTTCCAGTGAGCGGATCTTGGAATTGATGATCCGGAACACCATATCATAACCTAGGCGCTGCTTGATCACCGAGGCCCGATAGCGGCTTCCATCGGTGGCTGCATACGCGAAATCGATATCCCCGCGTTCCTGAAGATTATTCCACTCGTGATCTTTAAGGAAAGAGCGAGCCAGGCGCTCGGTATCTTCTGCGGCCAAGGGTGGATGATCTTCCCAAATGGGGGAAAGCTGACCAAAGCGACGCCAAGCCGGAGGATAGGCAGTGGCGAGATGAAGATCGGAGCAATCGTATTCGCGGCCAAGTTGAAGATATTGATCTACATGAGTCAGGACCTGATGTTCAGACATAGATGGGTTTTAAAGCGTAGGATTCAGTAAATATTCGCTCAATGTCGTGAGGAGCGCGGGTTAATAGATAACTGCTGGTTTGAAAGATAGTTTTTCACTTGGTTTGTCAGCCAAATTCTCGCGAATGGCTGCAGCGCCGAGACTCCCAGACCAGCAACCGTGAGTAACAACCCACGATGTTTTTTTTCAGCCGTTTCCTTTTTGGGTTTTCTGCGGAAAAGGCTGCTAGCAAACAGGCCGGAAGCCATGGAGCCCAAAAGCCACTTGGACGGATTCTCCTTCAGTGAAGCTCCGATGCGGTGAGGAAAATCCAGTTTTTTCCGCAAGGAAGCGACTTCTCCACTCAGCAAACTCCGGGAAAGGGCCGCTTGGTGGATCAGTGCCTGGATGTCCGCTTTTTGATGAGTGTTTCGAGCCATGCGTGGTCTTTTTTAAATTCTACTTTGGTGGCGTGGAAGCTTTCCACCTGATGGGATTGGCTGATGAGCACAAAGATGAAGGCAAACAGAAGATGGACACCGCCTGCCGCGAGAGCGACCCAATACCATGCCCAGCCATAGGCCACAGCAACCGCTGCGACTCCTCCTGCAATAAGGCAGGCCCATGCAAAGAGGAGAAAAAGACCACCAAGAATGAGCAAGGTGAGTTTTTTAATCCACCCGGAAGTCGCCTCATGCAGTTCTGCACGGATGATGCCGACACGGGTGGTTACAAGGAAAAGCAAAGCCTCCCGCCAATGAGTAGGGGCGGGGGGCTGTGTGGGATCAGGCGCTGGCAAGCCAGTGCCTGAGGAAAGATCGGGTGAAGGATTCATGCTGCCGTAAAGTTCACCCGATAGGTCACGAGTGATGCGTGGCTGAACTGTTAGCGACGGGCGATGAGGCCAATCAGGAAACCGGCACCCAGTGCCACCAGCACGGACTTGGTAGGATTTTCACGGATGTAGTCTTCTGCCGTGCCGTGGTATTCCTTGGCTTTCACGCGGGTGTCATTCCATTGCGCGGTGGCGCTTTCCTTGAGATGCTGGGCTTTGTCGGTAGCGGCACTCTTGAAGTTTTCCGCTTTTTCGACCGCTTTTTCTTTTAGAGCGGCTGCTTTGGATTCAGCGGTTTGAACGAATTCGCGTGCTTTTTCGCCAGCGGCCGTACGCAGATCGTTAGCCGCTTGAGCGACTGCGGATGCCTGATGGGAGAAGCCTGCTTCCGGATCGATGGAAGGAGAGGAAGAGAAAGGGTTGGACATGACTTGCGATGTGTTTCCGCCAGATCTTCATGATCTGCCGATATGAACCAATTAGTGGCACCATAAACCCATCGGCGCAAGGCGTGACTTGAGGAAAAATACTTCATGGCTCAATGATCACGCGTGCTTTCGGCGGATTCAGCAGAGTCTTGTTCTGTTTTTCAGGTGGATCGGTAAACATTGCGTTTTCCCACACCGGTTGCTTGAGAGGACCAGTGCCGCGAAATTGGAACAAGCCGTAGAAGGGCTTGAGCGGCAGAGTAATGAGGCCCAGCAGGCCGCGCGCATTCATTCGCATGGTCATGTCCACCGTCCGATCTCGCAAATCCACGTGACCGTCTCCGGTGAAGGCCAGGGATTTTGTATTCGTTTGGAAGTCATTGCTGCTCAAAACTCCGTTCTGGATATCGAAAGTGAAGAAAGCCGTTTTTGCGCGTTCGAAGCCAGCATGTTTGCTACCCAGAGCGCCCGCTACCAGCGGAGAAAGCGGACCGAACATCGGCACGGAAAACAGCTCCGCCTTTTCCAATGAAAGCAGCCCCTTACCGTTCATCGTCTCGATTTTCCCATCCATCAGGGAAAACTCGATGCGGCCGGTGACTTCTCCCTGTTTCATCTCGAAGCCGTAAGTGGAGGCCACGTCCTTCACGGAAAGGTGGTTCCACGAAAGCTCTCCTTCCAGTTGGCCCTTTCCAGTATGGGTGAAGTGCCCGGTCACCGGGCCGCCAAAGGTGGAGAGCTTCAAGTCGTCCACCATCACATTGCTTCCTTTCAGGGTGACTTTCCCATCCGGCTCGGCAAGCACGAGGTCTTCACCCAAAAAGTTGTAATTAGCCAAAACGCCCGGAGAGGAATTGAATGTCACTAGCAGATTAGTGCGGCCTGCCGGTGTCACATCCACCACGCCGTTCGCCTTCATCATTGGGGGGCGGTGGAAACGGTAAACTTCCAGTGGCTCCGCGATCTTCGGAGCGAAAAGCCGCACCACCGGGCCAGCCCAGAGATTTCCCTCCACCCCTACTACCTGAACGACTTTTTCTTCCGCATCATAGCGAATACGTTTTACAGAGGCCACGCCTTCCTTCGGCCCATCGTTCGCTTTTCGCATCGGGTAATCGGTGTAATCGAAAACCGCCGTGCCATCGTGGAAATCCAGTTCGTTATGATTCAGTGTAAAAGAGCATTCTGCTGAATTCACCGGAACGCCCTTGAAACTGACATGGCGCACTTTCCCACCGCCTGTGTAGTTCCAGGCAAAGTGGTCGTTCAGATCAAAACTGCCTTCCAGATTCACATCCGTACTGGCCCCCGGCAACTGACCGAAGTCCGCCAGCACCATGTCCAGAGGCAGGCCGGTGAAGAAAGGACGGTAAACATAGGCCGGCAGGGTGGTGTGCAGCGCCATCCGCACCTTGGGTGGCTGGATCAGTACCTTGCCTGTGGCCATGCCATCTCCTCGCACAAACTGCATATCCCGCAGATAGAGCTGACCATCCCGCCAGGAGTATGAAGTGGCTACGGATTCAAACGGCACACTTTTCAAAACGATTCCCTGAGCTTCCACATGGCCTGTGCTGCGGATGTTCGGGACATTCTGCTCGTTCAAAGTAAAGCCGCCTTCCGCCTCAATCTTCTGACTGCCATTGATCGCGACTTCTTTGAGAGAAGGAAGCCCAGTCCATGCCTTGAGCAACTGCGGAATCTCCATGGTGGAAACGACATCGAAACGCCCCTCCCGTGCCTTCATGTCATAGTCTGCGTGTCCCTCCAGTTCCCCTCGTGCATCCTTTGCTTTAAAGGAAGTGAGTGTGAGCAGTTCTCCTTCCATCAGGGCAGAGGCATGGATCTCGTCCAGTGTATAGGCATTCCGTTCGATGCCTCTTACGTGGAGGGAAATTTTCGCCATCAGCGTCGTATGATCGCTCAGATCTCCCTCCACCGAAACCTGGATGGAAGGCGGGCGTTTTTCATCGAAACGCCACTTTTCCAGTTCGTGGACGATTTTTGCTAGAATCTCGCGACGTTTTTCCTGATTTGGATCCTCCGTGCTTGGTGGCCCCTCCTGCTGGTAGCCCAGCATTTGAGCGGTGAGATTGAGCTGGATGCCGGCGATTTTTCCCTTCGCATCCCGCACTTCCAGAATGCGCCCCCCTGGCATGAGCACGACCCCGCTGACATCATTGATATTCAGCACTTCAGAAGACGGGTCCTTTGGATCCACCGGGAGTTGGACGTTGCCCTTGTCCAGTTCCAGCTTGGTGATGCGGATGTTTCCTCGGGCGAGTTTGGTTTTTTCGAAATCCAGAATAATGCGTCCGATCCGGGACAACTCATGCGTGCGCTCCTTGTTGGCATACACCCGCACGCCCTCGGCAATTACGCCTTTGAGCGGATAATACCGAAGCGCGTTGATAGAGACAAACGCGCCCTGTTTTTCAAGTTGCTGCTCGATCTGTGCCCGCCATGAGCGCGGCATGCCGATGATATTGGCCCAGATGATCGTGCCGATGCCTGTGAGAATAACGGCTGTCACCAACAGCATCCAGAGGGTACGGAGATTGCGGGTGAGATGCAGGCGATACATGCGGGAAATTACAAATGGCGTTCAGGCAAAAGCTTTCCGCGCAGGCTAGAGCGGCCATTTTCGAATTGCAACTCAGGCGATAATCCCTGTGTCCCGGAATGAATAATAGGGCCGCCTGCCGGATGATGGCTTGCCGATGATGATGTGATCCAGAAATTCCACCTGCATCAGTCGTGCGGCCTCCAGCACCCGGCGGGTAATCATTTCATCCGCCCGGCTGGGGCTGGGATCGCCCGATGGGTGATTGTGAATAAGGATAAAGCCGAAAGCCCCACGGGTAATGACCGGCCTTAGAATCTCCCTTGGGTGTGCGCTGCTTTCGTTGACCGTACCTGTGGATATGATCGTCGTTCCCATGTGGCGCAGGCGGGAATCCACTACCGCCACCACCACTTGTTCCGTCGCCAGATGGGCCATTTGTGGAGCAAAGAACTCATGAATCAATTCTGGGGAATCCAGCGGGATGTGCTGCATCTGTTCACGCGCAACCCGGGCACCCAACTCAAAGGCTGCTGCCAGTTTTGACGCCTTGGCCAATCCCAGGCCTTTTTCCTTGGCCAGTTCAGAAACGGGGAGGGCACCCAGTGCGCCCATGGAGCCGTATTTTTTCAGTAAATCCCGCCCGATGGTGATCGCGCTGCGGCCCTTTGTGCCGGTGGAAATGAAAAGCGCCATCAGTTCCGCATTATCGAGCGCGGATGGCCCGAGCGTGGCCAGCTTTTCACGCGGGCGCTCGGCATATGGCAGGTCTTGGATTCGCTGTTCCATGGGTGGTCGTGCGAACATGGATTGCCCGCAGCGTTTGCCAAGCCGTATCGTTAGGTGGAGAAGTTTTTTCGGCTGAGGGTTGGAACAGGGATGGCAAAAAAATTGAGGGCAAAAAAATAAGAGCCACAGAACTGAACGCATTTTAATTCGCGGAATTTTTACTGATTTATGGATGAAAGATTGGCTGCATTATCAGATACTACCCATAATTCTTATTTTTTTGCCTCTAATTTTTTTGCCATCCTTCTTCCCATCAGGTTTCTGCTGGAGTGACGGCGCAATGGCAGTACATTTCCTGCATGTCCACCTGGTTGTTGTTTTTCGATGGCGATTGCGCGTTCTGCTCGCGCTCTGTCCTCCAGGTGTTTCGTTTGGATAAACGGAAGCGCATTTTTTACACGCCGCTGCAGGGAAATATTTCCCGGGAACGGGGCTATGCGCATCTGGCAGCGGAAAAAGGCGGCACCATGGTGGTCATCCGGGAGGCGGATGGAAAAGCGTTCACTCGCAGTGATGCGTGGATCGAGGTGGCAGTCGCCCTCGGCGGCTGGTGGAATATTTTCCGCCTCGCCAAGCTGATTCCGAAATTCCTGCGGGATTTTGTCTATAATCTCGTCGGGAACAACCGCTACCGCCTCATCGGCAAAAACGCCTCATGCGCACTTCCCGACCCTGAACTGGCGGCACGAATCCGGGAATGATGAATCCTGCCTTGAAATGCCGGGGCCTGCGTGCATCCTCGCCGCCCGCCCATGGCAGGACCTACTTTCCAAGCACTCCCAGGATTCCGCGACTTCACTCCACGTGAATGCGCGGTGCGTAACTATTTGTTCGATACGTGGCGCTCCGTCGCCCGCCGTTGCGGTTACGTCGAATACGAAACTCCCATCCTTGAGGATACCGGCCTATATCTGAAGAAATCCGGTGGAGAGCTTTCTTCGCAACTCTTTCGTTTTGAAGATCAAGGTGGTCGTGATGTGACGCTTCGCCCGGAGGTCACCGCCTCGCTGGCCCGTCTTGCCGCACAGCACCAGCGGGATTTCCCGAAGCCGCTGAAGTGGTTCGAAATCGGGCAATGCTTCCGCTACGAAAAGCCACAGAAGGGGCGGGGACGCGAGTTTCACCAGTTCAATGTGGACATCCTCGGTGAAGCTGGTCCTGCGGCCGATGCGGAGCTGATTTCCCTGGCTATCGAGACGATGCTGGCCTTCGGCTTTCAGCCGGGAGACTTTGTGGTGCGTATTTCCGACCGCCAGGCTTGGATCGATTTTGCCAACCGCCACAGTGTGCCGGAGGAAAACATCCCGGATTTCCTCGGCATTATCGATAAGATTGAGCGGGAAAAACCGGAAGTGCTGGAGCAGAAGCTTTCCGTTTTTGGCCTCACTGCCACCCAAGTGAAGGAGTTCATTGCAGACCCCGCCAGTGCCTCTGAATCCTATGTGGCCATCCAGCAGGACCTCGCTGCACGCGGTTTCGCTGAATACGTGGAGCTTGATCTTTCCATCGTGCGTGGCCTTGCCTACTACACAGGAGTCGTTTTCGAAGTGTTCGACGCCAAGAAATCCATGCGCGCCGTTGCGGGTGGTGGCCGCTACGATACATTGGTGAGCACCATTTCCGATGGCGCTGTCGATCTTCCAGCCACAGGCTTCGCCATGGGCGACTATGTGATCCGGAATCTCATTGAGGAAACCACCCATACCGCCATGCAGTTGGAAGCATGGCTCCAGCGCAATGCCGCCAACTGCGATGTGTACGTGGTCGTGGCGGATGACTCCAAGCGCGCCGAGTCCCTGCGTCTCGTCAGTGATCTCCGCCGTGCCGGCATTTCCGCAGATCTGTCGCTTGCGCCCGCAAAGGTGGCCAAACAATTCCAGCATGCTGGAAAGATCGGTGCCCGTTTCGCCCTCGTCGTCGGGCAGGAATATCCCGCCCTAACCCTCAAGATCCTCGCCAGCCGCACGGAGGAATCCGGCTCCGCCGAAAATGCCGTTGAGTGGATTACCGACCGCCTCCAACAGCCGGATGGCCCCTTGCTGGCCTGAAAACTGAACACTGAAATCTAGCAAACTTTTTCTAAATGCGTACTCATCATTGTAACGAACTCCGCGAGTCCCACATCGGTCAAACCGTCCAGCTCATTGGTTGGGTCAATTCCGCCCGTGACCAGGGTGGTGTGATCTTCATCGACCTGCGTGACCGCGAGGGCGTGACTCAGTGCGTTTTCCGTTCGGAGGTTTCCGAGGAAGCCAGCGAGCTTTCACATAAGCTGCGCGTGGAGGACGTGGTCCAAATTACAGGCACGGTGGAGGCCCGCCTCAAGACCGATGAGGTAGATACCACGAACGATAAGCTGGCCACCGGTAAGATCGAGATCGTGGCCAAGGAGCTGATCATCGTAAACAAGGCGGACGTGCTTCCTTTCCAATTGGACAAGGATCTTTCCAACGAGGACTTGCGGATGAAATACCGCTACCTCGATCTGCGCCGCCCGCGCATGAGCAAGAACATCCGCCAGCGCAGCATCATCACTTCGGCAGCCCGCCGTTATCTGGATGATTCCGGTTTCTTCGAGGTGGAGACACCGATCCTTTCAAACCCGACACCGGAAGGCGCACGGGATTTCCTCGTGCCCTCCCGCCTGAACCCGGGCCGCTTCTACGCGTTGCCGCAGGCTCCTCAGCAGTACAAACAGCTTCTCATGGTGGCAGGTCTGGAAAAGTATTTCCAAATCGCCCGCTGCTTCCGCGATGAGGATCTCCGCGCCGACCGTCAGCCAGAGTTCACCCAGATCGATATCGAGGCCAGCTTCGTGGGCCAGGAAGATATCATCAAGCTGGTGGAAGGCCTGCTTGGCTCCATGTTCAAGGCAGGTCTGGGCATTGAGATCCCGGCGAAGTTCGAACGCATGACCTATCAGGATGCGATGGACATCTACGGCTCCGACAAGCCGGATACCCGCTACGACATCAAGATCACCGATCTGGGAGAAGTCTTCGCCGCCACCGAGTTCAAGATCTTCCGCAGCATCCTGGATGGCGGTGGCGTGGTCCGTGCCATCAATGCGAAAGGCTTTGCCTCCATCACCACCGGTCAGATGAACCGCCTGAACGAGATCGCCGTGCAGGCAGGTCTGCCGGTGAAAAATCTGGCGTTCATCAAGCTGGAGAACGGCGAATACAAGAGCCCTCTGTGGAAAGTATTCAACGATACGGAAAAAGCTGCTGTGACCTCGAAGCTGGATCTGGCTGAGGGAGACATCGTCTTCTTCGCCGCCGGTTCCCGTGAGAGCGTGAGCACCATCCTTGGCCGCGTGCGCACCGAGTGTGCCGTGATGCAGGAACTCACGAATGATCCGACAGTCTTCAATTTCCTGTGGGTAGTAGATTTCCCGCTGCTCGCCCAAGACGAGGAAACCGGAAGCTGGGTGGCCGTTCACCATCCCTTCACGCGCCCGAACCCGGAAGACCTCGCAAAGCTGGATGCCGGAGATTATGCAAACGTTCGCGCCGTGGCTTATGACGTGGTGCTGAACGGTTACGAACTCGGCGGCGGCTCCATCCGGATTCACGAAAAGGAACTCCAGTCGAAGATGTTCGAGGTTCTCGGCATCGGTGCGGAAGAGCAGGAGGAAAAATTCGGCCACTTGCTTGATGCCTTCCGGTTCGGCGCACCGCCACACGGTGGCCTTGCCCTTGGTCTGGATCGCGTGGCGATGTTGGTGGCAGGTGAGGACAGCATCCGTGAAGTCATTGCTTTCCCGAAAAACAACAAGGGAGCAGATCTCATGGCCCACAGCCCGTGCACCATCGACTACAAGCTCCTGCGTGAGGTGTATGTCCAGTCCACATACAAAGACCCAAAAGCTAGCGCAGAGAAAGCGGCGCAGGTTTAAAACTTCAGCATCATCTATCAATTAACAAAAAGGCGGGGCATTCATGTTCCGCCTTTTTTTGTTAATTTCATCATCCTCACGCACGCGCCTTCATCCGCAGCACCAGTGGCAGCATGAGCGCAGGCGCCAGTGCCGAAATGGCGAGACCCCAGTGAAGATCATGGCGGTCCGCCACCCAGCCCACCAGCCATGGCATGAAAATGCCACCGGCATTTCCCAGCGCCGCCAGCAGGCCGAACATGCTGGCATTTCCATCCGGGTATTTATCCGCCGTGACAGCGAGCATCGTAGGCCAGAGGCAACTACCGGTGAATCCGGCGATGATGCAGGCCGCTAGAGCGAAAGAGGGGATGGGCAGGAACGCACCCAGCAGGAAAAATACCACCGACAGGCCGCACCCGACTGCCATCAGCAGGAAGGGATTCAGCTTCGGCATCATGCCGATGATCATCCGCCCAGCAGCCATAGCCAGTGAGAAGAGCAGCAGGGAAGCCCCAGAGATCCAGACGGGGAATTTCAAGGCTGTTTCCGCATAGGCTGGCAGCCATTGGGCCATGCCCAGTTCGGTCGCACCGCCCAGAAAGATCGCGATCAGAGCATAAACGAACCATTTTTTACGAATCAGCGTTCCCACCTTCACACTTCCCTCACCGCCGCCCATCTCAGGAAACTGCTGGCGGGCAAATGCGATCACCAGGATCAGCGGGAGTGGAATCATGGCCAGGCAGGCAGTCCTCCAGCCGTAGCCCATTTGCAGCACCAGCATACCTAGCAGAATCGTTACGACGGCCCCACAGCAGTAGAAGGAATGCAGCCAGTTCATCGCTGTGGTCCGCCGTTCCGGATTGAGGGCAGAGACCACCGGGCTGAGAATCATATCCAGAATCCCTGCGCCTAATCCCAAACAGAAAAGGGACACACACAGCCACACGTAATCCGGCGCATAGGCGGAGAGTGGCAGGCTGAGCGTCAATAGGCCACAGCCGAGCATGGCGAAAGGTTTTGCACCCCATCTGTCTGCCAACGGCCCGGTAATGATAATCCCAATGACCAGTCCGCTGAATGAAATGGCCCCCAGTTTTCCGAGAGCTTCATTGCTCAGACCGCCCATTTCCACCCCCAGTGATGTTAGGAACACAGGCAGAAGATTCAGGCCGATCGCCAGACACATCATTGCCAGATAACAGAGATTGGTGAGCAGTCGGCAATGGATCATGGCGAGCGATTGGTTGAATCGGAAAGGCGCATGGTCAAGGGATAAGAGGGTGAGAAGCGTGGTAAATGAAATCGTGAAAATGGTATGGGAATATGAACCTGCTGCTAAATTTGAAAGGTTCTCAAGATAAGATGGGTATTGAGGCATTAGACCGCATCCAGTATGACTGGCTTATTGGTTTATTATCAACGATTCACAGAGCCATCAAATGTCGTCGCAAAACCCTGCTCCCCGTCGATTTTACGCAATGCTCATCCTGGTGTTTTCGGCTTTTTTGGGAGCCGGATTGATCCATGCCTCTCCTACCGTGTGGTTGATTGGTGATTCGACGGTAAACAATGGCAGTAAGAATTTCCGGGGTTGGGGGCAGGAGATCGGTGCCTGCTTTGATCCAGCAAGGATTACCGTTCAAAATCGTGCCTTGGGTGGGCGCAGCAGCCGCACGTTTTTGACGGAAGGTCACTGGCAGAAGGTCGAGGATCAGCTTCAGCCCGGAGATTTCGTTTTGATGCAATTCGGGCACAATGATAGCGGAAACATTCATAAGGAAATCAGTCCTGAAAGGCCTTCCCGCGCCTCTCTGGGAGGAAATGGAGAGGAAACCGAAACCGTTACCGATGCTATAACGAATCAAAGCGAAACGGTTCACACTTACGGCTGGTATCTCCGTCATTTCATCACCCGTGCCAAAGCCAGGGGAGCTACACCTATTGTCCTTTCGATGGTGCCTCGCAATGACTGGAAAGATGGCAAGGTGCTGCGCGCCACCAATGGTTTTGGTAAATGGGCGTTGGAAGCTGCCACACAGGAAAAAGCGCCCTTCATTGATCTCAATGAGATCGTGGCAAAGCATTATGATGAGTTGGGGCCGGAGAAGGTGAAGGCTTTCTTTCCTTTGGAGCACACCCATACGAATCAGGAAGGGGCCACATTGAACGCACATGCGGTGGTGGAAGGGATACGCAGCCTCACTTCCACAGATCTTAATCGTTATTTGTTGACTGAATCCGGTGCCACCTTTGCCTCTTCGACGGAAACTCCTGCGATTTCCCTGGCTCCGAGGCAGATGGAAAATTTGGGCCGTGGTGTGGTGGCCATTCACTATGAGAAAGAAAAAGTATTTGTTAGCTGGCGCTTGTTGGGAAATGAACCGGAGGACACTGCGTTCAATATTTACAGAATCACCGAGGGGGATGCTCCCGTTAGGCTCAATACCACACCTCTTTCCCAGCAAACTCATTTTATCGATGAACATCCTACCTTGGCGAGGCGGAGTGCCTATTCCGTGCGTGCCGTAACAAAAGGAGTGGAGCAGGGTTCCCAAAGCTTTTTCAAATTTGAGGCCAATCCTCCCGTCCGGCCTTACCTGACGGTGCCGCTGCACATGATTGCAGGTTATACGCCGAATGATGCATCGGTAGGTGATCTGGATGGCGATGGTGAGTATGAGATTATTCTCCATCAGACCGGACGTGCTCATGACAATTCTCATGCTGGAGAGACCGATCCACCCATTCTTCAGGCATACAAACTCGATGGGACACTGATATGGTCCATCAATCTGGGTAAAAATATCCGTGAAGGAGCCCATTACACACAGTTTCTGGTCTATGATCTGGATGGAGACGGGAAAGCGGAAATCGTTTGTAAAACCGCTGATGGCACCACCGATGGCAAGGGCGTGGTGATAGGTGATGCGAAGGCGGACTATAGGAACCAAGCCGGATATGTTCTATCCGGACCGGAGTTTCTCACGGTTTTCAACGGGCTGACGGGCGCTGCCATGGCCACTGTCAATTATGATCCGCCACGGCACCCCACCCATCCGCTGAATCCGACTTCCGATGAGTTGAAAAAGGAATGGGGCGATGGATATGGAAATCGGTTTGATCGCTTCCTGGCATGCGTAGCCTATCTAGACGGAGTGCATCCCAGCATCGTGATGTGCCGTGGTTATTACACCCGCACCGTGCTGGCCGCGTGGAATTGGCGCGATGGAAAGCTGAGCAAGGTGTGGACTTTCGATACCAGCCAAGGTCCGGACTCCAACCGCAAATTCGCAGGACAAGGCAATCACAACCTAACGGTGGCTGATGTGGATGGAGATGGGAAAGACGAGATCATTTACGGAGGAATGTGTGTGGATGACGACGGGAAGGGACTTTATTCCACAGGATTGGGGCATGGAGATGCCATGCATGTTACCGATCATGATCCAAGCCGTCCCGGCCTAGAAGTATTCCGCATCCAGGAACGTTTCGATGATGCAGGAGCCCATATGTTCGATGCGAAAACGGGCGAAATTTTGTGGAAAAAACCCTCGACTGCAAAAGGAAAGGACGGCGAAGGCCCCGGACGTGGACTGGCCATGGATATAGATCCCCGCCATCCGGGCGATGAAGCCTGGGTTTTTGGAGCAGGGATCAGCGGCCTGTTCGATTGCAAGGGTGCGCTGATTTCTGAAAAGGCTCCCGGTTCCTGCAATTTCGGAGTGTGGTGGGATGGTGACCTGCTGCGTGAGGTGCTCGATAAAAACCGAATCACCAAATGGAATTGGCAAACCTCCACTTTGGATCCGGTGCTGACTGCAGAAGGTTGTGAGTCGAATAATGGAACCAAAGCCACACCCGTATTGAGTGGCGATATTCTGGGAGACTGGCGGGAGGAAGTCATTTGGCGAAGTGCTGACAACCGGGAACTGCGCATCTACAGCACCACGATTCCAACGACTCATCGACTCCCTACCTTGATGCACAATCCACAATACCGATTGAGCATCGCGTGGCAGAACGTTGGCTACAATCAACCGCCCCATACGAGTTTTTACCTCGGAGAAGGCATGGCCAAACCTGTAAATCCGCCGATTACTGTCCGTGCGCTTCAGCGGTGAAACGGGGGGTAACGAAACCGGGGAGGGCTATACAGCCATAATGGGGCACTGTTACAGGTAAGCAGGTTTTTTGGGAGAAACGTAAGATCTTGAAGGTTTTTGGAAAAGAGGCGCGTATGGATAAGTCATGCGCTGGCTATTGGTTTCGTTCATGCTTCTTTCAGGTCTTCGGGCTGCTGCCATCCCTTTGCGAGAACCAGTAGGGAAGACGGATTTTTCCGATTGGAGAAATGCTCCAGAAGGGCGCCTCGCAGCAGGCCTGGAGGGCACGTTCATCTTTCCTGACGGGGCGAGAGGCTGGTATAACAAAGGATTGCGCGCTGAGAATGATGGAACGCAAGACTGGTGGCAGCGATACGGATTGAAGATCGTGCTGGAGCTTCCAACTGACCAGATGATAGAGCTTCACGCGCGTATCCGTGTGCCTGAGCAGCCATTGCGCGAAGATTGGGTACAGGAAACGAAAGCAGTCCTTCCGATAAGAGGTAAGGGAGTGCATGAGATTTTCCTGCCGTGGAGCAGTTTTGATTTCATCCAGGCTCAACCTGCGTTTTTGAAATTTGTAAAAACGCTGGGGCTAACGGTTCAAGGCGGCGAGGCGGTCTTGAAGTCCGTGGAGGTGGTTCGCGGTGAGGTGGTGGTTCTGGATGCGGACATCAGAGGGAAGTCCGCCCAACAAGGGGAGTCCGTCGATTACATGGTCAGGGTGGGAAATGTCTCCGATAAGCCGCAAGCTGTGGCTCTCCAATTGCAGCGCGAGGGTTGGGAATCCATGACAGCCAAGGTGACTCCAGGTGTGCTCGATCTGGCTCCGGGAGAAAGCATGGAGGTGCGGGTGGCCGTGAAGGTAAATCAAAGAGTCCCCGCCGGTGGCCACGAGAAGCAGATACTGCAGGCGATTCCGAATGGAGACGGAAGCAAGGCAGTGAAAATCGGGTTCACCACCGCATGTGCACTTAAAGCTCCCTATATCCTTCACACGGCGGAACGGTGGAATGAAGTGCGGGAAAAGGTAAAATCGCGGGAGTGGGCACAGCGGGAGCAGGATAAATATGTGCAACTCAGTGAGCGGTGGCAGGTGCCGGAAATCGCTGCAACCCAGGACCCGATTCCTTTTTTGTTCCAAACATCCGAGGAGAACAACGTGATGGCGGCGGGTTATGCGTGGCAGCTTACCCGGGATAAAGTTCATGCAGAAAAGGTGGCTCTATTCCTGCGGCGCTTGTCCAATCCGGCGACCGGTTATCCCAAGACCTTGCGGGCATGCAGCCAAAGTTTTGTCCAGGAAGGTCACTTTTTCCAGCACATGGCAATGGCCTACGATATGATTGTGGACAGCGGTGTCTTGTCCGCCAGCGATCAATCGCAAATCGGAGAAACATTCCGCACTTATATAGAGAGTGATATGCCTGATCTGGATGCAGGTGCGATCAGTAATTGGTCGGTTTCCCAGCACACGGGAGCGCTTTATTGTGCTCTGGCAGTTCAAGATCTATCCTTGGCAGATCGTATCCTCAATGGACCTTCCGGACTCATCAGCCACATGACCCACGGCATCATGGATGATGGGTGGTGGTATGAATGTTCCATCAGTTATAATGTTTGGGTGGCCACGGAGTTCACACAGGTTGCCCTGGCGATGCAGCCGTGGGGTGTGAATTTGATAGATGGCTGGGTGCCTGTGGGTTTTTCCAAAAATCATGGTCTGAGACCATGGGAGGCGAAGGAGGGCTACTATGGGATGAGCTTTGAAAAGTGGGGCCCGGTGAAGCACAATTACGTCAATCTGAAGCGATTCTGGGATGCGCTGCCTGTCTTTACAGACTACCGGGGCATCATATTCGGCATCAATGATGCGACGGAAAGGACTCTTGGCGGAGCTGGTTATGAGCTGGCGTACAGCTTGTTTCGTGATCCTGCGTATGCCGCCATCATCAAGCGCGGGGGAGAGCGGGACTTGATCTATGGAGTGCCTGATCTCCCTGATCAAACTCCCGATCTATCAGACCAATCCGCGCATGCGGACAATGTGGGCGTCACCATGCTGCGGTCAAAAGCGAAAGAGCCAGCCGATCGTATCCAGGCGGTGCTGCACTACGGAACCCATGGAAGTTTCCACGGTCACTTTGATCGAACCAACCTGCTTTCCGTGATGCGTGGAGGTAAGAGTTTCTACAATCCGGAGATGATCTGGTATGGTTATGCGTCGTTCATGTATAAATTCTACGTCCAGACCTCGATCTCGAAAAACATGGTGGTGGTGGATGGGAAGCAACAGGAGCCGGTGGAATCTCCCCTCCTGATGTTTCACACGGGAAATCTGTTTCAGGCGACAGCCGTGGAAACGAATGCCCGCTGGAGTGATCCAGTTTTCGGCGGCATGCGCTATCAGACAGATCCTACGACCACCCTTGAGGACAAGCTGTGGAAGGAGGGACGGAGTTTCCCGATTCCTGCGAATGCCAAGCCTTATGGCGAACTGGGGGACTACAGCGAGCGGGTGCTGCAGCGCCGTGCGATGGTGGTGACGCAGGATTATGTATTGCTTGCGGACTTCCTGAAGGGTGGGGAGGAACACGTTTACGATAGCCTCTATCAAATCAAAGGCTTCACCGGTCTCACGGGAGACATCACAGCCAGCCATCATGAACGGCAGTTCAGCAAGGATGGGAATAGTGCCGCCCAGTTTGTAACGGATTGTGCGTGGTCCGAGGTAACGGCCCCTGCTCGCGCGAAATTTTCCAATGATGGTCTCAATATCGATGTCATTTCCCTATGGCCCCGGAAGCAGGAAATCATGGTGGGAAATGCGCCGGAAACCAATGGAGGAGCGCGCCAACTCCAATACGCCATCCGGGCTGATGGAAAGGAAGTGGCAGCAGGCAAGTTTGGCGCCTGGATTCTCGGTCGCCATGACATCGATGTGCCACTGGCAAATGTGAAATCACTGGAACTGGAAACCCGCGTGAATGACGTGGAAAAGAAAGCCATTTTCTGGGGTAATGCCCTCGTGGTATTGGAAGATGGGAAAGAAGTTCCCTTGCAAAGCTTGCCCTTCGTCACCTCCGGCATCGCGGAGGTGCCATTAAAAGGGCGTGATTACTACGGCGGAGCGGTGAAAATCGAGGGCGAGACACTTGACTCTGCGATCCCGGCGCATGGTGAGGAAAAGGATAAGCCCGGAATGGTCCGCGTCGATCTTTCCGGCATCAAGGCAGTGAGGCTCAAGGCCTCCATCGGCGCGGATTATCCTCTGGGAGATGAGAGCCAGCAGCGCAAGACACTAGCCATTCGCAGCAAGGGGAAAGAAGCGCGGTATCTCACGCTATTCGAGCCCCGCCTGGGTAAGTCTGTCATTCGAAAAGCGGAGGCCCCGAGTGAGGATACACTCCATGTGGAACTCACCGATGGCCGTGTGCAGGAAATTTCACTGAATGGTTTCAAAGGTGACGGGAAATCCATTCAGGTGACGATGAAAGAAATCAATGACGGAAATGTAACGATTGAAACCACGGCGAAGTGAATAGTCTGGACCCGTGCCCTCAAAGTTAACACGGAAACCCAAGAATTATAAGACGTTACCACCGGATTCCCATTTAAGTTACCCGCTCTCTCGTGCCGATCCAAAATCCCATTCTCCCTGGCTTTCATCCAGATCCTTCGATTTGCCGTGTGGGCGATGATTTCTACATCGTCAACTCGACTTTCGAGTGGTTCCCGGGTGTGCCGATCCATCATTCACGCGATCTGAAAAACTGGCAGCAGATAGGACATATTCTGACCCGGCAAAGTCAGCTCGATTTGCGTGGAATCACGGATTCATCGGGAGTCTGGGCTCCCTCCTTGAGCCACGCGGATGGGAAATTCTGGCTGATCTATACCAATATCCGCAACACGGGGATGGGGCGTCCGTTCAAGGATATCAAAATTTTCCTTACAACTGCGGAAACGATCCTGGGTCCTTGGAGTGACCCTATCGAACTGGACTCCATCGGCTTCGATCCTTCGTTCTTCCACGATGATGACGGAAAAAAATACCTGCTGAACATGGAGTGGGATTTCCGCAAGGGGCGCTATCGCTTTTCGGGGATCGTGGTGCAGGAATACGATGTAGCCACCAGCAAGTTGGTAGGGGAACGGAAAAAAATCCTGCACAAAGAAAACATCCTCACGGAAGGCCCTAATCTTTATAAAAAGGACGGCTGGTATTACTTGATGCTCGCGGAAGGAGGCACCGGCTGGAACCACGGAATCTCCGCTGCGCGCAGCCGTAACATTTTGGGACCATACGAGTTGGATCCCCAGCCCTCCGTGTTGACCACCCGGCATCGGGAAGACTGGTGGCTGCAAAAGGCGGGCCACGGCGAAATCGTGGAGACTCAGGGCGGAGAATGGTTCCTGGCCCATCTGGGCAGCCGCCCAATCGGAGAACGCCGCTGCGTTTTAGGGCGGGAGACCTGCCTCCAGCGTGTCAAATGGCAGGATGGCTGGCTGCGCCTGGAAAATGGCGACGTTTTACCTGAGCAGGAAATCGCAGGACCAGCAGCTGTAGTGGAGCAAGCATGGCCGGAAAAGCCTCAGCGGGATCATTTTACGACCGCAACGCTGGATACATCGTGGAGCTCTTTACGGGTGCCTGTGGATGGATCATGGGTCGATCTCACCGCGCGGCCTGGCTGGCTACGCCTCAGCGGGCGAGATTCCTTGCATTCGCTTTACGAGCAGAGTTTATTGGCGAAACGCCTGCAACATTTCAGTGTCATTGCTGAAACGAGGCTTCAGTTTGCGCCAAACCATTTCACGCAGATGGCAGGGCTGGTGTTTTATTATGACACGCGCAGTCACTATTATCTCCGGGTCACCTATGAAGAGGAGCAAGGAATGGTGCTGGGCATCGTGCTCACCGATGATGGCGTGTATGACGAATTGGGTGACATCGAAGTCAATGGTTGGCCGGAATTTTTCCTGCGGGCTGTGATCCAAGAGACTATTGTTCAATTTCAAGCCTCCCCGAATGGTGAGGATTGGCAAGAGATTGGTCCGGTGCTTGACGCGACCAAGGTTTCCGACGATTACGGCAGCACGCTCCGTTTCACTGGAGCGATGATCGGCATTTGCGCACAAGACCTCAGCGGTAACCGCTGGCCTGCAGATTTCGACTACTTTGAACTTAAACAAAATCCATGAGCGAAGCCAGTAAACCCTACACCGCACCTAACCGGGAGATCTACGGCTGGGCAATCGGCGGGATCGCCACCCACGCATTGATCTGCATGTACGGGCAGGCGATGAACATTTTCACCGTTGGCTTCGGACTGAAAGCTGCGGTGGTCGGTTGGGCGATGATGCTGCCGCGGGTGTTTGACGCCATCATCGATCCGATGATGGGTCACTTTTCCGATAATCTCAAAACACCGTGGGGGAGGCGGAAGCCCTTTCTCGTCGGAGGTTCCTTGCTTGCGGGCCTGTTTGTGGCGCTGCTGTGGTGGGGTAATCGTGAATGGAGCGATACCAGCCAATTGATTTACCTCACGGTTCTAGGTACGTTGTTTTATTGCAGTTGGGGTCTCTACTCAATGGCATGGAACTCCCTGGGTTATGAACTAACGGATGATTACAACCACCGGTCACGGGTGGCTGCCATCGGCGGGGTTTTTGCCTCCGGGGTGCTGGCTCTGAACGGGTGGACGTATTGGTTTGCCCTACGGCCGTTTTTTGGCGGAGAGGTGTATGGGATTCGCTGGATTTCGAGCGTGGTGGCATTCTTCGCCATTGGGGCGGCATTTTACGCGGCCCATACGTGCAAGGAACGTTTCACGAAGGTGAACAAGGAACACATGCCCATTGGCCCCGCCTTGAAAGAAACGCTGAAGAATCGTCCCTTCGTGATTCTGCTGCTTTATAAATTCTGCCAAATTCTGGGCGAGCGCGTGTTCACGGGACTGTTGTTCTATTTGGGCATGTATTATGTCTGTAAGGGCGATAAAAACCTGGCAACCAGCATCACCGGGCTGGGTGGAACGATTGGCAGTTTTCTTGGTTTCGCCGTGATGCCGCTGATCCCCCTGCTGAGCCGGAAGCTGGGTAAACGTGCCGGTCTTACCATCCCGGCTGGATTCGCGTTCGCGCTGGCATTGTGCCTGCCGATCATCCTGACTCCTTCTGTTCCTCATCTGCTGCTGCTGCCCATTCTGCTGCTGATGACTCTCTCGATCATCGCCAACACGATGACCAATGCGATTCTGCCGGACATCTGCGATCTGGATGAATTGGAAAATGGCGAACGCCGCGAGGGACTCTACACCGCAGTGGTGGCATTCGTCAGCAAGTTGGAAATCTCTCTGACAGTGTTGGTGGTAGGTTACCTCGTCGACCTATCCGGTTTTGATCCCAAGCTCGTGATCCAACCTGCTGCCGTGATGACCAAAATGCTGTGGATGGCCATCATCCCCACAGGCATTTTCACCTTCTGCGGACTGATGTTGGCCATGCGTTTCAATATGACAGAAAAGTCCATGGACAAAATCCGCCTGGAACTGGATGCGCGCCGCGTTACGGCCGCCAATGGCGAAGTGATTTCCACGGACGATGCTCCACCTGCTACGACAATTTAATGAATATGTTCCACCCTGGAGAAACCTGGAATGACACAAATGGCGTGGCGATCAATGCCCACGGCGGAGGAATCCTTTTTTACGAAGGCACCTACTGGTGGTTTGGCGAGCACAAGATAGCAGGGGAAGAGGGTAACCGCTCCCATGTGGGCGTTCATGTCTATGCCTCGGAGAATCTGCTGGAATGGCGCGATGAAGGCATTGCTCTGGCAATGGATGATTCCCCAGGCAGCCAGATTCCCAGCGGCTGTGTCTTGGAGCGGCCAAAGGTGATTTTCAATCCCGCAAGTGGGAAGTTTGTGATGTGGTTCCATCTGGAGCCGAAGGGGACTGGATACGCTGGCGCTCTCAGTGGTGTCGCGATTGCGGATTCACCTGCCGGACCCTACCAATTTCTTCACGCCATCCGTCCCAATGCAGGATTTTGGCCGACGAATGTTCCAGCTGACTGGAAAAAACCGCTGACCGAGGAGGAAGAGACACAACTCGCGAGTCTCGGTCTGGGTGGTGCTCCTTTCCCATGGTATCCAAAAAACATCTGCTTCCGCCGTGATTATGAAGGTGGGCAGATGGCACGGGACATGACCCTCTTTGTGGATGAGGATGGCAGTGCCTATCATCTCTACGCCTCCGAGAACAACGGCACGCTGCATATTTCCCTGCTGGATGAAACGTTTACGAAGCCAGCGGGAAAATACGTCCGCGTCATGCCGGGCCGTTTCCATGAGGCTCCCTCAATCATGAAATGGGCTGGCCGTTACTGGCTGTTCTCCTCTGATTGCACCGGTTGGGCCCCCAATACGGCGAGACTCAGCTCCGCTCCTTCGATCTGGGGGCCTTGGGAAGAGCATGGCAATCCCTGCCTGGGGATCGGCGCAATCATCGCCAACTGCTTCGAATCCCAGCCAACGTTCATCCTTCCGGTCCAAGGGAAAAAAGATGCTTTCATCTTTATGGCGGACCGCTGGCGGCCACGTAATCCGATCGATGGCCGTTACATCTGGCTGCCTGTCGATTTTCGTCATGGCGTGCCGGTCCTGGAGTGGCATGACAACTGGGATTTTTCGCATTGGGATGCGGAATAAATCGCTGGAAAGTTTTTTCCCCTTCAATGCTTTAGGATCAGCGATTTTCAGCGCGAAGTTTTTGTAGGAAAGCTCTGCCCCTGGTGGCATGGTTGCTGCCTGCTTTCCAGAGAAACCTCCAAGCATGGTGCAATTCCGGCCATATCCGGAAAATCATCCTACCCCTTGCTTTTCGAGATCTAATAACTAACAATAAGTTTCATAAGGTTATGAATTCCCCCTACGTGCTTACCGCTGAATTGGAAGCTCAAGAGCTTCGCCAAACTCTGGATCTCTGCGTGAGCAAGATCCGCACCAACATTGCCGATATGGTCAAGCAGCCTACCACTTGGGCTCTTGCAATCGATGGCGATTACGCCAAATGGAATGAGAGTTTTTTCGAAATTGGCAATTGGACTTCGGGCTTTTTCACCGGGATGGCCATCCTCGCATGGCAGGAAACCGGAGATGATGAATTCCTGAAGCAACTCGAAGCCCTGAAGCCGGTATTCGAGGCCAAGCTGGAAGGAGAAAATGCCATCAATACGATGCATGACATTGGCTTCCTTTACTCGCCCTATGCTGTGGCGCTTTATCAAAAAACCGGCAACAGCGACTATCGCGATCTTGCCCTTAAAGCTGCCGGTGTACTGTCGAAGCGATTCATTCCTGCTGGCAATTATTTCCGCGCCTGGGGAAGAATGGATGAAATCGGCACGGAATATGATGGCCTGGCCATCATTGACTGCCTGATGAACATGCCTTTGCTGTATTGGGCATCCGACGAGTCGGGCGATCCGAAATACCGTGAAATGGCGATTCGCCACACGGAAACCACGCTGGAAAATTTCATCCGGGATGATGATTCGGTATTCCACTCCTACCGTTTCGATCTGGAAACAGGCAAGCCTTCACATGGCGATAATTTTTGTGGCCGTGGGGTCGACACCCATTGGGCACGTGGCACCACCTGGGCCATGTATGGCTTTGCCCTTGCGTATCGCCACACCGGAGATGAGCGGTTTCTCGATGCTGCATTACGCGTGGCACGCAAGTTTGTCTCCCTGCTAGATGAGGAAGTCGTGCCAATGTGGGATTTCAAGCTCGATGAGATCGGTCCGCACATCCGCGATGCCTCTGCGGCATCAGTAGCGGTGTGCGCCATTCAGGAACTCGAAAGCCTGGGTAAGGCTGACGAATCCCTAACCAACGCCAAGCAGGCTCTACTGAAGCGCATTTGCTCCGATGATTATATCGAGGCGGATCCAGCCATTCGTGGAATTCAGAAGCTAGGAGAAGTCGGTGACGGCGTGGGTAAGGCGAAATACGCATTCACCAGTTGGGGTGATTACTATCTCATGGAAGGCATTTCCCGTGAGCTCGGCCAAAAAGTGAGCTGGTGGTGAGATCAACGGCTCCTGAGACTTTCAATATCAATTATTCCATGCGAGAAAACCTTGCCTCCCACACTTTAGGCGACACCCTAGTTCGTTACATTCTGGATCCCGAGACACAAATCGTGGGACTCGAGTTGATTCCAGCAGCGTTGGAATCGAAGCTGATAGATCCTCGTGAATCTTTGCGCGGTGAAGCCTTCATGGACGTGCTGCCCGGTAATGACCCGTGGCCGGCACGTCCGGTGGAATCCTTGCTCCAGTTCAAGCTGGTGGGTGATCCATATCCAGGAGCCTTTGCCCAAGGTCACACATTGCGGAATTCTGAAACCCAACGTCGTTTCAAATTCTCCCATCAGGAGGTGTCTCAGGAAGCTGATCTCACCGTGATCAAAACGATCCTGGCCAGTGCAGATGGATGCACTGCCTTTCATTCCCTCTCATGGAAAAAAGGAGATGCGGCTCTTAGATTCTCCAGCGCATTTACGAATGGTTCCGATCAACCGGTGACGCTGGAAATGCTGTCCAGTTTTTCCCTCTCCGGCATCTCTCCATTTGATGCGCAGGATTCCACCCATCGCCTGAATGTGCATCGGTTTCGTTCTGTCTGGAGCGCCGAGGGCCGTCATGAATGCCGCAGCATCGAAGAGCTCCACCTGGAGCGCTCATGGAGTGGTGCGGGTGCCTTCAGCGAACGTTTCGGACAACTGGGCACCATGCCGGTGCGGCGCTTTTTCCCATTTGTGGCGGTGGAGGATCACGTTGCCGGTGTCATCTGGGCAGCTCAACTGGCATGGGCCGGATCGTGGCAGATGGAAGTGTACCGCCAGCATGATGATGTTTGTCTATCAGGTGGTCTGGCGGATCGCGAGTTCGGCCACTGGATGAAAAAACTTCAGCCCGGTGAGACGCTTGCCTCTCCGCCTGCCACCGTTACGTGCGTCCATGGTTCTCTGGATGATGCGTGCGATCGATTGACGGCCATGCAGGACGCTGCTGTGAATTTACAACCGGAGGTGGATCAATCTCTACCCGTCGTTTTCAACGAATGGTGCACGACTTGGGGTGATCCTTCCCAGGAGAATCTGCTGGCGATCGCTGACCGCATTAAGACCTCAGGAATTCGTTATTTGGTCATCGACGCGGGTTGGTACAAGCAAAGCGATACCGATTGGAGCAGTGGCCATGGCGATTGGAATCCTGGTGCCGAACTTTTTCCAAATGGCCTCAAGGCTACTGCCGATGCCATCCGCGAGCGTGGACTGATTCCTGGTTTGTGGTTCGAGATGGAAACGGTAGGCTCCCAGAGTACCGCCTTCAAGCTGGGCCAGCATTTCCTGATGCGTGATGGCATTCCCGTTACGGTGCGTGAGCGTCGCTTCTGGGACCTTAATGATCCTGCGGCAATCGATTATCTGACGGAGAAGGTCATCGATCTGCTGGAAAGCTGTGGCTTCGGCTATCTGAAAGTGGATTACAACGAAACGGCTGGTCTTGGTTGTGATCATGCCGATTCGCAGGGTGAGGGTCTTCGCCTTCAAATCGAAGGAACCTATCGGTTCTTTGAGAAGATCCGCGAGCGACTGCCGCATCTCGTCATTGAAAACTGCTCCTCCGGCGGTCATCGCCTGGAACCTTCGATGCTCGGTCTGACAGCGATGTCATCCTTTTCGGATGCCCATGAACTGGTAGAAATTCCACTCATCGCCGCCAATCTTCATCGGTTGATTTTGCCTCGTCAGAATCAAATCTGGGCGGTCCTGCATCCAACGGATTCCCTGCAACGTATTGCCTACAGTCTTACAGCCACCTTCCTGGGGCGCATGTGCATCTCGGGAGCTGTTGAAAAACTGCCTGCTGCGTCGTGGGATCTTACCCGCCAGGCCATTGCGTTCTATCAGAAGTGCGCTCCCATCATTAAAAATGGCATCAGCCGGAAATACGGCACCCTGGGTGAAAGCTGGCGTCGCCCGCAAGGCTGGCAAGCTGTGGTCCGCAGCTCTGCGGATCAAGTGCTCGTGGTGCTTCACACCTATGCGGATGCCCCGGAAGAAGTTTCAATCCCGCTGCCTGTGGATGCAGAGCTTCAGGATAGTTTTGCGAATGACACGGCCGAAATCCAAGGTCGCCATTTGAAGGTAAAAACGGGTAGAAATTTCACGGGAGCTGTATTCATCCTCAAATCACGATAATGGAAAAAGCCCGAGTATCCTGGGCCGAATCCATCCCTACCGTTACACCGCTTTAGCATCAGTTTATTTTCCCATGTCACTTTCATCATCTTCCATCCGCCATAAGTTCCTCGCGATTGACGAAGGCTTAGTCCAGTTGTTGCACATCGATGAGCAAGATCCTTCTCTCGATTGGATCGTCCCCATTGGTCACCCCCAGGCACGGGACATGCAGCTGATTGGAGATGGAAAAGTATTGATCGGTCATCATCATGGATGGTCGGAATTTGAAATCGCTACCGGAAAAGTGCTGTTTGAATTCACAGGCTACGAGGGAGTCACCGCTGTCCGTCGCCAGCCAAATGGACATACGATCATCGCGGGTGTGGACATTGCGGGTGTCACAGGAGTGGTGATTCTGGAACTGGATGGAACCCTCAAGGAGATTCACCGCGCAATCTATCCGGGCGATTACGTACGCCTGATCCGCCAAACGGAGCAGGGGACTTTCCTGATGTCATGCAATGATCGTATCCGGGAAGGAGACCGGCTCGGAAACTATCTGAACGAGTATCCGGTGGAAGGTTTCTATCATGCGTGGAAATCGCTGCGCTTGCCGAATGGCAATCTCATCGTCTCCGCTGGCTATGGCGCATTCATGGTGGAACTTGATCCTGCCGGACAAATCGTCCGCAAGTTCGGCGGTAAGGAAAATGTGGCAGAAGAGGTTAATCCGTTTTTCTACGCCATGTTCCAACTCCTCGGCAACGGACATCTGGTGCTCGCAAATTGGCAAGGTCATGGAGAAGGCTTCGGCTCATCCGGTGTGCAATTACTGGAATTTGATGCTGCCGGGGAAATCGTCTGGAGCTGGAGTGACTCCAGCCGCATCTCCTCATTGCAAGGCGTCCTGGTCCTCGACGGCTTGGATCTCTCACGTCTTCATGACGAGCGCCAAGGCTTGATGTCGCCAGTTGAATGAGGATTTCTAACCCTCAAGGAGCTCATCGGAAAAAAGCTCTGAAACCTGTCGGTGGCTGGAAGCCCTCGGCTGGTTAATGCGTGTGCAACTCCCTTGTGAGGCCCCAGGGATGAACTCATGTGGCTTTTTGTTAGCCATATGAGTTCCTTAGGTGAGAAAACGCTTGGATGAGGGCTTATAAAAAAACGCGCAGTAACCGTTTTACGGTGCTGCGCGCTTGATCACACGGATTCCGAATACGCCCCCTGCGCGGCCGTTGCCGATTCCCTGAATGCGGATGGCGATATTCTGCTGCCCATTGAGGGCAGATTCGGGGATGGGATAGGTCACGCTGAAATACTGGTCTTTCGGCCCGTTACCGAGCTTTTGGGTTCCGACCTTCTGACCGTTGGCAACGACTTCAAAGGTCCGTCCAGTATCGCCTCCCCAATAGTCGCAAACGAGATCGAGAGCTTGACCCGGGGCGATTGCCATCGTGTAAGAAAACCAGCCGTCCGGCTCGGCATCTCTCCATGGGCGACCTTGTGGGCCGATGCCGGTCTTGCTTTTTTCTGAGGAAAAATCGTGAGCCGTTTCTGAGGCTGTATTGCCGGGAATGACTTCGTCCACGATGTTGGGATCTTTCGGCTTACTGCTGGAGGCGCTGTAGTGCGTCGTTACGCTTGATTCCTCTTTTGTGAGAACGGGAATGTACACGGAGTAACGCTCATGATGGACGGACATCAGAGGCTCGAAGGTTTTGCCCGTCGCAGGACCACATTCCACAGCTTCGAAAGCGAGCTTTGAAGGATCGATCAATTTCAGCCATTTTTCAGGATGGTTCTGATCACCGATGATGATCGGAACCTCTACATCAGGCATGTTTTTGGGCCGGTCCTTATCGCCGATGTCGGACTGCATTCCTTCTTTTCCCATCCGCATCGCAAGGAGGAGTGGTCCATAAAAAACAGAAGTCATTTTAGGGTCGTCTTTGGCGCGTTCGACACGAAGCGCTATGGGGAAAGTCAGCTCGACGGTATCTCCTTTAGCCCAAGTTTGAGCCAGTTCGATGTAGCCTGCATTGATCTTGGGAAGGGGCGTGGACTTTCCATTGATGGAGAGGGCAGGCGGAGAAGCGACCCAGCTTGGCACGCGCAGTTTGAGCGCAGCCTTGCGCCCTGATGCTTTGATGATGCTGACTTTTACTTTATTGGTAAAAGGGATGTTTCCCTCCTGCTGAAGGACGATGCCTTGTTCCTTCCAGTCGAGCTGGGAGGGAATGTACAGGTTGACCCAGAGCTTGGACTCGTGCTGGAAGTAGATGCCTTCACCATAGCGTCCTGTATTTTCGATTCCACTGCCCACACAGCACTCCGTGCCGTCGAGATACATGCGGAAATCTCCGTGCATCGGGAGGAAGTAAGTCATCCGCCCGGTATCCGGCGCGATGGAGGCAAGAATGTGGTTGTAGAGTGCCCGCTCAAAAAAGTCTGCCTTGGCAATGTCCGGTTGACGTTCGAAAAGCTGAAGCGTGAGCTTGAGCATATTGTTCGTATTACAGGTCTCTGCCGTATTGTAGGGGAGGGATCGGTTTTCGTAAATCGACGGTCCGGTTTCGACGCCCGGCTTATCCAGCCATTCTTTGAAGGAGTTTCCGCCGATGACGAACGAGCGAGTGCCCGTGATCAACTCCCAGAAATTTTCAGAGGCTTTTACCAACTCAGGATCCCCTGTGGTATTGGCGTAGCGGGCGATGCCCACAGCTTGAGCAACATGCGTATTGCCGTGGAGATTCGTGAGGCGGTCCTCGCCGTTGGCCAGCGGTTGGGTAAACCAGTCGCGGATAAAAATCCGTGCCAGTTTGAGGTGGCGCTTGTCACCGGAGAGCTCGGCCAGCTCGGTGAGAGCGTCGCTCATGCCGCCAAATTCATTGTTCGGATTGCGCCCCCGGTCCGTGTGGAGCACCATGTCGATCTGTTCAGGAGACATGGCAGCCATCCGCGCCGCATACCTGTCAGACATCTTTTGTGCGATATCGAGTGCCTCTTTGTTCCCGAGATAGCGATAGGCATCATTAAGACCGGCGAGGATTTTGTGGATCGTGTAATAGGGGACCGCTATGCCTTGGGAGCCCTGGCCATTTTTATCAAATGCATCCAGGACGGATTCCGGAAAGGCTGCGAGATGGCCCGTGCCTATGGCATTTTGGCAATCGCCCATTACTTTGACGATGTAGTTTGCCTTATCGCGGAAGGCTGTGTCTCCCGTCGCTGCGTAAAGGCGCGAGGCCGCGGAGAGATAGTGTCCCGCCATGTGTCCGCGGATAAATCCTCCATCCCATCCTCCATAACTGCGGGTGACCTCTGTGGGCTGTGGAAGCTTTGCCACCTTCCGGTAGTCAAAAAGCATTTTGTCCGGATCCAGCGAGGCTACATAGCCCGTCTGATGCAGCTTCTGCCTTTCCTCGAACGGACTCGGCAGCAGCTTAATCTCATTCAGCGGCAATGCTTCGACCTCATTTACTGCTGATGCCGATCCTGCGCCCAGCAGTAATAAAAAAATGCCAGACCAGAGAGCCGTGCGGCGGTAACTCATTTATCAGATTTTCAGAATTATGTTAGCTGCAGATGGAAATTCAGTCCTTCCACGGATTACCTTCGGCCACACGATCGGTGTAGGTGCGGATGACGCGGGATTCCCCGGGACTTAAGGTGAGATGAATACTCAGGCTGCCGAGGATATTGCGAGTAGGGGCGATGCCGGTGCGGTCTGGGGCGGTGGGGTCCAGGAGCACGGCGGAAGTGAATGGAACGGAAAGCGGGATCCATTTATCCACGCTGGCGCTGGAAGGATTCACGAGAAAATACACGCTGCCGTCCGCCAAATCGCGGCGGGTGAACTGGACTCCGGCTTCCGAGAGGGTGTCTGGGCGGACACCAAGGTTTCTTGATAGAGCCACGGGATCTTTTTCGGCGACACGTGCTTCAGCAGGGATGCCTTCCAAGGTTTTGACGAGAGCGGCAGCGCGTTTTTTCGAGTTATTGAAACCCGGGACATCCGTGGGAAGGGCTCCGGTAAGACCCAGCTTGAAACCTTTTTTCGTGAGGTTTTCAAGACGGACGGCGGTGGCTTCCGGCAGGGTGCGGATTTCCGGCAAGATAAGTGCCTTATAGGTCCGGTTCTTGAGAACGATCTGACCGTCGGCTACGGTGGCGGGTTCCAATGTGCTATCGGACACGACATCGAAAGCGATGCCGGCTTTCCAGAGGGCAATGGCGGTTTGATAGAAACTGCTTTTTTCAAAGCCAGCCGCTTCTTCCGTGGTCGTGGGCTGATTCCACAGATCTGCTTCCGGGTAGTAGAGGAGCAGTTCCGCGTGGGGGGTGCCCGCCTGGAGGTAACTCTGGCAGCGGGTCATGTAGGAGGTGAGAAAAGGGGCGGAGCTGTGATCAAGGATGACTTGATTGATGCCGGCCAGCCACAGAAGATCCACGGTCTGCTTGAGCTGGAGGTCTTTGGTATCGATGCTGGCTGCGACGAGTTGCTTCCCGGATAGATGGGCGGCGGATGGTGCGAAGAGAAGCTGCGGGAATTGATCCGCCGTCACGGGGCGGCCGATCTTTACCTCAGGAATATCCACGATGGATGCCTGATCGATGATGTTCCCCAAGGCGTCCTGAGTTTGCAGGCGGGTGAGGATTTTCTTTTTCACTGCCCAGTCCTGCCATGCCTGGAGGTGGCTGCGATACAGTTCATCGAGTGTCTGGCGATAGTCGGCACGGACGCGGACGATGGCATCCGGCTCACCGATGCCGAAAAATGCGGGCAGTTGTTCGCGGAGATCGTAGCCACGCTTGCTGCTGAATGCTTCCAGCAGGCCACTGGTCCAGACCGGTCCGGTGGAATCAATGGATGGATGGAACGCGGCGCGCAAAGGAGTGACTGGCGCGTTTTTAGCGAAGACCTGATCAATTCGTTTCAGCGCATTTTTAGTGGAGGTGGAGGAAAAAGG
>Ga0070658_10000681_pt1 | contig 29379 bp, 31 predicted proteins | sample KBSC13metaG_FD_64664 | JGI IMG/M metagenome (GOLD analysis project Ga0070658, IMG submission 64664) | Corn rhizosphere microbial communities from Kellogg Biological Station, Michigan, USA - KBS C1-3 metaG | ecosystem: Host-associated > Plants > Roots > Rhizosphere > Soil ... | reverse complement strand
AATTGGTCCAGGAAACTTTCAAGCAGATCGCGAAGCCGGCGGATTTCGCCACGGAGTGGGCGAAGTTCCTGCACGATGGATTCCTTCCTGGCAGCGCCGCCAAGCCGGAGCCGCTGACTTTCAACGCGGCCACCGCGGCCAAGCTGGTGTCCGAAAAGCTGAATGTTTCCACGCTCGCCGGCGACGCCTTTGAGATCGTGTTCACGGCCTGCACCAAGGTGGACGACGGCCGCTACAACAACAACGGTTGGCTGCAGGAGATTCCTGATCCGATCACCAAGGTGACGTGGGATAACTGCGCGCAGATGAGTCCCGGGACCGCCCGCCGGTTGAATATCGACGATGATGGCGATCTCATCGAAATCACGCTCCAGAATCGCACGCTGTCCATCCCGGTCCTCCGGGCGCCCGGCCATGCGGAAAATTCCATTTCGATCCAGCTCGGCTACGGACGGTCCGCGACCGGCCGCGTCGGGAAGGGGACCGGGTTTAACGTCTACCCGCTGCGGACGAGCGCGGAACCCTATTTTGCCCTTGGGGCGAAAGTCCGGGTCACCGGCAAGAATTACAAACTGGCGCTTACGCAGGAGCATGGAGCGCTCGAAGGGCGTGGCGGAGACCTGACTCGCGAAGCGACGGTGGAGGAGTACAAGGCCGATCCTCATTTTGCGAAGACGATGGGCATGGACGCCCATATCCCGCCGAATGTTTCGCTCTACTCGCATCCGCCGCTGAACGATGTCCACCAGTGGGGCATGGTGGTGGATCTCAATGTCTGCACCGGTTGCTCGGCGTGCATGGTCGCCTGCCAGGCGGAGAACAATATTCCGATCGTCGGCAAGGAGCAGGTGATCGAGGGCCGTGAGATGCACTGGATTCGGACGGACCGCTATTTCGCGAGCGTGGACGAGAATGATCCGGAGCCGGAGATGGTTTCGCAGCCGATGATGTGCCAGCACTGCGAGAATGCGCCGTGCGAAACTGTCTGCCCGGTGAACGCCACCGTCCACAGCGAGGATGGCCTCAATGTGATGGCTTACAACCGCTGCATCGGCACCCGCTACTGCGCGAACAACTGCCCGTTCAAGGTGCGCCGGTTCAACTTCTTCGATTACAACCAGCGCGACGTCTTGGGACGCGTGAAGGGTACCTACTTCTCCGGTCTCTACGAGTGGAACATGGTCAGTTCGAAAGGCACGGAAGACACGATCAAGATGTCGAAGAATCCGAACGTCACGGTTCGTATGCGTGGCGTCATGGAAAAGTGCACGTTCTGCGTGCAGCGCATTCAGGAAGCGAAGATCGCCACCAAGGTGGCGGTGCGCGACTCCGACCAGGTGCGCATCCCGACGGATTCCTTCACCACGGCCTGCGCGCAAGCGTGCCCCGCGGGCGCCATCACCTTCGGCGACCAGCAGAATCCCGATACCGCCGTGGCCAAGCTCAAGCAGAGCGAGCGCGGCTATCGCCTCCTGGAATACTTGAACATCAGTACGCGCGTCCACTACCTGGCGCGCATCCGCAATCCCAACCCGAAAATGCCTGGTGTGGAAAAGATCGGAGCCGCGATGAAATCCCCTCATCACCATGGCCATGGTGAAAAATCCGAAGCACCAACCGGAGAACATCAATAATGGCTGACGCAGTTACCCTCGAAACGCCCGCCGAACTCAAACGGGCGCCGCTGGTCGCCAACGACCGCAAGTTCAATTGGATCAGCGACAAGGTCGCCTACATCGTCGAGTCGCCAACGCCACTCTGGTGGTGGGCGATCTTCCTGCCTTGCGCGACTCTCGCGTTGATCGGCCTGCTGTGCATCGGCTTTCAGATCTCCAATGGCGTCGGCGTCTGGGGAGAAAACAAGACCGTCGGCTGGGCATGGGACATCACCAACTTCGTGTTCTGGATCGGTATCGGTCACGCCGGAACGCTCATTTCAGCCATTCTCTTCCTGACCCGCCAAAAGTGGCGGACTTCGATCAACCGCGCGGCGGAAGCGATGACGCTGTTTGCGGTGATTTGCGCCGGTATCTTCCCCGGCATCCACGTAGGCCGGGTCTGGATGGCCTGGTTCCTGGCTCCGATCCCGAATGCCAATGGCATCTGGCCGAACTTCCGTTCGCCGTTGCTCTGGGACGTATTCGCGGTCTCGACCTACTTCACCGTCTCCGTGCTCTTCTGGTACACGGGTCTCGTGCCGGACATCGCCACCTTGCGCGATCGGGCGAAGTCCCGGATGCGGAAATATATCTACGGCATCTTCGCCCTCGGCTGGCGTGGATCCAATCGCCAGTGGCGCCATTACGAGATGGCCTATCTCCTCCTCGCGGGTCTCTCCACACCGCTCGTGCTCTCCGTGCACTCGGTCGTGTCCTTCGACTTCGCGACTTCGATCCTGCCTGGCTGGCATACCACCATCTTCCCGCCTTACTTCGTGGCGGGCGCCATCTTCGGCGGCTTCGCCATGGTGCTCACGATCATGCTTCCGGCGCGGTTGCTCTATCCGCAGTTGGACGATCTCGTGACCCGCGGCCACGTGGACAAGATGGCCAAGATCATCCTGCTCACCGGTACCATCGTCGGCTACGCCTACTTGATGGAGTTGTTCATCGCCTACTACGGCACGAACAAGTTCGAACTGTTCACCTTCCTCCAGGCGCGCGTTGGCAACCCGCTCCATTTCCTCGGAATCGGCAACGCCAGCAAAGGGTGGTACAACTGGGCCTACTACTGCATGATGACGTGCAACGTGCTTTCGCCGCAGGTCTTTTGGATCAAATCCTTCCGCACGAACTACGTCGTGGTGTTCATCATCTGCATGTTTGTCAACGTGGGCATGTGGTTTGAGCGCTTCGTCATCATCGTGACCTCGCTGGCGCAGGACTTCGTGCCCTCCTCGTGGCATCACTACTCCCCGTCGCGGATTGAGATTTGGACGTTCATCGGCACCTTCGGCATCTTCCTGTCGCTCTTCCTGCTCTTCATGCGCTTCCTGCCCATGATTTGTATGTTCGAGGTCAAGGCGGTGAAGCCGGAAGCCGACGCGCATTATCACCCCGGTCACGAGCCGAGCACGGGTCCTGCCGTGGGCGTCCTCGGCGCACCACATGAAACGCCCGCCACGGAGGGGCATCACTAACATGGCTGAATACCGCAAAGTCTACGGGCTCGGAGCAGAGTTTGATAGCGCTGCCTCCTTGCTGAAAGCCGCGGAGAAAATTCGCGACGCCGGATTCTCGAAATGGGATGTGCATTCCCCATTCCCAGTTCATGGCATGGACAAGGCGATGGGCTTGGGGAAATCCTGGCTGAGCGCGCCGGTGTTCATCGGAGGTTCGACGGGGTTGCTGACGGCGGTCCTCCTGACGACCATCCCGTCCTTCGGCATCTACAAGCTCATCGTGCACGGCAAACCGTACGACTGGCGCACGTTGCCGGCGTTCTTCCCGATTTACTTCGAGCTGACGGTTCTCTTCTCCGCCTTCACCACGATTTTCACGCTGATGATCATGAATCAGTTGCCGAAGTGGTATCACCCGGTCTTCAACTGGGAGCGCTTTTCGAAGGTCACTGATGATGGCTTCTTCCTCGTGATCGAGGCCCGTGACCCGAAGTTCTCCGAGACCAAGACGCGCGCGCTGCTCGAGGAAATCGGCGGTCAGCACGTCACGCTCATTCACGACTGATATGCTTCGCTACTTCTTTATCGCCTTTATTCTCGGGGGCATCTCCATCGCGGCCCTGGCCGGCTTCCGGGGTGTCAAGAGCCCGAAGCCGCCAATCCAGATCTTTCCGGACATGAGGCACCAGCCGAAGTATCAGGCGCAAATGCCGTCCGAGTTCTATGCGGACGGACGCGCGGCGCGCAATTTGGTCAGTGGGACGGTCCCGCTCGGCTACACGCTGCCAGGCTCGTTCCTCCAGGCGGGCGCGCGCAATGCGACCATTGAGCCGAGTGGATTCGCCAATCTGCCGGACTATTTCAATACCGGCCGGATCGGCGAATTCTACGGCGATGGTTTCCCGATGGACGTGACCGAGGCGGTCATCAAGCGCGGCCAGGAACGATTCAATATCAACTGTGCGGTTTGCCATGGCAAGGCGGGCTACGGCGGGCTCACTGGTGTCGGCGGGAAGTTCGGCATCGCCATTATCGCCAACCTGCACGACGACCGCATCAAGCAGCAACCTGACGGTCAGATCTTTAACACCATCACCCACGGCAAGACCACGATGGGCGCCTACGGCCCGAACATTGCCATCGAAGACCGGTGGGCCATCGTGGCCTACGTCCGCACTTTGCAAAAGAGCCAGAGCATGAAGCTCGCGGAACTGCCGGAAGACCTGCGCAAGGAAATCGAAGCGAAACCATGAGCGACCACTCTCACGCCCCCACTCCGCCATCCCCGGAGACCTATGACATCAAGAAAGCGGGAGGCTTGCCGACTCTGCTTCTTGGTGCCGGCGTGGCCGGCATCCTGATCTCGCTGATTGGTCTGTTTTCTCCGTCCTGGCGCGAGCAGTTCGCCCATTCCTGGCTGTTCAGCTTCAGCTATTTCTTCACCATCTGCGTTGGCGCGCTTTTCTGGACGTGCCTGCATCACGCCACCGACGCCGAGTGGTCGGTGGTAGTCCGGCGGCAACTGGAAAACCTGGGCAAGCTCCTGCCGTATTTCGCCCTATTTTTTCTTCCCGTTCTGCTCTGCATCACCTGGAAGGGCGCCGATGGCGAGGGACTGCTTCTCAAATGGTGGTTCAAGGAGCCGGGCGAAGACCCTCTGCTCGACGCCAAGGCCGGCTATTTGAACCACGGGTTCTTCTACGTCCGCATCGTCTTCTATTTCGTCATCCTCTCCTGGGTCGCGCTCACCTTGTGGAAGCGTTCCGTGGCGCAGGACAAGGACGGCGCGGCGGAACACACGCTGAAGATGCGCAATTTCGGCGTGGGTGGAATCCCGGCCCTCGCGGTCTGTCTCACCTTCGCCGCCGTCGATTGGTTGATGGGTCTCGACTACCACTGGTTCTCCACCATGTGGGGCGTTTACATCTTCGCCGGGGCCGCGGGCAGTTCCATTTCGCTTCTCGTGTTGATCGTCACCGCGCTGAAAAAGCAGGGATACCTGAGCGTCGTGAACGATGAGCACTACCACATCATGGGCAAGTTCATGTTGGCCTTCACCATCTTCTGGGCCTACATCGGCTTCGCGCAATACATGCTGATTTGGTACGCGAACATTCCGGAGGAGACCGCCTACTTCCGCCTGCGCAACACGGAATCGTGGTGGTACTTCTCGCAGTTCCTCGTCGTCGGCCGGTTCTTTCTGCCCTTCCCGGTCTTGCTCTTCCAGTTCATCAAGAAAACCACGATCATCAATTCAGTTGCCTGGTGGATCCTGCTCATGCAGCTCCTCGACATTTACGTCATTGTGCTGCCCGCCATGCATCGCACAGGCGTCCACTTCAGCATCTTCGATCTGACGACCCTCGTGGGAATCGGCGGCATCCTCGGATGGCTTTTCCTCCGCATTCTGGGTCAAACAAACCTTTTCCCGACGCGCGACCCGCGCCTCCTGGGCTCGCTCAAATTGACCAACTGATATGGCGTCCGACTCTCCACGCACGGTTAACGGCTTCCTGGTTTTCATTGGCAGCGCAGCTGCGTTCATCGGTGTCATCATCGTCACCGTGGGCGTGCTCGCGCTGAACAAGCCCGCCGAACAGACCGTCGATCAAAAACGCGCTGAATCCCGCAAAGCCACCGCCGACCAGTTGAACAAAGAGGCGATGGAAAAGATCGCCACCAGTGGGTGGGTCGACAAGCCGAAGCAATTGGTGCGCGTGCGGGTTGCCGATGCGATTCCACTCGTCGTGGCTGAACTGCGGGCCAAGAAGCCAGCAGCGTCGCAGGTGAAGATCGACCCTATCATGCCGATGCCGGTGATCGACCCGAAGGCGACCGAGCCCCCGCCTCCCGCTCTTCCATCTTCCCCGCAAGGTGCGGAAACCATGCGTTTCAATGCGGTCGCCCCCGTTCCAGCCGCGCCTGTGGCGCCGGCCGCCGCAACCCCAGCCCCGTCAACTCCCGCACCTGTGGCTCCGGCCCCTGCTCCGGCGGTGCTGCCAGTTCCGGCAGCACCCATTCCCGCGCCGGCGCCGGCGCCGGCGCCTGCTCCTGCTCCTGCGCCGGCAGCGCCCGAAAAGCCCGCGCCGCAACCGGTGGCGCCAGCAGTTCCCGCAGTTCCTGCTCCCGCACCGGCAGTTCCGGCACCGGCGGCGGCGCCCGCCCCTGTCGCACCTCCGGCCCCAGTTCCGGCGCCAGCGGCTCCAGCGCCGGCTCCTCCAAAGCCTGCCGAACCCGCCGCACCACCGGCGCCCGTCCCAACCACACCGCCGCCCGTGGAGCCTACCCCCGCGAAACCCGCGCCTGTGGAAGGTGCGCCAGCGCCCGCCCCGGCCGCTCCAACGCCCGCCCCCGCCGCTCCAACGCCCGCCCCCGCCGCTCCAGCGCCTGCGCCAGCTGCTCCTGAGAACGCCGCCCAGTCGTCTCCCACCAATCCGACCGACAACTCCGCGCCCACGAAATGACCGCCGCCGCCGACATCGCCCTCACTCCGACGACGACCGCTCCTCGTTCCGTCGACTACCCGGCTGCCGAACGCGCCGCCGTCGACGCCTCCGCACGCGGACCGGTCCTGTTCTTCTTTGGCAACGCCATCCTCTGGCTGTTCCTCGCCACGATTCTCGGGTTCATCGCGTCCATCCAGCTCTACAAGCCGGAGTTCCTTGCCGACATCCCGTTCCTCACCTACGGCCGAGTCTGGCCCGCCTATACCAATGTCATTAGCTTCGGATGGGCGAGTCTCTCCGGCATGGGCGTGGCGATCTGGCTGCTGGCCCGTCTGTGCCGGGTGCAGATCAAATTGCCCGGAGTCCTGGTGACGGGCGGCGTCTTCTGGCAGGTCGGCCTGACTTACGGGATCATCAGCATCCTGGCGGGCAAGACCACCGGACTGGAAGGCCTGGAGATCCCGACGGGATCCGCCGCCCTGATGCTCCTTGGGTATCTGCTCGTTGCGCTTTGGGGGGCGCTGCTTTTCGGTTTCCGCTCCCAATCCCCAGCCTATATCTCGGTCTGGTATCTCATCGCCGCGCTCTTCTGGTTCCCGTGGACATTCGCCATGGCGCACGCCTCGCGGGTCCTGCCCGGTGTTTCCGGCGTGGTGCAGAGTCTCGCCGCCGCTTGGGCCGCGCAGAATTTCCAGAATATCTGGCTGACGGCCATCGGTCTCGCCGCCGCCTATTACCTGATCCCGAAGGTCATCAGCCGGTCGGTGCATAGCTACAGCCTGGCCACCGTCGGCTTCTGGTCTTTCATTCTCTTCTCGGGCTTGACCGGCGCTGTCCGCTTGAGCGGCGGTCCGATTCCGGCCTGGATCGTGACGCTGAGCATCGCGGCGAGCATTCTTCTGCTCATCCAGATCATCACCGTGACGGCGAACCTGGTGCTGACCATGCGCGGCCAATACCACATGGTGTATCACAGCCCGACGATCCGCTTCACGTTCTACGGAACGATTGCCTTCGCGCTCTCCAGCGTGATTGGTCTCCTGGCGTCCCTGCGCTCGGTTGACAAGATTGTGCACTTCACGCAGTTCCAGAACGGCCAGTTTCACCTCGTGACCTATTGCTTCTACAGCATGGTCATATTCGGGGCGATCTACTACATCCTGCCACGCCTCGTCGGGTGTGAATGGTTGTCCTCGGGCATGATCAGCCTGCATTTTTGGGGATCGGCTTACGGCGGTGGGATTCTCGTGGTGGTCATGTTGCTCGGTGGGATCGCGACCGGATTTACCCTTCTGGATCCTGAATCCACGTTTCCACAGGCAATGCGGATCAATTCGCTCTTCCTCATCGGCCGGATCGGCGCCTGGATCTTTATCTCCGTGGGTCAACTTATCTTTGCACTTCACTTCGTGCTCATGCTCCTGCGCATCGGCCAACCGGGCGGCGAACCCACCTTGTTCGCCCCGATCGGAGAGGAGTCCCATCATTAAATGAAACGGTCATCCTATCTTTTTGCCGGAATTATCGGTTCGTTCGTCCTCTCGGCCTACTTCCTCATCATCGTGCCGCAGAAGCAGATTGGCGGCTTGCAACCGCAATTTGAGGAAGACGAGGGGAAGATCGTGAATATCTATCCCATCGACAACGCCGGAATCACCAAGGGCGGGCGTGCGGTCTACGTCTCTGAAGGCTGTGTCTACTGCCACTCGCAGCAAATCCGCGACGAGCAGAATGGCTCCGATATCGAGCGCGGCTGGGGCACGCGCCGGACCGTGGCACGGGATTACATCTTCGAGCAGCCTCCGTTGCTCGGGAGCAACCGGTTGGGTCCCGACCTGGCCAATGTCGGTTCCGACAAGTGGCGGGATGAGGCGGCAAACGAACGCCCGGGCTTCAAGCCGGCCAAGAGGGATGTCACCTGGCAACTCCTGCACCTCTACAATCCCCGGACGATCGTCCAGGATTCGAACATGCCATCCTACCGTTATCTCTTCAAGAAACAGAAGATCAGCGGTGAGCGGTCCGTCGATGCCCTCGATGTGCCGGTAGAAGCGGGCTACGAAATCATTCCTTTGCCTGAGGCCAAGAGCCTCGTGGGCTATCTCCTCTCCCTCGACAAGAGTCATCCCTTGAAAGAAGTCAAAACCGCCTCCAAGGAGGTAGCCGCCAAGTGAGCACGCCCAACGAAGGATCAGACCGCATCGATTATCACGAGACCGCGGACATCACCGAGGTGCATGCCGCCGTCGAGCGCGAAAAGCCCGAACCGTCCGCCGATGTCACGCCCATTCCGCTGTGGCTCACCGGCGTTTGCGCCCTCGCCACGATCTGGGCAGGAGTCTATTTCGGCATCTTCAATGGTGGCCTCAGTGGCAGCGTCTATAACGAATATGAAAGTTCGCCCGCTGTGCTTTTCCCGCTGCCTGCCAAGGCAGGGGCAGGTGCCGGCGCTGAGGCGCAAGCCCTGACGTTGGCCCAGCAAGGCAAGGCCGTCTTCGCCCAGTGCGCCGCCTGCCATCAGCCCTCGGGTGCGGGGGCTGCGGGAATTGCGCCGCCGCTGGTGAAGTCCGACTGGGTCGCGGGCAGCGAGAAGCGCCTGATTGCGATCCTGTTGAAAGGTGCGCAAGGCCCGATCAATGTTGCAGGCCAGAAATACACCTTCCCCGGGCAGATGCCGGCTTGGGAAGCCACGCTGTCTCCCAAGAAGATTGCCGCTGTCGCGAGCTATGTCCGCCAGGAATTCGGCGGCGGGGCTCCAGAAATCAGCGAGGCAAAAGTCGTCGCTGCGAAGAAGCTGCTGGCTGACCAGAAGACGCCTTGGACCGAAGAAGAACTGCTGAAGATCCCTGTCGACGCAACTTTGCCTGATGAAGGCGCAGGTGCAGCCGCTCCGGCTGGCGGAGCACCGGCGACGGCGCCCGGAACTGCTCCTGCCGCGGCGGCGGGGGCTCCGGCTCCTGCGGCGGTTGTATCGACGGCACCGGCTGCGGCTCCAACCGCTGCGCAACTCGAGTTGGGCAAGAAGCATTATATGACCATTTGCATCGCCTGCCACCAGGTGAATGGGATGGGTCTGCCAGGGGTATTCCCGCCGCTCACGAAGTCGCCGTATGTGAACGGACCCGCCGAGCGTTTTGCCGCCATTATTCTCAAGGGCAACAATCCTCCGTTCACTCTGGACGGGAAGACTTATGTCGTGCCGATGATCCCACAGGAAGCAGTCCTGAACGACGAGCAGGTTGCCGCCGTGATGACTTTCGTGCGATCCAACTTTGAAAATACACCGTCGGCTGTTTCCGCGGATGTTGTCGCGGCAGCGCGGAAAAAATACATCGATCGCAAAACGCCCTGGACACAGGCGGAACTTGACGCATGGAAGTAGAACGCGACGCTCGCGAACAGCATCCCCATTCCCTAGTATGAAAAACTCCCTTCTCACCCTTTGCTCCCTCGTCCTGCTCGGCTCTCTGGCCCAGGCCGAGGAGTTCGACCTGAAAGCGTCCATCGAACGCGGCAAGGGCGTCTATATGCAGACCTGCATCGCCTGCCATCAGCCGACCGGCCTCGGTCTTCCGGGAGTGTTTCCTCCGCTGGCCGGCACGGAGTACACCGGTGGCGAAGCTCGCCGCATGATCGCCATGACTCTAAAGGGTGTGAACCCACCGCTGAAGGTCAAGGAGATGACCTACGCCGTCCCGATGCCTCCGCTGCCGACGCAATTCCCGATTCTGGTCGACGACAACAAGCTGGCTGACGTGATCAACTACGTTCGCAATTCCTTTGGCAACAAGGATGAAAAGGGAGTGACCCCGGCGATGATCGATGAAGTCCGCAAGGAGTTCGCGAGTCGCACCACTCCCTGGACGGAAGCCGAACTCCAGAAATTTCCCGAGAAAAAGTAATCCGCCACCGCTCACGCAACTATGGCCACCGCTGAAATTACGCACGAGCATCATGACCACGACCATGGTCATGGGCACGACGATCACCACGAACTCGCCTTCTGGGAAAAGTACATCTTCTCCCAGGATCACAAGGTGATCGGGATCCAATACGCCATCACGGGGCTGGCGTTCTTGTTCCTCGGTTTCTGCCTGATGATGCTCATGCGATGGAACCTCGCGTATCCAGGCACGCCGGTGCCGTATATTGGAAAGTTCCTGCAGGCATTTTTTAATTTCGGCGGATCTCACGTCTTCACGGATAAGGATGGGGTGCCCGGGGTGCTTACCGCCGAGGGCTACAATACGTTCGGCGCCATGCACGGCACGATCATGGTGTTCTTCGGGGTCGTTCCGGTCGCTGTCGCGGCCTTTGGCAACTTCGTCATGCCCCTGCAGGTGGGCGCGCCCGACATGGCCTTCCCGAAGCTCAACATGGCGAGCTATTGGACGTTCTTTGTGAGCTGCGTCATCATGATGTCGAGCTTCTTCGTCGCCGGGGGCGCGGCCAAATCTGGCTGGACCTCCTACGCGCCGCTGTCGGTCATCACCGACAACGGGCAACACTTTTTCAGCGGCCAGACCGTCTGGCTGCTGGGCATGGTCTTCAACATCACTGGCTCGCTCCTTGGTTCCATCAATACCATCGCCACGGCGATTCAGCTTCGCGCGCCCGGCTTGACCTGGATGCGGTTGCCCTTCTTCGTCTGGACCCAGTTGGTGACGGCGTTCCTGCTGTTGCTCGCTTTTCCGCCGCTCGAAGCCGCTGGCTTCATGCAACTCATGGACCGGGCTTTCGATACCAGCTTCTTCATGCCCACCGGGTTGATCGTGAACGGTCACCTCACCCAATGGAATGGCGGCGGCAGCCCTCTGCTCTGGCAGCATCTGTTCTGGTTCCTCGCCCATCCGGAGGTTTACGTGCTCATTCTCCCGGCCATCGGCATGGTGGCGGAGATCATCGCGAATAACACCCGCAAGCCGCTCTACGGTTACAAGGCGATGGTCGGCGGCATTTTTGTGCTCGGTTTCCTGTCCTTCGTCGTCTGGGCGCACCACATGTATATGACGGGCATGGGCACGAAAGTCGCCGGCTTCTTCCAGACGACCACGGTCATGATCTCGATTCCATCGGTCATTCTCGTCACCGCGTTGCTCCTGTCGCTCTGGGGCGGTTCCATCCGCTTCACCACGCCAATGCTCTTCGCCACGGCCTTCCTGCCCATGTTTGGCATTGGGGGCCTGACGGGCATCCCGTTGGCCTTCAATGCGGTCGACCTCTACCTGCACGATACCTACTACGTGATCGGCCACTTTCACTACGTCGTCGCGCCGGGCACCATTTTTGCGATCTTCGCCGGTGTCTATTACTGGTTCCCGAAGGCGACCGGCCGCATGATGAATGACGCGCTGGGTAAGCTGCATTTCTGGCTCTCCTTGATCTTCATCAACGGCATCTTCTTTCCGATGTTCATCCAGGGTATGGCGGGCGTGCATCGGCGCTGGTTCGACGGTGGCATCCAGTACGAACAGATCATCACGCCGGTCATTTACTGGAACAAGTTTATGTCCGTTTCCGCCTTTTTGCTCGGGGCCGTGCAGTTTGTGTTTATCTTCAACTTCTTCGCGAGCATCTGGCGCGGACGCAAGGTTCCGAACGACAATCCGTGGGACGCCACCACGCTGGAGTGGGATACGCCGACCCCGCCGCCGCACGGCAATTTCATCAAGGAGATCGTCGTCTATCGCGGACCATACGAGTACAGCGTGCCCGGCGCCGACAAGGACTTCACGCCGCAGAGCGAACCTCCGAAGGCCGAAAAACTCCCGACCACCGCGCCGATTGGCGTCACTCCCGCGCCCGCTCACTAGCCGCCGTTCATGGAAATTCCACACACAGTCACCGCCCGCCCGGATACGGGCCTCTACAACGCCAAGCTGGCCATCTGGCTCTTCCTGGCGTCCGAAGTCATGCTCTTCGGCGGTCTCTTCTCCGCGTATGTCTTCCTCCGCATGGGGGCGGACGATGGATACTGGCCGCACGGCTTGCTCGACGTGCCGATCGGCACGCTCAACACGTTTATCCTGGTCAGTTCCTCGATTACGATCGTTCTCGCGTGGGCTTCGCTGAAGATGCGCCAATGGGCCCGGCATAAACTATATCTGGGGATCACCATCGCGCTTGGCGTGCTCTTCCTTTGCATCAAGCTGGGCTACGAGTACCCGGCGAAATTCAAGCATTTTGGGGTCTTCATCAAGAAGGACAGTTGGTCGAAGTATGAAGACTACCTGGGCAACGATCACCTCAAAGAAGCGGGTTTGCCGCCCCGGCCGGAAATCTCGGGCCACTTGCATGAAGTGGAAATCGATGCGACCGACGCCGACCGGCCCTTGCTGGACAACCTCATCAAAAGACGCGATCTCGTTGTCTTGAAGTCCGAGGAGGACGGGAAACGTCTTACTCTGAAGGTCAACTCCCCGAGCGATGCCGAGGCGCTGAGAAATGCCCTTGGAGCGATCACAAACCCGGAGGAGCAGGATCCGGCGAAAGTGCAGAGAAAAGAGCCCGGGGTGAAGATGGTGGCATTTGAGATGGCACTGGATGAGGTGAACGCCGACCCCAAAAATCCCAAATTCGATTATCCCAGCTTTATCCTGCGTGGCCTGACCGAGAAAACGGCGACCATCCACGCTGAGGATGTCGATTGGTGGAGCGCCTTCTATCCGAAGCACAGCGCCTACTTCGCGGTCTACTTCCTCATCACCGGGTTACACGGCTTGCACGTACTCGGCGGTATCGTGGTCTTCACTTATTTCTTCTTCTTCGGGCACAAGATCTATCGGCGCAATCCTGAACAGCAAGCCAACCGCATTGAAGTCGTCGGCCTCTACTGGCACTTCGTCGACCTTGTTTGGATCTTCGTTTTCCCAATCTTCTACCTCTTGTAATTGACCATGAGTGATCACAAAGAACCCGCTGTGCAGACGCCGGAGCCCTCAGCAGGCGACGTGGAAGCCTTCAACAAGCATCTCAAGGGCTACATCAAGATCGGCCTGATTGAATTCGTCTTCACGGTCGCGACGGTCTGGATCTCCTTTATGGCCAAGTCCATGGGCACCAAGATCATCCTTACGCTACTTTCGGCGACGGGAAATGCGGTCCTGGTGGCGGCCATTCTCATGCACTTGAAGGACGAGAAGAAGACGATCTGGAAGGTGCTTTTCTTCACCGGTGCGTTCCTCATCGTGCTCTTTTTCCTGACGTGGCTCGCGCGCTCGGACGAGATTATGGGTGCACTCCATAACCATCACTAAGTCCCGAGATGTCTCTGAAAGCCTTCCATATCCTGTTCATCCTGCTGGCCACGCTGCTGGCCGCGGGTTGCGCGTGGTGGGCATTCGCCAATCGGGTGGGGAACGGTGTGGGAATCATCGCCTCCCTGGTGGCGGTGGCCCTGGCAATCTACGGGGTTTATTTTGTGAAGAAAGCGAGACGGCTCATCCTGTGAAGAATTCGAAATTCTCTCAACTGCTGCTCGTCGCCATCGCGACGGTGCCGGGCCTGCTGCCGGCTACGGCCTCCGCCTGCGCGGTGTGCATGGGCAATCCGAATACCAAGACCGCAGGCGCGATGAATGGCGCGATTTTCCTGATGCTGGGTTTCATCGCGTTGATGCTCGGCGGCCTTGGGGCTTTCATTTATACCCTCGTCAAACGCGGCAATGCTCCGGTCCCCCCGCACGCTGAAATCTCTGCCGCCATTTCCGCGGACGAGAAGTCCAAAGTTTTATGATCAATCAAGCTCTCGGGATGGTTCCCAACGCCTCGGAACATGGCGCTTCCAATGACATGATGCTGGAGATCTGCCACTGGTTCATGGCGGCGCTCTTTGTCGGCTGGTCCTGCTATTTCTTCTACACACTCTGGCGGTTCTCCAAGCGTCGTAATCCGAAAGCGGACTATCACGGCGTCCAGAGCAAAGCCTCGGCGCATCTCGAGTTCAGCGTGGTCGTGATTGAAATCATGATTTTGCTGGGCTTTGCGCTTCCGCTTTGGGGTAACCGGGCCAACCAGGCAAGCTACGTCAATAGTCCGGACGCGATCAAAGTTCACGCCGTGGGGGAGCAGTTTTTCTGGAGCTTTCACTACCCAGGACCAGACGGGGTATTCGGGAAGCAGGACCCGGCGTTCGTCACCGCCAGCAACCCCCTTGGTCTTGACCCCAACGATCCCAATGGCCAGGACGACATCGTCATGCACAATGAGTTGCACCTCGTGGACAAGCGTCCCGTCGTCATTGAAGTGACTTCGAAGGATGTCATCCACAATCTGGCGATGAAGCACATGCGGATGGCACAGGATGCCATTCCCGGTTCACGGATCCCGCTGTGGTTCCGTCCGATTCGGACCGGCACTTTTGAAATGGTTTGCGGCCAGCTCTGCGGGACCGGCCATGGTGGCATGGTTTCCAAGATGACCGTGGAAACGCAGGCCGAATTCGACACGTGGTTCAAGGAGAACTCCGACCTTCAACACCCGAAGGCTGCCGCCCCTGCGGGCGCGGCGCCGACGGCCGCTCCAGCCGCTCCAGCCGCTCCAGCCCCTGCGGCCGCTCCAGTCGCGAAGTAAGCCGGCCCGGGCGCCGGCGGGGCTGACCGCACGGCGCGGTCGGCGGCGCCCTTCGCCAAACCGCCCGTGATTCCGACTGATTCTTCAACGCCCGCCGCCGGCCCCTGGCTGGCGCGTTATGCAAAGCTCGTGGTGGTGGCGGCCTTCTGGCTTGTCTTCACCGGTGGACACACCACGACTTCCGGCGCCGGGATGGCCTTTCCCGACTGGCCCTTGAGCAATGGATCGCTGAACCCTGAGGGCTGGCTGACCAATTTCTTCATGCTCCTCGAGCACGGCCACCGGCTCACCGCCGGATTGGTGACCACGCTGATTGCGGTGCTTTTCGGCTGGGTCGTGATCCGCCGGGCCGTTTTGCCGCGGGCGGCCTTCTGGTTGGCACTTTGGGCGCTCGTCGGTGTGCTGACACAGGCCTTGCTTGGTGGTTTGCGAGTGCTCCTCAACTCGGATGGCGTCGCGGTGGCCACGACCTTCCGCGTGCTGCATGGCTGCTGCGCCCAAATCGAACTGACGCTGGTCGTCGCCCTCGCGGCGGTGTTGTCACCGCTCTGGCCCCGTTTCATCGGCCAGCCCGAATATCGGAAAATCGCCCGCGCCGGATGGATCACCGTGGGCATCATCTTCGTACAACTCATCGTCGGAGCGGTCATGCGGCACCTCGGAGCGGGACTTGCGATTCCGTCATTCCCGCTTACCACTGATGGAGGAATCATGCCCAAGGTCCACAACGCCTACGTCGATCTCAATTTCACCCATACCCGTTTTGGCGCGTTGGTGGCCACGTTGAGCGTCTTCTGGCTCTCCTCGCGCACGCTGCGCCTGGGCGGCACGGAAGACCGCCTGGTGCGCCCGGCGATGCTCCTGATGGCGCTGGTCGCGGTGCAACTCATCCTGGGCATGCTCGTCATCTGGCATCTGCGGCCGCCTCTGCTCACCACCCTGCATGTCGTCAATGGCGCCGCCGTGCTGGCGACCGCCGTCCTGCTGACCGTGCGGGCCTGCCGCCGCCCGGGCACCGGTGCGCATGACGAAGCCGCGCCCGATCCACATCTGATTGGAGCGACCGCATGAATCGGGTGACTCAAGACCTCAGCATGCCGATGGAGGTTTCGCACGAGGAAGCAGGGCCCGGAATTTTCAGCGATATTTTCGCGATCACCAAGGCGCGCCTCAGCCTGCTGGTCATTATCACGACCTTCGTCGGGTTCTGCACAGCGTCCGGAGAGCATCTTGACTGGGTCCTGCTCTTGCATGCCGTGGGAGGCACCACGCTCGCGGCGGCCGCGGCCGCCGTGTTAAATCAGTTTATTGAGGTCAAGGTGGACCGCCTCATGGAGCGCACCCGGCATCGGCCGCTGCCTTCCGGGCGATGGAAGCCAGCGTATGCGCTCGTCTTGGGCATCGGCTTGGGAGTGACAGGCGTCGCCTGGCTGGCGGTGGCGGTGAACACGGTGAGCGCCATCCTGGCCGCCGCGACCATCCTGATTTATATCGCCGCTTACACGCCGCTGAAACGTCGCACGTCGCTGTGCACGATTGTCGGTGCGGTTTCCGGGGCCATTCCGCCGATGATCGGATGGACCGCGGTGCATCCATCTTTCGGTCTGGGGGCATGGGTGCTCTTCGGAATCCTTTTCACCTGGCAGATGCCGCACTTCCTAGCCATCGCCTGGATGTATCGCGATGAATACGCGCAGGCGGGCTTCGTCATGTTGCGGCGCGACGATCTCAGCGGCTGCGCCACGGCGATGCAGAGCCTGCTTTACACCTTCGCGCTGATCGTCTGCACCCTCGTCCCGTACTACGCGGGCATGAACAGCAATATCTACCTCGGGGGAGCGCTCGCCCTCGATGGTGTAATGCTGCTCTTCGCCGTTCAGTTCTTGCTGGAGCGTGAACGGACCAGCGCCCGCCGCCTCTTCTTTGCGTCGATCCTCTTTCTCCCCCTCATCCTCGGTTTGATGATTTTCACCAAGGTGTGAGCGTGCGCCATTTTCTCGCCGCCGCCTTCTTCGGCTCCGCGCTGGTCCTCGCCGGCTGTGGGAAGAAGGATGACTCCCCCATCGAAATGATTTCGCCGCCGCCCTCCTCGGCGCCGGCGACTCTCTCCAAATATTGGAGCCTGCCCGATTTTTCTCTCACGGAGCGTTCGGGCCAGACGGTGCACCTCGCCAACTTTGCTGGCAAAGTGTGGGTCGCGGATTTTTTCTACACGACCTGTCCCGGTCCGTGTCCCATGCTCTCCAGTCGCTTGAGCGGCGTCCAAAAATCGATTGGCAGCGATCCGGGAGTCCGCCTTGTTTCGATCTCCGTCGACCCGGACAAGGATACGCCGGAGGTGCTCAAGACGTACGCGGAGCGTTTCAAGGCCGGCGAACATTGGCTGTTCCTCACCGGACAGCGCGAAGCCATCTATTCGCTGGCCCGCGAAGGCTTCAAGCTCCCGGTCGCCGAGGCGCCCGCGCAAGGCGGCCTCATCGCACATTCCACGCGTCTGATCCTCGTGGACAAGACCGGAACGGTGCGCGGCTTTTATGAGGGCGCCGATGAGGCCGGGGTGGAGAACCTCGTGCGCGATATCAAGCGCCTGCTGGAGGAGAAGTAGCCGCATTTTCTGCATGACCGTCCAGGACCTTCCCATCGTCAATGCCAGCCTCAATGCGCTGAGCACTGTCTTCATCCTGGCCGGCCTCTTCTTCATCAAGAGGGACATGAAGCTGCCGCATATCGTGTCGATGATCTCGGCGCTGGTCACGAGCACGGCCTTCCTGGCCTGCTACCTCACGTATCACTTTGTCAAAGCCGGGCACGTCACGCGCTTCACGCACCCGGGCTGGCCCAAGGCGGTCTACTTTTTAATCCTCGGCACCCATGTGCCGCTGGCGGGGTTGACCGTGCCGTTGGTCATTATGACGATCGTTCCTGCTTTCCGGGCGATCTATGACAAGCACCGCCGCATGGCCAAATGGACCTACCCGGTCTGGCTCTATGTTTCGGTTACGGGTGTGCTCGTTTACCTCATGCTCTACGTCTGGTTCCCGCCGGTGCAGATCGCCGGGTGACGGCATTCAAGCGCGAAGACGCAGAGCTTGGATGACGCGCGATTGCGGAACTATGGAGTGCGGCGACTTGTCGCCGCTACGGACTGCGGCGGAGCCGCGTTGGTCGAACTCCTGTGATGCTCGCCAGGAAATTGAGGGCAACCGCCCAAGCTCCAGCGGCGCTCCGCGCCAATCCAAAGCGGCGAAAAGTCGCCGCACTCCACACGCAGGCGACACGCGGAACCTGCACCGCGTTCCACTACTTCTCCATCGCCCCGGGCGAGATATGCGGGCAGCCTTTCTCCACGGTCGCCCACGACATCGCAATCAACGGGCGACTGGGCGGAGCTTCCGGGCTGCACCGGCCCGACTGCCCTTCCCAATCCCAATCGGTTCTTCAGCAGACAATTCGCGGAAAAGGAAAGGCCCGTGATACCGTTCCGATGATGTCACGCCTTCCCTTCCTCCTCGCCAAATGCGGAATTCTGCTCTCGCCACAGCCCGGAGGGTTTAAAGAATTAGCCCCGGGTCGAGCGAGGAACGAGCGACTACCCGGGGTTAACCAACACAAAACGGACTGCGCCCCGGGAGGTGGCGCGAAAGTTTCTCGCGCCGCCTCCGTTGGTTGTGGGGGTCCGGTGGTTGCGCTCGTTCCTCGGTTGATGGTCGCCCCCGCGACCACCCTTCGGGCTCGCTGCCGCGAGTCCTGTCGCTCCGCTCCAGTCACCACCGGCTAATTTCTCCGCAACCATCCGGGTTGGAAAGGCGAGCCGCTGCCCTGCATTCGAATGATCTTCGATTGCCGGCGCAGGGACTATTCCGATCGCGGCTGCTACTTCGCGGCCGGCGCGGGAGCCGCGGGTGTGGCGGCGGCCTTCTTGGCCGCGTCCGCGGCGGCTTTGGCTTCGGCGGCGGCCTTGGCGTCCGCGGCGGCTTTCGCGGCCAGCGGGCCCCACGCTTCGTTCGCCTTTGCGAGTTGGGCGTCGGACAATCCAAAGGCCTTGAGGATGCCGGTCGCCATGATCTTGTTCCCCTCGGCATTCATGTGCACGCCGTCCACGGTGAAGGCGTTCTTGCCGGGCTGGTTCGCGGCCTTGATCTTCTCCTGGAACATTGCGTTGAGGTCCGCCAAGGGGAGCTTCTTGTCCTTGGCCAGCGACCGCAGGAAATCATTGTAAGGCGCCAGTTGGCCGTTCTCCTTGTTGTCGAGTTGTTCCCGGATCACGGTGGCGGTGAGCATCACGACTTTGATCCCGGCGGCCTGTGCCTTGTCCACGATCTCGGTGATGTTCTTCTTGTAGGTGCCGCGCGTGCCGACGGTCGCGTCGTAGGTGCCGTTGGCGGCCATGGCGTCATCGAGCGGAACGCCCTTCGCACCGTGCCACACATCATTCACGCCGCAGCTCAGGGTCATCCATTGCGGCTTCTTGGAAATGACGTCCTTGTCCAAACGGGCGAGCATTTGGTCCGACTTGTGACCGCTGATGCCCGCAGGGATGGGCTCGGCTTTGACTCCATTGGCCTCGAGTCCGGCGATGACCAGCCGCACGTAGCCGGCGGCATTGCTCCAGCCGCCCGCCGTGATCGAGTCTCCGAGGAAAGCGATTTTGTCCCCGTTTTTGACGAGGATTTCCGCGGAGGCGGTGGAGGTGAGCTGTGTAAAGGCGAGAGAGAGCCCAAGGGCAAGAGGAAGGAGGGATTTCATAGGCCGTCGTTGTCGTCGAAAGCCCCTCGTGACTGCAAGCGCGAAGCGGGCCGAAAGTACCAGTCAGCGGAGGGGCCTATGCGACGTATGCGACGTATGGGACCAGTGGGACGCGCGATCCCAAAATGAAGAACCAAGAACCAGGAACGAAGAACCAAGAACTGCTTCCCTACAGCCCTTCCTCTTCCGGCGGCAGAAACACCCGGAAGCGGTTCTTGTCGATAGCCTTCATGTAGGCCTCGTGCGGGCTCACCACGCCTTGCTGCATCTGCTTCCAGATGGCATCGTCCATGAATTGCATGCCCTCGCCCGCGCCGGCGACAATGACGTCCTGGAGCTTTTGCGTGGCGCCTTCACGGATGATGGCCGAGGCGGCGCTGTTGACGACGAGGATTTCATTAATGGCGATACGTCCGCCGCCGGCTTCGGCCGTCTTTTTCAAGAGGAGCTGGGCGACGACACCACGCAGCGAGCTGGCCAGCATGGTGCGAACCTGGGCCTGCTGATCGCTGGGGAAGACGTCGATCATACGGTCGACGGTTTTGCGGGCGTTGTTCGTGTGCAGGGTTCCAAAGACGAGCAGCCCGGTTTCCGCGGCGGTGAGGGCGAGCTGGATGGTTTCCAGGTCGCGCATTTCGCCCACGAGCACGATATCGGCGTCTTCACGCAAGGCGGCTTTCAAGCCCTGAGGGAAACTCGTCGTGTTTTCCGGCACCTCCCGCTGCGTGATGATGCTCTTCTTGTTCTTGTGCACGAACTCGATCGGCTCCTCGACGGTGATGATGTGGCGGGTGAAGTTCGTGTTGATGTAATCGATCACGGCGGCCAGCGTCGTGGATTTGCCCGAGCCCGTTGGACCGGTGACGAGCACCAAGCCCCCGCGCAGATGACCAAATTCCTTGACCACCGACGGAATGCCGAGCTGTTCGAGGGTGAGAATCTTGGTCGGGATGAGACGGAAGACGCAGCCGTAACCGCGGGTTTGCTTGAGAAAGTTGCAGCGGAAACGCGACTTTTCATCCATCTCGTAGGCGAAATCGAGATCGCCACTTTCCTCGTAACGCTGCCAGCGTTCCATGCCGCTGATCTCGCTCATCATGTAAGCCATTTCGTCGCGGGTCAGCACTTCCTCGCGAATTGGCATCACTTCGCCGTGCCGGCGAATTTTCGGCGGTTGCCCCTCACCGAGGTGAAGATCGGATGCGCCGGCATTGACGAGGACTTCGAAAAACTGATCGATGTAAGCCATGGGAAATCAGGTGGAAAAATGGAGTTTCATCTGCCCCTTTTGTTCGGCACGAATGTAGGCCTCTTCCTGCGAGATGAGGCCGGCGTCGTAGAGCTCGATGAGGGAGTTGTCCATCAGCCTCATGCCCTGTTTCTTTCCCACTTGGATGACCCCGGGGAGCATATAGGTCTTGGCTTCGCGGATGAGGTTGCCGACCGCGGGCGTATTCGTCAGGACTTCCATCGCGAGCACGCGCCCGCGACCGTCCTTCCGCGGCACGAGCTGCTGCGAGATGATGCCGCGCAACGATTCACTGACCATGGTGCGGATCTGCTCGCGCTGATCGACGGGGAATACGTCCAGCACGCGGTCGAGGGTGCGCGAGGCATTGGCAGTGTGGAGGGTGCCCATGACCAAGTGGCCCGTCTCCGAAGCGGTGATGGCGAGCTGAATGGTCTCCAGGTCGCGCATTTCGCCGACCATGATGACATCGGGATCTTCACGCAAGGCGGCGCGCAGGGCGGCTCCGAAAGATCTGGTGTGGGAGTGGACTTCGCGCTGGGTGACGTGGCAATTCTTCGATTCGATGATGTACTCGATCGGATCTTCCAGCGTGATGATGTGGTCCTTGCGGTTACGATTCACCTCCTCGACGAGCGAGGCCAGCGTGGTTGATTTGCCCGAGCCGACGGATCCTGTGACGAGGACGAGCCCGTTGTGATATTGGGTGAGGAGCTTGAGCGATTCGGGCAGGCCGAGCTCATCCATCGTCCGCAGCTTTGTGCTGATGATGCGAAAGACAATGTCGATGCCGATGCGCTGCCGAACCACGCTGGCTCGAAAGCGCCCGAAGGTGGTCGCATAGGCGAAGTCGACATCTCCGCGATCGGCGAGCAATTGTTTCTGGGCGTCATCCAGGAAGCCCATGGCCAGGGCGTGCGTGTCTTGCTCGGAAAGCTTGTCGGCCTGGAGCCAAATGGCCTCAAGGGTACCGTTGCGGCGCCAGATCGGTTGGGCGTTGACGCCGAGATGGATGTCTGAGGCGCCCGATTCCTGGGCGATCAAAAGGTATTGATCGACGTGCGCGAGGGTGTGGACGGGTTCGCCTGGAGTGGGGGATGTTTCGTCTGCCATGCCGGTTCGGAAATTGGTGCCGCGTGATGGTGGAATGCAAATCGAAACTTTTATCTCATGCCGCAAACTGCGAAATTTTCTCCAGCGCCGGGCTTTGGGACGGTGAAAATGAGGGAAAAGAGGTTTCGGCCCGCGAATCACGCGAATGAGGAGTTCCCTCATTCGCGTGATTCGTGGGCACTTCCGGCACAGTCTCTTAGATGTCCCGGGCTTTTCGTGTTCGCGCGGCGGTCACGTAGTCCGAAATGCGCTGTGTCGCCCACCTGGTCAATGCGGGGCGGGCGAGATCGAAAGCGATCTTCAAGGCGCCGAGCACCAGGCCGGCCTTCCCGGCTTCTTCGACGACCGCCTCCTTTTTCGATTTCGCGGCCACGGGCGCGACCGTCTTCGTGCGCCTGGGCAGACGGGCGACGAGCAACCCCAGGAGAGCCGCGCCCCCCAGCCACGGAATGGGACTTCTCTTGAAGGCGTTTTTCGCACGCGTCGGGAAGTCGAGGTCGTGGCGCAGGGCCACGGCGTTGCCGGAGATCGTCGCCCGGGCCTGCGCGAGTTGGGCGATCAATTCGGCTTTATCGTTGTCTTGAGCCATTCCTGGTCCTTTTTGAATTCATCGAGGGTGAGTGGGAAGATGGGGATGCCCAGTCTGGCCTTGGCGATCAGCAGGAAGATCACCGCGCCGATAAAATGCAGCGCGGCCGCGCCGAGCAACACCCAGATCCAGGCATTGCCTCCGCCGAAAGCGAGGGCGACGATGAAGACGACCCCGATGACGAGCAGGAAGTAGCCGAAGATCAGCAGGACCAGCGCGCCAATGGCCAGGCCAAGGATGATTCCGCCGTGCACGGCGGCCTCCTTGCCCTCTATCCCCGCAAGTTTGAGCCGTGCTCGCAGGTACCCGAGCTTGGCGGCGAGGAGCGCGGAGAAATGGCCGATGATTCCGGCAGAATTTGCCGCTCGCGCATTGTCGTCCTTGGTCGGCTTGGCCATGCGCCCGCTCGGTTACCGGCGGAACATGAGGCCGAGGAAAAATCCCGCGACGACCGCCGTGAGGACGGCTTTGGTGGGATTGGCGCGGACATATTCCTCGCCGTCTTCCTGGAGCGTCCGCACGCGTTCGCGGGTCTCGCCGTAGGCCTGCTCGGCCTTGCCGCGGAATTCGCGCGCCTTGGTCTCTGCGGTTTCTCGGAATTCGCGGGCCTTCGTTTCGGCCGTCTCACGAAGTTCACGGGCCTTCGCCTCGGCGGCAGTGCGCAGATCCTCGGCAGCGTGCTTGAGGTGTTCCTTGGATTGATCGACCGCTTCCTTGAGATGTGCGCGGGTCGCGTCGACCGCTTCCTTGGCGTGCGCTTTGGTCGCGTCAACGGCATCCTTGGCATGCGCTTTGGCGCTCTCGAGATTGGGATTGGATTTGTTTTCGTCGGACATGGCGTTGGTTTTATTTTGGTGGACGACTCTGGTCGACGCACGCCGCGGTTGGGGGCCGGGGTGACATCGGATTCGCGGGAAGAGGGACAGTTGCGCTTAGAAAGCGCTCATTGTTCGCGGAAAATGATGCGGGCCTTGCTCAAATCATAGGGGGAGAGCTCCACCTCCACTTTGTCACCGGGAACGATACGGATGAAATGCTTTCGCATTTTTCCGGAAATATGGGCGAGTACGAGCGTGCCGTTGGGGAGTTGCACCCGGAACATGGTCCCGGGGAGCACATCCTTGACGACACCTTCGGTCTTCAGGGCATCTTCTTTCGCCATTGCGGCAGGAAAGATGCGAATGACCGGGCGGGAATGCAATCCCGCAGTGGGGGGGCGGAAATGATCGGTAATCAGTTCGGAGGGAGTGACCAGTGGAGAGACTCCTGCGGCGGGGGCGACCCACGGTTCGAGCAGAGTCAGGTGAAGAGTTCGCCGAGATCCACCTTCACGTTTGGCAAGACTGCGCATGCGAGAACCTCCGTCGGAGATTACCTGGAATTCCGCGCAGCCTTGCGCTGCCGGTTGACGGAATACCTCCCCGCGTCGTTCTGTCGTCTACTCGCCGATGATTTTAATGAGCGCGCGCTTGCGTCGCTTGCCATCGAACTCGCCGTAGAAGATCTGCTCCCACGGTCCAAGGTCGAGACGGCCGGCGGTGACGGCGACCACCACCTCGCGGCCCATGATCGTGCGTTTCAGATGGGCGTCGGCGTTGTCTTCGCCGCCATTGTGCCGGTACTGACTGTGCGGCTTCTCGGGCGCCAGCTTTTCGAGCCAGACCTCGAAGTCATGGTGGAGGCCGCTCTCGTCGTCATTGATGAAGACGCTGGAGGTGATGTGCATGGCGTTGACCAGGCAGAGGCCTTCCTTCACTCCGCTTTCGCGTAACGCGGATTCCACCTCGGGCGTGATGTTGACCAGTTGCCGGCGGCGGGGCAACTCGAACCAAAGCTCTTTGCGGAAGGAGTTCATGGGAAGTATGAAGTATGAAGTATGAAGTATGAAGAAGATGGTCTCAGACGGGATACGCAGACGTGTCACTCCTCTTCATCCGCTATGTCGGCCCAGCGAATTTTTCGGCGGATGCCGACCACGTGAAAGTGAGCGTCCGCGTCCTGGATATACCCTGCGGTGTTGATCTTCATTCCTTCCTTTTTGAGGCGGCGGCGTTGCACCTTTGCGAGGTCCTCATCCATGTTCGGGCTGATGCGGGCGTCGGCGCTGACGACGCGATGCCACGGGAGTTCGGTGGATTCCTGTTCGGTAAGCCGGCTCATCACGAAGGCGACGTGGCGGGCCATGACATTCATGTGGATGGCGATGCTTCCGTAGGTCGTGAATTTGCCAGCCGGAATGAGTCCGACGAGGCGGATCACCTCGGCGCGGATTCGGGCGAACGCTTTGGATTTCGGCTTCGGCATGGAATCGCTTGGGGGGCTGTTGCGCCGACGTTTGCCCGCCCCGCACCGGAAGGTCAAAGGGATTGGCTGGCGAATGCGCGAATTGCCAGTGGCCTGGATAGAGGATGGAGCCCATCGCCGGATACGCGAGCCGAATGCGTCAGGGTTGGAATTTAACGATTTCGATGATTTTCCAGCGGCTTGGGCTTGCGGCGGTGCTGTCGGCCCCCTACATCTGTGCGCCGTATGAGCAATTCTCCCCGCTTTCGACTCTTCCTCATGATGGTTCTGGAAATTGCCATTTGGGGGGCCTGGCTGCCGCTCATTTTCGGCTATCTGCCGAGCCTCGGGTTTTCGCCGACGGAACCGCCGAAGCTGATCGCGCCGTATGTACCTGGATTTCTTTCGTGGCTGTTTTCGGAGCAGGGCATGATTCTCAACGCCTTTCCTGTGGCGGCAATCATCGGGATGTTTTTCAGTAATCAATACGCCGATCGTCACTTCGCCGCGGAACGCTTCCTCTCGTTCAGCCATCTCGTTGGAGGGTTGGCGATTCTGGGATGTGGTTTCGTGAAAGACTTCTGGCCGTTCTTCTGGCTGATGTTCATCCACTGCGTGCTCTACGTGCCGACGATCTCGATCACAAATTCGATCGCCTTTGCCAACATGAAGGATCCGCAAAAGGAATTCGGACTCATCCGGATGGGGGGGACCTTTGGCTGGATCCTGGCCGCGTGGCCGTTTACCTTCATTCTCGTGGATTGGGCGGCGGTGGGTGCGGCACATCCCCAGGGTCTGGTCGCGTGGTTCGACGTCGTGTTAAAAAACGGGCTTACCGGTAACGCGCTCAAGGCCGCGACGAAATGGACATTCATTGTGGCAGGCATCGTGTCCCTCGCTCTCGCCGCTTTCAGCCTCCTGCTGCCGCATACGCCGCCGAAAAAGAAAGAGGAGGGGGCCGCGGAGAACCTCGCGTGGTTGGAAGCGATGCGTTTGCTCAAGCATCCTTTCGTATTCGTCCTGTGGGTGGTCACCTTCATCGATTCCTTCGTCCACAATTGCTACTTCAACTGGACCGGTTCGTTTTTGGGGACCGCCCCCGCCGCCGGTGGCGTGGGCATCCCAGGGAATTGGATCATGCCGGTCATGACCATCGGCCAGGTCGCTGAGCTGCTGACCATGCTCATCCTCGGCGTCACGCTGAAAAAGCTCGGCTGGCGTCTGACGATGATCATGGGCATTCTCGGCCACGCCGTGCGCTTTGCGGTCTACGCCTTCTTCCCGCAGAATGCGGGATTGATTATCGCGGTGCAGATTCTCCACGGCATCTGCTACGCGTTCTTCTTCGCGACGGTCTACATTTTCGTGGACGCCTATTTCCCGAAGGACGTCCGCGCCAGCGCGCAGGGGTTGTTCAACGTGATGATCCTTGGCATCGGCGCGCTGCTCGCCAATTCGATTTGCCCGCGCTTGATTCAGCAGACCTTCAATCACGATGGCCTCACGGATTTCAAGCACTTGTTCCTCGTGCCGTGTTACGCTGGACTGCTGGCGGCCGCATTGCTGGTCGTGGCGTTTCATCCGCCCAAGAACCTCCCAGCCGCGGCGGATGGCGGTGGAAGCGCGCCGCATTAGCGAACGAGCGGAGGGCATGAATTTTGGGGCCTGCCCGGGCACCGCCTTCGCCCCACTTCACGAAAGCGGCACAGCAGCCTGAGCATTACCCACATCTTTGGTCCTCGAAACGAACGTCCGCAACCCTCCGGGTTGAAGAGGCAAGCCAATCGCACGCCTCCACGGTTTAAACTGGGTAGTCGTTGCGAATCTGCTCGGGTGTCCCGCCCCCGGCACGCAGAGTTCGCAGGGCCAGCGCGTCGGAACGCTTGGCCAGCCGCACGCCCTGAGCGTCGGTGACCAGCGGGCAGTGGTAGAAAGCGGGCACCTCGAGCCCAAGCGCCCGGTAGAGCAGGACCTGGCGGAAGGTGCTTGTGATCAGGTCGGCGCCGCGGACGACCTCGGTGATTCTCATCTCAGCGTCATCGACCGTGCAGGCGAGTTGATAGCTCGGGAAATCGTCTTTCCGCCAGACGAGAAAATCCCCGAAGTCGCGGCCGGCGACTTCGATCTGTTCGCCGCATGCCAGGTCCACAAAGCAAATCGTCTCGCCATCGGGAACCCGGAAACGCCAGTTTACACCGGACCGCGGAGCGGTGGAGACCGAACCGGGCGATGGGCGGCAGGTGCCGGGATAGACGGGCTCCTCTTCGCCCTGGTGCGGGGCTGTCAGGGCGCGCAGCACGTCCTGACGGGAACACGTGCATGGGTAGATGAATCCGCCGGTGCGCAGTTGCTCGAAGGCCCCGGAGTAGTGATCGAGCCGGGCGCTTTGATTATACGGCGCATACGGCCCACCGATGTCCGGCCCCTCGCTCCAGCGCAGGCCGAACCAACGCAGGTCTTCGAACATCGCGGCCACAAACTCCGGGCGGCAGCGCGGACCATCCAGGTCGTCGTTGCGCAGGATGAGGGTGCCGCCGGCAGCCTCCGCGCGCTGCTGGGCGATCCAGAAGGTGCGGGCGTGGCCGAGGTGCAGGTAGCCGGTGGGCGACGGAGCGAGACGGCCGCGATAGGCGGCGGGAGAGTTGATAGTGGGGAGTGGAGAGTTGATAGCCGCGTGATCTCCGGCGGGAGCCTTGCTTGAAATCGGAAGGTTGCTGAAACCTGCGCATTTAGAGCGCCGCTTTGCCTACTTGCGCGGGGCTATCCACTATCCACCATCAACTATCAACGACTCGCGCCTTACTTCGCCACCGGTTTCAGGTCCTGATCATAAACCACGACCTTGCCGATCTTCTCCAACTCCGGCTGAATCTCTTTCGCTTCGCCGACGACGATCACGGCGATGTCGCTGGTGGGCAGATACTTCTTCGCGAGTTCCTGCACTTTGGCCGGTGTCGTCTCGGACATGCGGCGGGCGTAGGTCTTGTAGAAATCCGTCGGCAATCCGTAGAGATCGATGTCCTGCACGCGCTGGGCGGTGCGGCCACTATTCTCGAGGCTCAGGAGGTAGTTGCCCACGTTGTATTGCCGCTGGAGGCTGATCTCCTTGTCGGTGGCCGCCTCGTCGCGGATCCGGGCGATTTCCTTGAGGATCTCCGAGACGGCGGGCGCGGTGACTTCATTGCGCGTTTCCGCCTGGGCCTCAAAAGTTCCGGCGAGCTTCTTGTAGTCAAAGGCGCAGGAAGAACCGTAGGTCCAGCCGTGCTTTTCCCGCAGGTTTTGGAAGAGGCGTCCGCTGAAGCCGCCGCCGAGGGTGGAAGTCAGCACATTCACCTCGGGCAGGTCGGGAAAATTACGCGCGGGTCCGGTGGCGCAGACGATGATGTTCGACTGGACCGAGCCGGGGCGGTCGACCAGGTGGATAGTCAGCCCATGGATCTGGGGAATCTCGGGCAGCTTGAGAGCCGGTATTTCGCCTTTGGTCCAGCCTCCGAACGTTTTCTGGATGAGCGGCAGGATCTCCGCGGCTTTGACGTCGCCGACGATCGCCAGCGAGGCGTTGTTTGGCAGGAAGTAGGTGTGGTGAAACGCGGCGAGATCTTCCCGCTTGAGGGCCTTGACGGCCTCCGGCGTGAGGTAATCGCCGTAAGGGAAGCTGCCGTACATCACCTTGCCGGACAGCTTGTTGGCGAGGCTCTCTGGTTGCTGCTTCTCGGCATTGAGGGCGGAGAGCGTCTGGCGCTGGAGGCGCACGAACTGATCTTCCGGAAAGGTTGGATGCAGGAGTGCGTCCGACAAGAGGTCGAGCAGTTGGTCCGTGTATTTGGTCAATCCACTGGCGGCGACGGAGATGCCATCGGGGCCGGCGGCGCCTTCGACACGGACACCGATGGAGTCCGTCTCCACCGCAAAGGTGGCGGCATCCCGCTTTTCCGTGCCGCGATTGAGGAGACCGGCGACGAATTGTGCGGTGCCGGTTTTGGCGCCATCGGTGGCAGTTCCGCTGCGGATGATGAAGCGGAAGTTCACCGTGGGCTTGCGATCGTCTTCGATCACAAAAACCTTCAGCCCATTGGGCAGCGTTTCGGTGCGGTAATCGGGGAACGAAGCCGCGGGCGCGGGATCGGGGTCCGGTTTTTTCGTGCGGTCGATGGCGGCGAAAGCCGTGGTGGACAGGGCCGCCAGGAGGGCGAGGGAGAGGGTCTTCATGGAAATCACTTGGTAGCGGGGGCTGCGGGAGCTTCGGGAGCGGGATAGCGCAG
>Ga0070658_10000679_pt1 | contig 29418 bp, 26 predicted proteins | sample KBSC13metaG_FD_64664 | JGI IMG/M metagenome (GOLD analysis project Ga0070658, IMG submission 64664) | Corn rhizosphere microbial communities from Kellogg Biological Station, Michigan, USA - KBS C1-3 metaG | ecosystem: Host-associated > Plants > Roots > Rhizosphere > Soil ... | reverse complement strand
CTGGACGCGTCCGAACTTCTCCGCCGGCATGCCCATGTCGAGGGTAAGGAGAACGTGAGCCTCGAGGCCGCCAACGCCGTGGACCACCAGGGCCGCGATGTGCCCATCGCCACGGTGTTCCCGCAGCAGCGAGGCTGCGCGAAAGAGCCGGGCTACGACGTCAGCGGGGATCGGGAGCGCGCGCAGCGCGGCGTACATCGGTCGGCCCTCGTACGGTGCGCTGGTCGCCGCCTTGGTCAAGAGTTCAGCGGCACGCGCGAAAGCGGGAGAGTCGACGTGATCGGCGAGGATTCGCCGCAACGCCTTCACACAGCCCTTCTGCCGAGCGGCGATCGCCGCTTCGGGCGTGGTGGTGCGCCAGACCTTCGGAATGTGCCGAGCCACCTCGCCCGGAGCGAAGTTGTAGAACAGCGCGTCCACCACCTCCGCGGTGGCGATGCCCAGCGGGGCCGCCCGTCCGGCGAAGTAGGTGTCCCAGTAGTTGGTGAACCCGAGTTCGAACATCGCCTCGTTAGGTTCATCGGCCGCGTAAGGGATGAGACCAATCGGCTCGACCAGCTCGAACATCCGGCGAGCCATCGGATTCACGGTCCACTCCTTTGCTGTAGTCCCAGCGCCCCTTGCGGGCCCTCGTGACCACTTGGACGACTGCGCGCCGCCGAACTCATCGCACGCGGAGCAGTCAGGAGCGGCTCGGGCGCGGCTGCAGAACGCCACCGCAGTTTGGGCATCGGCGAGACATGGCTTCCGCGCATACGGCGCAGAAGGTGCACTCGTAACTGCAGACAAAGCGACGTTCAGTGCTACGCACTCCACCGCTGGGCGCGCGCTCAGAACGTGGATTGAGTCACACTCAACCAAGCTGCATCTGTCGGGTGGAGGAGCACATGCAGGTTTCGGTTGCCTTTCCGACCGCACTGGATTCGCACGAGAACATCGCCCTCGCGGAGGAGCTCGGATACGAGTGCGCCTGGCTCTATGACACGCCGCAGAACAGTCCCGACGTGTGGATGATGTTGGCTCTCGCCGCAGAACGCACGAGTCGCATCGGACTCGGGCCCGGCGTCCTGATCCCCTCACTGCGCCATCCCATGACGAACGCCGCCGCGACGGCAGCGCTGGTGGCCCTGGCCCCCGACCGCGTTCGAGTCGGGTTCGGGACAGGGTTCTCAGGACGTCGGGCGATGGGCTACCGGGCGATCAAGTGGTCGTACGTGAAGGAGTACATCCGGGCGTATCGCGGACTGCTCAGGGGCGAAGTCGTCGAGTGGGAAGGCGTCATGATGCAGATGCTGCATCCAGCTGGTCACGCTCCGTCCCGACCGATCGAGGTCCCGATCCTGATCAGTGCTCTTGGCCCGATGGGTGCGGAGGTTGCACGCGAGCTGGCCGACGGGCTGTATGCGACCTCCCAGCTGCCCGACTTCGCCCGAGAGTTCGCACACGTCGCCTACCTTGCCTGGGGCACCGTGCTGGACGAAGGGGAAGACCCGAGCGCCGACCGGGTCCGCCAGGCCGGTGGTCCCGGCACGGCTCTCGCCTGGCATGCGGCGTACGAGTTCGGCGGTCAGGAGGCGGTCGCCGGGCTGCCGGGCGGTCAAGCCTGGAACGAGGTTGTGAACAGAGCTCCAGCCGAGCGCAGGCACCTCGCCGTGCACTCAGGTCACTGCGTCGAGCTCAACGAGGCCGACCGTGCGGCATGGGAGGCGGGAGGTTCCGCCCTGGTCGGGCCCACCACGATGACGGGAACCAGGGAGCAGGTACGCGCCAAACTGGACGAGTTCGCCGCTGCGGGTGTCACCGAGGTCGTCTACCAGCCATGCGGACCGGACATACGCCGTGAGCTCGAGACGTTCCTCGAGACCGCCCGAGGCTCGGCGACTAAGGGAGACCTCCGTCCTTCCATTTGAGCTCGATCGAGTCGCCGTCCAGCTCGAGATGGCTGACCGGCTGCTCGGCAAGCGCACGCGCGATCGTGATCAACCGTGCGGCGACCTCTTCGCGCGACAGTTGAACCTTCCGCTTGATTTCCAAGTCCGGCATCGACGCCACCTGCTCCGACCGACGGATGGGACGAGGCCATGCTGTTCGCGCCCTTGCATCGCGAGATCACCCTCCTTGGATGAACTGGCTGACGGTCCGGACAGCAGGTCGCCTAGAGTCACAACACGATGACTGACGCCGCTACCGATCGGGGCTGGTGGCGCCGGACATTTGTGTCGCTGGGTGTGCGCAACTACAGGCTGTTCTTCAGCGGACAACTGATCTCCAACAGCGGCAACTGGCTGACCATCGTCGCCATCACGTTGCTCGTCCTGCACCGGACGCACAGCGGCGCCGCGGTCGGCTTGCTGTCAGCCTGCATGTTCGGACCACTGCTCGTCCTGTCGCCGTTCGCCGGGGTCGTCGCCGACCGGTCGGATAAGCGCAAGCTGCTCTACGTCACGCAGAGCGGAGAGATGGCGCAGTCGATCGTGTTGGCTGTACTCGCGTTCGTGCCGGCGTCGCCGCTGTGGACCTTCTTCGTCGTCGCGTTCGGTGGCGGATGCCTGCTCGCATTCGACAACCCGGCTCGGCGGTCGTTCGTCAGCGAGATGGTGCCGCCGCCGCTCGTCCCCAACGCGGTGACGCTCTACAGCGCACTGGTCAACCTGTCGCGGCTGGTCGGACCGACGCTGGCCGCGGCGCTCATCGTCGCCGTCGGCTACGGGTGGTGCTTCGCCATCGACGCCGCGTCGTACATCGCCGTACTGGCCGCGCTTGTGCTGATGAGACCCGGGGAGCTGCGTGAGGTTGCGCGTACCCCTCGTGGCCGCGGACAGGTGCGCGAGGGCCTCCGTTACGTGCGTGACGAGCCCGTGTTGCGCGTCACGTTCCTGATGCTGCTCGTCGTAGGTGTGTTCAGTTACAACTTCACCGTCGTGATGCCGTTGTTCGTCGAGCGCGGGCTGCACGGCTCGGACGCGCAGTTCTCGTTGATCTACGCGACGTTCAGCGCTGGTGCGGTCATCGGAACGTTGACGATCGCGCGGCGGTCCATGGTGCGGCTGCGCACGACGATCGCGAGCGCCGCGGCGCTTGGCGCGGCGATGACGGTGATGACGTTCGTCCCGAGCATCGCCACGGCTTTCCCGGCTGCCGCGGTGGTCGGAGGGACGTCCGTGGCCTACATGACCACAACGACCGCGCTGGCTCAACTCGAGGCCGACGAGCGCATGGTCGGACGCGTACTCGCCCTGCAGACGGTGCTGCTGATCGGTACGACGCCGATCGGCGGGCCTCTTCTCGGGCTACTCGCCGACAGCGTCGGCGGCCGCGCGCCGATGCTGGTAGGCGGGCTCGGGGCCCTGGCCGCCGCCGCGCTCGGCGTAGCGCTCGGCCGACGGCGCCTGGCCGCAGGCGGCCGAGCCACCCATCTGTCGGATGCACGACCCGTTACGACAGCAGTGTCAACGCCGGACGACTTGCGCGATGTCGAGGACGCGCAGCCGATCTAGGGAGAAGGCCCACACGCGGTCGGCGCCCGGCTGGCGCCGGCTCAAGTCGGCCCGCTCCGGCTGCCGATGACATCACGTGAAGCAGGACACGGGGGTCGACATGACGTTGCAGGCCGAATGGCCAACTGGCAAGGTCGCAGCCAGTCCGACGCCTCGCACTTGGTCTCCAGCCGCGTTGGCGGCTGTGCTGTCGATCGTGCTGTTGGCAGCGGGCGTCCTGGTTGGTGTCGTCGCCAGCAAGAGTCACAACCTCGCGACCCGGCCGCCGAAAGCCGTTCTCGGCCAACCGCTGCTTCCGCTCGCCGTGTACGGCGTCGTCCTCGGCGCCGACCCGACCAAGGTCCACAAGGATGAGAAGGCCGTCTCGGAGATGGGTCGGCTTGGGCACTCGACAGTGCTGAAGGCCACGCCGGTCATCGACCTGCACGTGCGCTACGCCCACGTACGTCCTGTGCGCGGCCACTGGCAAATCGAGTTCCTTGCACCCGAGGCAGCAACATTCAACGTGCACACAACCCAGGGCAAGTTCTTCGACGTTCTGATCGGCGGCAAGGCGCTGACCCTCTTCTTCGTCGTAGGCAGTTCGGACGGGACCAACTTCGGCATCGGCGCCGGAGCCAACTGGCTCAGCCAAGAACAGGCGACGGCTGTGGCGCGGACGCTCACATCGAGCGTCAGCGTGGCGCATTGCAGCAACTCTGCGATCGACGCCAACGAGTGCAGCTGAGCCTGACGCGGACCAGAGTGAGTTCGGCAAAGCGGCGACCATGCGGGCCCTCAAACTCCCTCGTCGCGACGAAAGCCAGCACTCTTGCACAACCGCAACGACCACTCGTTGAAAATCGCGACGGCGGCGCGTAGCTGCCTCGGGTTGAACCGACGCTGGGCAAAGTCCAGCACGAGCGGCATCAGGGACGTCGCCAGACCCTGACTCAGCGAGTCAGGCTGCAAGCCTGCGCCAACGTCGCAGGTGCCAGGTTCTGGAAGTTGACCGGGCACGCGGGCCTCCGCACCGAAGCAAACGAACCCGACGATGCCCTGATCGTCCACGACCGGGTAGTAGCCGTAGCCTTGATCGTCTTGAAGCGTGTAGTAGCCGGCGTCGTCATCGCCAGCGCCGTCGTAGAAGTCGAATGGCGGGTCGCCCAAGCGCTGCTCGGCTTGCTGCCACCGGTTGGCCGGACCGAGTTCGCCACTTGGTCATCTATAGAACGCACCCCCGACACGTGCGCTGGGGACAGTCGAGACATGGCAGAACTCTTCATGCTGCTGGGCTTCGCGGCCGCAGTGCTCCTCGCCGTCACGCGTTGGCTCGAGGACCGCTAGCGGGCCAGCGGTCGAGCCAGGCGGGCGTCCAGTTCCATTCGCAGATCTCGCCGGTCGTGACGATCCTTCCCAGGATGCTTTCGATGACGGCTCCGTGCGTGACGGCGATCAAGGGCTTGTCGCTTCGGTGCCGGCTCAGAACGTCAAGGACGCGCCGCCGTACCGACGAGATCGGTTCCCATTCCCGAGTCTCCCCCGCGGGCCACTCCCCGCCGTGGCTCCACATCTCTTTCGCCAGGCCGATGACCTCGTCCACGGTCGTCCACTGCTGCAGCCGTGACGGGCTCCACTCGCGCAGATCGAGTTCGACGCAGGGAATCAGCGACGTCCGGACACCCACGATCGCGGCGGTCTGCAGGGCGCGGGTCATCGGCGAGGACAAGAGCTTGTCGGCGCCGACGCTGACGAGCGACGCTGCCGCCGACTCGGCCTCTCGCACGCCCACTGTCGTGAGCGGCGCGAAGTCCTTGCCGTGTCCCCGCAGCGGTCCGTCGTCAACTGACGGCCAGTCAGTGTCGCCATGCCGGACGAGGTACACCGGACCGAAGGCCACCACGGAGCGGAAGACTATGTGACCGTGTCGAAGGGTCCGCTGCGCGAGCGACTGGGCGTCCGGTTGCATCGCAGCCTGTACCTGCGGAGCGGCGGCCGGGTCGGAACTCGCTTGCTCGGCGCGCCGCTGCTGGTGCTGTTCACGGTGGGGAAGCAAAGCGGCGCGAGACGCGCCGCGGTCCTGGTCTACATCCGGGACGGTGAAGACCCGATCGTCGCCGCCACCAACCGCGGACGCGACGCGGAGCCACTGTGGCTGCGCAACCTGCTCGCGCAGCCGCAGGTCCAGGTCCAAACCGGCCGGACGCGCACGTCCGCAGTCGCGCTCGTGGTCGAGCCCGATGACGATCAATTCCCGCTGCTCTGGCGGCGCTTTGATGAGCAGCTGCGGGGCTGGCTCGATCGGTACCAGCAGCACACAAGACGCCCGATACGACTCGTCCGGTTGTCCGTCTATTCGTAGCCAAGAGCGCCGCGGGTCGACGTTACCGGCGGGTACGAAGTCAGGGATCTGTTCGGCAGGAAGCGCGGCCATGTTGCCGAATGCCGCTTCATGCCCCAGCCTGCGTACACATGGCGATTGCTAGCCGCTGCGGCTCTCGCCGCAGGGACACTCACTGCCGGTAGCGCAACGGCGGCCGCGCCCCACCCGCAGCCGTATGCCGGGCCAACACCCGACCGCATCTGCGACAAAGGCTCGATGCCTGAGAAGACGCAGGGCCGTGCACCGCTGGCGGACTTCAGCGACGGTCGAGCCGCAAAGGGCTACTACTGCAACGCGCGCGAGATCAGCCACTTCGGCAGCACGGGCGGCTACCGGGTCGCGCGCTACATCGACCATTCCGGTCATGTGTGCGCGTTCTACGACTCGACGTTGTTGTTCCCGACGTCGGTCGCCAGCGAAGGCGCCGAGGGTCCCGGTGTGTATGTGCTCAACATGGCCAACCCGGCCAAGCCGACACTGGCGGACACGCTCACAACTCCGGCCATGCTTTCGCCACACGAGTCGCTGCGCCTCAACCTCGCCCGCGGCCTGCTCGTCGCCGACATGGGCTACCCGACCTGGAACCCGGGGTTCGTCGACGTCTACGACGTGTCGAAGGACTGTTTGCACCCGACGCTGGACGCGTCGTCGCCGATGGGCATCTTGGGTCACGAGGGCGGCTTCGCGCCGGATGGCAAGACGTTCTATGTCACGTCGCTCTACGGGCACACCATCTCCGCGGTCGACCTGTCCAACCCCCAGGTGCCGGTCGTGCTCTGGACGTCGTTCGCCTACTCACCTCATGGCGTCTCGGTGAGCAATGACGGCAAGACGCTGTTCATGGCGGAGTCGTCCTTCGGCAGCAACGGATTCAGCGGTCTGACCATCCTCGATGTCAGCCAGATTCAACAACGCAAGCTGAACCCGCAGGTGCCACTCGTTGGGCGGCTCACCTGGCCGCAGGTGAGCACGCCGCAGAACGCGACGCCGTTCACCGAGAACGGACACCGCTACTTGCTGGAGGACGACGAGTTCGGTTCCGGGACGCACGTGGGGGCCGCTCGAATTATCGACATCGAGAACCTCCGTCATCCCTTCGTCGTCGCGAACATGCGCCTCGCGATCAACAGCGCCAAAGGCCAGGCCACGGGTGACGGGGATCCGGGCACGTCCGGCAGCCTGCAGGGCTACCGCGCGCACTACTGTGACCTGCCGAGCCGGGTCGACCCCTACGTCCTCGCCTGCAGCTTCATCGCGTCCGGGCTGCGCGTGTTCGACATCCACAACATCAGGCACCCGGTCGAAGTTGCGTACTTCAACAAGCCGCCCGCAGGCGATGGCGTGACGTCAGGTTCCTATGCGATGTCAGCGCCGGCATACGACCCGGGGCGCAACGACATCTGGTACGACGACGGTGACAGCGGTTTCTATGTCGTTCATCTAACGCCAGGCAGCGGTGTGAAGGCATTCGCAAAAACATACGTGCTGCCGGGCAACTAGCGTCGGGCTGGCTGCCGACGCAGCCATTCGACGTAGGACATCGAATCGCGTCGATCGAGCCGTAGCTCCACGGGCAGGGGCGGATTGAGGAGATAGGCCGCTGTGGCGGCCAGTTCACGCTTTAGCCGTGGCAGCGGCCCACCCGCCTCGAAGCCGAGCGTCCACCAGACGCTTTCGCCGACCAGCACCTCGGTCAGTTCGACCGTGCATCCCGGTTCCTCGGCTTGACTCATCGCCCGTTCGATGACACGGCCATCGACCACAGCAAACGAGCGCTTCCGTCTGAGTTTCTGAACCGCTACCCAACCACCGACCACGTCCGTGGGAGGACGCCCTTCGACATCAAGCGGCAAGGCCCACTTCTCCCAGATCTCGAGGCGGCCGCGGACATCGGCTGCGAGGCGAAGATTCCCAGGAGTGCCGCGGTAGATCTTGAGATCGAGCTGGACGGCGCCCCGTATCTTCACGCCGATGCCCTCGAGCAGTGGAGCTACCAGATAGCGATCCTCGCGAATCTCTATCTCCGCCGGCGACCGGGCGAGCCACTCGATCAACACGACGGGAAGAGGACCGCTATGGATCCATCGCACCTCGAGCGTCTTGAGCCCACCCTGACGCTGGGCTACGACGTCGAGCCCACCCCATGCGCGCCGGTCGTCCGTCACTCCCCCGGCTCCTCGTTGGCACCGCTAGCACCAGACGGTGAGGCTGCGGAGAAGTGCGCAGCGTCATCCGCATGGGGTGATTGACCGACGCTTGCGCTTTCGCTACACAAGAGCGCCGACGCAAAAGCCCGGTCCGTCCTCGCTGTCCCTTATGTGCTCTCCGCTTGCGCGGCGGTTCGCGCAGATCACGGTGTGTCGTTGCCAGTACGTCTCCGAGGCGAGTGGTCGTCTAGCACTTTTCGGCGGCTGCGGAGGCCGCCAGCCAGTCGATGATTCCGTCGACAGTGTCACGGCACGTGCCGCATCCGGTGGTCGCGCGGGTGCGCGTAGCGACGTCGTCGGTTGAGCGCGCGCCGTCGAACCAGCATTCGGTGATGGCGCCCTTGGTGACTCCGTTGCAGCGGCAGATCGTGGCCCTGTCGGGGATGCGAGCAGGGGTCTGGGCTTCGGCGCTGCGGCCACCATCGAACAGGAGCGCCAGCCGGTCGTGCGGAGCCAAGGCGGAGCGGTCGAACAGCTGCGTCACGGTGCCGACGGTTGAGACGTCACCGAGCAGGATCGCCCCGCTGACGCGACCATGCCTGACCACAACCTTCTTGTACGTGCCGCGGGCTGCGTCGACGAACTGCAGCACCTCGGTGTCGTCGTCGCAGTCGCTATTCGCCGGGGAGACGTCGCCCATCGCGGCGAGCTCGACCCCGGCGGCCTTCAGCCGGGTCACCAGGCGCGAGCCGGTGTACCGGATTGGAGCGCTGGCATCGCTCAGCAGCTCCGCGAGCACCGTTGCCTGCTCCCATGCTGGCGCTACCAGGCCATAGACCTCGCCCTCATGCTGAGCGCACTCGCCAATTGCGTAGATGTCTCCGTCGCTGGTCCGCAGGGTGTCGTCCACGACGATGCCACGTTCCACTACCAACCCGCATTCGCGCGCGAGCGCGACGTTCGGTCTGACGCCGCATGCGATCACGACCAGATCCGCGTCGAGGGCGCGCCCATCGTCCAGCTGCACGCCGGTGATGGCGTCGGTGCCGGTCATGGCGAGGGTCGTGGCGTTGGTGTGCACGCGAACGCCGAGCCCCCGGATCGTTCGGGACAGGACATTGCCTGCTGTGCTGTCGAGCTGTCGTTCCATGAGATGTGGTGCGTTGTGGACGAGATCGACGACGAGCCCGCGGCCGGCAAGGCCGCGTGCTGCTTCCAGGCCAAGTAATCCGCCTCCGAGGACGATGGCAGTACGCGCATGCTCGGCCAGCGCGATGATCCGCTTGCAGTCGTCGAGAGTGCGGAAGACGGCCGCTCCGGGCCGTAGCCCGCCTTCGGGCGTCACCAGGCCCGTGATCGGCGGAACGACGGCGGTGCTGCCGGTGGCGAGCACGAGGACGTCGTACGGGATCACGCCGGCGCTGGTCACGACAAGTTGCCGTGCTCGGTCGATGGAGGTCACGGTCACACCGAGCCGGATGTCGACGTCGTCGATGTCCACCGGCGTGAGCCGGAGAGCATCAATTGGCGTCGCACCCGAAAGGACGTTAGACAGCAACACGCGGTTGTAGGCGTTCTGCCGTTCGTCCCCGACGACGGTCATCGACCACTCGCGAGTGCCGCTGCGCCGGCGCAGCTCCTGCACCAGCCTCGTTGCCGCCATGCCGTTGCCGACGACAACAAGCCGCCTGGTCTCGTTCACTCGACGTCCGTGCAGATCGGCTCCAGCTGGACGGCGCACACCTTGAACTCGGGCATCCGTGAAATGGGATCGAGTGCAGGGTTCGTGACGCGGTTGGCGTTACCGATGCCTCCCCAATGGAACGGCATGAACACGGTGTCGGGGCGGATGGTGTCGGTGATGTGAGCGCGTGCCTCCGCGCTTCCGCGCCGGCTACGGACACGCACCCTCGCCCCGTCGTCGATGCCGATCCGCGCTGCCAGCAACGGGTGGATCTCGACGTACGGTTCGGGCACCGCGCTGACCAGGGCCTCGATGCGCCGCGTTTGTGCGCCGCTTTGGTAGTGCTGGAGCACGCGACCCGTGGTCAGGTAGGTGTCGTAGAACCCGTCGATGTCTTCGGCGGGTGGTGTGTGCTCGACCGGCACGAATCGCGCGCGTCCGTCGCCGGTCGGGAATCCGTCGGTGAAAAGCCGGGGCGTGCCGGGATGGTCCGTCGACGGGCACGGCCAGAAGACGCCACCTTCGCGATCGAGCCGTTCGTAGGTGATGCCGGCGTAGTCGGCGATGCCTCCGGCGCTCGCAGCGCGCAGTTCGTCGAACACCTCGGACGCGTCATCGGTCCAGCGTCCCGGCGCGGCGAGGCGGCGGGCAAGATCGGCCAGAACGGCGAGGTCGGTGCGCACGCCCGGAGGCGGCGCTAGCGCACGGCGGCGGCGGATCACCCGCCCTTCGAGGTTGGTCAGCGTGCCGTCCTCCTCCGCCCACTGCGCCGTGGGCAGCACGACGTCGGCGGCCGCCGCGGTCTCGGACAGGACAAGATCGCTCACGCAGAGGAAGTCCGTGCGTCCCAGACGTTGCGCGATCCGGTCGGACCGGGGCGCGGAAACGACGACGTTGCTGCCGAAGACGAGCAACGCGCGCGGGCCGTCATCGGTGCCGAGTGAGTCGAGGAGCTCGTACGCCGACCGTCCCGGCCCTGGCAGGTCTTCCGGCGCGATGTCCCACACCTTCGCGACGTGGGCGCGGGCGTGCGGATCGTCAAGGCGCCGGTAGCCAGGTAGTTGGTCCGCCTTCTGACCATGCTCCCGTCCACCCTGACCATTGCCCTGTCCGGTGAGGCAGCCCCAGCCACTGCCCGACCGGCCAGGCAGGCCGAGCGCCAATGCGAGGTTGATGAACGCGCTGACTGTGTCGGTGCCTTTTGCATGCTGCTCGGCCCCGCGGGCGGTGAGGATCATCGCCCGGTCGGCGGTGGCAAGCAGCCGGGCCGCCAGCCGCAGCTCGCCGACGCTTGTGCCGGTCACGCGCTCCACCCGCTCGGGCCACCAAGCGGCAACCAAGGGCGCGACGTGGTCCCAACCGCTCGTGCGCGCTGCGACGTAGGCATGGTCGATCAGGTCGTCCGCGACCGCAATGTGCAACAGGCCGAGCGCGAGCGCGAGGTCGGTTCCCGGCGCCGGCTGCAGGTGCAGCGTCGCGTCCGCGGCAGTCGGCGTGCGCCGCGGATCAACGACAATCAGCGCACCCCCGTTCCGGCGCTGCTCCGCCAGGTGCTGCACGAAGGGCGGCATCGTCTCGGCGACGTTGCTCCCGACAAGCAGAACGGCGTCAGCGGTGCTGATGTCTTCCACCGGAAACGGCAACCCTCTGTCGATACCGAACGCGCGGCTAGCCGCAGCTGCCGCCGACGACATGCAGAACCGGCCGTTGTAGTCGATGTTCGCCGTCCGCAGCGCCACCCGCGCGAACTTGCCGAGCAAATAGGCCTTCTCGTTTGTCAGCCCGCCGCCGCCGAACACCGCGACGGAGTCGGCGCCGCGCAACGACTGGGTCGCGCGCACCTCGCGCACCACCCGATCGAGCGCGGCGTCCCACGACACCGGCTCCAGCGGATCGCCTCGGCGATCACGCATGAGCGGAGTGGTGAGTCGCGCCGGTGATCGGAGCAGGTCGGCTGACGTCCATCCCTTCTGGCACAGGCCGCCGCGGTTGGTCGGAAACTCACGACCACTCACGTCCAGCCCGCTCGCCGACGGCGTCAGCGTCATCGCGCACTGCAAGGCACAGTAAGGGCAGTGCGTGGACGTCCCGGGCACCCCACCCACCATGCCCATGGTCGTTTTCCCGTGGGCTTCCGTCGTGTTACGGCCAGGCGAAATCGGCCGCATGAGTGGGCCCGCCGCGGAGTGAGTCAGATACGTGCGTCCGCCAGACTCGGAACCCGTCGGACGAACCACTGGGACCGCAGGTAGCACCACCAGGTCAGCGCCGCGAGCACCAAGTAGGCGATCAGAAACGTCTCCAACGCCGGCAGCGACCAGTCGGAATGCGTCGCCGCGATCTGCGCCTTTGCCGCAGGCGTTGTTGCCGCCTTCATCAGTGCGGACACATGCAGGCTGGACTGGCGCAACACGACCTGGATGAGGAACCCACCGAACGCGCCGATCGCCCCGGCGATGCCGATCACGGCGGCAGCACGGCGCTTGAACTCCAGCGCGGTCTCGTGCGGTTCGACGTCAAGCTCCGATGCGCGGCGGCGGCCTAGCTCTCGGAAGATCGTCGGGATCATCCGGTACGTCGACCCGTTGTCCATCCCGGCAAGCAGGAACACGACCAAGTACGACCCAAGGAACATCGCGAAACTCTGCCGACGGACACCCATCGCGCCCACTCCTGTGGCCGCAGACATGGCTACGAAGCAGGCGATCGTGACCCGCGCGCCGCCCCACCGGTCGGCCAGCCAGCCACCGAACGGACGCGACAGGGACCCCACGAGCGCGCCGAGAAAAGCGAGCCCGGCCAGGTAGGTAGCAACGAACGAATGGTGCGCCAGGAACGACGGGAACGTGTTCTTGATGACGACCGGCAACGCAAAGGAGAAGCCGATGAACGACCCGAATGTGCCGATGTAGAGAAGCGACATGATCCAGGTCTGGGGGGCACGCAACGCGGCGACGTACGACGACGTGTCCGTGCGTGCCTGCGCGAGGCTGTCCATCTTCCACGCAGCGCCGATCATCGCCACGACGATGAACGGCAACCACACGAGCCCGGCGTACGCGAGATGCACCGGATGAACCGGAGCCCTCACAGCCGTCGCGGGAACGCCGACGATGACGACGAGAGGTACAACCAACTGTGCGACCGCTACGCCTAGGTTGCCGCCGGCGGCGTTGATTCCGAGCGCAAGACCTTTCGCCCGCTCCGGAAAGAAGAAGGAGATGTTCGCCATCGAGGAAGAGAAGTTGCCCCCGCCGACTCCGGCCGTCGCTGCGCACACCAACAGCACCCAGAACTGCATCGACGGCGACTGCGCGCGCAACCATCCGCTCGGAACGACGATCGCCGCGAGCAGGCACGGGATCAACAGCAGGCCGGCGCTGAACGCGGTCCAACGCCGGCCGCCGAAACGCGGTATCGCGAACGTATATGGCAGGCGCAGCGCCGACCCGATCAGGTTGGGCACGGCGGTGAGCCAGAACTGCTGAGACAGCGTTAGTGAGATCCCGACGTTGCCGAGGTTGACGACGATGACCGTCCACAGCACCCAGATCGAGAACCCGATGTGCTCGGCGAAGACTGACAACACCAGGTTTCTCCGCGCAACCCGGCGCCCGTCATGCGCCCAGAACGCCTCGTCGTCCGCGTCCCAGTTCGTGATCCAGCCACGTGCGTCCCGTTGGATGGCGACGGGCGGTGGGCTGTCACCAGCAACAACGGCAGGCGTTTGCTGAGCGGCGGTCTCGGTCAACTGTCCTCCTCGGGCTGCTGCCCGCGAAGGCTAGAGACACCGTATGAACGTGACGCGCCAGGGCTGAACCGTTCATGTATCCGATGTCGCACCACGGGCTCGTGGCCGTTGTGAGCGAATCGGCCAGGCGCCAGAGTTTCGTCTACACGGCTTCCTTGGCGAGCTGTGTCAGGGCCTCGGGGAGGCGGTGTGCGAGCGCGTCAACGTCCGGAACAGTCGCGGTGTCGGCGAGCAGTCCGAAGCCAATGTGGTCGACGTAGCTCATGGCGGTGATGTTGAGACCCGCTCCGTCGACGATCGGTCCGAACGGGTGGTAGGCGAGCATCTTTGCGCCGGCGCAATAGAGCGGCATCGGCGATCCCGGGAAGCTTGAGACGACCACATTGAACAGCGGGTGCCGTTCCAACAGACCGGTGCGGCGTACCAACTGGGTAGCCGGGGTCATCACAGCGGGCGGGAGCAGGTCGGTGACGCGCTCCGCCAGGGTGGGGCCGACGATGCGGTCCTGGTCCTTCGCGTTGCGAACGCTGTCGTGAATGGCGGCGAGTCGTGCCCGCGGGTCAGCGATGGTCGTGGCGAGGGACACGAGCATGGCGGACAACTTGTTGACGCCGGTGTCGAGGGTGTCGTGCTCGCTGCGGACCGACACCGGCACGAAGGCGACGAGCGGCTTGTCGGGAAGTTCGCCGCGCTCGGCGAGGTGCTCGCGCAGCACGCTGGCGGCCAGGAAGAGGATGACGTCGTTGACGGTGGCACCGGTGGCAGCGCGCACCTTGTCGACCTCGGCGCGCTCCACCCGGCCCAAACCCACGGCTCGGCGGGTTCCGAGCCGTGCGCCGAGCGGGCTGCGCGGAGCGGTGAAAGGCGCCGGCGGCGCGGTTGCGCCGGGCCGCCGGTTGCGGGCCCCGATGCGTACGGCGACTCCGGCGGCGTCGACGGCCGTGGCGGTAGCCCGGACGCCGAAGCTGGTCATCCGCCGCACCCCTTCCGCCGCAAGCAGCGCAGTGGACGGCCGGGTGTCGGTCGGCTGGTCCTCAGGTGGCGAGGTGGGTGCAGGATCCGGTGTCAGGTCCATCAGGTTCGCGGTCAGCTCGACGCCGCCCACGCCGTCGATGACGGAGTGATGAATCTTGGTCACCCCTGCGACCAGGTCGCCGGCAAGACCCTCAACGACGTGGATCTCCCACAGCGGCCGGGTCCGGTCCAGCGGGCGAGACAGAACATCGGCCGCGTACGCCGCAAGCTCGGCCGGCCCACCCGGGCGCGGCAGGTGGCCGCGCCGCAGATGGAATCCGACGTCGATGTCGGCGTCCTCCACCCAGTAGGGATGGTCGACACCGAGCGGCACACCAGCGAGCCGGCGTCGGAACGGGCCCAGCAGATGCAGACGTTCCTCGACCACACGGCACATGGCGTCGTACGGATCTGGCGTGCCGGGTGGCGCGGTCGTCGGGTCCAAAACCGTCACTGCTCCGACGTGGAACAGATTCGTCTGGCTCTCCAACGACAAGAAGACCGAGTCGAGACCGCGGGCGCGCGTCGACGCGCTCATGAGCACCTCCGGCTGGCTGCTTAGCCGAGTCTGCTTCGTACTAACTGGCCCCAGCCTGCCCTTAGAAGACCGGCTCGTCCAGGGTCATCCGATATGAGGTGCTACCGGGAAGTAGCGAGAGCGTCGCTCCGCCTGGCCTCGATGTCCGTAGCCATAGTGTCGAGGCCCTTCAGGAACTCCGCGAGTGACTCTCGAGCCTGCTCTGCTTCGGCATTCAAACCTTCTAGCTCGAAGAACTTCCATGAGCGCAACAACGGATGCAGCACTTCGTCGTGGTGGATGCGGAGGTCGTAGATGCCTGCCTTTGCGATCTGCACCGCCCGACGGTTGAAGTCTCGGATGCCCGTCCCAGGCATCTCGAAGCCGAGGGCTTCCGTCGCGATCGCTTGCACGGTCTCGTTCGGCGAGATCTGCAGTGCCGCTCGGATCAGGTCACGGTAGAAGATCATGTGCAAATTCTCGTCGGCCGCCACTCGCGCCAGCAGTCGCTCAGCGACTGGTTCGTCGGTATACCGGCCGGTGTTGCGATGTGCGATGCGGGTTGCCAGCTCCTGGAACGACACATAGGCCAGCACCTCGAGTGGTGACTTCGAGTCGGCGTTGTAGCCGGTGCGCATCTGCAGCATCCGGTCACGTTCGAGCTGGACTGGGTCAACGGCACGAGTGACCAACAGATAGTCGCGCATGCAAGCCGCGTGGCGTCCCTCTTCAGCCGTCCACCGATGCACCCACGTGCCCCACGCTCCGTCGCGACCGAACCGGGATGCGATCTCGAAGTGATAACTCGGCAGGTTGTCCTCGGTGAGCAGGTTCACCTCGAACGCGACCTGGGCCACCCGCGACAGCCGGGACTGGTCGGGTGCCCAGGGCTCGGTGACGAAGTCCCGGCCCTCACCCCACGGCACGTACTCGTGGGGCATCCACTCCTTGGCGGCGTCCAGATGCCGCTCGAGATTGGCCGCGACTACAGGTTCCAGCTCGACAAGCAGGTCTAGGTCCACGTGGTTACGGTACCGTAACCTACGGCACCGTAACCTACCCGCGGCGACCAAGAGACGTAGCCGCAGCATTGGCCGAGGCTTCACACTGTTGGCGTGGCCTCGGGGCAAGCTCCTGAAACGAGCACCAGAAGCATCGTCTGTCTCGACGGTCCCCTCGCGGGGGCGCAGTTGTCGGCGCCGGCCGGCGACACCGTGGTCCTGTACGACGGGCAAGGCAACGAGGTCGTCTACCGACTCGACGGACTACTGAGTGTGTTTCCCGGCGGTCTGTATGCCGCGCGGCGGTGCCTGGAATGAGCGGCAAGGTCGTCGTGAACAGGTGCATGTCGCTGGACGGCTTCATCGCCGGCCCCGGCCACTCGATGGACTGGGGAGGTGGTCGCGCACTCGCCGACTTCGTGGCTCCGGACGACTTCGCCGAGATCGCCGCGGCCACCGGCGCCATGCTCATCGGCCGGAAGACGTGGGAAGTCGGCGAGCGGATGCAGGCCGAGCGGCCGGGCAGCGTCGACTACCCCTTCTCCGGCCCGATGTTCCTTCTGACCCACAGGCCGCCGGAGCCGCCGGATCCTGGGGTCCGGATCCTCACCGGCGACATCGGCGAAGCCGTTGCCGCGGCACTGGAGGTTGCCGCGGGAAAGAACCTGGAAATCCTCGGCGCCGACGTTGCCGGCCAGTGCCTGCAGCAGGGGCTCGTCGACGAGATCCTCGTCTACGTGCTGCCAGTTCTGCTCGGGGATGGCATCCGCTTTTCGCCGCCAGGCTTCGCGAGAACAGACCTCGAACCACTCAGCAGCGCACGCTCGAAGGACGCCACCATCCTGCGCTTCAAAGTCCGCCGGCGGTCCGGATGACCGGGCCCAACTGACAGACTGCATCGGTGAGCCGGCTTCGTGTCCTCTTGTTCGACGTCTTCGGGACACTGGTCGACTGGCGGGGAAGCCTGATCACGGCGGCGGAGGAAGTCACGCGCCGATCCGGAGTGGACGCTCCGTGGGCCGACGTCGTCGACGATTGGCGTCGCTCCTACCCGCCAGCCATGGCTGCTGTGCGCGGCGGCTCGGACTGGCGCGACCTCGACACTCTGCAGCGAGCCACCCTCAACGAGGTACTGGCCCGGCACGAGGTCGACCTGCCGGCCGACGAGCGGGAGTCGCTCGTGCTGGGCTGGCGGCGACTGAACCCGTGGCCGGACACGATCGAGGGGATGAACCGGCTCCGGCGCGACCATGTGACGGCAACGCTCTCGAACGGGCATGTGGCGCTGCTCGTCGACCTCCTGCGCTTCGGTGACATCCGTGTCGACGCGGTGCTGTCGGCGCAACTCGCGCAGAGTTACAAGCCCGACCCGGTTGTGTACCTGACAGCCCTGCAACTGTTGGGAGTCAAGGCAGAAGAAGCGGGGATGGTCGCAGCGCATCCATCCGACCTGAAAGCGGCCGCGGCCTTGGGATTGTGTCCCATCTTCGTACGCCGACCACTCGAGTGGGGCCCGCAGGCGCCTCCGACGGCTGAGCCAGTCCTCGAGGGGCTCGTTGTCGCCGACGACCTTGTCGACCTCGCCGGTCGCCTTGCTGACAAGTCAACGACGTACGTCAGCTGAGGTGGCGGCGGGGTGGATTGCTCGCAGCGCGTAGACCGGACGGCCTACCGAAATCGCCGGACTTCCTCGGATCAGGTCAAACGGGTGTAGTCCCGCGCATCGCTGCGATGACGCTGTCCGTATCGGCGCCGAGGACCGGAGCGGGAGCAGGCAGAGGCGCGTCTTCGCCGCGGAGCCGCAACGGACCGGTCGTCACGACGTTGGCGCCGAGGCCCGGCTCGTCGCGCACCATTGCCACGGCCGACGCACCCGCTGCGACGTCGCCGGCAAGGTCGGTCAGGCGACGGAACGGTGACCACAACACGTGTGTTGCGTCGAGTGCGTCGGCGACTTCCGGAAGTGTTCGCTCCGCAAACCACGGACGCAACAGCCCAACGATGACCGCACGGTGCTTGTATCGATCGCCCTCATCATCGAAGTCAGCACGCAGGGCCCGCTCGACGGCAGCCACCGCCTCCGTCGTACCGGTGACGGCGAGCAGTTGTTCCCACTGTCGCCGGGTGACCGCCGTCAGCATGACCACGGTGCCGTCGGCGAGCGTCGCGTCGGTGCCGAAGGTTCCGTAGACCGCGTTGCCGATGCGCTCGCGCGCGCGTCCGCTCTGGTGCGCCTCGGACAGCAGTCCGAGGGTCGTCAGAGTGGAGGTGGCGACATCTTCGAGTGACACGGTGATGTGAGCGCCGACGCCGAGCTCCCTGCGCCGATGCAGCGCACCCAGCACCGCAACGGTCGCGTGCATGCCGCACAGCAAGTCCCACGCCGGCAACACGTGGTTGACCGGCTCGGCCGAGTGCGTAGGCCCAGTTGCATACGGCAAGCCGGTCGCGGCGTTGACGACGTAGTCGACCGCCGGGCCGCCGTCAGCGCGGCCGAGCACTTGCACGTGAATCAGGTCCTCGCGGTGCGTGCGCAGCGTCTCGTCCGACAGCCACTGACGGCCGTACAGATTCGACACGAGAATCCCGGCCCCGGCGCCCGGCGCGCTGATGAGCTCACGCAAGGACTCTTGGCCCTGTGGCGATGAAAGATCGAGCTCGACCGACATCTTGCCGCGGTTCAAGCCGGCCCAGTAGATGCTGCGCCCGTCCGCCGACAACGGCCAGCGCCTCGTGTCAGCAGCGCCGCCGACCGGATCGATCCGGATGACCTCGGCACCGAGCTGTCGCATCGTCAGCCCAACCGTCGGAGCGGCAACGAAGCTCGACACCTCGACCACACGAATACCTGCGAGCGGTTGGATCACCCGGCCATCTTCGCAAGCAGCTGCCGCGGAGCCTGCGGCCCTCTGCGTCGAAGAATTCACCCTGCGTTACATCACGACTCGCGGCTTTGGCCGGTTATGTCATACGCCCGCAGATGTTGCGCTCGACTGTAATACCCCCCACTCTTGGTCCGATTGAACTACCGGACCTAGCCCAACAGGGCTATGCGCCTGCCACCCGATGGGGGGATGTCTCGATGCATCGTCGCCTCGCTCTCGCCGCCACCGGCGCGCTCGCGATCAGCGCCACGCTCGCCGCTGCAGCCATCGTCACGGAGGGATCAGCGGCCGCCAAGGGCGCCACCGCCACACCGGCGTGGACTCCCCCGGTCTACATGGCGGGCGGTGGCGCGGAGCCCAGCATCAAGAATCCGCTGGTCGGCAGTCACAACCCAGCGGCCTACATCAGCGCGCCAACCGGGAGCGGCAGCGACTTCTGGCACGTCGACGAGAGCGTGCTGGCCGACGGCACGCACCAGTTCACTCCGAGTGCACCGCAGCAGCCCGACATCGGGACCGGCGGCGGCGACTCCGACATCTCCATCGCCAACGCGGTCAACTCGAGCACCGGTTGCGCGACGATCGCCTACTCGGGCCTGCACAACATCGACATCTTCGACAACTTCACGACGTCGACGAGCCAGGACTGCGGGCATAGCTTCGCGTCGCCCAACCTCTACGCGACCCAGAACACGCTGACCGACCGGCAGTGGCAGACATTCGACGGCAAACTGACCAACTTCCTGATCTACCACAAGGTCGACACCTCGCAGATCGTGGTCAGCCGCAGTGACGACGGCGGCCAGACCTACCGCACCAACACCGACGGCATCGCCAGCGTCGGCGGCATCATCGACGCCACGACGTTGCCGAAGGTGGTCAACGAGAGCCAGATCGGCAACATCGTCACCGACTACTCGCACCCGGTCAGCGGCGTGACCTACCCGAGCGGTGACCCGGCTCACGTCCTCTACGCCATCTTCGAGGGCCCGAGCTCAACTGCCGACGACGCGGCGGCCAACGCACCCAATGCGACCTGGAATCACAATGACACGGTCTACGTCGCCAAGTCGGTCGACGGCGGGCAAACGTGGAAGGACACCGTCGCCTACACCTCAACCGCGACCGGTCGCGAGCTGAACCTGTTGTTCCCGGTCGTCAGCGTTGACAAGGCCGGCACCGTCTACGCCGCATGGAGCGACCAGTTCCACGTGCAATACACCTACTCGAAGGATGGCGGCGTCACCTGGGCGCCGGCCCGCCAGGTCAACCAGGACAACCCGGCCCAGGTCGGCACCGCGACGCTGACCGCGCCGACACCGGGCAACGCGGACGTCTTCCCGTGGATCGCAGCAGGAGGCGCCGGACGGCTCGACGTCGTCTGGTACCACGGCTCGGGTGGAGCGGCCGGGTCCGAGTCCAAGTACCGCGACCCCGGCGATCCCAACACCTCGTGGACAGTGGGCGAGGCGCAGATCTTCAACGCCAACACGAACAAGCCCACAGTCGCGTCGTACGCCGATGCCGTGACGCCGGTCGTGCACAAGGGCGACATCTGCCAGAACGGCACCAACTGCGACGTGCTCGGCGGCGACCGCACGCTGCTCGACTTCTTCGAGGTCTCGGTCGACACCGCCGGCCGGGCGAACATCGCGTTTGCGAGCGACGCGAGTTCGCCCGGCACCTCCTCCGTCGGCTACACGCGGCAGAACACCGGCATGTCGGCGTGGAACGGCAGCAAGCTCACGGCGTACGGCTGGACGTTGCTCAAGCCGCCGCAGGGCACCAGCTGCCCCGGGCCGCAGATTCTCGACTTCACCGGTGACGCGCCCGGCACGATCCAGACCAACCCGGCCGGCGGCAACGACGACAGCGAGGACATCGTCAACATCGGCTGGTCCGCGAAGCCGGCCAGCACGACCCTGACGGTCACCATGACGCTGAAGAATCTGTCCGCGACTCCGGAACCGGGCACGGCCTCGCGGATCTGGGACGCCTACTGGACGTTCGGCGGCAAGACCTGGTACGTCGAGGCGACGTCCAACGGGCCGGGCGTGCAGAGCTGGGACGTCGGCTCCGTCGCCTCGGACGGCACCAAGACCTCGACCGGCACCCCGACCGGCACCCTCACCGAGGGTCCGAACGGCACGCTCGTCTGGACGGTCGACCGCACCACGGTCGGCTCACCGGCGGACGGTGCCGTCCTGCAACCGCTGTACGGCGACACCCACGAAGGATTCACCCTTCTCGGCACCGGGCTCTTCTACACCGCTGCCCTCGACCGCGCGCCGGACAGTGGCAGCGGCGCGCCCTACACCGTGGCCGCCTGCTGATGCCGGGCCGGACCAGGAGGATCTCGATGCGATCGCTCACCAAACTCAGTCGCGGCCCGATCGTGGCCGCGGCCGGGGCACTCGCACTCATCGGCGTCGCAGGCCCCGCCATCGCCCGCACGTCGGCACCGCCGCCGGCGCCGACCTTCACCGCCTACCGCACGACGGCAGACGGCGGAGAGCCGTCCATCGGCTGGGACCGGGCGCGGAACGCCGCCATGTACGGCGCCGGCACCACCAATGTGCGGCTGGTCTGGAACGACGCAACGGTGCCCGCAACGATGACGGCGACCGACGTATCCGCGCCGGACTCGATCACGACGCTCGACGCCATCACGGTCACGGACCAGAACACCAACCGGACCTTCGTGTCCCAGTTGGCGGCGGTCTGCAGCCTCTTCTCGTACACCGACGACGCCGGCAGCTCCTGGAACCCAAGCCAGGGCTGTGGCATCGGCACGATGCTGGACCACGAGTCGATCGGCGCCGGCAAGTTCCACGCCGGTTCGCCGGTGCAGGCGCTGACGTCCTACCCGGACATCGTTTACTACTGCGCACAGAACTCCTATAGCGGCGGCTGCGCCACCAGCCAGGACGGCGGCGTCACCTTCGGCAATGTCGTTCCGGCGTACAACAGCCCGGCCAACGACCCGACGGATCCCGACCTGACGATCGCGGCAGAGGGCGGCGCGTGCTCGGCACTGCACGGCCACCTGCGTGTCGGACCGGATGGCACCGCCTACCTGCCGATCAAGGGCTGCGGCGGATTGCCGACGGCCGACAACCTCACCAACACCGAGTTCTGGGGCGGCCATCCGTCAGTCAGCATCAGCCAGGACAACGGCTTGCGCTACTTCGTGCACCGGGTCGACGCCGGCAACAACCAGGATGAGAGCGATCCGTCCATCGGGATCGGCCGGGGCGACAAGTTCCCTGGCGGCCGGCTCTACCTCGGTTGGGAAGACGGCACCAACCCGAGCGCGACGACCTACGGCACAACCAGCGCGGCGAAGATCTCGATGTCGACCGACGACGGGCAGTCATGGTCGACGCCGGTGGACGTCTCGACCGCGTTGGGCATTCACAACGTGCAGTTCCCCGAGGTCATCGCGGGTGACGACGATCGGGCCGCCTTCGCCTGGCTCGGCACCAAGGCCATCGGCGACGACCAGCACAACGGCTTCGTGGGACCCGATGGCAACCCGGCCGTCTGGCACCTCTACGTGTCGATGACCTACGACGGCGGCCAGACCTGGACCACTGTCGACACGACCCCCAACGACCCGGTGCAGCGCGGCTGCGTCGACCTGCAGGGGACATCGAACAAGACCGTGACTGACAACAACATCTGCAGCCAGCGCAACCTGCTCGACTTCAACGACATCACCGTCGACACGCAGGGCCGCGTCCTCGTGGCCTACGCCGACGGCTGCACCGGCACGTGCGTCACTGATCCGACCGCTCTCTCGACCGGCGCCACCGGGACCGTGATGCGACTGACGACAGGCAAAGGCCTCTACGCGGCGTATGACGGGGTGATCGGCAAGAAGCACTAGTCGTCGGGGGGCAGCCGAACACTCTGAGTCGTTGCCTGGTAGGCAGGAGGTCGCCTGCCAGGCAACGACGCGCAACGGAGCATCGTGCACCCGCTTGTCATCCTGATCGTGTTCGGCGTGATCGCGATCGCCGAGCTGCCGGACAAGAGCCTCTTTGCTTCGCTCGTGCTCGGCACGCGTTATCGCGCCAGCTGGGTGTGGGCCGGCGTCGCTGCCGCGTTCCTTGTGCACGTGATCATTGCGGTCACCGCAGGTGGACTCTTGTCTCTGCTGCCGCACCGGGTGGTCGAGGCCATCGTGGCGGTGCTGTTTGCAGCCGGCGCCGCGCTGCTGCTGTTCGGCCGCGAGGAGGACGAGGTCGCCGAGGGCATCGAGGAGGGTGCGGAGGTCGACCGCGGGGTGCGTGGCAACCCGACATTCCGCCGCGTTGCGCTGACCTCGTTCGGGGTGGTGTTCGTCGGCGAATGGGGCGACATCACCCAGATCGCAACCGCCAACTACGGCGCGCGTTACCACGCTCCAGTCGAGGTCGCCATTGGTGCGGTGCTCGGACTCTGGGCAGTCGCCGCACTCGCCGTGACCGCGGGACAGAAGGTCCTCGACTACGTGTCGGTGACCATGGTGCGGCGCATCACCGGTGTCATCCTCGCGGCCTTCGCCGTCCTTTCTGCAGTCAGCGCGATCAGGGCCTAGGGAACGCACGCCTCGACGCGGCGAAAGCCGCAGAATTCGACAGCCTGCGTCCGCAGTGAAGGTCGACGGAGCAGGGCTGGGCTGATCAAAACAGGCCGACCAGCTCGCCGCGCAGGCCCTCGAGGACCGGTAGCCAGACGTGTTGAGCTCCCGTAGGCATACCCGCAGGAACGTCGCCGTGCCGGAGCAGTCGTCGATGCTGAACGTCATCGCCGCGGGCACGCCGTAGCGTCTGGGATTGTGAAAATCACGCGTCGGTCGCTCCTGCTCGGCGCTGCCGGCGCATTCGTCACCGCCGGGTGCTCGTCCGATGCGGCGCGACACCGGCCGGAATCACTTCCGTCGCCGTCGCGACCGGCAGGCACGCCGCACGAAGGCATCCCGATCGAGCACGTCGTCGTCGTGATGATGGAAAACCACTCGTTCGACAACTACTTCGGAATGCTGCCAAAGCGTGGCCAACCGCACGCCGACGGTTTCCGCTTCAACGGACACGGCCAGCCGATCGACGCAAACAGCGGCGTACGAGCTCACCGGATGCCGACCACGTGCCAGGATCCGCGCGAGCCGGACCAGTCGTGGCGGGCCACCCACGTGAGCATCGACGACGGCCGGATGGACGGCTTTGTCCGCGCCAGCGGACGGGTCGCGATGGGCTATTGGGACGGGGCCGACATTCCCTTCTACTACTCGCTCGCGACGACCTTCGCGCTGGCGAACCGGTGGTTCGCCAGCGCACCGTGCCAGACCTTTCCCAACCGGAGATTTCTGCACGCCGCAACGGCATGGGGGCTCATCACCAGCGCGCGGCCGAGCCAGAACGACCCGCCGCCACCGCACGGAACCATCTTCGACCGGCTCGCGGCGCACAACATTCCTTGGACCAACTACTTCACCGACATCCCACAGACGACGCTGATTCCAAGCATCTCGCAACGGCATCCCGGGCATCTCGCGTCGATCGACCAGTTCTTCACCGACTGCGCGAGCGGGCGACTGCCGGCGTACTCCCTGGTCGACCCGAAAGTCGGCGCCCTCGAGTTCCTGGGTGGCCGCCCGCGCTACGACGGCGACGATGAGGAGAACCCGCAGAACATCCGCTACGGCGAACAGTTCGTCGCGAGTGTCGTCAACGCGGTGCTGCAGTCGCCGGCGTGGCCGCGGACGATGCTGGTCTGGATGTACGACGAACACGGTGGCTACTACGACCACGTGCCGCCGCCGCGCGCACCGAAGCCGGACAGCATCGCGCCGCAGGGCGTCGTCGGTGCATACGACCGGTATGGCGTCCGCGTGCCGGCGGTCGTCGTCTCGCCCTATGCGCGACCGGGCTATGTCAGTCCGGTGACCTACGACCACACGAGCGTGCTCGCGTTCCTCGAGCACAAGTGGAACCTTCCGGCGCTCACCCACCGCGATGCGAACGCCGCACCGATGCTCGACTTCTTCGACTTCACGCGGCCCGCGATGCTCGAGCCGCCGCTGCTCGTCGCCGCGCCGGAGCCCGGCGGGCGCCGCTGCTGAGCGAGTGAGCTCAGCCGAGGTCGAAGCGCAACGTCAGCAGCGACGTGCCGACGGAGATACTTCTGCAGGAGCAGCACGCGCCGTCTTCGCGACGCCTCATCAGCCACGGCGGCGACGATAGATCAGCTGTTCCAGGCGGCGTCACTGCGGACGGAGTAGAAGAGAAACGTGACAAGCGGCGTCCACTCGCAGCCGCCCAGGTCGATGCTCGCAAAGGTCGCGTGGCCTGTGCACACCGAGCGACTGTCGATACGACCGGCGCGAAGCGACGACGCCGATGCGACCTGGCCGTTTCTGCGGCTGGATGCTGTCGCCGAGCGGGCGCGAGGCGTGCTGGCAGAACTGGGTTGGGTGCTGCATCCGGACTACGCAGGGCACGGCTACGCCACCGAGGCAGTGCATGCGCTGATCCGCATCTGCTTCGAGGACCTTCGGTTGCGCAGGGTCACCGCCAACTGCTTCGCCGACAACGTCTCTTCGTGGCGGCTGATGGAGCGGGTCGGGATGCGACGTGAACTCGCGACCGTGCGCGACGCGCTGCATCGCTCAGGGCGCTGGCTGGACGGTTTCGGTTATGCGCTGCTCGCGGACGAGTGGCGCAACGCGTAGTGCACGTGGACGACGCCGCTGCGGAAGCGACGGTGCGCCACCAGGTCGAGCGGTAGGCGCACGTTGTGCGGTAGTGCCCGCTTGCCGCCACCGACGACGATCGGGCAGAGGAAGAGATGGAATTCGTCGACAAGGCCGGCCGCCATCGCCTCGCCGGCCAGCTCCGCGCCGCCAATAGAGAGGTCTCGATCAGAAGACCGCTTGAGTTCCTCGACCGTTGTCGGGTCGAACTCCGACTCGACCCTGGTATGCGCGCTCGACACCCTCTCGAGTGTTCGGGAGAAGACGATCTTCTCCGCCGCTCGCCAGATCGATGCGAAGTCGCGGCTCACGGCGGGTTGGTCATCGTCGGTCGCGACCGTCTCCCAGGTGAGCATCGTCTCGTACATCCGTCGCCCGTAAAGGTAGGTGCCGATGGGCCGCTCGAGATCGTTGACGAACGCGTGCACCTCCTCGTCCGGCGCGCTCCAATCAAAGTTGCCCCGCTCATCCTCGACATAGCCGTCGAGCGAGGTGATCGCGGAATAGATCAGATGGGACATGCCGGCATTTCCCGGGGTCAGCTACGGACCATCTTCACCGCCGTGCCGTAGGCGCAGATCTCGGTCCAGTTCGAGCCCATCTCGGAGGTGTCGAACCGAAAAGCGACCACAGCGTCGGCACCCTTCGCCTTCGCTTCCTCGACCATGCGATCCATCACTTCTTGGCGGCTGGCGGCGAGGTTCTTGGTCATCCCTTTCAGCTCACCGCCGACCAATGACTTGAAGCTCGCCCCTAGTTGGGACCCGACGTTGCGTGATCGCACGGTCAGCCCGAAGACCTCTCCCAGAACCTCGGTGATCGTGTAGCCCGGGATGTCGTTCATGGTGCTGACGAGCATCTGGTCCTCCCGCACGCCTGTCCGACCGGTAGGTCCGAGACTAAAGGGCCTCCAGCGAGTCCCGGATGTCACACAGCGCGACGAGACCGGCGCGAAGCCCTCCGATCTGCGCAGCGCTGACTCGCTCCGCGAGCTGCGCGTCGACCCACTGCACTCCGTTGCGTACGGCGGCCGCCGCGGCGCGACCGCGGTCGGTGACACCCAGGCTGACGCGACGGCCATCGTCCGGATCCAGCTCCCGGCGCAGGTAGCCGCGCTCGACCAGAACGTCGACCAGCTGGCTGGCAGCCTGTTTGGTGACCCCCAGCTCGCGGACGAGATCGGAGGCGTTGCCGCCTTGGTTGACCATGCCGCCGAGGACGAACGGCGCGTTCCGCGGAAGGTCTTCGAATCCGGCCGCGACGAGCTCACGGCGGATCGCGTGCCCGTAGCTGCCGCGCGCCGCCCGCAGCAGCGCAGGCAGCACGACGTCGGGGTGCTCATCGACCATGCCGAACAGCGTGATCACCTCCGGCTAAGTAGTCAAGACACTTGACGAGATGGCGACCATCAGCGTCGCTGGTCGCACCGCTACTTTGGTGCCGTGGCGGAAGAGACCTGGTCGAGTCCGAGTTTGGCCGGCCGGTTCGCGGACGACGCGTACGCCACCGTTAAGGGTTACGTACGGACCTATGTGATGCACCAGCAGCTGCTGGAGCATCTGCCGGGGCCGCCCGCTCACGTGCTCGACGTGGGTGGCGGTGCCGGCCACCAGTCGCTGCCGCTCGCGCAGCTCGGCTACGAGGTCACCCTGCTCGACTCCTCCGCCGCGATGTTGGACAAGGCTCGCGAGCGCCTGCAGCGGCTCCCGGAACAGGTGCAACAACGGGTCACCCTGGTGGAGGGCGACGGTGAGCACGCCGCAGAGGCGTCGAATGACCAACAGTTCGGTGCCGTGTTGTGTCACGGCGTCCTCGGCTACCTCGAGCAGCCAGATCTCATGGTCGACCAGCTCTCCCGGTGCGCCGCTCCCGGAGGCATCGTGTCGATCATGACCGGCAACGCCAACACCGGCGCCGTGCGTCCGGCGCTGGAACGGCGCTGGGACGACGCGCTGGCCTCGTTCGACGCGAGGACCGAGATCGGCGTACTGGGCGTGCAGGGTCGGGGCGACACGGTCGAGGAGATCAGTGCGCTGATGCGCACCGGAGGCGTCGAGCCGTTGCGTTGGTACGGAGTGTGGCTGTTCGTCGACTGGCTGGAGTTCAGCGGCGCGACCTTGGATCCGACCGATTCAGAGCAGGTAGAAGCGACCGCTGCCGTTGAGCTCGAAGCCAGCCGCCGCGACCCCTACCGCCAATTGAGTCGGGTGTTCCACCTCGTCGGTCGCAAAGGCCCGCGCTGACATCTCGTACAACGCATAGTCGGGTTACCAGTCGGCGGGGCCCAACCCTGTCCGCGGCAGGCCGCCCGTTCGGCGTGCGAGTTCTTCGGCGGAGGCCGCCGGCCCACCACAGTCCGGGCACCGAGGTACGTCGAACAGAAGCTCCCGCCGGCAGTCCGCGCACCACAAGGGGGTCAGGTCCTCGTCGTCGGGACTCTCGCGAACCTGCCCGGGCGGGCGCTGGCGACGGACGAGGCGCCGCACGCCCGGGGCATTCCCGATCCGCGTAATGACGCCCACGCCGCATTGTCCAACGCGTACCGCCGGCCTGTCAGAAGCGACGTACGATTGGGGCGTCTGCGGCGTTGGAGGACGCTATGTGGGCGGTTGCTGGAATCCTCCTGGGACTTGTGATCCTGGCCGCCCTGCTGGGCTTTCACGCCGGACCGCATCTCCACCTGACGGCGGGCATCCTCGGCCTGGTGGCCGCGGCCTGGCTCATCGCGATCGCCGCCAGTGGCAGCTCGTGGCCCGGGTTGTGGGTGCTGCTCAGCGGTGACCTGGTTGTCTCGGTCGGCGTCGGGGCGCTGGCCTGGAAAGGGCTGACCACCGCCCATAGCAGCGGCTCCCTGCGCCGGCACCATTCCTTGGAGGGCGCTCAGGGGGTTGCCATCACCGACCTGACGCCGGACGGAATCGTGCGGGTCCAGGGCGAGCAGTGGTCCGCGGTCGCCGCCAATGGTTCGGCTCCCGCGGGGACGGTCGTGCAGGTGTTGCGCTCACAAGGAGTTCGGCTCGAGGTCTGGGCCGAGGAGTTGTCGCCTAACCAGGAGATTGGCAAGGGAACATCATGATCGGCGTCATCGTCGGAATCCTCGTACTTGTCTTGATCGCACTCATCGGCTTCGGAATGTCGATCCGCATCGTGCGCGAATACCAACGGATCGTGCTGTTCCGGTTCGGCCGGGCGATCGGGCTCCGCGGCCCGGGTCTCATCCTCATCAACCCGGTGACCGACCGGACCAAGTGGGTCGACCTCCGCGAGCAGTTCCTCGAGATCCCGCGCCAGACAGTCATCACCAAGGACAATGCGTCGATCTCGATCGACTTCATCATCTTCTACAAGGTCGTCGACCCGTCGATGTCCGTGCTGCAGGTGGCGAACTTCGCCAACGCCGCGATCAACGTCGCTGCCACCACCCTGCGCAGCATCGTCGGCGACATGATGCTCGACGACGTCCTCTCCAAGCAGCAGGAGATGACCGCGGCGCTACGTGTCCGGCTCGACGAAGTGACTGAGCGGTGGGGTGTCAAGGTAACCACCGTCGAGGTGCGCGAGGTCAATCCGCCGACCGGAGTCCAGGAGGCCATGACCCGGCAGATGTCGGCCGAGCGGACACGTCGCGCGGCAGTGACCGAAGCCGAAGGTCAGCGGCAGGCGGCCATCACGTTGGCGGAAGGCACCAAGGCGGCCGCGATCCTCTCGGCCGAAGGCGAGAAGCAAGCCGCCATCCTCCGGGCCGAAGGTCTCGCCGGTGCCCTGGACAAGATTCGTGAGATCGCCTGCGGTCTCGACCGCAACACGATGCAGCTTCAATACCT
>Ga0070658_10000677_pt1 | contig 29445 bp, 28 predicted proteins | sample KBSC13metaG_FD_64664 | JGI IMG/M metagenome (GOLD analysis project Ga0070658, IMG submission 64664) | Corn rhizosphere microbial communities from Kellogg Biological Station, Michigan, USA - KBS C1-3 metaG | ecosystem: Host-associated > Plants > Roots > Rhizosphere > Soil ... | reverse complement strand
TTTTGGAGTTCGTCCGGTCGTACATCCAAAAGGGCGGGGAGTGAACGCGCGTTTGGCGCGTCGACCAGGTAACGTCCGCAGTCAATGGTGATCGCAGGGAAGGGACACACATGACAGGACCGACTGACGGGTTCGGCCGGCTGCCATCTGCATTTCATCAGCCGGGCGTCAACTCGTTCGCCGACTTCCTGTCGACACACGCGCCCGAGATGCTGCCGGGCGGTCGCGACCTGCGTCGTGAAGGCTCCGGCAGTGTACCGCTCGACGTCCCCCACGGCACCACCATCGTGTCGGTCACGTTCAACGGCGGTGTCGTGATGGCGGGCGATCGCCGCGCCACGATGGGCAACATCATCGCGCAGCGCGACATCGAGAAGGTCTTTCAGGCTGACGAGCATTCCTGCGTCGGTATCGCGGGCACCGCCGGAATCGCGATCGAGTTGGTGCGGCTTTTCCAGGTCGAACTCGAGCATTACGAGAAGCTGCAGGGCACCACGTTGTCCCTTGAGGGCAAGGCAAATCGGCTCTCGATGATGATTCGCAGCAACCTGCCGATGGCCATGCAGGGCCTCGCCGTCGTGCCGTTGTTCGCGGGCTACGACTTGTTGGTTCCCGACCCGGCGAAGGCCGGGCGCATCTTCTCGTTCGACGTCACCGGCGGCCGCTACGAAGAGCACTCGTTTCACGCCGTCGGCTCCGGTTCGATGTTTGCACGGGGTGCGTTGAAGAAGTTCTTCCGCGACGACTTCGTCGAAGCCGACGCAGTGCGCGCTTGTGTCGAGGCGCTGTACGACGCGGCCGACGACGACTCGGCCACCGGAGGGCCCGATCTCACTCGACGCATCTTCCCGGTGATCGTCACGTGCACGGTCGACGGTTTCCGGCGCATCCCTGAGTCGACCCTCGCCGAGATCGTGCAGTCGGTTGTCGATGCCCGCATGACCCGCCCCGGTGGCCCTGCCGCACCGCTGAACTGAACCCAATCCAGAAGCCGCTGAGCAGGAGCCGTCGATGAGCACGCCGTTCTACGTCTCGCCCGAACAGCAGATGAAGGACCGCGCCGACTATGCGCGCAAAGGCATCGCCCGCGGCCGCACGAACGTCGTCCTGCAATACGACGACGGCATCTTGTTCGTAGCCGAGAATCCGTCGAGGGCGCTGCACAAAATCAGTGAGGTCTACGACCGGATCGCGTTCGCTGCCGTCGGGCGCTACAACGAGTTCGAGAACCTGCGGGTCGCCGGCGTGCGCCTGGCCGACCTCACCGGCTACACCTACGACCGGCGCGACGTCACCGGCCGCACGATCGCCAACGCCTACGCCCAAACCCTCGGCGCCATCTTCAGCGGTGCGGGGGAGAAGCCTTACGAGGTCGAGATCGTGGTAGCCGAAGTCGGCGACACACCCGAGTCCGACACGATCTACCGCAACACCTACGACGGCTCGGTTGCCGACGAGAGTGGCTTCGTCGCGATGGGTGGCCAGGCCGAGCATGTTGCCGGCCTGCTACGCGAGCGTTACGAACCCGGTTCCTCGCTGCCGACCGCGTTGCGGTTGGCGGTCGACGCACTGTCGCGCCCGCCCGAGGGAGAGCAGCGCGAACTCAACTCCGAGCAGTTGGAAGTCGCCGTGCTCGACCGCACTCGCGGCCGCCGGGCTTTCCGCCGGCTCGTCGGCGTCCAGCTCGATGCAGTGCTCGCCACCACGGCCGAATAACCCCGAATAACCCCCGCCCGAGCGGCGAACCGGAGCAGCGAGTGGCCGGTCGTACGTTGCGCCCGATGGGCGAGCGTCGGGTGGGCCAATCGGCTGAGTCGCTATATCGCCGCGTTCGACCGTTGATACGCCATGTCCGGTATCCAGCCACCGGCGTGCGCCAATACAGCCAAGCGCCGGCCCGGACGGTGTAACCACACCCGCGCAAACATCGCCAAAGCTTTCGGCCGCTCGGGCTCAAGTTCGATGGTCCATTCGGCCGATTACTCTCCGTGACTGGGGAGGAACCACATGGCTTCATGGACGAACGACTCGCAACTGCACGCGTTGATGCGCACCTACCTCGGTGCGGTGGCGCGGCTCGATCAGGCGGCCGCCGACGGGCTGCCCGCTGCCGAGCTTGACCGGCTGCGTGCCGAGAAGCGCGATAGTGCGCGCGCGTACGAAGACGCGCTGCTCGCGCGCGGTTGGCACATCCCGGGTCTTGCGATCGGGCCGCTGGCCCGCGCGGCCCGCTGGTAGACCGGCCATTCGGAAGGCGCGCCGACGACCGCGCGCGCACCCGCTCCCCTAGGGTGAGGTCCATGGACCGGCGAATCTTCGGCCTGGAGAACGAGTACGGGGTTACCTGCACCTTCCACGGCCAGCGCAGGTTGTCACCCGATGAGGTGGCGCGCTATCTGTTTCGCCGCGTCGTTTCATGGGGCCGCTCGAGCAACGTCTTCTTGCGCAATGGCGCTCGGTTGTATCTCGACGTCGGCAGCCACCCCGAATACGCAACGCCCGAATGCGACAACGTCGTCGACCTCGTGATTCACGACAAGGCCGGCGAGCGCACCCTCGAAGGCTTGCTGGTCGACGCCGAGCGCCGCCTCCGCGAAGAAGGCATCGCCGGCGACATCTACTTGTTCAAGAACAACACCGACTCCGCCGGCAACTCCTACGGCTGCCACGAGAACTACCTGGTCGGGCGGCAGGGCGAGTTCGGTCGGCTGGCCGACGTCCTCATTCCTTTCCTGGTCACCCGCCAGATCATTTGCGGTGCGGGCAAGGTGCTGACCACACCACGGGGTGCGGTTTTTTGCGTCAGCCAGCGGGCCGAGCACATCTGGGAGGGCGTGTCGAGCGCCACTACCCGCAGCCGTCCGATCATCAACACCCGCGACGAACCGCACGCCGACGCCGAACGCTTCCGGCGGCTGCACGTCATCGTCGGCGATTCGAACATGGCCGAGACCACCACCATGCTCAAAGCCGGGTCGACGGATCTCGTGCTGCGCATGATCGAGGCTGGCGTTGTGTTGCGCGACCTCACCCTCGAGAACCCGATCCGCGCGATCCGTGAGGTCAGCCACGACCCCACCGGACGCCGCAAGGTGCGGCTCGCGAACGGCCGCGAGGCGAGTGCGCTCGAAATCCAGGAGGAGTACCTCACCAAGGCCCGCGAATTCGTCGAGCGCAGAGGCGCCGATCCCATCACGGCGCGCGTGCTCGAACTGTGGGAACGCACCATGCGCGCGATTTCGACCGGCGACCTTTCGTTGGTAGAGCGCGAAATCGACTGGGTGATCAAGCACCGACTGATCGAGCGTTACCGCGCCAAACACGACCTGCCGCTGTCGTCACCGCGCATTGCGCAGATCGATCTCGCGTATCACGACGTCAATCGAAACCGCGGTCTGTATTACCTGCTCGAACGCCGCGGTGAGGTCGAACGCGTCGCTCGCGATCTCGATGTTTTCGAAGCGAAATCGGTACCGCCGCAGACCACGCGGGCCCGGTTGCGCGGCGAATTCATCAAGCGGGCACAGGAAAAACGCCGCGACTTCACGGTCGACTGGGTGCACCTCAAACTGAACGATCAGGCGCAGCGCACCGTGTTGTGCAAAGACCCGTTCCGTGCGGTCGACGATCGCGTCGACAAGCTGATCGCCAGTATGTAGCGATATCCAGCACTCAGCGCGCTCTCAGCCCAGCACGTTAGGCTCGGATGGCGGGCTGCCTCCGGCAGCCGACTCCCTCCACCGAACCGCGAGGATTTTAGCCGTGCCCAGTAGCCGTCCGCGCCGCGTCTTGGCGCTGCTTTCGTCGTCCGCGCTCGTCGTTCTTCTTGCCGCTTGCGGAAACTCGGGTCATTCGGCCAGTTCGAGCAGTTCGAGCAGCCCGGTCGCGACCGGCAGTGAGCCGACGGTCTCCGGCGCGTTCGGTGCGCAGCCGACGATCGCAATCCCGAAGAGCAAGCCGCCGACGACCACTCACGTCGACGTGGTGAGCAAGGGGAGCGGTCCCGCAGTGAAAAGCGGCGACCTCGCCGTGGTCAACGGATACGGTCGCACGTGGAACAGCGACGCCGCTTTCGAGAACACCTTCGCGACGAACTCGACGCCCGACACGTTGCCGGTCGGTACCGGCCAGATTTCGATGACCGGCCTCGACAAGGCCCTGCTCGGCGTGCCTTCGGGCAGCCGGGTGCTCGTGGTGGTGCCGCCGGGCGAGGGCTTCGGTGAAGTGAGCAGTCTGCCGACCGGCGTGTCGAAGACCGACACCGCGGTGATCGTCTTTGACGTGCTCGGCTCGTATGGCGGTCACGCCGGACCCAGCGGTTCGGTGGTGAGCACCGGCGGGGGAGCACTGCCCACGATTACCAGCACTGCGCTCGACGCCAAACCGACTCTGACGATCCCGAAAACCGCACCGCCCACCACGACGTCGGTGACCACGCTGGTGCAAGGGTCGGGGCCCGCGGTGACGAAGGGGCAAGAACTCGTCGTCCAGTATTTGGGCGAGATCTGGGCGTCGGGCAAGGAGTTCGACTCCTCGTGGAGCCGGGGCTTCCCGTCCGCATTCCCCGTTGGCGCAGGGCAACTGATCAAAGCATGGGACAACGGGCTGGTCGGTGTGAAAGTCGGAAGTCGGGTCATGATCGTGGCGCCGCCCGGCGACGCGTATGGTTCGGCGGGGCAACCGAGCGCCGGGATCAGTGGAACTGACACGTTGGTGTTCGTCGTGGATGTGCTCGGCGCCTACGGCGCTTGATGGCAGGGCGCCTACGGCGCTTGATGGCAGGGCGCCTACGGCGCTTGATGGCAGGGCGTGTACGGCGCTTGATGTTGATCTGGAGAGGAATTGGTTGTGACCGAACGGCAGAAACCTGAAGTCGACTTTCCTGAGGGCGAGCCGCCGGCCGACCTCGTCATCGTCGACGAGATCGTGGGTGACGGCGCTGAGGCGATTGCCGGACACACCGTGGTCGCGCACTACGTCGGGGTCGCCTTCTCCACTGGTGAAGAATTCGACAGCTCATGGAGTCGCGGCGATCCGCTCGCGTTCCCGCTCGGCGCCGGCCGGGTCATCAAAGGCTGGGACCAGGGAATTGCCGGCATGAAAGTCGGCGGGCGGCGGCGGCTGGTGATCCCGCCGCAGCTGGGTTACGGCGACCGCGGTGCGGGTGCGGCGATAGCGCCGGGCGAGACCCTGATCTTCATCGTCGACCTTGTCGACGTCAAATAGCTGATTCGACCTTGTCGACGTCAGATAACTCGTCCGAGCTCGTCGACGTCAAAGAGGTCAACGCAGCATGGACGACGCGTGGCGGCCGGCGCAGCCGGCCGCCACGAAGTACGCCCGGTCCTGATCGAGACTGCGGCCCATCGTCGACAACGTTACGGGCGTGGCCCGCAGGGCGTCGACGATGCCGTCGGCGCGCACCCGCACGATGCGATGCCGAGATCCCAGTTCGGCCAGGTCGGCTTCGACGGCGGTTGCCAGCGGCTCGTCGAGTTCGGGCACCACGACGTCGGCCCCGGCTAACGCGACCCGGCCGTACGCCGTACGGCTGTGATGGCTGATGCCCTGATGGCGGGTGCGCGGGTCGGCGTCACTGATGCGCAGGCTCGCGATCGGCCGACCACCCAGTGCGGCGACCGCGTTGACGGCCTCACCCGCGGCAACTCCTGAATAACCCCAGCGAGTTCCGGTACCCAGGTTGCCCGGACCTTGCGCCACTACGACGACGTCGGCGCCGAGCACGAGGTGCGCAGCGAGCAAGCCGGTGTGCAGTGTGACCGCCTCGACGTCGCCGCCGAACGACTGCCCCACCGTCACGGCCGCGTGCAGCCAACCCGCCTCGCGAAGCCCGGCCACGGTGCGCGACAACCAGATCGGCAACGCCCCGCCGTCCGACATCACGTAGACGACGCGCGCGTCGGGGGAGGCGATCCGCAAGCCGGCGATCACGGCGGGCAACGCCGAATGGAGGTCGGCGATCACGACGGGCAGCGCGTCGAGGCTGTCGGCGTCGGCGAGCAGCGCGTGGTGCGGCGACTCCTGCGCGTCGACGCCATGCACGCTCACCTGTTGCGGCAGGTAACGCGCCTTCACGAGCAGACCCGGATCGGGTGAATCGGCGGGCAGCCGGTCGGGCAGCGCGATCACCATGGCGTAGCCACCAGTGCCGAGGTCGAGGTCGAACGCGGTGGTGTTGAGCAGCACGACGTCACCGATCTGCGGCACGCCGACCAGCGCCGGGTAGGCCAGCGCCGGCACGTTCACGCCGTCGATAACTGCGGTGATCTCGACGGCACCCAGCCACGACCGCCCGATCGATTGCACGGTGCCACGTCGCCAGCTGATCACGGACGCCGACGTTACTCGACGCGCCGAGTCGCGCCCAGCGGGCTTCGCCGCATCGGGTCGGTCGATGCGTTAGCGTCGCTGAACATGTCGGCCCGCAAGACCGAGCGCCTGCTCAACCTGGTTATCGCCCTGCTGGCGACCAGGCGTTACCTGTCGGCCGAACAGATCCGGCGCATGGTGGCCGGTTACGAAGAGCTTGGCGACGAGGCGTTCAAGCGCAAGTTCGAACGCGACAAGGAAGACCTGCGCGACCTCGGCATTCCGCTCGAGACCGGCAGCGACAGTTCATTCGACGACGAGCCCGGTTACCGCATCAGGCGCGACGACTACGGGTTGCCTGAGATCGCGTTTTCCGCGGCGGAGCTTGCGGTTTTGGGCATTGCCGCCCGTACGTGGCAGCAGGCCAGCCTGAGCGGCGCAGCCGCCGAAGCGTTGCTGAAACTCCGGGCGGCAGGCATCGACGTCGACGCCGCCGTACCGGTCGCGATCGAGACCCGGGTGGCCACCAACGAGCCGGCCTTCGACGTCGTCCGTCAAGCCGCTACCGAGCGGCGTCCGATCAGGTTCGACTACCGCGAACCCGGGGCGACCCGACACGTCGAGCCGTGGGGGCTGGTGTCGTGGCACGGCCGCTGGTACGTCGTCGGCTACGACCGTGATCGCGCAGCGAGCCGGGTCTTCCGGGTCAGCCGCATCGTCGGTGCGGCCCACCTCGACGGCCCTCCCGACACCGTCGAGGTGCCCGAAGGCACCGACGTGCGGGCGATCGTGCTGCGCATGGTCGAAGACTCACCCGACCGCCTCACGGCACGGCTGCTCGTGCGCGAAGGAACCGCTCTCGGGCTCCGCCGCCGAGCGACTTCGGTTCAACCCAACGGCGGCGGCTGGGACCTCGTCGAGCTGCAGGTCTCGCACGCCGAACGGCTCGCCGACGAAGCGGCCGGCTTCGGTGCCGACGTCGTGATCGTCGAGCCTCGCGAGGCGCGCAAGGCCGTGATCGAACGGCTGCACGCCATCCAAGGAGCACTTCGTCCAGAAGAACAGGCCGGACGACGATGAGCGGCCCGCGATCCGGCGCTACCGAACAGTTGCCGCGACTGCTCTCGCTCGTTCCGTACCTGCTGACCAGGCCAGGTGCCCGGCTGTCGGACGTCGCGAAGACGTTCGGCGTGAGTGAACAGCAGATCGCCCGCGACCTCGACCTGGTCTACATGTGCGGGCTGCCAGGCTACTTTCCAGGCGACCTGATCGAGGTCGACATCACCGCGTCGGGTCGGATCACGCTGAGCAACGCCGACCCGATCGCCCGCCCGATGCGGCTCTCGCGTGACGAGGCGTTGCCATTGATCGTCGGGCTCCGAATGCTCGCCGACCTGCCGGGACTGCAGGACCGCGCAGCGGTCGACTCGGCGCTCGCCAAGCTGGAAGGCGCCGCCGGCGATGCCGCGGTCGCGAGCGCCGCAGTCGCCGTCGAGGTCGAGCCGCCAAGCACCTCACCCGAAACGGCGTCCGCCGTCGAACTCGCGCTGCGCGAACGGCGCCGGCTACGGATCAGCTATTACGTGCCAGCGCGCGACGAAACCACCGACCGCGACGTCGACCCCATGCGGGTCAGCGTCGTCGCCGGACGCAGCTACCTCGAAGGTTGGTGCCGTAGGGCCGAGGCGGTCCGGCTCTTCCGGCTCGACCGCATCACTGCGATCGAGGTGCTCGACGTCGCCGCCGATCCGCCTGCTGAGGCGCAACCGCGCGACCTCGACGCCGGCTTGTTCCAGCCTGGGCCCGACGACATCGACGTGACACTCGAGGTCGGCCCGGCTGGTCGCTGGATCGGCGAGTACTACCCGTGCGAATCGATCGACGAGCTGCCTGGAGGCGGTGCGCTGATCCGCTTGCGCACGGCCGATCCCCGGTGGGTGTGCCGGCTCGCGCTTCGCCTCGGCACCGCCGGACGCATCGTCGCGCCCGAGTCGCTGGCCGAATCGGTCCGTCGCGAAGCCGGCGCTGCGCTGGCCGCCTACGAACACCTTGGCCTACTCGACGCCTGAAGCGGCGCAGCCGGGTCAATGGCGGCTCTGCCGTCCGGCGGTCCTAGGCCAGAAATGGGCCATACGGGCTACCCGAAAGGGGCCGCACGTGTCTTCAAGAGTTTGCCGCCGTCCGCCGATGGGTTTCTCGTCGCCACATAAGGGCGACCCGCAGCCGACCGGTGCGGTGGAAGGAGCAGACATGACGACGATCAAGGCAACCTGCCCCACATGTGGCGAGGTCGAGCTGACGGCCGACGATCTCACGCTTATGGTGTGCAGCCAGGCACCGCTGTCGTACTACGCCTTCCGCTGCCCGCGCTGCGTCGAAGAGGTGCGCAAGCCGGCCGACGACCACATCATCTCGTTGCTGGTCTCCGGCGGCGTCCGGGCCACCAACTGGGCGGTGCCGGCCGAAGCACTCGAAAGCCACAGCGGGGCATCGATCAGCTACGACGAGCTGCTTGACTTCGCGCTCGCGATGGAGCGCAGCGACTATCTCGCCGCACTCGCCGAGCACGCATTCCGCTCCTGAAGCCTTCTCTTCATAGCGTTTCTCGAACCGGCGTCACGCCGCACGCAAACCCCCTCCGCGTGCGGCGTGACGCCGTTCATGGATTCACACGCGTCGTTCGCACCGGCCCGTGGTTACATGAGTCCCATGAGCTTGTTTCCGTGGGCGATGGTGTTCGTCGGCCTCGCGATCCTCGCGTTGGCCGCGATCGTGCTCGTCGCGCTGCGGTTGTGGCGTCAGCTCAAGGCGCTCGGCCGGGAGGCGGCGGCGGCAGGGGAGTCGCTGTCCCGGCTCGGCGCACCGCTCGATCGGGCTCGATGATTCCGATCCGGTGACGACGCTTCCCGGCCCAGCACCGCTGGCCAGGATCGCGGCGTAGCATGAATCACATCACCCAAGCCGATGGAGAAATACTGATGCGAAACCCTGAGATCTGGATTGGCCTGATCGTCCTTGGGTTCCTGCTTTTCGGGGCGAAGCGCATGCCAGATGCCGCTCGCGGCCTGGGTCGCTCGCTTCGCATTTTCAAAGCCGAGATCAAGGGTCTCGACGACGACCAGACCAACACCGTGCCCGGCGCTCAGGCTGCGCAGCAGGCGCCGCAGCAGCTGGCCTACCCCGCACAGCTGCAGGCTCCGGTTGCTCCCGTCGCGCAGCCGGTCGCCCAGCCTTTGGCTCAGCCGGTCGCTCAGCCAGTTGCCCAGCCGGTCGCCCAGCCAGTTGCGGGCCCGGCGCCCGAGCACAACGACGCGCACTGACGCGTAGTCACCCCTCGTCGTCCCGCTGATATGGCCCGGGCACCCGATGGCCGGATGTCGCTCGGCGATCACCTGCGCGAGCTGCGCTCGCGGTTCATGCGCAGCATGTTCGCGATCGTCATCGCCAGCACTGTCGCGTTCGCCTTCTTCGACCGCATCTGGTCGGTGCTAAGGCGGCCGTACTGCCAGGTGCACCAGAAGAACGCGATCGATGCCGTTCACGGCTGCGACACGTTGGTGTTCACCAATGTGTTCGACCCGATTGTGTGGCATTTCAAGGTCGCCATCATCGCCGGCTTGATCTTGTCGTCGCCGGTGTGGCTTTACCAACTGTGGGCCTTCGTCACCCCGGGGTTGCGGCAAAAGGAACGCCGCTACTCGCTGGTTTTCGTCGGCGCGGCCGTGCCGTTGTTCCTCGCGGGCGCCACGCTGGCCTACTTCGTGATGTCGAAGGGCCTGCAGGTCCTGTTGAACTTCGCGCCTTCGGGCACGACCAGCTTGATCTCGATCGACCATTACCTCGGCTATGCCATGGCGATGCTGCTGGTCTTCGGTGGCTCGTTCGTCATCCCGTTGCTTTTGGTGCTGCTCAACCAGGTGGGCGTGCTGAGTTATCAAAGACTGAAGAAGTCACGCCGCATGTCGATATTCCTGGCTTTCGTGTTTTCGGCGATCGCCACACCCTCAGGCGACCCGGTCACCATGCTTGCGCTCGGCGTGCCGCTGGTGATCCTGCTCGAGATCGCCACCCAGATCGCCCGGGTGCATGATGCGCGAAAGGCGAAGCTCGAAGCGTCGTCCGAGTTAGCGAATCTGTCTGACGACGAGGCGTCACCACTCGACCTCACACCGCGATGACCGCGATGACCGCGTAGCGTAAAGAGTTGTGTCGACCCCAGCCCAGCGATATGCAGCCGCCCGCGCCCGCCGCATATCGGAGGCCTACCGGTCGTTCGAGGCGTTGTACGACTTCCCGCTCGATGAGTTCCAGCGCGACGCATGCGAAGCGCTCGAAGCCGGCCACGGCGCGCTCGTGGCCGCACCGACCGGCTCAGGCAAAACCCTCGTCGGCGAGTTCGCGGTCCACCTGGCCCTTGCCGAGGGTCGGAAATGCTTCTACACCACGCCGATCAAGGCGCTCTCGAACCAGAAATACACCGATCTCGTACGGCGCTACGGTCCGGATTCGGTCGGCCTGCTCACCGGTGACAACACGATCAACGGCGAGGCACCCGTCGTCGTCATGACGACCGAGGTGCTGCGCAACATGCTCTACGCCTCGTCAGCGACGCTGTCGGGCCTCGGTTACGTCGTGATGGACGAAGTGCACTACCTCGCCGACCGGTTCCGTGGCGGGGTGTGGGAAGAAGTGATCATTCACCTTCCCGAATCGGTACGGTTGGTGTCGCTGTCGGCCACGGTGAGCAACGCCGAGGAATTCGCCGACTGGTTGGTCACCGTTCGCGGTGAGACGCGGGTCATCGTCGAGGAGCACCGGCCGGTGCCGCTCTGGCAGCACATGATGGTCGGCCCGCGGCTGTACGACTTGTTCACCACGCATGCAGGGGAGTTGCTGCTCAATCCCGAACTGAGCCGGGCCACCGAAGACCAACAACGGCGGCAGCGCAGCATTGAACGCGGTTCCGGACCAGCGGGCAGGGGCCACGACCGTCGTCCGCGCCGTCGAGAGACGCCAAGCCGGGTCGAGGTGATCGAACGTCTCGACGCCGAGGGCCTGCTGCCGGCGATCACGTTCATCTTCAGCCGGGCCGGCTGCGACGGGGCCGTCGTGCAATGCCTGCGCGCCAATCTGCGGCTCAACACCCCTGCCGAATCTGCGCAAGTGTTGGCGATCGTCGAAGAGCGCACGGCAGTCATTCCCGACGAAGACTTGCACGTTCTCGGCTACCACGAATGGCTCGAAGGCCTGCGCCGCGGCATCGCCGCGCACCACGCCGGAATGCTGCCCACCTTCAAAGAAGTCACCGAGGAACTGTTCACGCGGGGGCTGGTGAAGGCGGTCTTCGCCACCGAAACGCTGGCACTCGGCATCAACATGCCGGCCCGCACGGTCGTTCTCGAACGGCTGGTGAAATGGAACGGCGAAGCCCATGTCGACGTCACGCCGGGGGAGTACACCCAGCTCACCGGCCGAGCCGGCCGCCGGGGCATCGACGTCGAAGGCCACGCCGTTGTGTTGTGGTCGAGCGGCATCGACCCCGCATCGGTAGCCGGACTCGCCTCCACCCGCACGTATCCGCTGCGTTCGAGCTTCCGGCCGTCGTACAACATGGCGGTCAACCTCGTCGGTCAAGTCGGCCGCGAACGTGCGCGGGTGCTGCTCGAATCGTCGTTCGCGCAGTTCCAGGCCGACCGAGCGGTCGTCGGATTGGCTCGGCAGATTCAGAAAAACGAGGAAGCGCTCGACGGCTATCGCGACGCGATGACCTGCCACCTCGGCGATTTCACCGAATACGCAGCGCTGCGCCGCAAACTCTCAGATGTCGAAGCACAAGCTGCGCGAAACGCCGCCGCGTTGCGCCGCGCCGCCGCTGCTGCCTCGCTCGAGCAGCTCAAACCCGGCGACATCGTTCGAATTCCAGCCGGACGACGCGCCGGGCTCGCGATCATTCTCGATCCGGGTCTGCAGTCGGGTGGCGAGAGTGCGCGGCCGGTGGTGCTCACCGAAGAGCGCCAGGTAAAACGCCTTTCACTAGTCGATTTTCCCAGCGCTGTCGAGGCAATTGACCGCATCCGCATTCCGAAATCGTTCAATTCACGTAGCGTCCAGGACCGCCGCGACTTAGCCTCGACCCTGCGGGCACGTGAACTTCAAGGCATCGATGGGAGCCATCGCCGCCGCAGCCGCGGTGGGCAAAGCGACGAAGTCGCCGACGAGATCGCCGATTTACGGGCGCAATTGCGGCGGCATCCGTGTCACGGCTGTGCCGATCGCGAACAGCATGCTCGGTGGGCCGAGCGCTATTGGCGACTGAAACGCGACACGGATGCGTTGCAGAAGCGCGTCGAAAACCGCACTAACTCGATTGCGAGAGTCTTCGATCGGGTCTGCAATCTCCTTCAAATGCTCGGATATCTCGAGGCAGAGACCGTCACCGACGACGGTAGGCGGCTAGCTCGCTTATACGGTGAACTCGATCTGCTCACCGCCGAATGCCTACGCGCCGGGTTGTGGAAAGGACTTTCGCCGGCCGAACTCGCCTCGGTCGTGTCGTCGCTGGTTTTCGAATCGCGCGACATCGAGACGGCGCCACCCAGACTTCCACGCGGCTCGGTAGCAAGCGTTCTAGATGCGATGAATTCGTTGTGGGCGAGACTTTCTCGGGCCGAACGCGAACGGCATCTCGACTTCTTGCGCGAACCGTCGTCGGGGTTCGCCTGGGCCGCGTATCGATGGGCATCGGGTGCGAGCCTCGATTCCGTGCTCAGCGACAACGGTATTTCAGCCGGCGACTTCGTGCGCTGGATACGTCAACTGCTCGACGTTCTCGGACAGATCGCGAATGCCGCCGACGACGACGTCCGGGTGGTGGCCGAGAAGGCAATGGAGTCGCTACGACGCGGCGTCGTTGCGTATTCGTCGGTGGGGTGACGCACTCACGGTGTCACGTGCAGCGCGGCCAGCAATCGCTGTACCGGCGAACCGATGCCGAATCGTTCGATGCTGTCAAGCAACGACTGCGGGTCGCGGATCGCCGCAGGCAGTTCGTCGTCCAGCTGGTCCGTCATCACGTCGCGTCTGGTGGCGACTACCGGCCTGGCCGCGGTGATGTAATCGCGTGCCGCGCGCAGTTTGTTACGCGTGCCGGCCGGAAACCCCGTGTCAGCGTCGGATTCGAGCGCATCGAGCAAGACATCGAGCGAGCCGAATCGCGAAATCAATGCGGCAGCAGTCTTGTCACCGATTCCCGCCACACCCGGGAGCCCGTCACTCGGATCGCCGCGCAGCACCGCGAAATCAGCATACGAACGGCCCGGAATCCCATATTTTGCAGTGACTGCAGCCTCATCGATGAGTTCAGCCTTGGCCACACCGCGCGCGGTATAAACGATCCGCACGGGCACGTCGTCGCGCACCAGCTGGAAAAGATCGCGGTCACCCGTCACGACGTCGACCGGTCGCTTCGACGAGTCGGCGAGCGTGGCAATCACGTCGTCTGCCTCGAATCCGGCAACGCCGAGGCGGGCGATGCCGATCGCATCGAGCACTTCGACGATGGTGCCCACCTGCGGTACGAGGCCGGACGGCACCGTCTCACCGCCGTCCGGTGCGAGTCGATGGGCTTTGTACGAAGGCAAAAGCTTCACCCGAAAACTCGGCCGCCAATCGGCGTCCATGCATGCCACGAGATGCGTCGGACGGTAGCGCTCGATGAGAGCAGCGGCGAAGTCGAGCAATCCGCGCACGGCGTTGACGGGCGTGCCGTCGGGTGCGGTTACCGACTCCGGGATGCCGTAGAACGCGCGGAAATAGAGCGACGGCGTGTCGAGCAGCATCAGCCGCTCGGTTGTAGCGGGCGCGGCCAAAGGCAGTTCGGGTGACGCAGGCAGTTCGGGTGACATGAGTGCAAGCCTCGCACGAACGGGCGTGCTCTGTGCCGGTGCCGCACTAGATTGGCTGCGACGACGGCCAGTGATCCTGGCGCCTTCGAACCCGGGAGAGACATGAACGTCGAACGGGCGCTTCCCACCCCTGAAGCGCGTGAATTGCTCGATCTCGTTGCTGAAGTGGCTCGCGACACGATCGCCCCTCGGGCGGCAGAGGCAGAACGTCAGGGCGAGTTCCCGCGTGATGTCTTCACTGCGATCGGCCGGCTCGGTCTGCTCGGGTTGCCGTACGCCGAAGAACATGGCGGTGCGGCGCAACCTTATGAGGTTTACCTGCAGGTCATCGAAGAACTGAGCCGGGCCTGGCTGACCGTGGGTCTGGGCGTCAGCGTTCACGCGCTCTCGTGTTTCGCGCTCGCGAAGTACGGCACCGCCGACCAGCAGCGCGCGTGGTTGCCGACCATGCTCGGCGGTGAATCCCTTGGTGCGTACTGCCTTTCCGAGCCCGACTCCGGGTCAGACGCGGCGGCCCTGCGCACCCGTGCGATCGCCGAGCCGGGCGGTTACCGGATCGACGGCACCAAAGCCTGGATCACCCACGCAGGGAAAGCAGATTTCTACACGGTCATGGCGCGTACCTCCGATGAGGGCGCCCGCGGAATCAGCTGTTTCCTCATTCCCTCGGACGTCGAAGGGCTTGCTGCCGCTACACCCGAACGGAAGATGGGCTTGCGCGCCTCGCCGACCGCGCAGGTGCATCTGACCGGCGTGCGCATCGACGCCGACCGGCTCATCGGACAACCCGGGCAAGGATTTCCGATCGCGCTGGCCGCACTCGACACCGGCCGTCTCGGCATCGCCGCGTGCTCGGTGGGGTTGGCTCAAGCCGCGCTCGACGTCGCAGTCGACTACGCCGGAGAACGTCAGCAATTCGGTAAGCCGATCCGCGAATTCGAAGGTCTCGCCTTCCTGCTGGCCGACATGGCGACAGCAGTCGCTGCCGCCCGCGCGCTGTACCTGGCGGCGGCCCGGCGACTCGACGCCGGCGCGCCGGTCACCCAGGAGGCGGCGATGGCCAAGCTGTTCTGCAGTGACACCGCGATGCGGGTCACCACCGATGCGGTTCAGGTTCTCGGTGGCTACGGCTACGTCGAGGACTACCCGGTCGAGCGCTACCTGCGCGAGGCGAAGGCGCTGCAGATCGTCGAGGGCACCAACCAGGTGCAACGTCTCGTCATCAGCCGCCAATTGCACCGCTAGTGCGCCGCTAGGAGCACCGCTAGACCGATCCAGGGCGCTCTCACCGCGCTCGATTGCGACAAATGGATCGCGCCGACCCAAGACACGCGCAGCACTAAATCTGACCTTCCATTGGCAATCCGGGCCAGGTTGCGGCAAGGTAACGGAGGTCGTCGAAAGTTGGAGGTTGCGCGCGTGCTCACGACTGCATCCGGGTCTACCCGTCGCGGCACCGTTCGCGGTGCGATGGCCGCCCTCGCGATCGTGCTGGCGATTACGGCCACGGTGACGGCGGCACACGGTGCACGTGCCGACTCGGGATCGAGCCTGGTGTCGATGACCAATAGCGCACGAGCGTCAGCCGGCCTGCCCGCTCTCGCGGTCAGCAGTGATCTCGCGGCGGCTGCCCGCAAGCAAGCGGCGCGCATGGCGGCGGCGCAGACACTGGCTCACACACCTAATCTGCCTCAGGCGGTGTGTTGCTGGCGGGCGCTCGGCGAAAACGTCGGTGAGGGCGGTTCGGCGAGCGTGTTGCAGTCCGCCTTCATGGGCTCACCCGAGCATCGCGCCAACATCTTGTCGAGCACCTATACGCAGATCGGCATCGGCGTCGTGGTCGACGCCAAGGGCGTGATGTGGGTGTCCGAGATCTTCCGTGCGCCGTCCGGTGCGGTTGCCCCGCCACCTGCAACCAAGCCGCAACCGGCCATCACGCGCGCCCCGAGTCCCAAGCGCGCCACGCCACCCGCAACCACTGTCACCGGCCGGCCGGCCGGCACCCAACCTGCGATCGTGGCGGGTGGCCGGGCGTCGCGCGATCTGGCGCGCGCGCCGCTCTCGGCAGCCCAACACCTCGCGGCCGACATCGCGGCAGCGATGGGTACCGCGGGCACCGATGATGTCACACCTGACCCGGTGAGCCGGTTGCTCTTCTTCGCCGCTGTGAGTGCCGACCTCACCCGGTAAATTCGTTGTCGTTGTTGGCCTCACGACACGCCGCGCTGACCTGCAACGACGCGCATCCGTGCACGTCAGGGCACTGTTGACAGCTGCGGGAACGGAGACGATATCGTCCCCGAGTCCACCGAGAAATCCGGCCGAGGAGCACCCTTCGCCACTCCGCAGACCCTGGGTCGTTGGCGGCACGCGGGCACCGCGCGGCGCCGCCTAGGTGCCAGGTCCAGGTGTCAGGAATCGCGTGAGGACGCCGCTTCCGCCGGGAGGGGGTGCGACACCCGGGAGGCCCGGGCGCCCAGTAGACAACGATGGCGTTTTCGCAGCCGGCGAAACCGCGATCGGTCCGAAGGGCGCTCGGTCCTCGCCCGGCACGATCGAGCCCTTGTTGCCGTTGTACGGTGCGCGTAAGGCCGCGTTTCGCGGTCGAGATCAACGGCGTGAGGAGCTGGCGTTGAACCCGCCGCGCAACGGCGCCATCCCGACCGGCGCCATCCCGACCGACGCCGCACTGACCGACACGGCACCCGGTCTGCGAATGCCCTCGCGGCCTCAGCCGCCGCGCGCAGCCCCGACCACGCGCCCGAAGATCAGCCGACCGACCTTATCGCCGAGGGCGACCCTAATCACGCGGATGCTGGTCGGGTTGGTCGCGGGCTTGTGTCTCGATGCCGCGTTCGCACCGGTCGGCTGGTGGCCGGCCGCTGTGCTCGGAGTCGCTGCACTGACGCTCGCACTGCGCGGCGGCACGTGGCGCACCGGCCTGCTGATCGGGTTTGCCGCAGGGCTCGGCGAGTTCGTGCCGTTGCTGTGGTGGCTGCACGTCGTCACACCGCTGGCGTGGGTGGTGCTCGCAATCGTCGAGGCCGGCTACTTGGCGATCCTCGGCGCAGCACTCACCACCGCCCAACGCCTGCCGGCCTGGCCGCTCTGGAGCGCGTGCCTGTGGGTTGGCCAGGAGCTGGTTCGCGACCGTTGGCCGCTCGGCGGATTCGGCTGGGGCCGGCTGGCGTTCAGCCAGCCCGACACACCGTTCACCGGCTACGCGGCCATCGGCGGCGCGCCACTCGTGACATTCGCGGTCGCGTTGAGCGCGGCACTGCTGGCCCTCGGCGTCATGCAGGTCACGCGCGTTACGGCCCGGCCGAAAATGCTTGCCAGCTGGCCGATTATCGCCGCGCTGGTGGCCGCTGTCGCCGTCCCGGCTCTTGCTCTGCTGATACCTCGACCCACTGATGGCCGGGTCGTGCAGGTGGCTGTTGTGCAGGGCAACGTGCCGCACCCGGGCACGCACTTCTTGGGCCGCGCAGAACAGGTGCTCGACAATCACCTGGCGCAGACGCAGCGTCTGGCCGAAGGTATCGACGACGGCACGCTCGCCCAGCCGCAGATCGTGCTGTGGCCCGAGAACGCATCCGACGTCGACCCGCTCACCGATATCGCAGTCAGGGGTGAGATCGCCGCCGCAACTCGCTCGGTCGGCGCGCCGATCCTGGTCGGAGCCGTGCTCAACGCCGGCCCCGACCACGTGACGAACACCGGCATCGTCTGGAGCCCGACCCAAGGGCCCGGACAGATGTACAGCAAGCGGCACCTGGTGCCGTTCGGCGAATACATCCCGTGGCGTGGTTTCGTCTCGCATCTCACGTCGCTTACCAAGCTGGTGCCGAACAACTTCGTCGCGGGGCACACCAGCGGCGCGCTCACGATCGGCCCCACCACCGTGGCCGACGTCATGTGCTTCGAGGTGGCATTTGACGACGCCGTGCGGTCGGGTGTCACCGACGGCGGGCGCATCATCGTCGTCCAAACCAACAACGCCACCTACATGGGCACCGCCGAAACCCGCCAGCAGCTGGCGATGTCGCAGTTGCGGGCCGTCGAGCACGGCCGTTCTGTCGTGGTGGCGGCCACCAGCGGCATCAGCGCGATCGTCTCGCCCGACGGGCACATCGAGACCCGGACGGCCGAGATGACCAGCGCGATCATCGACCGACCCGTGGTCGAACGCTCGGCCCTGACTGTTGCCGACCACCTGGGCGCCGCGCCGGAATGGGCGATGGGCATACTCGGAGGTCTTGCGATCATCGCGGCGATCGCCCTGGCCTCGCCGCGGGTGTCCCAGTGGCGGCCGCGCCAGCGCGTTCGGGTGAAGGAGAACCTGTAGGTGACCGAGAACAGCGACGTGTCCTTAGGTCGAGTGCTGGTGATCATTCCCACCTACCAAGAGCGCGAGAATCTGCCGCTCATCGTGCAGCGCGTCCGTAAGTCGACCCCAGCCGCGCACATCCTGGTCGCCGACGACAACAGCCCTGATGGCACCGGCACGCTGGCTGATGAGATCGCCGGGCGCGACGATCACGTGCACGTGCTCCACCGGGCCGGCAAGCAAGGGCTGGGCGCCGCCTACATCGCCGGTTTCGGCTGGGCCCTCGAGAACGGCTACGACGTTATCGTCGAGATGGACGCCGACGGCTCCCACCAGCCCGAGCAACTGCCGTTGCTGCTCGAGGCCTTGCAGACCGCCGACGTCGTCCTGGGATCGCGGTGGGTGAAGGGCGGAAAGGTCGAGAATTGGCCGAAGTCACGCGAGATCTTGAGCCGGGCCGGCAATATCTACGCCCGCGCGGCGCTGCGGTTGCCGTTGCACGACGCGACCGGCGGCTACCGCGCGTACCGCTCCAAGGTGCTGCGCGCCTTCGACCTCCACACCGTGCGCTCGCAGGGCTACTGCTTTCAGGTCGACCTCGCCCAACGAGCTTTGCTACAGGGATTCCACGTCGTCGAGGTGCCGATCGTGTTCGTCGAGCGGGCCATCGGCGCCAGCAAGATGAGCCGCTCGATCGTCTTCGAAGCCTTCTGGCGAGTAGGGCTGTGGGGCCTGCAGGGCTGGTTCCATGTCGGTGGCCGTGCCCGGTTGCTGCGGGCCGCCGCCCGCTGATCTACAGCGGGCTGATCATGAATGGCGAGAACCGTTGAACACGCATGCAAAAGGCGGGCCACGCTGCCGGGGGTAGCAAACGTGGCCCGCCTCCGCATCGGATCTTTCCGGCGTCCGAGATTTTGAAACTAGGCTCAGCTTGAAACTAGGGGTTGAACGACCAGTCAGGCGCTCTTGCGGCGTCCGTTCAGCCGCAATACTTCAAGCCGCTCCTCGAGGATCGCCTCGAGTTCGGGGATGCTGCGCCGTTCGAGCAGCATGTCCCAGTGGCTGCGGGCCGGTTTGGCAGTGGCCGGAGTGGGCGCTGCGCCGTCCTCGCGGGGCGCGGTCGCGCCGCAGAACCTGCACTCCCAGCTGCTCGGAACTTCGGCCTCGATCGCGAACGGCACGTTGAACCGGTGGCCGTTCGGGCATCGGTACGCCGCAGTCTGCCGCTCGGCAGGTTCGGCTGATTCGTCGTTTTCGTAGCTCACGGAGCCAAGTCGGCTGCCCCGAAGTGCTCTCTCGGCCATATCTGCCTCCAAGGGCTCGTAGCCTCTGCGGGTTGAACGCGCGGACCGTGTGCAAGATTCCCTGCTTGCATGACTCACAACTGCACGTACCCCATTCGCGCCGTCGCAACATCAGACGTACGAAACAAGCTCTGGGTTCGCGGGTTCGATCAGGTTCGCCGGTTCGATCAGGTGAGTAACCGAAGCGGATCAGCGTTCGGCCCCTTCTCCCAGGCCTCGATGTCTTCGACCACGTGTCGCCACCAAACGGAGTAGGTCGCCGACGTGACGTACCCGATGTGCGGCGTGATCACCGTGTTGGGCAAGGTGCGCAGCGGATGATCCTGCGGCAGCGGCTCGACGTCGAACACGTCGAGTCCTGCCCCCGCGATCTGCCCCTCGCGCAGGGCTGCCACCAGTGCTTGTTCATCGATCAGCGGCCCGCGCGAGGTGTTGATCAAATACGCCGAGCGTTTCATCGCGGCGAGTTCGGCCGCGCCCACGACGCCCATCGTCCGTTCGCTCAGCTTGAGGTGCAAGCTCACGACGTCGGACGTCGAAAAGATCTCTTCCTTGCCGACAGCCGTAACGCCGACCGCCGCGGCGCGCTCGGCCGTGAGGTGCTGGCTCCAGGCCACGACGTCCATCCCGAACGCCAACCCGACCCGGGCAACGGCTTCGCCGAGGTGACCCAGACCGACGACGCCCAAACGGGCTCCGGCCAGCTCGAAGCCGATCGTGTGCTGCCACCCGCCGGCCCGCACGGCGGCATCCTCGGCGCAAAGCTGCCGGCTGAGGGCAAGGATCAGGCCCCACGTGAGCTCGGCCGTCGAGGTGCGTAACCCTCCCGTGCCGCGTACCTCGATGCCGCCGGCCCGGCAAGCGTCAAGATCGATGGCCGTGTTGGCCATGCCTGTGGTCACGACGAGTTTCAGTTTCGGCGCCTGCGCGAGGACGGCGGCGGTCAACGGGGTGCGCTCACGCATCGCGACGACCACCTCAGCTTGGGCGAGTGCCGCTTGCAGCGCCTCGGAGTCGAGATGAATCGTGCGCACGTCGAGTTCAAACCGATCGGGCCACGGACCGAATGTGCGGGCGGCGTCTTGGTAATCGTCGAGAATCAGCACGGCAGTCATGGCGGCCATCATCCCTCTTCGGAGGATGGCGGGCGTCGCGGGCTGATTGCACAACAGCGATGTGCGTTGCACAATGGGCGCGTGGCCGACGACAGTACCGCCCGCAACCGATCGGCGTCGTTGCGCCGCGCCCTCACTCTATTGAGTGCCATCGGTGACGCCGGCGCCCCGAGTGTCGGTCTTGGTCTGGCCGAACTCGCGGCCGCGGCAGGTGTCGACAAAAGCTCGGCCTTGCGGTTGCTCGCGCCGCTGCGCGAGTTCGATCTCGTCGAAACCGATGAACTCGGCCGATACCGCCTGGGTGTCGGGGTGTTGCGTCTCGGCCAGATCTACCTCGACCGACTCGACCTGCGCGCCACGGCGCTGCCAGTCCTACGCGAGCTGACCGAGACGACAGGGGAGACGTCGCACCTCGTGCTCTACCAGCACCCCGACGTCGTCTACATCGAAAAGGTGGAGGCCGACTCTGCCGTGCAGATGCGTTCGCGGGTCGGCAAAGTCGAGCCCGCCGCGTCGACAGCAGTCGGTCGCGCTTACCTTTCGCACGCACCTGCAGCCGTCGTCGGTGAGATCGCGTCCGCCGGGTTGACCATGCGGACGCCGTCGACGATCACCTCTGTACGAAAGTGGCGGGCCGAGCTCGATGCCGCCAGAGCGCGCGGTTATGCCATCGACGACTGCGAGAACGAAGCCGAAATTCGCTGCGTGGGCGCGGCGATTCTCGACCACCGGGGTCTTCCGGTGGCGGCTCTGAGTGTGGCCGGGCCCGCGTGGCGCCTTACTCGTGAACGTGCGGAGGAGTTGGGTCCAGTGGTGGCGAAGGCTGCGGGGGCAGTGTCGGCACGATTAGGTGCCGACGAATCGACACGGTCGGCACGATTAGGGGCAGAACCGTCTTGGGAGTCGGCGTGAACATGCCCATGAGCGATATCGACGACACCGTGATCGACTGGCGGTACAAGGGTTTTCCGCCGCAAGCCGAAGGAACGACGGTGTCGGCGTTCGTCGCATCGCGGCCGTCTTTGTTCGACGCCGGGTTCAACTGGCCGGTGATGGCGCTGCGCGAATCGGCGCTCGCGTCGAACGTCGACGTGCTGGCGCGCTGGTGTTCGTCGTCCGGGATTTCGCTTGCACCGCATGGCAAGACGACGATGACTCCGGCTTTGTTCAAACGCCAACTTGCGGCCGGTGCATGGGCCATGACGGCAGCAACACCATGGCAGGTGCGCACCTACCGTGCGTTCGGCGTCAGGCGCGTGCTGCTCGCCAACGAGTTGGTCGACACAGGGTTCGTGTCGTGGTTGGCCGAGCAATCTGACGATTTCGAGTTCTATTGCTACGTCGATTCGATCAGCGGGGTCGACATTTTGGGTGCGGCGAATCAGAACGCAGCACGTCGGCTTCGGGTGCTGGTCGAGGTGGGAGTGCCAGGCGGTCGTACGGGTGTGCGCGACGACGATCAGGCGGCTGCAGTGGCGCGCGCGGTCGCGAAGTGGAATTCGCTTTCGTTGGTGGGAATTGCGGGCTACGAAGGGCCTCTCGGTCATGGTCGCGACGCCGAGACTTTGAATGCAGTCAGCGTGTACGTCACCCACCTCGGCGACGTGTTGCGCATGCTCGACCGCGAGTCGCTGTTCGATCCGGAGGCCACCGAGTTTGTGTTCAGCTGCGGGGGGAGTGGCCAGGTCGACGTCGTGACTGAAGCGCTCAGTCGGCCACTGAACTGTTCACGACCGGTGCGGGCCGTCCTGCGCAGCGGTTCTTACGTCACCCACGACAACGGTTTGTATGCCGAAACATCAGCACTTGCAGGTGAACTGACGCCGGCAATCGAAGTCTGGTGCCAGGTCTGGTCGCGCCCCGAGCCGACTCTTGCGCTCCTAGGAGCCGGACGACGCGACGTTCCGTTCGACTCGGGTCTTCCGGTGCCGCTGTGGCGCCGTTCGCGCAACGCGACGCTCGAAGTGCTGGCAGCGAAAGTCGTCGAGTTAAACGACCAGCATGCATTCCTACGCCTCAGTGCCGACGCCCCGCTCGACGTGGGCGACCTCGTGTGCCTTGGCATCTCGCATCCGTGTACTGCGCATGACAAGTGGCAACTGCTGCCCGTACTCGATGACGACCGCCGGGTAATCGACTGTGTTCATTCGTATTTCTAGGGAGTTGTGGTGACCGAACGCCCACCGATACCGACCGCGCTGACGGCATCGCGAATCGTCGCGATCGCGCGTGGCGCATCAACGACGCACGTGGCGGCAGCCGTCGACGTGTTGATGGCCGAAGGCATCAACTGCATCGAGTTGACGCTGACGATGCCGGGTGCCATCGACTCGATGTCGGCTCTCGTGCGTGACGTCGGAGACTCCGCATTCATCGGCGCAGGCACCGTGTTGACACTCGATCAGGCACGCGCCTGTATCGACGCAGGCGCTCGCTTTCTGGTCGCGCCGAGCATTGTTCCTGACGTCGTCGAGTTCGCTTCGACTGCCGGAATCCCTTGCTTTCCAGGGGCTTTCACGCCGTCCGAGATCGTGAGTGCATGGCTGTCGGGTGCGGCCGCGGTCAAGCTGTTCCCGGCCTCGGCAGGCGGCCCTCGGTATTTGCGTGATGTGCGTGCGCCGCTGCCAGACATCCCGATCGTGCCCACCGGCGGTGTCGGTATCGACGACATTCCCGCCTACCTCGCAGCGGGTGCAATCGCAGTCGGGCTCGGTGGCCCGCTCTTCGGAAACGTCTTGAACGACGGGGATTTCGCCGGCCTGCACACCCGTGCACGCGGTGCGGTCGAAGCAGTGCGGCAGTCCCGCGAAGGGACCCCGGTGTGACGGCCTCCGAGTCAGTTGCAGAGTTCGTCACAATCGGCGAGACCATGGGCTTGCTGTCGGCCGACGAGATCGGCCCGTTGCGCAGCGGGCATCGCATGCAACTCGGCGTTGCCGGCGCCGAGAGCAACGTGGCGATCGGCGTTCGCCGACTGGGCCACACTGCTTCGTGGGTCGGCCGCGTGGGTGCCGATCCGATCGGCAACCTGGTGCTTCGCGAGTTGCGCGCCGAACAGATCGACGTCGAACACGCGATAGTCGACGGCTTTGCACCGAACGGCCTGATGTTGAAGGCTCGTCGCACGATGGCGACCTCCGAAGTGAAATACTTCCGGCGCGATAGCGCGGGATCTCGGCTCGAGCCGGCCGACGTGCCACGAGATCTCGTTGCCGCAGCCCGCATACTGCATCTGACCGGCATCACGCCGGCGTTGAGTTCGACGGCGTGCGAAGCGGTGCTGCACGCAATCGATGTCGCCCGCGAGGCACACGTGTTGGTTTCGTTCGATGTGAACTACCGGGCCGCCTTGTGGTCGCAAGCTGATGCGTCGAATGCTCTGCGCAAGCTCGTGCAGCACTGCGACGTGCTGTTCGCCTCCGAAAATGAGGCGGCACTGCTGGTCGACGCAGACGGCCCATCAGCCGCGGCCCGCAAGCTTGCCGAGTTGGGGCCGCGCCAGACAATCGTCAAGCGTGGTGAACTCGGCTACACAGCGTGTATCGACGGTGAATTGCTCAGTGCGCCTGCGATCAACGTGCCGGTGGCCGACCCGGTCGGTGCGGGCGATGCCTTCGTGGCCGGCTACCTGGCATCGTGCCTCGATGGCGCCACCGCAGCTGAGTCGCTCGAAACCGCCAACCTGACAGGGGCGTTCGTGGTCGCCGTACCCGGCGACTGGGAAGGCGCTCCAACCCGCGCCGAACTCATGGCCTTCGCGAATCGCACCGACGCAGTCAACCGCTGACCCGAACAGGAGATTTCGATGTCAATCCAGCGCTACCAGGTCGAGGGAGCTCCTAAGCCCGCTGGTCCGTACTCGCACGCGGTCGCTGCGAACGGCTTCCTGTACACGGCAGGCTTCGGCCCGGTCGATCCTGCAACGGGTGAACGGGTCGGCACCGAGATCGGCGAACAGACCCGGCAGGTGTTACGAAACGTCGGGGTCGTTCTAGCCGCCGCCGGGCTCAGCTTCGCCGATGTCGTGAAGAGCACCGTTCATCTCGCCGACGTCGAACGGGACTTCGCCGGCTTCAACGCTGCCTATGCCGAGTTCTTCACCGAGGGATACCCCGTGCGCACCACAGTTGGTTCGACCTTGCCCGGTATCTTGGTCGAGATCGATGTCGTGGCCGCGCTACCGACAAACGACTCATGAGATCGGGCACGACGAGTTCGGTGTACGCGTTCACCGGTGATTTGCTCGACGCCGGACCCGCGCGCGTCGTCGACGAGCTTGCCGGTAAGGGATATTCGGCATTGTCCATCGCGACGGTGTACCACGCCGCGCGTGACCTCCTGCCGCACAATCCGGCACGAGTGGTAGCGCATCGCACCGAAGGCGTGCACTACTACCTGCCAGACATCGGTTCTTATCACGGCGTGTTGTACCCACCATCGGTTGTCGAACCCACGGCGCATCGTTTCGCCGACGTTACTGCTGCAGTTTCGGCCGGCGGGCTCGACTGGCAAGCCTGGACGGTCTATTTGCACAACTGCAGGTTGGCTGAACAGCATCAGGAATTCGCGATCCAGAATGCTTTTGGCGATGTGTATCTCACCGACCTGTGCCCGTCGTCCGATGCTGTGCGTGATTATGCGCTGAGCCTCACAGCCGACGTCGCGCGGCTGGCACCGTCCGTCATCGTTGCCGAGTCGTTGCACCACGCCGGCTTCGGTCATGGTTACCACCACGAGCGAGCGTTCGTCGAACTCGGTGCTGTGGGCGAATTCCTGCTGTCGCTGTGCTTTTGCGATGCGTGCCGCGCGAAAGCCGCAGCGCGAGACGTCGACGCCGAAGGCGTGGCGGCCGCTGTGCGCAGCAGCGTTCGAGCCCGCCTGGCTGGTGACGCCGCGCCCGAAATTTTGTCGCTTGAGGCACTGGGCGAGCTTTGCGGCGGTGCGCTGCTCAAATACCTCACCGTGCGGGAGCAGACGGTGGTCGATCTCGCAGCCGCGTGCACCGCGACTGCACGAGGTGCCGGCGTGCCGTTCGGCTTCATCGACCAGACCGGCGCATTGAAGGGTTATATGTCGGGTGCACCGACCGGTGCGCTCGCCGCCGACGATGCCTGGCAGCTAGGCATCGATCCTGTTGGGGTGGCGGCTGCAGTCGATACCTATGCCGTACTGGCCTACGCAAGGGACGTCGGTCGAGTCGGTGACGACATCTCGGCTTACACCCGTCAGATTGCAGGAGCGGCTGAGTTGCGTTGCGTGCTGCGTCACGGGGGAGTCGACTACGAGGGGCCGGCCAATCTCGCGGCGAAGGTCGAGGCCGCCCGCAGTAGCGGCGCGAGCGCCGTCGACTTCTATCACTACGGACTCATGCCGCTCGCGGGCCTCGATGCGGCTGCGACCGCAATTGTCGACCCCGCCGCGGAGCAGTGATGTTCGACGTCGTCCTCGAAGGAGGCTGGGTCGTCGACGGCACGGGTGCGCCGCCGGCCCGCGCTGACGTCGCGCTTGTCGGCGAACGAATCGCTGCCGTGGGGATTCTCGGCGCTGCCGAGGCAGCCGTTCGGGTCGACTGCAGCGGGCGCTATCTCCTGCCGGGACTCATCGATGCACATGTGCATGCCGACGCATTGGTGTTCGATCCGCAGGTGCAACTCGCGGCACTCGCGCAGGGTGTGACCACCTTCATCGTGGGCCAGGACGGCACGTCGTTCGCGCCTGCATCACCGGCTACTGCGGCGTACGTGACCGAGTACTTCGGCGCGGTGAACGGCGCGTGGCCAGGCACGTCGCCGTCGACGGTGGCGGAGTTGCTCGCGGCGTACGAATCAAACAGCTCCATCAACGTAGGAGTGCTGGTACCACAGGGAAATCTGAGATACGACGTAATGGGTTCGACCGACCGACCGGCCGACAGCGACGCGACCGAAGCGATGTGCCGTTCGCTCGAACGCGCTCTCGACGAAGGCGCCCTCGGCGTTTCGTCGGGCCTTGACTACGTACCGAGCCGGTTCGCCGATGCGGCCGAACTGAGCGCCTTGTGCACGGTGGCCGCCCGCCGGGGCGTGCCGTACGTAACCCACATGCGCGGCTATGAGGCTGCGGCCGCGCACGGCATCGCCGAGGTGCGGGCGATTGCCGAAGTCAGCGGAGTAAGTCCGCACGTGAGCCACTACCACGGACCTTCGCACATGCTGGTCGGGTTGCTCGACGAGCTGCGCGACGACGGCATCGACGTCACCTTCGACAGCTACCCCTACACGTCAGGGTCGTCGATTCTTGCGATGGTGGCGATTCCGGCCGAGCTGCAGGCCGACGGCCCGCAGGCCACGATCGCCGCCCTCACCGATTCAGCCACCCGTCACGAACTCGAGCGAAGCTGGTTCGCGGTCCGGGCCGACGAGTTGGCCCGGGTGCGGTTGTCGTTCGTCGGCAGTGCGGATTTCAGCTGGGCCGAGGGACTAAGCCTGCCCGAAGCCGCCGAACGAGCCGGTTCGAGCATTGGCGAATTCGTATGCGAGGTACTGGTCGGTGCCCGGCTTCGCGTTGGCTGCGTTTTCCGGCAGCCGCCGACGAACACCGACGCCGACGTGCGAGCACTGTTGCGACACGATGCGCATCTCGCCGGATCCGACGCAATTTTCCTTGGCAGCAAGCCACATCCGCGCGGTTGGGGTACATTCGCCCGGCTGCTCGGTGTACACACCCGCACGTTGCACGATTGGAGCTGGGGGCAGGCAAGCATTCATCTCTCGAATCACGCTGCTCGCCGGTTCGGGTTGGCGGGGCGCGGTTTGCTGCGCACCGGCCAGCTGGCCGACGTCGTCGTCCTCGACCCGTTGGCAGTACGAGACGTCGCAACGTATGACCAGCCACGGCAGCTCGCCGAAGGCATCGAGCAGGTCTACGTGAACGGCCAACTTGCGTACCGCGACGGCCAGCTGCAGTCACGTTCGTGCGGGCGGGGGCTGCGGCGCGGCGCGTGATGGCGCCGGAGAACGCTCTCCCAAATGACAGTTGATCGCCCCGGTTCGACCTCCTTAGCGGTCGGAACCGGTCGGAAACGGTCGCATTGGGGGTTGACGCCACCGCGGAGGTGCCCGATATGGTGCACGGCGAGAGAGCGCTCTCTCACCTAGGTCCCCGCCATCGGTTCTGCTGCTCCCACCCGGCGCCGCCCCTCCGGTGGTCGATGTTCCGCCGTGCCGAGACTGCCGCGACGACGCGCCAGAACCGGTCATGGGGCTTCGTGTTTCCCGCCTTTCGGTCTTTCTTTCTAGGGAGAACCCATGTCAAAAAGGCACCAAAGAAACACCCAACACGGCAATCCAACGGGGGACAAGCGTGCGAGGCGAGTAGGTCTGCGGTTCAAGGCCCTCAAGGCCCTCAAGGCCCTCAAGGCCGGAGTCTCGTCGATCGCGTTGGTTGCCGGGAGTTTCAGCGTCGCGAGTGTCGCGGCGGTGGGCGTGTCCGGTACCGCATCGGCGGCCCCTGCGCCGCCCGCTGGATTCACGCTCACCTGGAGCGACGACTTCAGCGGTGCCGCGGGCACCGGCGCCGACAGCGCATGGAAGTACGACACCGGGCCGGGCAGTAGCTTCGGCACCGGTGAGATAGAGACGATGACCAACAGCACCGCGAACGTCTATCAGGACGGCGCAGGGCACCTGGTCTTGAAGGCGCTGCACTCCGGAACCGACCCGAACAGCGGTTGGACGTCGGGACGCATCGAGACGAACGCGGCGACTTTCGGAGCGCCCGCAGGCGGCGTCGTCGAGATGGTGTCGTCGATCCAGCAGCCGAATGTCACCACCAGCAACGGTGCGGGTTACTGGCCTGCGTTCTGGATGCTCGGCTCGACCCTGCGCAGCGGTGTTGGCTGGCCGACGTCCGGTGAAGTCGACATCCTCGAAGACATCAACGGACGCAGTTCGGTGTTCGGCACCTTGCACTGCGGCACGAGTCCCGGTGGGCCGTGCAACGAATCAACCGGCATCGGCAGCGGTGAACATCCTTGCCCCGGTTGCCAAACCGCGTACCACACCTACGCCGTGCAGATCGATCGCTCGGTGTCGCCGGAGCAGATCCGCTGGTATCTCGACGGCACGCAGTACTTCAGCGTCAATGCGAACCAAGTCGATGCAACGACGTGGTCGAACGCGGTCGACCACCCGTTCTTCATCATTTACGACCTCGCGATGGGCGGCGGTTTCCCCGCAGCATTCGGAGGCGGCCCCAACACGTCCACGATTTCGGGCGGCCAGATGAACGTCGACTGGGTCGCGGTCTACAACAAGGCACCCGCAGGCGGCGGCGGCGGTGGCACTGACATCGCCCAGGGCAAGCCGACCACGGCGTCGTCAACCGAGAACTCCACGTTCCCGGCGTCGAACGCCACTGACGGCAACGCAAGCACCCGTTGGTCGAGTGCCTTCAGCGATCCACAGTGGATCCAGGTCGACCTCGGC
>Ga0070658_10000676_pt1 | contig 29483 bp, 26 predicted proteins | sample KBSC13metaG_FD_64664 | JGI IMG/M metagenome (GOLD analysis project Ga0070658, IMG submission 64664) | Corn rhizosphere microbial communities from Kellogg Biological Station, Michigan, USA - KBS C1-3 metaG | ecosystem: Host-associated > Plants > Roots > Rhizosphere > Soil ... | reverse complement strand
CCTACTCGATCCGTCCATCCCGCGCGGCCAGGATACAGCGCGTGTGCTCATTGCCCAGGGCGCGGTCTTACAATACGTGCCCATCGACGCGTGGTACGCCGGGGCTACTGACCTGATGGCAATGACGAGCAGAAGACGAGCGAGTCCAGCGAACGACGAGAAGGCCGTGCCGGCGCCTTCGCGACGCAGCGCCGAGAAAGACGACGGCGAACTGCTCCTGGCGCTCGAGAGCGCGGCGGAGTGGCACGCCTGGCTGCGCGCGAATCACGCCCGCTCAGCCGCCGTCCTTCTGCGCATTCCGAAGAAGAGCGCCGACGGCACGCTGACCTACGTCGCCGCGCTGGAGGCGCTGGCCTGGGGGTGGATCGACAGCCAGAAGCGGGCGCTCGACGACAGCGCGTGGCTGCAGCGGTTCTCGCGGCGGTCGGCGCAGAGCCCGTGGTCCAAGATCAACCGCGCCAAGGCCGAGGCGCTGATCGCGCGCGGCGCCATGCAGGCGCCGGGACTGGCCGAGGTCGAGCGCGCGAGACGCGACGGCCGTTGGGAGCGCGCTTACGACGGGGCGAAGACGTCGACGGTGCCGGTGGACCTGGCGGAGGCGCTCGACGCGAACGCGCGCGCCAAGGCGTTCTTCGAAACGCTGGATGGGGCGAACCGGTATGCGATCCTCTACCGGGTGACGACCGCGAAGCTGCCTGCGACGCGCGCGAAACGGATCGCGACGTTCGTGGCCATGTGCGCGGCGCACCAGACGCTGCATCCCGCGCGCGAGCGCAGTCGCGCGAAGCCAGCCTCTAGCTGAATCGACTCCGCGCCCTGGATGCCGCCCACGACATGGGGCGGGCAACGGACGGGCGTCTCACCTGGTCCGCGCGGCGTAGTCGCGCGACGCATAAGCGACCGCAGAGCGCGAGCTCAGCCGCCGCCCGGCGAACCCTTGGCGCCTTCGACCACGTTGATCAGGCGGCCGTTCTCGAAGCGCAGGGTCTTCGTGAACCGGGTGGGGCCGAAGTCGTAGAACCATTCTTCCACGGGCACCTCGATGGTGGTCTCGACCTCGACGTCGGCCGCCGCGCCGTTGCCGAAGCGGCGGCGGGTCTCGCGGACGGTTCGCAGCTCGACGTGGGCCTGCACGTCGTCGGGCTCGCGGCACTTCTTCTTCACCTCGTCGGCGTGCAGGCCGACGGAGACCAGGCGGCCCGAGCTGGGGCACAGGAATCCCTGGGACTCGGCCCGGGCGGTCGCCCCGGGATACGCCGCCGTTCCGAGGCCCAGCAACATGAGCGCCGTGCGCGCCCAACCGAGCCGTCCTGCCCCATTCCCGTGATTCGCCATGGCGTCTCCTTTGACCGATGAAGGTTCGGCGCCTGGGACGTATCGCCGTCACATTCTATTCACCGGCACGGCGGGGCCCCGCCAATATGCCGCGGCTGAAGGCTGTTAATCTCGGGCATTCGATGACCTTCGCCGACATCGACAGGTTCGCGATGGGCCTTCCGGGGGTCACGGTGGCCACGAAGTGGGGGCATCGCACGTGGATGGTCGGCGACCGCGGCTTCGCGTGGCAGCGGCAGTTCAGCAAGGCGGACCTCGAACGGTTTGGCGATGAGACGCCGCCGGCCGGCGAGATCCTCGCCGTTCGCGTCGAGAGCCTGGAAGCCAAGGACGGGCTCCTCGAGATCGGTCTGCCGGGCTTCTTCACCATCCCGCACTTCCAGGGATACCCGGGGCTCCTCATCGCGCTGCGGAAGGCGCGGGCGCGGGACGTTCGCGCAGCGCTCGAAGGCGCCCACGCGGCGATGGCCGCTCAGGGGACGGCCCGCAAGCGGGGTACGCGCGCGACGAAGAAGGTCAGCAAGTAGACGGCGCCCGGCCGTGGCGTTGCGCGCGGCCTGCCGCGAGGCGCCGCCGATCCAATCCGACCCCGTGGTACATCAGCGGCATGGGCCTGTTGACCTTCGGAATCAACCTGACGCTGGACGGCTGCTGCGACCATCGCGAGGGGGTCGCGGACGACGAGCTGCTCGACCACTTCACGCAGCTGATGGACGCCGCCGGGGCGATGCTGTGGGGGCGCGTCACCTACGAGCTGATGGAGAGCGCCTGGCCGGTGGTGGCGCGCGACCAGAACGCGCCGCGCGCGATGCAGGAGTGGGCGCGCAAGCTGGAGGCCAAGCCGAAGTATGTGGTCTCGGCCTCGCGCCGCGACTTCCCGTGGAACAACACCTTTCGCCTCGAGGGCGACCTGCATGAGGCGGTGACGCAGCTGAAGGAGAAGACTCCGCAAGGCGTGCTCGTGGGTAGCCCCAAGCTCTCGTCCGCGCTCGAGCAGCTCGGACTGATCGACGAATACCGGCTGGTCATCCACCCGATCATCGCCGGCCACGGCCCGACCTTGTTCCAGGGTCTGGAGCCGTCGCGGCGTCTCGAGCTCGTGTCGACGAACCGGCTGAAGTCCGGCCAGGTGGCGATGCATTACCGCCGCCAAAGAGCCTGAGCGGATGACAGGGTGATACCCGGCAGCCCGAGGTCACGAGCGGGCGGCGACTCGAACTCTGGAGCTTCGAGGGATGCTCGTCAACTGCTGGCCGCGCCTCGCTCGCTTCGCCGGCCAGGCGCGTCCGTCACGAGCCGGCGGGCCAGACGATCTGGATGCCGTTGATGGGGGAGCGGAAGACGCTGCCGCTGCTGTCGGGCTTGACCTGCAGGGCGAAGCCGCTGCCCGTCACGTTGCGGAACAGCACGTAGCTTCCGCTGCCGCCGTCGGGCGCCTGCGCGTACGGATAGGGCGACGCCGGCGACGTCGACAGCGGCCCGGTCTGCGTGACCCGGAAGGTCTTGCTGCCGATCGTGTAGCTGTAGCCGCGGGTCGACGCCGTCATGACGCTGCCCAGGACGTAGACATAGACGTCGTAGCCGCCCGTGGTCACGGCCGCTGGGAGATTCGAGAAGGACACCACCGTGACGGCGGAAGACGGCGCCGAACTCCACGACGGATCGAGGTAACCGTTCAACATGCGAACGTCCCCCGGCGCGTCGGGATAGCCGACCGCGTAGGTTCCTAGCCCGGTCGCATAGGTGGGCGCGTTCCAGGTGACGGCGGCGCCGGTCGCGGGCGCGCCGTCGGAGAGCACCAGCGCCGACAACGATCCGCTGGCGCCGGGCGCCTCGTTCCAGTTCGGTGCTGGCTTCACGCCGGCGACCTCGGTGGGGGACATCGCGACGGTGCCGCTGACGCCCGTGCCGCCGGTCGCCACCCCGCCCACGAAGTCGAGGCTCAGGATCCGCTGCCCGGCGCCGCTCGCGCCGCCCGCTGCGCCTCCCGCCCCGCCGGGGCCTGCGGTTCCCCCGGGGCCGCCCGCCCGCCCGCCCGCGGCGCCGCCGCCACCGGTCGCGCCTCCGGTGCCCGACTTCCCTCCGGTGCCCGGCACGCCCCCGGTGCCAGGCACGCCCCCGGTGCCCGGCGCGCCTCCGGTGCCCGTCCGCCCGGCGCTGCCGCCCGTGCCGGTGATACCGCCCGTGGCGCCGCCGCTGCCGGACCTGCCGCCGCCGTTCCCGCCGGTCGAGGCGCCTCCCTGGCCGGGCGCCCCTCCGGTCGCCTGACCGGTGCCGGCAGCGCCGCCCCCAGCGGGAGCGCCGCCCGTGGCAGCGTGGCCGCCCGTCGCCGTGGTGCCATTGCCACCGCTACCGGTGTCGCCGGGGACCGATCCACCGCCCGCGCCAGCGTCTGCCGCGGGTCCGCTGGCTGCATCATCCTGAGGAACGGAGGTCGCTGCGTCCTCGGTCGCGCCGCCCGAACCGGTCACGCCGGTCCCGGGCGCAAGCCGCGTGTACGCCCCGGTCCCCTCGCATGCCAGCGATGAGAGTCCCCACACCAACAGCAGGCCAAACAGTCCTTTGTAAGCAAAGCGCGGCACGGCAGGAACCTCGCGGGCGCGAAAGGGCGCGCGCCTTTGGTAACACGAAACCCCGGGATTGATGAAGCGCCATCAATCTTCCGACCCATCACCAGTGCCCGCCGCTCAGGGCTTGCCGACGAACGTCGTGACGCTCTTCGCCGGCAGCATGGGCGCCAGGCGCGCGCCGCTGACGGCGACCGCCGGCTTCGACGCCAGGTTGTCGCCGGCGGAGGTGACCCACGGGGTCAGCGCGCAAGGCGCGTTGCCGTCGAGAAAGATCGGCAGGGCGACGGCGGACGACCCGCCGTTGAGCGCGACGATGACCACGGTCCCGTCGCCGGGATTGACGTAGGCGGTGACGCGGACGTTGTCGGGGGGCGTGCCCGACACGTCGACGCGGCGGTAGCCGGGCCGGATGAACTTGCTGAAGTTGCCGAACGTGTACATCCGCTTGGTCGACCCGCCGCTCATGGTCAGCAGGCCTTCGTTGTCGTCGTTCAGCGAGGTGATCCACCAGGCGTGGTAGGCGCTGGCGTGGCCGGTCGTGAACGCGTCGGTGATCCAGCCCGCCCACACCAGGCCGTCGTCGATGTCGGCGCTGGGCCCCGCGTTCGGGTACCCCATCACGCCCGACATCTCGGTGACCCAGATCGGCTTGGTCACGCCGGGGGGCGGGGCCACCGCGTCCTGGGTCTCGTACATGTGCGTGGCCAGGATGTCGACCTGCGCCGCCGCCTGGCTGTCGGCCAGGATGGCGTTGCCGTAGTCCTCGTCGGCGCCCCACAGCCGCTCCCAGCGCGTCGACTCGGGCGCCAGCAGCTTGATGGGCGGGTTCAGGGCCTTCAGCTTCGGCCCCAGCACCTTGATGAACGCGACCATCTCGGCCCCGGTGTACAGGCACGACTCGTACATGGTCTGGTTGTCGGCCTCGTTCTGCACCGAGACGCCCATCACCGTGACGCCGCCCTGCTTGGCCTTGGCGGGGAAGGCGGCCAGCGTGCTGGCCCAGGAGTCGTAGCAGCTCTGGTTCAGGTGCCCGCCGTTCTTCTCGCTGTTGTTCGACTTGCAGCTGGCGGGCGGCGTCCAGGGGGCGGCCCACACGGTCGCGCCGCGCGCCGCCGCCTTCTGGGCGTCACCCAGGGGGCCCCAGCTGGTCCCGTCGGACTTGATGGCCAGGCGGAAGATCGACAGGCCGATCCCCTTTGTCGCGTCGAAGATCTGATCGGCGGTGGCGTCGGAGATGGCGGTGCCCTGGTAGGCGTTGGAGACGCCGAAGCCGTCCATCGTCTGCTGGAACGAACCGAGCGTCACGGTCACGTCGCCGCTGGAAGCCATGCCGCTCGCGCAGGCGGAGGCGGCGCCGCCGGCGCCTCCCGTGCCGTGCGCGCCGGCGGCGCCGGAGAGACCGCCCGGGGCGCTGCCGCCCGGTCCCCCGCCCGCCGCGCCGCCCGTGCCCGACGTGGTGCTGCGCCCGCCCCCGCCGCCGGAAGCGGCGACGCCGCCCGTGGCGAGGGTCCCGCCGCTGGAGACCGCGCCGGTCCCCTGGCCGCCGGTGCTACTTCCTCCTGTCCCCTGACCGCCGGTGGCGGTGCCCCCGCCACTGCCGACGTTGCCGCCCGAACCGTGGCCGCCGGTGCCGACGCTGCCTCCGGTCCCCACGCTGCCTCCGGTCCCGACGCCGCCCCCGGTCCCCACGCTGCCGCCCGAGGCGCTGGTCGCGCCCCCCGAGGCCGAGGACCGACCGCTCGACGACGAACAGGCGGCCAGAAGCACGATCCCGCATGCTGCGACACACCGAACGAAACAGCTGTTGATCATGTCGGAACCCGACGTTAGGCGTGGGGCGACCGTGCGTCCAGGTCCGTTCGCCAGGGGCCCCGGCGCGGGTCGGCAACGACCGGGCGACGACCGGCCGCAGCGCGAGACGGGATCCGTCCTCTCACGGACCCGAACGTCGGCAACGACGTCCGCGAGCACCGACCAGATGGCCGGGCGTCCCGGCCGCGTACATCGCGCTTGGTGAAGCCCGGTTCTTGAGGTATCACCCTGCGCGCGCGACGCCGGGATGGATGTTTTCGGAACCGGTCAGGGACCGCTGCTGTCGGTTGCCTGGCCAGCCCATCACTCAAGCCGGAGTCGTCACGCCGGAGTCGCCACACCGGATTTGCCACACCGGACTTGCCGATCAGCACCCTGGTCACGGCGGTGGTCGTCCCATTGAAAGTATCCCGGCAACGGCACGCCGGAGCAGCAGAGGAGAATGTTCGTGAAACCTGACGGAAACACAATCGAAACCAAACCTTGGCGTGACCAGCCGGCCGGTCGGAGCATCCCCACCTGGATGCGTTTTCTCATAGCCGCCGGTATCTCACTGCTCGTCATCGGGGTTCTCGCCGGGACCAAGTTCGCCCAGATCTCCTCGCTGATTCGATTTGGCCAGGCGGCGCAGGCGGCCGGTCCCCCACCGGAGGCCGTGGGCACCGCCACCGCCCAGGGCGGCGCCTGGGAGTCCGTCCTGGAAGCTGTCGGCAGCGTCGCCGCCGGTCGCGGGGTCACCATCAGCAACGAGATCCCCGGCGTGGTGCGCGCCATTCGCTTCGAATCCGGGGCCCGGGTCCGGGCCGGCCAGATACTCGTCGAGCTGGACGCCGGCGTGGAGAAGGCGCAGCTGGCGTCGCTGCGGGCCCGGCAAGATCTGGCCACCACCACGGCTGCCCGTACCCGCCGCCTGGAGGCGGGCGGCGCCTCGACCAAGGCGCAGCTCGATTCCGACGAGGCGCAGCTGCGCACGGTCACCGCCGACGCGCGCGCGCTGCAGGCGCAGATCGACAGAAAGAACGTGCGCGCGCCGTTCTCCGGCAAGCTGGGCATCCGCTCGGTGAACCTGGGGCAGTATCTGAATCCCGGCACCCCCATCACCGTGCTGGAGTCGCTGGAGGCGGTGTACATCGACTTCACCCTTCCCCAGCAGGAGATGGCGCGCGTCGCCGTCGGGACGCCCATCCGCATCGTGTTGAACGGCACCGCCGCGACGCAACCGATGATGGGGACCGTGGCCGCCATCGATCCGAACGTCGATCCGGTGACCCGCGCGGTGAAGCTGCGCGCCAGCGTGCAAGGGAACGGAGCCGCCGAGGAGAAGCTGCGTCCCGGGATGTTCGTCAAGGTCTCGATCGTGCTGCCCGAGCGCTCGAACGTGGTGTTCGTGCCGGCCACCGCGATCTTGCGCGCCCCGTACGGGAATTCGGTCTACGTGGTCGAGAACCGGAAAGACGAGCAGGGGCATCCCGTGAACGGGCCGGACGGCAAGCCGGCCAAGGTGGCCCGCCAGCAGTTCGTGCGCCTGGGCGTGTCGCGCGGTGACTTCGTGGCCGTGGACGAGGGGGTGACCGCCGGGCAAGAGGTGGTGATGCTGGGGGCGTTCAAGCTGCGCAACGGCGCGCCGGTCATGGTGAACAACCAGGTCACCCTCTCCCCTTCGCAGACGCCCGCTCCCCAGAATCGCTGACCATGGCCTTCACCGATACCTTCGTTCGCCGGCCTGTCCTCTCGATCGTCGTCAACCTGATCGTCGTCATCGCGGGTCTGCAGGCCATCCGCACGCTGAACGTCCGGCAGTACCCGCGCCTCGAGAGCGCGACCATCACCATCCGCACCCCCTACGTCGGCGCCAGCGCCGATCTGGTGCGCGGGTTCATCACCACGCCGATCGAGCGGTCGGTCGCCGCCGGCGACGGCATCGACTACATCGAGTCGCAGAGTGATCAGGGGCTGTCCACCATCAACGTTCGCCTGAAGCTGAACGTCGACGCGGCGCGCGCCCTGGCGGACATCAGCGCCCGGGTCAACCAGGTGCGCGGCGATCTGCCTCCCGAGGCGGAGGTGCCGTCCATCAGCCTCGAACCCTCCGACGCCCAGTTCGCGTCGATGTACCTCAGCTTCGATTCAAAGATCCTGCAGGACAACCAGGTGACCGACTACCTGCTGCGCGTGGTGCAGCCGCGGCTGTCGGCGGTGGCCGGCGTGCAGAAGGCCGACATCCTGGGGGGACGGACCTTCGCCCTGCGCGCCTGGCTGAAGCCCGACCGCATGGCGGCGCTGAACGTCAGTCCGTCGCAGGTGCGCCAGGCGCTGTCCGCCAACAACTATCTGTCGGCGGTGGGGCAGACCAAGGGGACCTTCGTCCAGCTGAACCTGTCCGCCACCACCGACATCCAGTCGGTCGAGGACTTTCGCAGGCTGGTCATCCGCCAGGACGGACCCACGCCGGTCCGCCTGGGCGACGTGGCGGAGGTGGTGCTGGGGGCCGACAACTACGAGATGGACGTGCGCATGTCGGGCCAGCGCGCCGTGTTCATGGGCGTGTGGGTGCTTCCGAACGCCAACGCCCTGGACGTCATCAAGCGTGTGCGGGCCGAGCTGGAGAAGGTCAAGAGCGAGCTGCCCACGGGGCTGAGCAGCTCGATCGCGTTCGACGCCACCGGTTACATCGACAACGCCATCCACGAGGTGCGCGGGACGCTGATCGAGACGATCGCCATCGTCATCGTGGTCATCTTCCTGTTCCTGGGCTCGCTGCGCACGGTGGTGGTGCCGGTCATCGCCATCCCTGTGTCGCTGATCGGCGCCGTGTTCTTGATGCAGCTGTTCGGCTTCTCGCTGAACCTGCTGACGCTGCTGGCCATCGTACTGTCGGTGGGACTGGTGGTCGACGATGCCATCGTCGTGGTCGAGAACGTCGATCGACACATGCGGGAGGGGCATTCCGCCGTCGAGGCGGCGATGCTGGGCGCGCGCGAGCTGGTGGGTCCCATCATCGCCATGACCATCACCCTGGCCGCGGTGTACACGCCCATCGGATTTCAGGGCGGGCTGACCGGCGCGCTGTTTCGTGAGTTCGTGTTCACGCTGGCGGGCGCCGTGCTGATCTCGGGTCTGGTCGCCTTGACGCTGTCGCCGATGATGTCGTCCCGGCTGTTGCGCCCGCAGCAGCACGGCCGCCGCTTCACGGCCTTCGTCGACCGGGTGTTCGAGCGCGTGAAGCACCGCTACGCGCGCATGCTGGCCGCCACGCTGGCCAACCGGCCGGCCGTCTACATCGTGTGGGGCGTGCTGTCGTTGCTGGTGGTGCCCATGTACATGTTCTCGGCCAAGGAGCTGGCGCCGACCGAGGATCAGGGCGTCTTGTTCGGCGCCGTCGAGGTGCCGGCGAACGCGACGATGGAGCAGCTGACCCCCTTCACCGAGCAGGTGTTTCGCACCTTCAAGTCGACGCCGGAGTTCAGCCACAGCTTCCAGATCACGTTCCCCAACGCCGGCTTCGGCGGCATGATCGTCAAGCCCTGGGACCAGCGGCCGCGCAGCATCTACCAGATCCATCAGGAGGTGTTCGGCAAGTTGATGGGCATCACCGGGGTGCGCGCGCCGGTGTTCCTGCCGCCCGCGCTGCCGAGCTCGGGGACGTTTCCCGTCGAGTTCGTCATCGCCTCGACCGGCAGCCACGAGGAGCTGGTGCGGGCCGCCGACCAGCTGGTCATGGAGGCCATCAAGAGCGGCCAGTTCGCGTTCCCGCCCGTCATGGACGTGAAGATCGATCAGGCCAAGGCGGACATCGTCTTCGACCGCGAGAAGATGGCGTCGATGGGGCTGAGCATGCAGCAGGTGGGCGCCGACCTCGCCACCATGCTGGGCGGTAACTACATCAACCGGTTCAACATGGACGGTCGCAGCTACAAGGTGATCGCCCAGGTCGAGCGTGCCGGACGGCTGTCCCCCACCGATCTGGGGGAGATCCACGTGACCGGCCCCGGGGGCACGCTGATCCCGCTGTCGTCCATCGCCACCTTCCGCACCAGCGTCGAGCCGCGCACGCTGAACCGGTTCCAGCAGCTGAACGCCATCAAGATCTCCGGCGTGGCGCCGCGCTCGCTGGAGGACGGCCTGGCCGTCCTGGAAACGGCGGCCGCCAAGGTCCTGCCGCCAGGCTCGCGTTTCGATTACACGGGCGAATCACGGCAGCTGCGCCAGGAAGGCGGAAAGTTCCTGCCCGCGATGGGCCTGGCCATCCTGCTGATCTTCCTGGTGCTGGCGGCGCAGTTCAACTCGTTCCGAGATCCGCTGGTCGTGCTGGCGGGGTCGGTGCCGCTGGCCATGTTCGGCGCGATGATCTTCACGTTCCTGAAGTTCTCGGGGCCGCCCGGCATGACGTTCGCGCTGACGGAGGGGTGGACCACCACGCTGAACATCTACTCGCAGGTCGGCCTGGTCACGCTGGTGGGCCTGATCGCGAAGAACGGCATCCTGGTGGTCGAGTTCGCCAACCACCAGCAGATGAGCGGGCTGTCCAAGGTGGCCGCCGTGCAGGCCGCCGCGGAGACCCGGCTGCGACCCATCCTGATGACCACCATCGCCACGGTCGCCGGGCACTTCCCCCTGACGCTGGTCAAGGGACCAGGGGCGGCCGCCCGGAACTCGATCGGGATCGTGCTGGTGGGCGGAATGGCCATCGGCACCATCTTCACGCTGTTCGTGGTGCCGTCCGTCTACGTGCTGTTCGCCAAGGACCACAGCAAGGAGCGGGAGCGACAGACCCCGCGCGCGCCGGCTGGCCTCGGGCAGGACGTCATGTTGCCGGCCCTCGCCACCGAGGAGCTCTCGACCGGGCGGGCCTGAGGGGGCTCCTACGCGCCAGGCGAGCCCGGGCCGACGTCCTCGATCTCGATCCGGCCGTCGACCATCGTGAGCCGCCGCTGGCAGCGGCCCGCCACCGTCGGATCGTGTGTCACGACCAGAAGCGCCGTCCCGGTGGAGCAGGCCGCCTGCAGGGCGGCGAGGACCTCGCGGGCGGCGTCCGAATCCAGGCTTCCGGTCGGCTCGTCGGCCAGGAGCAACCGGGGACCGTTGATGATGGCGCGGGCGACCGCCACCCTCTGGGCCTCGCCCAGCGAAAGCACGTGGCCGCGTGCGTCGGCGCGCGCGGCCAGCCCGAAGTTGGCCAGCAAGGCATCGGCGCGGGCCAGAGCATCACGACGTCGCCCGGTGGCGCGCCAGGCGGGCAGCGCCACGTTCTCGCGCGCGGTCAACTCGGGCAAGAGGTTGCTCTGCTGGAACACGAATCCCAGCCGCTCCCGGCGAAGCTCGGTGCGCTGGGATTCGGACAGGCGCGCCACGTCGCGTCCTTCCAGCGCCAGGTGTCCTTCGTCAGGTCGGTCCAGCGTCCCCAGCATGTGCAGCAGCGTGGTCTTCCCGCAGCCGCTCGCTCCCATCAGACTGACCGTCTCTCCCGGCTCGATCGCCAACGACGCGTGATCGACGACCAGCCGATCGCCGTAGCGGCGGACCAGCCCGTCGGCGACCAGCGCCGAGGGGACGGCGCTCACTCGATTCCCCGCAAGATACGGGACGGATCGACCCGGGCTGCCCGCCACGCCGGATAGCTGCCGGCAGCGACCGTCGTGGCCAGGATCGCCCCCGCCGTTCGTCCCACGTCGGTCAGCGCGAGCACCGGGCGGACCACGAATCCCTGCCAGTCGAAGATCGGGTGCGCCACGAGATAGCGAACCAGCGCCAGGGCGACGATCCCCCCCAGCAGAACGCCGGCCGTCCCCAAGAAGAGCGCCTGCAGGAGGAAGGTGACGAACAGATCCAGCCGCGAGAACCCCATCGCCGTCAGGAGTCCAATCTGGCGCCGCCGGTTGAGCGTGTTGATGTAGAGCAACGCCATCACCGGTATCCCGACCGCGAGGATGCCGAGAAGCCACGATGCGCCGCCCAGGGTTTCGACAGCGCGCGCCGAGCTGCGAAGATAGGCGCTGTCATCCATCCACGACCGCACCTCCAGATCGGGCGCCATGCGTCGCGCGGCGAGGGCGAGGGATTGCGCGTCTTCGTGAGCTCGCGCGTGGAGCAGCACGGCCGAGGCGGCCGTCTCGTCGCCGAGCTCCGCCACGAGGAACGATCGGGTGACGAATGCGGAGTCAGCGGCATTGAAGCCGACCAGTCCGCGGATCGTCATGGGGTAGACGCCATAGCCGTCGTCGTCCAGCACCAGCCTCGGGTAGGCGGAGAGCATGATGCGGAGCTCGACGTCGTCCCCCACGCCGACGTCGAGGCGCTGCGCGATCGAAGAGCCGAGCAGAATGCCGTCGCGGTCACCTTCGGCCAGCGGTTGCCCGGACACCAGCCGGTAGGGGTGATGGGCGGCCCGCGGCTCGACGCCCAGCAGCCCGAAGCTGCTGGTGTGGCCCTTTCCCGTGACGCTGGCCGGCGCCGACACCACCGGCGTGGCCTCGATGACGCCGGGAATGCGGGACAGGCGGGCTGCCCAGCCATCGGCGTCGCGAATGTACAGACCACGCCGGGGACGTACCCGGACGTCACCAAAGCCGTTGCTCAACGACTGCGTCAGGAGCTCGGCCCGGTACCCCCTCAGGTTCGCCGCGCTCGGTATCTCGAAGCCGATGCCCACCGCGACGGCGGCGATCATGAGGCCGGTCGACAGGGGGCTCTCCCTCAGCCCGCGGCGGGCGAGAAAAAGCGCAACGCTGGGGCGCAGGAGCGAGCGGCGCGGACCGGGGCCCACCGGCGCCAGCGTCCTCATGAGGGCGGCGTCCCTGCAGTCGCCGATGACTGCAGCAGGCGGTGTGCCGTCGCGGGCATCGCTCCACAGCTCAGCCGGCGGCCGCCGATGCCACCACCCGGACGCACTGCTCGCGCCAGATGCCCAGAATGATCCTGGTTCTCATGTCGGCGCGAACATCGGTGAGGTGGGCGTTGGGCGCCCGCTTTTGCGCAGAAGACATCGCCTGAGCATACCCTCCCTCTCCCCATCCACTGCTCAGGTAGGCCGGCGCATAGGCTGCGTTGCCCGTCTTGATGGCGGCCCACACCAGCCCCACCGGCAGCGTCAGGGCGCGCTGACAGGCCTCACCACGCACCTCCACCGTGAACGCCGAGCTCGCCGCGGGCGAGCGATAAGTCAGTGGACCCGCCGAGTTCTGATAGAGGACCAGCGGCGGGAGCGCGATGGTGCCGGCCCCCTGGCCGGCGTACGCCGGATCGCGGTTCTGGCCGAAGAACGGCGCACAGCCGGCCAGCAGCGAGGCCATGACGGCCACATGGAACAGGTTGCGCATCACGCCTCACCGTACCGCGAAGCCCGAGACCCTGGTGCAGGCCTTGGCGTAGATAAACAGCACGTTGAAGAGCCTGGTGTCGGCCTTCACGTCGGCCAGCATGCGCGCACCCGAGCTCTGTTTGGCGTCCTCGATGGCCGCGGCGTATCCGCCGTCGCCCCACGCGACGAGGCCGAGGATCGCCCGATTACAGGCCTCTCCGTGCACCACGGTCGTGAGCGGCCCCTGCACCTCGTTGGGCGTGGGAGCCCGGTAGGAGAGCGGCGTGTTGACGTTCGTGTACACACAGCCCGTGAAAGCGAGGAAGGAGAGAAGGAAAAGAACACCCCAAGCGCGCATCGTTGTCATCCTTTCGGAGCCCTCGCCGTACAGGAACCCGGTTTGGCGAGCGCGGCTCACTGCGCAGAGACAACAGAATGGCCGTCGGGCGCGCTATGCGTTATGCGCGTGGCGGCTCGATTACGCAAGCGGAGATCGCGTCACGGGGGTCACCTCTCTCGGCACGCGTCCGCAAGCTGACGCCTCGGAATCGATGCGCGGCCTGCGTCCGACCTGGCCCGGATCGGCGTTCAGCGGGCCGCTGCCGTGGTCTTCCCTCGGACAGAGTTCGTCGCTCGTTCGGGGACCAGCTCCTGTAGTCTTCACCGGAGACGATGAAGGCGTTCCTGGTGCTGCTGGTGCTCACCGCCGCGGGGCTGGCGGGGGTCCTGTACTTCCGCAAGTCGCTGGCGACGCGCGCGCCGGTCGTCGCGGCCAGCGCGCCCAGCAAGGACGACGGGAAGGTCCGCCGTCACCGGCGGCGGCATGGCGCGCGGCGCCTGGCCCGGCACGCCGGTCCGGCGGGCGCCGACGCGCCGCCCTCGCGTGAGGTGGCCACGGCCGAACCGACCCCCGGGGAGGCGCCTGCGGGCCAGGCCCCGGCGCGCGTGTTCGATCTTCCGGACCAGGGTCCGGCGCCGCTGCCCGGCGGCGCGGCCGTCTCGGAGGCGGCGCCCGACGACGTCTTCGGTCCGGCGGGTCCGTCCCCGTCGGCCCCGTCGGCCGGCGGGCGGCGTCCTGTCGACGAGCCGGCGCCCGTGAAGCTCCGCGCCGCCGACCTGAAGATGGTCTGGCAGGGCGAGGACCATTCGCCGCCCGACACCATGCGCCTGGACATGTCGAACGACAGCGGGCATGACCTGACCGACAGCGAGATCGACGCCCGCTTCCGCACCAAGGAGGACGCCGTCCTGGGCTGCATCGCGCGCTCGCGGCCGAACGAGGACACCGACGTTCCGGGGCGCGTGACGGTGAAGTTCCACATCCAGCGCACGGGCGCGGTGAAGGGCGTGCAGGTCGAGGCGCCCGTCATCCTGCACAAGGGCGGCCTCACCGGCTGCATCAAGAACGTCCTTGGCAGCCTGAAGTTTCCCGCCTCGAACACCGGGCAGGTGGTGTCGTTCCCGTTCTCGTTGATGTGACCGCCGAGCGCGCCGGGCCTATTGCTCGAGGGTCAGGATCTCGCAGCCGTCTCGCGTGACCAGGACGGTGTGCTCGAACTGGGCGGACAGCGACCCATCGGCGGTGACGATGGTCCAGCCGTCGTCCAGGTGCCGCACGTCGGGGCCCCCCAGGTTGATCATCGGCTCGATGGTGATGGCCATCCCCTCGCTGAGGCGCAGGCCGGCGCCACGCTGGCCGACGTGCGACACGTGCGGCTGCTGATGCATCTGCCGGCCGATGCCGTGACCGCCGAACTCTCGCACCACGCTGCAACCCTCGCGCAGCGCCAGCTCTTCTATGGCGGCGCCGATGTCGCCCAGGCGCGCGCCGGAGCGCACCGCCGCGATGCCGGCGTCGCGGCAGCGGCGCGCCGTCTCGACGATGTGCCGCGCCTCGGCGCTGGGCGTGCCGACGAAGACCGTCGCCGACGTGTCGCCGTGAAAGCCGTCCAGCTCGGTGGTCACGTCGACGTTGACGATGTCGCCGTCAGCCAGGCGCTCGCGCGCACTGGGGACGCCGTGGCAGACGACGTCGTTGCGGCTGGTGCAGACCGCCGCCGGGAATCCTTCGAAGCCCAGCTGGCTGGGCCGCCCGCCGCGCCGGCGGGTGTCCGCGCGCACCCAGCCGTCGATGTCGGACGTGGACACGCCCGGGGCGATGCGCGCCGTGACAGCCGCCAGCGTGGCGGCCGCGACGCGCCCGGCCCGCCGCATCGCCGCAATCTCCGCCGCGCCCAGAAGCTGGATGGCCACGCCTGGAATGTGCGCCCTGGTGCGACGCCGATCCAATACCTTTTCGATCTGGCTCGGGTGCTAAACTGCCGCCGTGAGCGTCGCGCAGCTGGAGTACTTCGTCGTCGTGGCCGAGGAGGCCAACGTGGGACGGGCCGCCGCCCGGCTGCGCATATCGCAGCCGCCGCTGAGCCGCCAGATCCGGGCGCTGGAGGACGAGCTGGGCGTGCCGCTGTTCGAGCGCCTGCCGCGCGGCGTGCGCCTGCTGCCCGCGGGCGCGACGCTGCTGCCGCGCGCCCGCGCCATCCTGGCCGACCTGGCCACGGCCGCCCACGCGGCGCGCCGGGCGGCGCGGGCCGGCGAAGCGGGCGAGTCGACGGCCGAATAGCGACGCTGGCGTCAGGGACGAAGCGGCCCGCTCACGTTCGTGAACGTCGCCGTCGTCGAAGCGCCCGTGGGCAGACCGCAGAAATTCGGACCGCAGGTCGGCTTCTGTCATCTCCACGACAGCTCATGGTTCTACTGCGCGGGAAATCTGTCTTGCAGCGCGTGAACACGTCTCGCGCCGGGACGTGGACGGATGGCCCGCTGCCGTCCCGAAGCGCCTGGCTTGACGGGCGCGGCGCTGGCACGTCCATCGCATGACCACGCGACATGCAGACGTTCCTGAAGATGGCATTCGCCGTGTTCATGGCCGTTCCACCCGTCGTGATCGCGCTTCGACTGCTCGATCGGCGGTCCAACAGCCTCCGCTCCCTGTATCAGGCCGACCTGCGCGAGTTCGAGCAGCGCAACCAGCGGGCCGCTCCCGCTCTGCCGGTGACCGAAGCCGATCTGGTGGCGCTGCCGCCGCCGATGCAGACCTACTTGCGTCGCGCCAACGTGGTCGGCAAACCGCGGGTACGCAGCGTGCACGCCGTCCTTCGCGGGAAGATGCGGGGAGCACCCGATGCCGGCTGGATGAACGTCGAGGTGGAACAGCACAACTACTTCGGCCCCGGCGCGCCCGCTCGTCTGTTCTTCATGAAGGCTAGCCGCTGGGGGGTGCCCTTCGTCGGCTATCACCGCTACGTCGGAGCGGAGGCGACGATGCGCGTTCGCCTGGCCGGCTTGCTCGAGGTCGTCAACGCCTCGGGCGACCTGATGACCCAGAGCGAGACGGTCACGCTGTTCAATGACATGTGCTTCCTGGCGCCGGCGGCGCTGCTCGAGGCACCCGTCACGTGGCAGACGCTGGACGCGCGACATGTGCGGGCGACCTACACGAACGCGGGCAAGTCGATCTCCGCGGTTCTGTCCTTCGACGAGGCGGGGGATCTGGTCGGCTTCGTCTCCCAGGACCGGTACCAGTCCGACGGCAAGCGCTTTCGTCTCTTTCCCTGGTCGACGCCGCTGGGGAAGTACCGTGATTTCAGCGGAGCCAGGCTGGCCAGCGAGGGTGACGCCCGCTGGAGCGAGCCATCGGGGGAGTGGACCTACGGCCACCTCGAGCTGCAGCGGATCACCTACGGGGAGGGCCTGAGCGCGAACCCGCCGTGAGGGCGGCGGTCGCGGCCAGCCTCCGTCCCCCTGAACGCGCGGTGTCCCCGCCAGCTTTGCGCGCGCGCGCCGACCGGAATGCATCGGCTGCGCCTTTTGGTGTGCGCCGCTACGCGATTCATGCGGCACGGGACGTGCTGCACCCACCTGCATGACGAATCCCGACGTCCGGCCGCCAGCGCGCCCGCTCGACGCCGCGACGGCGCGTCGAAGTATCCTCGCCCAGCACCAGCGGTTGCGAGAGCTGCTCGCGCGCGCGCGAAGCGTCGCTGACGCCGCGCTGGACGGGGAGGTGGCCCCACCGGGCGCGGTCGCCGCCGCGATCGGGGAGCTGCTGGAGGTCATGGAGGCGCACCTGTCGTTCGAGGAGAGCGTGCTGCTCCCCATTCTGATCGCGGATCTTCCGCTGGGGCCGGCGCGGGCCAGCGAGCTGGAGACGGAGCATCGACAGCAGCGCGCCATGCTGAGCGCGCTGCACCGGCAAGCGGCCGCCGCGCCGGCGGTGCCCACGCTGGCGACCCAGCTGATGTTCATGACCGACTGGTTGACGGCGGACATGGCGCACGAGGAGGCCGGCCTGCTGGCGCCCGGGGCGCTGCACGACGTCTCCTCGCCCTGAGCAGTGGGTGTCCCCAGCCTGGGAACCAGAGTGGCTGATCGTCGCTTCGGCGTGCGGCGACCGGCGCGGCGCACATGCGCCGACGGAGGCGCCGCCGGGCCCACCACGGCGAGGCCTCGCTGCGTGGAACCGCGCAAACCTTGCGCCCGGGAAAGGCCGAAGCGAAACGTCTCCGCGATCCGTCGGTGATCGGCGCCGTTTCAGCGTGGCCCTGCCCTTGCACAAGTGGCCGGGAAACGTGCGAACCAGAATCGTCCTTCTCACCGTAGCGACCGCGCTATGCGCACGAGCGTCAGTTGTTCGAGCAGCGTCCGACCCGGCGGGGGCGGGCGCTCAGGCTGGGCCCGACGGCATGCCCGGCGCCGTGCTCTTCTCGCAGCGCTGCTCCACCTGCCACAACATCGGCGGCGGACCGAAGGTGGGTCCGGACCTGCTGGGCGTGACGGAGCGGCGCACGAAGCCGTGGATCGCGAAATTCGTGCGCGGCCCGGGCGCCGCCATCGACGGCGGCGATCCGATCGCCGTTCAGCTCTCGAAGAAGTTCCCCGGCATCCGCATGCCGGATCAGCCGCTGGTGGACAGCGAGCTGGACGACGTGCTGGCCTACTTCGCCGCATGCACCACGCGGGGCGGTTGCCAGCCCGTCGCGACGGGACCGAAGTGGGGCACCGACGGAACCGACGACGACGTGGCGCGCGGCCGCGAGCTGTTCCTGGGCCACCGGCGCCTGCAGCAAGGGGGCGCGCCTTGCTTCGCCTGCCACAACGTCCGGGGCGGCGCGGGGAACGAGGGTGTGATGGGCGGCGGAACGCTGGGCCCGGATCTGACCTTCGCCTACGCCCGTCTGGGCGAGAAGGGGCTGACCCCGGCGCTGGAGCAGACGGCCACGCCCATCATGCACGCCGTGTACGGCGACGCGCGGCTGGAACCGGACGAGCAGTTCGCGCTGAAGGCGTACTTCGCGCGGCTGGCCCGCGACGGGGCCTACCCCCCACGCGAGCGAGACTTCTTGTTGCTGGGTAGCGAGGGCATGGGACTGGTGCTGGGCCTGGCGGCGCTGCGCGTGCTGCGCGGTCGCAAGCGCGACGGGGGCGGGTCATGAACGCCCTCGCCGCCGCGCTGTTCACCTACGGACCCTACTTCGCGCTGTTCGGCTTCGTCGCCGCCCGGCTGCACCGCTGGGGAATCTTGCACAACCGCCTGTTGCCCGCGGTCCGCCCGGTGGGGGCGCCCGCCGAGCTGGCGCTGGTGCTGGGGCTGGTCACGTTGCTGACCGGCCACGTGACCACGGCGGTCGCGCCCGGCGCGATGAAGGCGCTGCTGGCCGACCCCGATCGCACCGCGGTGATCGAGACCATCGGCCTGGTCGGCGCGCTGCTGTTCGCGTGGGGCGTGGGCGCGCGGCTGCGGGCCCGGCTGCGGGCGGCGCGCGCCGGTGAGGCCGGTCAGTGGCGCGCCGCCGCCGTGCTGGGCGTGCTGTTCGCAACGTGCCTGTCGGGCGTCGCGCTGACCGTCAGCTATCGCTGGATCACGGTCTGGTACGCGTACATCTCCGTCCCCTACCTGCGCTCGCTGCTGGTGCTGGAGCCGAACGTGGACGCGATCGTGGCCAGCCCGCTGCTCAGCCAGCTTCACATGATGCTGTTCATGACGTTCCTGGCGGCCTGGCCCACGGCCGGCCTGCCGCTGGACGAGATCTTCCCGCTGCGCGACGTGGCGCGCCGGTTCGCCGACGCGGTGCCGGCCGCGTCTTCGGACGCCTCTTCGGACGCGGGCGCCGGAAAGGTCCAGGCGCCATGAGCGGGATGACGAGATGGCTGTTCGTTCTGCTGGTGACGTCGCTGGCCGCCGCCGGATGCCGGGTGGGGACCCAGCAGGGGCACGCGCCCGAGCAGCCGATCGCGTTCTCTCACGCGCTGCACGCGGGCCTGTACGAGCTGGATTGCCAGTACTGTCACGCGGGCGCCGAACGCAGCCGCCACGCGGGCGTCCCGTCGGGCAGCGTCTGCCTCAACTGTCACAGCCGGGTGAAGACGGACTCGCCCGAGATCCAGCGGCTGACGTCGCTGGTGTCGGCCAACCAGCCGGTGCCGTGGATCAAGGTGCACCGCCTGCCCGACTTCGCGTTCTTCAGCCACGCCAGCCACGTGTCGGCCGGCCTGGCCTGTCAGGGGTGCCACGGGCCCGTCGAGCAGATGGTGCGGGTGGCGCAGCAAGAGTCGATGACGATGGGTTGGTGTCTGTCGTGCCACCGCGATCTGCGCGAGGCGAAGCCCGCCGCCCCGCTGCCGCTGGCCACGCTGGTGGCGGCGCGCCTGCCCGAGGCGGCGCACCTTCCCACCCGCCAGTTGCAACCGCCCACCGACTGCTCCGCCTGTCATCGCTAGGTGAACGATGTCGAAACCGAAAGATCCCTCCGCCCCCGCCGCACCGTCGCTGTCATCCCGCCGCTGGTGGCAAACGCTGGACGAGGTGGACGGCGCGCCGGCCGCCTGCGGCGACGAGTTCCCTGACGGCCCGCCGCTGACCATCGGCATGCGTGCCCCGGCCACCGAGACCCGGCGCGACTTCTTCAAGCTGATGGGCCTGTCCGCGACGGCGGCGATGGCGGCGTGCCGCCGCGCCCCCGAGCAGAAGATCTTGCCCTTCACCACCAAGCCGGACGAGCTGATCCCGGGCGTCGCCTCGTGGTACGCCACCGCCTGCGGTGGCTGCGACGCGCACTGCGGCCTGCTGGTGAAGACGCGAGACGGCCGCCCCATCAAGGTCGAAGGCAACCCCGCCCACCCCGTGTCGCGGGGCGCGGTGTGCGCCGTGGGGCAGGCGTCGCTGCTGGGACTGTATGACGGTGATCGGTCGCGCGCGCCGCGCCTGGCGGGGCAGACCGACAGCTGGACCCACGTCGACGAGAAGGTGCGCGCCGGTCTGGTCGCCGCGCGCGAAGCAGGCAAGGCGATCCGCGTCGTCGTCCCGTGGGGTATCGGCCGCACGGAGCAGGCGGCGCTGTCGCGGCTGGCGGCCGACTACGGCGACGTGGAGGTCGTTCGTTTCGACACGATGGGCGAGCGCGAGGCCATGGCGGACGCCTACCAGGCCCTGACCGGCACGCGCCTGCTGCCCGAGTTCCGCCTGGACGACGCCGACGTCATCGTGGGCGTGGCGGCCGACTTCCTGGGCACGTGGCTGGCGCCGGGGCCGCTGGCCCGGCAGTACGCGGCGGCACGCGACGCCGACGTCCGGGGCCGGATGGCCCGGCACGTCCAGCTCGAGTCGACGCTGACCATCACGGGCGCCGCGGCCGATGCGCGCCACGCGCTGTCGCCTTCGCAGATCGTGCCCGCGCTGGCGGCGCTGGTGCGGGCGCTGATGGACGGGGCCACCGGCCCTGCGGTGGCGCTGGCGCGGCGGGCGCTGGGCGTGCTGCCGACGTCCCAGACGCCGTCCTTCGTCGAGGCGCTGGCGCGCGAACTGCGCGCCGCCGGACCGCGCGGCGTCGTTCTGTGCGGCGGCGACGATCGGCGCGCCCAGACACTGGCGGCGCTGGCGAACGCGCTGCTCGGCAATCACGAGACCGCCGCGATCCTGGCCACGCCCGCCTTCACGTTGCCCGAGACCACGCGCGCCACCTTGCACGCCGAGCTGCGCGAGGGGCGGGTGGGCGCGCTGCTGTTCGCGGGCGTCAATCCCCTGCTGTCCGATCCGGAGCTGGCCGCGGCGCTGGACCGGGTGCCGCTGACGGTGTCGACTGCCGATCGCCTGGACGAGACGGCGGTCCGCTGTGGCATCCACGCCCCCGAGGGCCACGCCATGGAGGCCTGGCTGGATCACGCGCCCCGCACCGGCGTCGAGACGATGGGCCAGCCGACGGTGGCGCCGCTGTTCGATACGCGCCCCCGGCTGGCCTCGTGGCTGGCCTGGCAGGAGCAAGGCCAGGGTAAAGGTCGGGGCCAGGACGCGTTCGGCTTCCTGCAGGCGCGCTGGCAGCGCGAGCACCTGGCGGACGCGGGCCTGGCGCTGCAGGACCACTGGGACAACATCGTGCGCGAGGGCTACTTCGTCGCCGCGCCGGCCGACGCGCAGCCGATCCCCCTGACCGCCGACGGCGAGCGCCTCGCGGCGTGGCTGGCCGCGACGCCGGCCACGCCGGCGTCCGCGCTGGAGCTGGTGCTGCACGAGTCGGTGGGGCTGCGCGACGGCACGCATGCGAACAACGGCTGGCTGCAGGAGCTGCCCGACCCCATCACCAAGCTGACCTGGGGCAACGTGGCGGCGCTGGCCCCGTCGCGGGCGCGGGACCTGGGGCTGTCCGACGGCGACGTCGTCGAGCTGGCCACCAGCGCGGGCAAGGTTCGCCTGCCGGTGCTGGCCCAGCCAGGCGTGGCGCCGAACGTGGTCGCCGTGGCCGTGGGCCACGGGCGCGCGGCGGCCCGGGCGGGGGCCATCGCGGGCGGGCACGGCGCCGACGCCTTTCCGCTGGCCTCGGGCCAGGCGGCGGGCGCTCGCTTTGCCGGCGTGGCCGTCAGCCTGACCGCGACGGGGACCCAGCAGCCGCTGGCGCTGAGCCAGACCCACGGCTCGCAGGAGGGGAGGGAGCTGGTGCGCGAGGTGGCGCTGGGCCAGGCGCTGGCCGCGACCGGAGAGGCGCTGCCGGGCCATGGCAAGGCACGGAACGGCGAGGCCACGCCGGCCGCCCCCAAGGAGCGTCACGGCAACGGCCTGTGGGCCGAGCATCCTTACCCCGGGCACCGCTGGGGCCTGGCGGTGGACCTGGCGAAGTGCACCGGCTGCGCCGCCTGCGTCGTGTCGTGCAACGCCGAGAACAACATTCCCATCGTGGGCGAGCTGGAGGTGCGGCGGCGCCGCGAGATGCACTGGCTGCGCATCGATCGCTACTACGCCGGCACAGCCGACGACCCCGAGGTCGTGCACCAGCCGATGATGTGCCAGCACTGCGAGAACGCCCCCTGCGAGACGGTCTGTCCGGTGCTGGCCACCGTCCACTCGGGCGAGGGGCTGAACCAGCAGATCTACAACCGCTGCGTGGGCACCCGGTACTGCGCGAACAACTGTCCCACGAAGGTGCGGCGGTTCAACTGGTTCGACTACCCGCACGGCGATCCGGTGCAGCGCATGGTGCTGAACCCCGACGTGGTGGTGCGCAGCCGGGGCGTGATGGAGAAGTGCTCGATGTGCGTGCAGCGCATCGAGGAGGCGCGGGCGCAGGCCAACCGCGAGGCGCGGCCGCTGGCGGACGGCGACATCCGCACCGCCTGCCAGCAGAGCTGTCCCACGCAGGCCATCACGTTCGGGGATCTGAACGATCCCGCCAGCGCCGCCTCGCGCCTGCGCGAGAGCGGCCGCGCGTACCACATCCTGGAGGAGCTGAACGTGAAGTCGCAGATCGCGTACCTGGCGCGGGTCAAGAACCGAGGCGAACATGGCTGAGCATCAGCAGGGCTCCGACGGGGCGGACGGGCACGCGGCGCTGCCCGCGCTGTCGCCCTTGCGCCAGCCCCTGGTGACGGCGCCGCGCACGCTGGCCGCCATCACCGACGACATCGTCGGGCCCATGAACCGCCGGCCGACCTGGAAGTGGGGCGCCGCCTTCGCCGTCGCGGTGTCGTTGCTGCTGATCGGCGTGGGCAACGTGACCTACGAGATCCTGACCGGCATCGGCACGTGGGGCCTGAACCGGACGGTGGGCTGGGCGTTCGACATCACGAACTTCGTGTTCTGGGTCGGCATTGGACACGCCGGGACGCTGATCTCGGCGATCTTGTTCCTGTTCAGGCAGAAGTGGCGCACCAGCATCAACCGGTCGGCCGAGGCCATGACGCTGTTCGCGGTCATGTGCGCGGGCGTGTTCCCGCTGATCCACATGGGGCGCCCCTGGCTGGCGTACTTCGTGTTCCCCTATCCCAACACGCGCGGGTCGCTGTGGGTGAACTTCCGCTCGCCGCTGCTGTGGGACGTGTTCGCCATCAGCACCTACTTCACGGTGTCCGCCGTGTTCTGGTACGTGGGCCTGATCCCTGACCTGGCCACGGTGCGCGATCGCGCGACCGGCCTGAAGCGTCGCGTGTTCGGCTGGATGTCGTTCGGATGGACCGGGTCGGCGCGCGTGTGGTCGCGCTACGAGACGCTGTACATGCTGCTGGCCGGCCTGGCCACGCCGCTGGTGCTGTCGGTGCACACGATCGTGTCGATGGACTTCGCCACCTCGGTCATCCCCGGCTGGCACACCACCATCTTCCCGCCTTACTTCGTGGCGGGCGCGGTGTTCAGCGGCTTCGCCATGGTGCTGACGCTGATGATCGTGGCCCGCAAGGTGATGGGGTTCGAGCACCTGATCACGCTGCGCCACCTGGAGAACATGGCGAAGATCATCATCGTCACGGGCGGCATCGTGGGCCTGGCGTACGGGACGGAGTTCTTCGTGGCCTGGTACTCGGGCAGCGCCTACGAGCGCTTCACGTTCATCAACCGCGCCACGGGCCCCTTCGCCTGGGCGTACTGGACGATGGTCAGCTGCAACGTCATCTCGCCCCAGCTGCTGTGGTTCAAGCGGCTGCGTACGTCGCCGGCGGCGCTGTTCGTGCTGTCGCTGGTGATCAACGTCGGCATGTGGTTCGAGCGCTTCGTCATCATCGTGACGTCGCTGCACCGGGACTTCCTGCCGTCCAGCTGGGGCAGCTACGCCCCCACGCGGGTCGAGGTGTGCACCATGCTGGGCAGCTTCGGGCTGTTCTTCACGCTGTTCTTGCTGTTCGTGCGGGTGCTGCCGGCGATCTCGATCGGCGAGGTGAAGGCCGTGCTGGGCTTCGCGCGGGCGGCCGGGGCGGGGCACGGCGCGCCGGCGCCAGCCCGCCAGGAGGCTGCGGAATGAGGCGCTTGATGGCTGTCTTCGAGGAGGCGGACCAGGTGGTCGAGGCGGCGCGCCAGGCGCGCGGTGCCGGCTATGCGATCGCGGACGCCTTCGTGCCGTTCGCGGTGCACGGGCTGGACGAGGCCATGGGCCTACGCCGCTCGCGGTTGACCTGGGTGTGCTTCGTGGCGGCGCTGACGGGGGGCACGCTGGCCATGTCGTTCCAGCTGTGGACGTCGGTCTCCAGCTGGCCGCTGAACGTGGGTGGGAAGCCGTTCGCGTCGGTGCCCGCCTTCCTGCCCGTCACGTTCGAGCTGACGGTGCTGACCGCGGCGCTGGTCAGCGCGGCCACCTTCTTCGCGCGCTCGCGGCTGTTCCCCGGCAAGCGCGCGGCGCCGTTGCCTCGGGTGACGGACGATCGCTTCGTGCTGGTGGTGGAGACGGACGCCCCGGCCGCCGAGGCGCTGATGCGCCAGGCGGGCGCCGTCGAGGTGACGGCGGTGGCGGAGGGCGGGGCGTGAGCGCGCTTCGTCATCGCTACCGGAATTCCTCGGGCATGCTGGGCATGCTGGGCGTCCTGCTGGCGGGGGCCGGCTGCGACGCCGATCCCGCGCCCACCACGAACCTCGAGTACATGCCCGACATGGTGGCCTCGGTGGCGTACGACTCGTTCGCGCCCAATCCGGTGACCCGCGACGGCAGGACGTTGATGGCGCCGCCCGCTGGCACGATCCCGCGCGGTTACCGGCCGCTGCACTTCGGCCCCGGCCCGGAAGAGGCGGCGCGCGCGGCGCGCGAGCTGACGAATCCCATCCCTGACGTCCCGGCCGCGACGGAGCGGGGCCGGGTGGCCTTCCAGCGCTGGTGCTCCCCCTGTCACGGACACGAGGGCCTCGGCGATGGCCTGGTGGCCACGCGGTTCCCGCGGCCCCCCTCGCTGACGGCGCCCCACGCCCGCGGGCTGGCCGACGGGCAGCTGTTCCACATCGTCACGTTCGGACAGTGGCTGATGCCGCCCTATGGCCAGCTGGTGACGCAAGACGATCGCTGGAAGATCGCCCGCTACCTGCGCCAGCTGCAGGCGGGCGAGGTGACCGCCGCGGGGGTGACTGCCAACGCAGCCGTGCCTGCGACCGCGCCGGCGGCCGCTACCGTGCCCGCGGCCGCAGCCGGTCCCGTTCCCGCGCCCGCATCCGCTCCGGAGAAGAAGAAGCCATGACCTACACCTCTGCCTCGTTCGCGAACGCCGCCTCGGCCGAGATCGCCACCGTCCGGTTCGCCCGCGTGCAGCGCGGGGCCCTGGCCGTCGCCGCGCTGGGGCTGGCCGCGCTGGCCGTCGGGGCGGCGGTCAGTCCGCTGCGGGCGCTGACCAACCTGCTGGTGGGCGCGATCTACGTGACCGACCTGGCCGTGGGGGGAACGGTGCTGCTGTGCCTGCTCGCGGTCGCGAACGCCGGCTGGGCCGTCGTCCTCAAGCGCGTGCTCGAGGCGCTGGGCTCGTTCGTGCCGGTGGGCGGGCTGCTGCTGCTGGCGACCACGCCCGGGCTGCGCGTGCTTTACGAGTGGGCGCGTCCCGAGGCCGCGACCGATGCCTTGCTGGCCGGCAAGAGCGCCTTCTTGAATCCCACGTTCTTCGTGGCGCGCATGGTGGTGATCCTGGCGCTGTGGACGCTGTTCTCGGCGCGGCTGCGCGCCCTGTCGCTGGCGCAAGACCGCACCGGCGATCCGGCAGGCACGCGGGCGACGGTCCGCTGGGCCGCGGGGTTCCTGGTCGTCTTCGCCATCACGGCCTGCCTGGGGGCGTTCGACTGGCTGATGACGCTGGAGGCGCGCTGGTTCAGCACGATCTTCGGCTTCTACAACGTGGCGGGGATCCTGGTTTCCACGGTGACCCTGGTGGCGGTGGCCGCCATCCTGTTGCGGCGCGCGGGCGCGCTGCCCCAGCTGCGGGACGACCACCTGCACGATCTCGGCAAGCTGATGTTCGCCTTCGCGACGTTCTGGGCCTACCAGTGGATCAGCCAGTTCCTGCTGATCTGGTACTCGAACCTCCCCGACGAGACGGTGTACTTCGAGCGGCGGTGGGAAGGGGGCTGGTGGCCCGTCTTTCTGGCGAACGCCATCGTGAACTGGGCGCTGCCGTTCTTCCTGCTGCTGCCGCGCGGGGCGAAGCGGAACGAGCGCGTGCTGCTGGGCGTGGGCGCGTTGCTGCTGTTCGGCCGCTGGCTGGACCTGTGGCTGATGGCGATGCCTTCGAACTTCCCGCAGCGCCCCTGGCCCGGGCTGCTGGAGCTGGCGGGGCTGCTGGGCCCGGCGGGCGTGCTGGTCTTCTGGGTGACGCGCAGCCTGCGTCGCGTGCCGCTGTTGCCGCGGCACGATCCCTACCTGGGTGAGAGCCTGCACCACCACACGTAGTCGGACACGCCGTCGGGGAGCGCGGCCGGGGGAGTCCGTGCCACGGCGAGGGGAACGGCGCTGACGCCGCTCCGTCGCGGGCAATGCTGCCGGCGCCGCCGCACGCCGCTGGGCGGCGGCGGTCGCGCCCGGCGGCGACCTCGCGGCGGCGGCTCAGATCGTCGGCGAGAACCGGCGCGCCTCACCGGTCTGCACCACCGGCAGGCGCGGCCGGCCGCGACGGTAGGCATCGAACACCACCGCCACGTTGCGGGCCAGCAGCCGCCCGGCCGGCGTCAGCGTGATCCGCTCGGGCGACAGGGACAGCAGGCCCTCGTCGCCCAGGCAGCGTAGCTCGTCCAGTTCGCGCGCGAAGCGGTCGGCGAACGTCAGCGCGAAGCGCCGCTCCAGCGCGGGCACGTCCAGCGCGAAGGTGCACATCAGCTGCCGGATGATCTCGCCGCGCAGGCGATCCTCGGGTGTCCTCACGAAGCCTCGCTCGGTGGCCAGGCGCCCGGCGTCGGTGGCGGCCAGGTAGCCGGCCAGGATGCGCTGGTTCTGCGCCAGCGCCCCGCCGAAGTCGCTGATCGCCGACAGCCCGAAGCCCAGCAGCGTGTCGGTCACGGTGGTGGTGTAGCCCTGGAAGTTACGGTGCAGGCGTCCTTCGTCCAGCGCGCGCACCAGCGCATCGCCGGGCAGCGCGAAGTGATCGATGCCGACGGCGCGGTAGCCCTCGGCCAGCAGGACCGCGCGCGCCACCCGGAACAGGCGCAGGCGCAACGCCACGTCGGGCAGGGCGGCCGCGTCGATGCGGCGCTGCAGGGGCTTCATGGCGGGCACGTGCGCGTAGCCGAACAGGGCCACCCGATCGGGGCGCAGGCGGGCCACCTCGCGCGCGGTCCGTTCCATGCCGGCCTCGGTCTGCGCGGGAAGGCCGTAGCAAAGATCGACGTTCACCCCCGTGAACCCGGCCTGCCGGGCCCAGGCGAAGGCCTGGCGCGACACCGCCTCGGACTGGTTGCGGCCGATCGCCGCCTGGACCTGGGGATCCAGATCCTGAAAGCCCATGCTGACCCGCTGCACGCCGGCGCGCCGGTACGCCGCCATGCGCGCGGGATCGACGGTGCGGGGATCGACCTCCAGCGACAGCTCGGCGCCGGAGGCCATGCGAAAGGTGGCCGCCAGCGCGCCCCACACCCGGTCGAACTGTGCCGGCGTCAGCAGCGACGGGCTGCCGCCGCCGAAGTGGACCTCGCTGGCGGTGCGCCGGTCGGGCAGCAGCGCCGCCACCGTGGCCAGCTCCCGTTCGACGGCGCCCAGGTAGCGATCGACCCGGTCGTCGGTGCGCGCCACCATCGCGTGACAGCCGCAGAACCAGCACAGCGCCTGGCAGAAGGGCAGGTGCACGTACAGCGACAGCGGGTCTGCCGCCCGCTCGTTCGCCTGGCGCAGCGCCGCCGCCGCGCTGTCCGCGCCGAAGGCCGGCGACATCTCCACCGCGGTGGGATAGCTGGTGTAGCGCGGCGCCTCGATGGCCAGGCGAGCCCATCGCTCGGCATCGGCCAGCGCATCGGATGACGTGTCAGCGGCAGGGGCGGTGTGCGGGGCGGTCAGGGCGGTGGTCATCGAGTTCTTCCGGCAGTGGGGTGAGCGTCTCTGTCGAGGGTGGGCCCAAGTCGTCAGTGACAGGCATGGCCGGTGTGCGTGGCCAGCGTCCGCCAGACGATCATTCCAGCGGCCAGCAACGGAATCAGGCGGCGGGCGGCCTGCCGCGCGCGCGGGTGCTCCGCCAGCCGCCGGCTCTGCGCCTGAACCAGGGCCAGGGCCGGGATGCCACCGGCCCCGAAGGCGGCCATGGTCAGGGCCCCGCCCGCGGCGCTGCCCGCCCCGACCGCCATGATGAAGGCGCCGTACAGCAGCCCACAGGGAAGAAACGCCGTGGCGGCGCCGCGCAAGGCCGCCCCACCGACGGGCGTAAGTTTTTCGCCGATCTGGAACAAGGCGCGAGATATGCGCGCCAGCCCGGGCAACCGGGGAAGTCGTTTGCCCACCTCGAACGCCATCAGGACCAGGCCTGCCACCATGATCCACGGCAGCGCGGCGCCCGCCGTCGCCGCCAGCCCGCGCGCGACACCGCGCCCGAACGTGCCCAGGACCGCCCCCAGCGCCGCGTAGGCGAGCAGGCGGCCCGCCTGCCAGGCGCGCGCGCGCCGCCCGCGCTGACCGGGGTCGCGGTCCAGCGACACGGAGGCCAGCGGCCCGCACATGACAGCGCAGTGCCCGCTGCCCAACACGCCCGCGGTCAGGGCTGCCACCACGCCGCCCAGCAGTGACACGTCGGTCGTCGTCAACTCCACGGGCGTCCTCTGTTCAAAGGACGTGCCGTTCCATGGCGAGCGCGCGCGTTCACTTCGGCACGGGCCTGGCAATGTCCCGCCGCAGCCGTCCTCGATGATGCGAACGAGCGAAAATTCTGCGCCGCGAAGCTGCGCGCACTGTGCGGGTCCGCTGCCCGCATCCCCGGTGGCGCAGGCCTACTGCTGCGTCGGCTGCGAAGCGGTGGCAGGGCTGCTGGCCGCCCGCGGCCTCGATCATTATTACGATCTGGCGCGCGGGCGCCTGCCCGCCGTGGGCGCGGCGCCCGCCGCTCGAAGCCACGCCTGGCTGGACCCGTTGCTGGGCGCCGCCGGCGCGGGCGCGTCGGATGAGCTCGGCACGCTGGACCTGGACGTTCAGGGGATCCACTGCGCCGCCTGTGTCTGGTTGATGAACGAGACCTTTCGTCGCCAGGACGGCGCCGCGGCGATCACCGTCAACCCG
>Ga0070658_10000674_pt1 | contig 29517 bp, 19 predicted proteins | sample KBSC13metaG_FD_64664 | JGI IMG/M metagenome (GOLD analysis project Ga0070658, IMG submission 64664) | Corn rhizosphere microbial communities from Kellogg Biological Station, Michigan, USA - KBS C1-3 metaG | ecosystem: Host-associated > Plants > Roots > Rhizosphere > Soil ... | reverse complement strand
GGGGTGCTACCCGCGCTGGATCTGATGCCCCAGCCGCGATGGGACCGACCGGGCCGTCCCACCGCGATGATCTTGGCCCACCTGATCTATGGCGCCGCGCTGGGGGCGACCGCCGTGCCCCGCGAGCGGCACGCCGGCATGAACGGGCATGCCGGAAACGCATCCGAGTCGCAGTTCTCCTGAGCCCTCACGAACGCGAAATCCCGTGCGTCCGAGAAATCGAACGCACGGGACGACCGCGGCCGGCTGACCGGCCCGGATGATGCGACTCCTTAAACGTCGTCGTCCGAATCCTCTTCGTCGGCGTCCTCCGTCTTGCGAACGGCGCGCTTGACGTCGGTCTTCACTTCCTCGAAGGCGCCCTTGGCCTTGCCCTTCATCTCGTCTGCCACGCCCTCCGCTTCCTTGGCGCGATCGCCGGTCAAGCGACCCTGGGCCTGCTTCGCCTTACCTTTGACGGTATCGATGATTTCTCCCATGGTGATCCTCCATCTAGGGGTTGTGTTCGGACGTCCCTGAGCAGTGCATCGCCTGGGCCAAGGCGCCTAACGCCGCGCAAACGCTGATGCCCATGCGAGGGCAGAGCGCTTTCGTTGGCGACCGCGGCAACACACGGCCTGTTCACGTTCCGGCCGCGAAACGTGATGTGCGATGGCGTCGTCAGGCTGTCTGGGAGGCGCGCCGTCGCAGCAGGACGTAATTGAGCACGACCATCACCACGTTGAAGCCGTTCCAGACGTGCCAGGTCAGCGCCGAGGGGCGCGCCAGGAAGAGGATGAAAGCCCCCAGGCCCACGAACATCAGACCGACCGGCAGGCCGCCCCGCCGGAACTTCGGAACCTTCACGGTCGACACCATCAGGGCCGCGATCAGCAGGACGCCCCCCGCAACCAGCCAGCCCGTTATTCCCTCGCGCATGATCACGAACGACCAGACGTAGCTGGCGGCGATGGGGATGGGCAGGCCCTGGAAGGTCTGGTCGGTCCCCTCGCTGGTGTCGATGTTGTAGCGGGCCAGGCGCACGGCGCCGGCCAGCGGAAAGATCGCGGCGATGACCATGCCCGCCGCCCCCAGGGGAGCCAGCACCGCCAGATACACCAGCACGGCCGGCGCGACGCCGAACGACACCATGTCCGACAGGCTGTCCAGCTCCTTGCCGAAGTGCGACGTGGCGCCCAGCGCGCGGGCCAATCTTCCGTCCGCCAGGTCACACAGCGCCCCCGCGAACAGGAACATGATCGCGCGCTGAAAGTGTCCCTGCGCGGCCGCCAGGATGCCCGCGAAGCCCAGGGCGATGTTGGCCAGGGTGACGGCGTTCGGGATCAGGTGTGTCGGTTTCACGCCCGCAAAGATAGCGACGCCGGGCAGCCGGGGCCCGCCCGGGGCGCCACTTTTTTTGCCAGCGGCCTCACGGCGGGGACCCCCGCCGTATAGAGTCGGCGGCTGTTCGACGATGGGGGAGACGAGCAAAGAGGGGGTGCCGGCCGTCGGCGAGATCGTGGCCGGGAAGTACCGGCTCGATCGCGTGCTGGGGCGCGGGGGAATGGGGCTGGTGATGGCGGCGACGCACACCCAGCTTCAGCAGCGCGTGGCCTTGAAGTTCCTGCGCGCGGACATGCTGGAGAACCCGCAGGTGGTGGCGCGGTTCACGCGCGAGGCCCAGGCGGCGGCGCGCGTCCAGGGCCCCCACGTGGCGCGCGTGCTGGACGTGGGCGAGCTGCCCTCCGGCGCGCCTTACATGGTGATGGAGTATCTGGACGGCGAGGATCTCGAGCGGACCCTGCGGCGCCGCGGAGCCCTGCCCATCGCGGAGGCCGTCGACATCCTGTTGCAGGGGGCCGAGGCGGTGGCCGAGGCGCACACGCTGGGCATCGTCCACCGCGACCTGAAGCCGGCCAACCTGTTCCTGGCCCGCTATCCGGGGGGCCGGGAGATCGTGAAGGTGCTGGACTTCGGCATCTCGAAGGTCCAGGAACCCGCCGGCAGCCCTGGACTGACGCAGCCGGCGGCCATGTTCGGCTCGCCGCCCTACATGGCCCCCGAGCAGGTGCGCTCGGCGCGGGCCGCGGATCCGCGATCGGACATCTGGTCGCTGGGCGCCGTGCTGTACGAGCTGCTCACCCAGGCGGTGCCCTTTCCCGCCGAGTCGTACCAGGCGCAGTTCGCGGCGATCCTCCTCAACGAGCCGACCCCGCCGCGGAGCTTGCGGCCGGAGATTCCGCCCGCGCTCGAGGCGGCCATCCTGCGCTGCCTGAGCAAGGAGCCGGCCCAGCGATTCCAGGAGGTGGCCTCGCTGGCGTTCGCGCTGGCGCCCTTCGGTTCCCCGAGCAGCGCCGACGTGCCGGCGCGCATCGCGCGTGTCATCAGCACGGCTGCGACCGGCCGGCCCGCGTCGCCCACGGCGATGGCCGAGGGGGTCGCGCCCGCGCCGCTGTCGGAACCGACGCGACCCCTGTCGGGACCGGTGACGGTGACCTCGACCCCGACCGCGGCGGTCCCGCTGACGTCACCGGTCGAGAGCGCAGCGATCCGGGAAGTGACCCCGGCGGCGGTTTCGGTGCCCTCCGTCGGGGCCCGCGACACCGGCGCTTCATTCCGTGGCGAGGTGGTCTTGCCCGCACCGGTCGTCGTCCCTTCGGCGGGCGGCCGGCGCGTTCGGCTGGCCGTCATCGCCTTGATCCCGGGCCCGCTGGCGATCGCGGCCGTGGGGACCGCGCGCTGGCTGGGCACCCGCGGGTCCCCCCGGTCATCGGACCTGGCCGCGCCAGGGCCATCGCCTGCCCTCAGTCGACCGGCGACGCCTGCGACACTGGCCCCGCGCCCGCCTCCAGCGCCGGCCGTCCCCCCGCCCACGCCGGTCGCCAGCACGGCGCCCGCCGTGCCGGCCCGGCCGCCGCCATCGACCGCCACGCCACTGCGCCACGACGGCGCGACCCGGCCGCACGAGCGAACGGCCGTCGCTCCCGGCGCTCTCCCGGCCGCGTGCGCCGAGTTGCTGGCCCGTGAAAGCCTGGGAGAGACGTTGACGCCCGAGGAGCAGGCTACGTACGCTCGGGCCTGTCAGAGGCACTAGTGCACCGCCGTCGAAATAGAGTCACGTTCGGCCGACGATCCGCGCCGGCCGCTTCGTTGCTCCTCCTCACCATACCTTCGGGTATGCCTCGTCGTCGCGCCTCGCGTCCGGCGCGGCTGGTCGGCCTCGGCGTTGACGCTATTTCGACGGCGGTGCACTAGTGCAACCGCGCCCGGGCGGAGGGGACATGGCGACAGAAGAGGTTCAGACGTTCGTTTTCGCGGGGATCGCGCTGCTGGCAGCGCTGGCGGGCTGCTATCCGGCGCCGGCCGCCCCGTCCGCCGAGCAAGATCTGGCGCACGCGGTCCAGCACGTGACCGACGATCTGTTGCATCAGCTGGGACCGAACGCGCTGGCCACCCAGACCACCTCGGCCGATCCGATGCTGGACGCCCGCACCGGACAGCAGACCCACGCCACCCAGCGGGTCGAGGCCGAGCTGAGGAAGGCGCTGCAGACCACCGACAAGCAGCTGACGATGGTCCCCTTCGGCAGCGCCGGCGCGGCGCAGGCGCGCTGGCTGCTGACCGGCACGCTGGCGGTGTTGCCCGAGCCCGACCGCTATCGCATGAGCGTGGCCCTCACCGATCGCCAGAGCGGTCTGGTGATCGCCCAGGCGGTCACGCCGTTCCACCAGCCGTACATGGATCTGGCGCCGACGAAGTTCTATCGGGACAGCCCTTCGCTGGTGCGCGATCGTTCGACCGACGGCTACATGAAGACGGCGGAGACGCCGCGGGGGCAGCCGGCAGACCCGCTGTACGTGCAGCAGGTGCCCACGGCCGCGCTGCTGGCCGACGCGCTGGCCGCCTACGACATCGAGAAGTGGGACGAGGCGCTGCGGCTCTACAGCGCGGCCGCCCAGCGTCAGGACGGACAGCAGCTGCGCACGTTCAACGGCATCTATCTGACCAATGTGCACCTGGGCAACGTGGAGGGCGCCGAGGCGGCGTTCGGAAAGATCGCGGCGCTGGGGCTGGCCACGAACAACCTGGCGGTGAAGCTGCTGTTCCGCCCCGGCAGCACCGACTTCTGGCCGGATCCGAAGGTCAGCGCGCTTTACCCGATGTGGTTGCGCCAGATCGCGCGCGCCGCGCAGTCCTCCGACGGGTGCCTCGACATCGTGGGCCACACCAGCCGCAGCGGGTCCGAGCAGGTGAACGATCGCCTGTCGCTGGCGCGCGCCACCGCCGTGCGCGAGCGCATGGAGCACGACGCCCCCGGCGCCAGCAAGAAGTGGAAGGTCACGGGCGTCGGCTATCGCGAGAACATCATCGGCACCGGTAGCGACGACGAACGGGACGCGATTGACCGTCGCGTCGCGTTCAAGGTCATCCCCTGTACGCAGTGACGGGCGCCAGGGCGGCGCGCCCGGCCCGACTATCCTCGGCGGACCGGCAGGTGTAAAAATTCCGGTGTGACCGCATACCTGCCTACGCGGCGGAGCTTCTTGCAGGCGATGGGCGCGGTCTCGGTTGCCGGCTGCTCGTGGACCAAGGCCGGGCGGCAGACGCACCGCCTGAAGCCCGCGCTGGGCTTCCTGCGGCAGACGGACGCGGCCTCGCTGCTGTTCGCCGAGGAGCTGGGCTATTACGGCAAGCAGGACCTGTCCCCCATCTTCCGGCGGGCCGCCTCGCCGGTCGAGCTGAAGGAGTTGCTGGCGGCCGGCGATCTGGTGGCGGCGCAGCTACCGGCCAGCCTGCCCATCGCGCTGGCGGGCATGGGGCTGCCGCCGTCGCCGTCGGACCTGTTGACGCTGATGATCCTGTCGCAGAACGGGGCCGCCGTGACGCTGGCGCGCGATCTGTGCGACGCCGTGAAGTTTCTGGATCTGGAAGGTCTGAAGAAGGCGATCACCCGCCGCTCGAACGGCCCGGTGGTGTTCGCCGTTCCGATCGCGGGCGGGTGCGACGATCTGTTGCTGCGCTACCTGCTGGCGGCGGCGGAGGTGCCGCCCGAGCGCGTCCAGATCGAACCGCTGCCCGCCGACCGCATGATGGCCGAGCTGCGCGACGAGCGGATCATCGGCTTCGCCGCGCCCGACCCCTGGTCGGCGCTGGCCACGCAGCAGGACGTTGGCTTCACGTTCGCCACCGCGCAGGACATCTGGCAGACGGCGCCGCGCAGCGCCCTGGTCACCACCGAACAGGGCCTGAGCGAACACCGCGGCGAGCTGAAGGCGGTGGTGCGTGCCTTGATCGAGACGTCGGTCTGGCTGGACGTGCCCGCCAACCGGGCCCGGCCCACCATCGGCGACGTGCTGGCCCGCCACCAGTACCTGGATCTGGACTCGGGCCCGATCCGCTCGCGCCTGGCCAGCGTGTACGACCTGGGCTGCAAGCTGGGCGAGCGGGACTTCGAGGACGACATGATCTTCTTCCATCACGGGGGGCGGGTGAACGCGCCCCGGCGGGCGGACGCGCTGCTGTACCTGGCCTTGCTGGCTCGGTTCAAGCTGCTGCCCGGGCCGCCGTCACCGGCCATCGTCGACCGGGCCATTCACGACGATCTGTACAAGGAGGTCGCGCGCGAGATGGGGGTCTGGGTGCCGGAGGACATGAAGCCCTTCGTGGTGACGCTGGACGCGGTCCGCTTCGATCCCAGCGCGCCGAACGAATGGGGCCACCTGTGGTCCCACGCCTAGCCGGCCGGCGCACTCCGGTCTCGCTTCGCTCGGCTTCGTCGAGCGGGACCGGATGAAGAACGCCCCGGGCACCGTCCTGGTGGGGGTTGTGACCCTGGTCGCTTCCCTGTACTGTCTGACGCGTCGTCCGAAATCCGGACGATGCCATCATTCGGGGGGGTGGTGCGCGTAGAAGGGTTTGCTGGAACGAGTCGCTATGTCCTTCGCCGGCGTCTGGGCGCCGGCGGGATGGGCGTGGTGTTCGCCGCCTATGATCGCGAGCGCGACGCCGAGGTGGCGCTGAAGATCCTGCAGCGGCTGGACCCGCAAGGGATCGTGCAGATCAAGCGCGAGTTCCGCGCCCTGGCCGAGGTCTCGCATCCGAACCTGGTCGGGCTTTACGAGCTGGTGTCGTCGGGGAGCGCCTGGTTCTTCACGATGGAGCTGATCGACGGCGTCGACTTCCTGAGCCACGTGCTGGGGGGCGCCATCCGCGAGAGCGTGCGCCTGTCGGGCCCGACGTCGTCGCAGGAGGCGCAGACGGTGCGCCTGATCCCCGAGCTGGATGCCCGCCCCTTGCTGCAAGACGGGGCCACTCTCTCGCCCGCGGCGCCGCCGCCGGTGGAGGGGCAGCCGCCGCTGGTGCTGGACGTCGACCGGCTGCGGTCGGTGCTGCGCCAGCTCGTCGAGGGCGTTCGCTCGATTCACGCCGCGAACAAGGTGCACCGGGACATCAAGCCGACGAACGTGCTGGTCAGCGCGGCGGGGCGGGCCGTGCTGCTGGACTTCGGCCTGGTCAGCCCTGGGGTCCCTGTCGCGGGGGTGGAGGGCCCGGGCGTCAGCACCACCGGCGGCACGCCCGAGTACATGGCGCCCGAGCAGGTGCTGGGGACGGGCGGCGACGCCGCATCGGACTGGTACGCGGTGGGCAGCATGCTGTACGAGGCGCTGGTGCAGCGGCTTCCTTTCGAAGGCTCGGTGGGCCAGATCCTGAAGCAGAAGATCAGCCAGGACGCGCCCGACATCCGGGGGCGGACGCCGCCTGGCACCGAGGACCTGGCCGAGCTGGCCATGCGGCTGCTGGCGCGCTCGCCCGCCGAACGCCCTTCCACGGCCGAGGTGCTGCGCGCCGCGGGCGCGCGCGGGGATGGCGCGCTGTTCGCCAGCAGCATGGCCGGCAGCATGCCCGTGGAAGAGGAAGTGTCCGCCGGGGTCGGGACGGCGTTCGTGGGGCGCGTCGAGCAGCTGGCCGCCCTGGACGCCGCCTGGCGCGCGCACGCCCACGCCGGCCGCCGCGCCGTCGCCGTCACGATCACCGGCCGCTCGGGCATGGGCAAGTCGGCGCTGTGCCGGCGCTTCCTGGGGCGCGTGCGGGCAGAGCGGCCGGACGCCGTCGTGATCGAGGCGCGGTGCTACGAGCGAGAGTCGGTGCCGCACAAGGCGCTGGACGGCGTGGTCGACGCGCTGGTCGCGGAGATCGCGGCCCTGCCGGCGCCCGTCCGCGACACGATGCCCCGGGCCGACATCGAGGCGCTGGGGCGCCTGTTCCCGTCGGCGCGGCGGCTGTCCGCCGAGCTGAGCGGCGACGGGACCGGCGACCGGGCCGACAATGACGGCGACGCCGCGGTCAGCGAGGCGGACGCCCGCGGCTTGCGGCGCCAGGCGGCGGAGGCGCTGCGGCGGTTGCTGGGCCGGTTCGCGCAGCGGCGCCCGCTGGTGATCCACATCGACGACTTCCAGTGGAGCGACGTGGACAGCCTGCCCTTGCTGTCGCGGCCGCTGTCCGGCGTGGCCTGTCCCGCCGTGCTGTGGCTGTTCAGCTACCGGGCCGAGGAGGCAGCCCACAGCGAGCCGATCACGGGCCTGGCGGGGATCCTGTCGATGGCGGGACCGGCCGTGGACGTGCGCCGCGTCGCCGTCGCGCCGTTGACCGCCGAGGAGAGCAGCGCGCTGGCGTTGCAGCTGCTGGGGCGCGCCGACGGACTTGCTCGGGCGCGCGCCGAACGACTGGCGCAGGAGTCGTCGGGCAGCCCCCTGTTCGTGGCCGAGCTGGCCCGCCTGGAGCGTGAGCGCGGCGACGACCCAGGACGGGCGGGCGCGCACCGGCCCGCCACGCTGGAGGACCTGCTGAAGGGGCGGGTCGCCGCGCTGCCGCCGGCGGCGCGCCGCCTGCTGGAGCGGGTCGCGGTGGCCGGCCGCCCCACCAGACAGGGCGCGATCCGGCGCGCCGCCGGCCTGGGCGCCGACGACTTCACCGCGTTGCTGGCGCTGCGCAACGGCAACCTGGTCCGCGCCTCGGGCGTGCAGGACGGCGACGTGGTCGAGGCCTATCACGATCGCATCCGCGAGCTGGTGGCGTCGACGCTGGCGCCCGAGGAGGCCCGGCGCTGTCACGCGGATCTGGCGGCCGCGCTGCAAGCCGGGGTCGACGTCGACAGCCTGCCCAGCGCCGAGCTGGAGGCGCTGGCCCACCACTCGCTGAACGCGGGCGATGACGAGGGGGCGCTGCGCTTCACGCTGCGGGTGGCGCGCGGCGCGCGCGACGTCTACGCCAGCCGGGACGCCGCCCGTCACTTCGGGATCGCGCTGGGCCTGCTGGAACGCCGTCAGGACGCCGAGGCGCTGCGCGGGGTGCGACGCGAGGCGGCCGAGGCCTACCGGCAGGCGGGCCTGTACGATCAGGCGCTGTCGCTGTTGACGGTGATGGTGGCGGGGGCGGTCGACGGCGAGCGCGCCGAGCTGTTCGTCGACCGGGGCCACGTCTATCAAGAGAAGGGGGACTTTCAGTCCGCCATCTCGGATCTGGAGAGCGCGCTGGAGCTGTTCGGCAGGAAGCCGCCGCGCCATCGCGGCCGCCTGGCGCTGGCAGTGGGGGGCGAGATCGCCCGCCACCTGCTGTTCTCCTCGCGGCCGCCGCGCGCTCTCTCCGCCGCGCCCGGCGCGGCGGCGCTGGAGCGACAGGCGGAGGTGCTGATCCTGCTGGTGCGGATCTATTACTTCGTCGACATCGGCAAGCTGGTGTGGGCCGGCGTGGCGGCGATGAACCTGGCCCGGCGCTCGCGGCGCGAGGTGACGCGCGTGCTGGCCGCCGGATACTTCGGCGCCATCCTGTCGGGAGTGGGGATGCTGGGGCGGGCCGCGCGGCATTGCCAGCGGGCGGTCGCCCTGGCCGAGCGCTCGGGCAGCGGGCTAGCGTTGGGGGTCAGCCTGGGGCGCCTGGGCACGGTGGCCATCTTCCGCAACGAGCTGGCGCGCGCGGTGGAGCTGCTGCACCGGTCGGTGGCGGCGCTGAAGCCGGTCTCCGAGGTGTGGGAGCTGCTGACGAACCTGATGCTGGAGGCGACGGCGCACTTCCTGGCCGGACAGCTGGAGCCGGCGGAGCGGCTGTGGGACGAGATGAGCGTGCTGGCCCGCGACGCGGGCGGCGCGATGCACGTGGCCTGGTCGCAGGCCTGGATGCCCTACGTGCGCTACCTGCGCGGCGCCATGGGCGCGGCCGAGGCGCGCCGCGAGCTGTCGGCAGCGCTCGAGGCCTCGCGCGTTGTTCGCGACGTGGCGAACCAGACGGCGGCGCAGGCGCACCTGGCGGCGCTGGGCGTGGACCAGGCCGACGGGGCGGCCTCCGCCGACGCGGCCGAGGCGCTGTTCGAGACGCTGCGGAGCTATCGCGTCCAGGTGCCGTTCCTGCAGGTGGGCATGGTCGACGCGGCCGAGGCCGCGCTGGTGGCGCTGGAGCGGGGCGGCGACCACCTGGACGAGGCGCGGCGCCGGCGCCTTCATCGCATCGTCGACGGCGCGCTGGCGCGGCTGACCAGCGCGGCCCGTCGCTACCCGATGCTGCTGGGTCCCACGTTGCGCGTGCGCGCGCGGGCGCTGGCCTTCGCGGGGCGCCGCCAGCAGGCGCAGAAGGTGGTGGCGCGCGCCGTGGAGGTGCTGGAGCGCTCCCCCAACCGGCTGTGGCTGTTCCAGGCCTGCCGCGACGCCGCCCGCTTGCTGCAGGACGAGCGGACCGTCTACGAACGGCGCACGGCCGAGCTGGGCGCCGCGCTGGCCCTCGATGTCCGTCACTGGTCGGCCCCTTCGGCGACGCCAAGCCCCGGGGAGGTCTGATGCGCATCGCGATCATCGCCACGTACACGCACGCCACACGCCTGCCGCGCAAGGAGCGCTCGGTGATGCAGTCGGCGGTGCCCGAGCTGATCGCGGGGCTGTGTCCCCCCGACGCCGACATCGAGCTGTACAACGAGAAGGAGGTCGAGGTCCCGCTGGATCGAGACTGGGACCTGGTGTTCTTCTCGTACTTGCACGCGTCGTACGAGCACACGAAGGTGCTGTCGACGCTGTTCCGCCGCCGCGGCGCCAGGACGGTGGCCGGCGGTCGCCACGCCCGCCATTTCGCCGCCGACTGCGCCCTTCACTTCGACGCGGTCGTGACCGGCGAGCCCGAGGCGAACGTGCCCCGGCTGATCGACGACTTCGCGCACGGGCGCCTGCAGCGGCGCTACGACGCCACCGGCAGCGCCGCGGACATCCGCCCTTACCGCTGGGACCTGATCGACTATCGCGACAACCTGTTCCGGCTGCCCTCCGTCGAGGCGTCACGCGGCTGTCCCTTCTCGTGCAACTTCTGTGTGCTGACGGGATGGGAGAAGTATCGCTTCCGCCCGGTGAAGGAGGTCATCGACGACATTCGCCAGCGGCTGACCTGGAACCGCAACCTGTTCGGCGTCTTCGACGACTGGTTCGTCTTCCTGGACAACAACCTGGGCGGCTCGCTGGCCTACCTGCGGGAGCTCTGTCAGGCGCTGATCCCCCTGCGCAAGACCTGGGGCTGCGCGCTGACGTTCAATGTCCTGCGCAACCCGGCCCTGGTGCGCCTGATGGCCGAGGCAGGCTGTCGCTACGTGTACACCGGGCTCGAGTCGCTGGATCCCGAGTCGCTGGCCAGCATGAACAAGGGGCAGAACCGCATCGACGAGGTCGACGAGGTCATCAACCGCTGCTTCTCGGAGGGGATCCTGCTGTCGTTCGGCCTGCTGGTCGGCGCGGATGGCGACACGAACAGCTACCTCGAGCGGCTGCCCGAGTACCTGGCCGAGCTGCGCTACTTCTCGGTCACGTTCCTGGGCATCGTGTGCCCGTACCCCGAGACGCCCTTCTTCGAGCAGGTGGCCGGGGAGGGGCGGCTGCTGCCCGGGGCCACCATCCGCGACTTCGACGGCTACACGGTCTGCCACCGGCCCTTGCACCTGTCCCCCGATGAGGTGGTCGAGCACTTCCAGCGGCTGTGCCGGACGCTGGGCAGCGTGCAGAACCTGGGGCGGCACTACCTGGCCCGCCTGGGGCAGAGCACGCGTCCGGTCTACCGGCGAACCATCCTGGCCTCGGGCCTGGAGATCCTGTCCATCAAGAACCCGCTGGCGAACCCGGCCCGGCGCTACATCGCCGGGCTGGATCCGCTGGAGGCGTGGGACGCGCGCATGATGGCCCAGCTGGGCCTGGCGCCGCAGGCGATCGGTCCCGATGCGATGGGCGCGCCCGAGCTGGTGCGCGCCCCGGTCCGCCGCCGCGGGGCCTGAGGTTCGAAAGCTGTCCGGACGCCCGGGAGGTGTTCGAACACGTCTCCGGCAGCCGCGATCACCGCGAAATCCCGCGTGATTCAGGCTGAAGCGCGCTGGTATGCCGGCTGCTGTTCAGGGCGTCGGAGGCGACGTCATGGCGAAGATCGTACTGGTGCACGGAATGAGAATGGAGACGCACGACCGCGCGATCCTGCAGGCGCGTTGGAGGGCGGCGGTGATTCGAGGGCTGAAGGCGACGCTGTGGGGCGCCAGCAACCCCCGCCTGATCCCCGGAAAGGACGACATCGAGCTGGTCTACTGGGGCGACTTCTTTCGGCCCCAGCAGGATGACGGCGGCGCCGCGGCGAAGGGCTTCGATCTCGACGAGCTGCGCCGCTTCTATTACGGCCTGCTGAGGGGCATGGTGCGGGCGGCCGACGTGCTGTCCCTGTGGGACGAGCGGGGGCGGCCGCGCAGCGCGATGGCGCGGCTGGTGAATCCCATCGTGTACCAGACGGCGGTGTACATGGCGAACGGGCCGGTGAACAACGCCGATCCGGCGCATGAGCCGGGTGCCTACTTCCAGGTGCAGGCCCGGTTCGACGCCGCGCTGGGTCCGGACACCCAGGTGGTGGTGGGGCACTCGCTGGGCAGCGTGATCGCCTACGAGGGGCTGTGCCGCGGCACGCACAGCGTGAGCACGTTCATCACGGTCGGCTCGCCCATAGCGACGCCGCGGCTGATCATGCAGCCGCTTCGGGAGCGGCAGTACCGCGAGCTGAACCATCCGATCAGCCACCCCCGTCCCTGGCCGGGGGTGGAGCGATGGGTGAACTTCTTCGCGCCCGCGGACGTGTGGTCGGTGCCCATCAAGCGGCTGGCGCCCATCTTCGACCCGCGCATCCGCGACGTGGAGGTGGTGCACGGGAACCCGCACCGGCCCGTGGAGACGCACAAGCTGACGACCTACCTGAAGCACGGCGAGGTCTGCGATGAGATCGCGCGCGGCCTGGCCGAGGCGCCTGTCGAGGCGCCGGGGCCGCGGCAGTGCGGAGCCTCGTCGTGAGGCCGGCGCCGGTGGGGGTCCGTGGCGCGCCACGGGGCGGCCGGCCTCCCGCCGGCGGCAGGAGGGTTTTCGTTCGCGTGGGGGCGCCCGCGCCGGGCGGGGCGCTGCGGGACCTGGCGGGCGTGCCGGACGACCTGGCGCGGATGGGGAAGGCGTTCGCCCACCTGGACTACGACGTGACCGCGGCCGTCTGCAATCCCTCGCCCGGCGAGCTGCGCGCCGAGGTGCGCGAGCGGGTGGAGGGCGCCCGGTTGGGCCACGCCGATGCGCTGGTGCTCTACTACTCGGGGCACGGCCTGGTGGTGGACGGCGACCACTACCTTTGTCCCAGGGGGTTCGATCGCGACGACGTGACGACGACGGGCCTGAAGACGCGCGAGCTGATCGAGCTGGTGGTGCGCCGCCGTCATCGTCCCGGCCGGTTCTGGCTGATCCTCGATTGCTGCCAGGCCGGGGGCGTGCTGGACGACGGCCTGCTGGCCACGCTGGCGGGGGCAGGTACGGATGCCTTCGTGCTGGCCGCGAGTGGAGGCTGGGGTCCGGCGCAGGACGGGGTGTTCAGCCGCGCGTTCTGCGCCGCCGTATGCGGCGGCCGGCGGGGCGCGCCTGGCGGGCTCGATGGCATCACCCACAGCATCAATCGCCGCCTCTCGCGCCGTCTGTCCCGGGGCCCCTGCGTGGTGCAGGCGGCGGTGTGCCGGGCCCGCTTCGACCTGCTGGATGCGGCGCCATGATCCGCGCCCCCGGCGGGATGGCTCGACCGCTCGCGTTGGTCACGTCGCCCGCCCCCGACGGGGACGTCGCGAGAGCCGACGCCCGTCGCTATACTGGACGTGACTTGGAAAAGGACGAAACGATCTCGTCGCTGACGGACGCGGGTGGTGACGGCGAGCGTTTCCTGGGCGCGCGAATCCTCGCCCACCCGGATCCAGACCGCATCGGAGACTTCGCGCCGCTCTTCGATGGCGCGGGCCCGGACGGCGGGGCGGTGACGGAGCTGTCGCGCCTGGCGCCCGTGTTTCGCGCGGCCGACGGCAGCGCGACCGGTCCGCTGGCCAGCCAGCGCATCACACGCACGCCCCTGCGCATCGCGCGCGAAGGTGCGGGGCTGTGCCTGCGCCGCCCCGAGAAGGCCGCCGTGGAGGTGAACGGGGCGGTGCTGGGCGCAGACCGGACGCTGGGACCGGCAGAGCTGGAGGCGGGCGTCGTGGTGCTGGTGGGGAAGGATCTGGCGCTGTGGCTCGGCTGGATGGAGCTGCCGGGGACCACGCAGCGGATCGCGGGCCTGATCGGCGAGAGCGCCGCCATGCTGAAGGTGCGCGAGCAGATTCATCGCGTGGCCGACCTGGACGTGCCGGTGCTGCTGCGGGGCGCGACGGGCGTCGGCAAGGAGCTGGTCGCGGCGGCCATCCACAAGCGCAGCCGGCGCGCCGCGGGCGCGTACGTGGCCGTCAACGTGGCCGGGTTCCCCGCCACCATGGCCGCCTCCGAGCTGTTCGGGCACACGCGCGGCGCCTTCACGGGCGCGTTCGAGGCGCGCGACGGCTACTTCGCGCAGGCCAACGGGGGCAGCCTGTTCCTCGACGAGATCGGCGACGTGTCGTTCGACGTGCAGGCGCTGCTGCTGCGCGCGGTGCAGGAAGGGGTCATCCAGCCGCTGGGGGGCAAGACGCGCCAGGTGGACGTGCGGCTGATCGCCGCCACCGACTCTGATCTCGAATCGGCCGTGGCGCGGCGCGAGTTCCGCGAGCCGCTGCTGCGACGTTTCTCGTACGAGGTGCGGGTTCCGCCGCTGCGCGAGCGGCGCGACGACGTGGGGTTGCTGTTCTTCCACCTGCTGCGCGAGCGGCTGAAGATGACGGGCGAGCTGCAGCGCCTGGCGCCCGACGCCGAGGGTGATCCCTTCGTTCCCGCGGCGTACGTGGCGCGGATGGCGCTGTACGACTGGCCCGGCAACGTCCGCGAGCTGGCGAACGTGGCCTTGAAGTTCGCGATCGAGAATCGGGGACGCCAGCGGACGCAGGTCGGCGAGGAGCTGTGGGCGGCCATCCGCCCCCGCCAGTCGACGAAGGACGTCCCCGACGTTCGTTCCCTGGACGGCGCGCGCGCCGCGCCCAAGGTCGACGAGCCGGCCAAGGCCGCCCCCAGCGACGAGGACATCCTGGAGGCGCTGCGCGCAGAGGGGTTCAAGCGCGAGCGCGCGGCGAAGCGACTGGGCGTGTCGAAGAGCTTTCTTTACCGGCGCCTGATCGGGACGCCCCATGCGCCCAAGGCCGACGGGATCTCCGCGGACGAGATCAAGGCGGCGCTGGCCGCGGCCGGCGGTGATCTGCCGGCGGCCGCCGAGCGGCTGCGCATCTCGGTCCCCGCGTTGCGTTTGCAGCTGAGGCGCATCGAGGCCCCCTCGCTGGCCGGCGACGGTCCGGCCAGCGCGCGACCGCGGCGCCCGTCCTGAGGGCGCTCAGACGAAGGGCGGGGGTGTCGGCTCGGCGGCCATCGAGTCGCCGTCCTGGGTGCGCACGGTCATCGCCGACACGTCGAACATGGACCAGTAGGCGCGCGTCCAGCGCTCAGCATTGACCACGCCCAGCGCCGACAGCTCGGCCTCGGATTCGTCCTCCAGGCGGCGGCCCCACTCGCCACCGGCCAGTTGCCCCCGGCGCTTTCGCGCGCACGCGGCCAGGCAAGGCATGTGCAGGCGGCGAAAGGCCTCCTCCGCTCGATCCATCAGCCGCACCGCGCGCTCGGGCGCGCCCTCCAGGTAGTCGAGGTTCCCTTCCAGCGCGTCGGCGACGGGCAGCCACAGGCCGGGGCCCGCCTTGCGCAGGCCGCCGATGCGGGCCCGGATGTCCGCCGGGCAGCGCCTGCCGTTCGCGATGGCGCGCAGCTCGGCCCAGACGTCCTGCATGACCAGATAGCCGCCCAGGAAGGGCGTCTGCGCGGCGGGGCTGCGCAGCAGCGCCGAGCGCATGGGCGTGGCCGGCGAGGTCAGGGTCAGATCGCGCTCCTCGTAACGGTCGATGATGTCGTGGTACAGCGCCGCCGCCACGCCCAGCACGCCCGCGTCGCCTTCCCATCCGTCCTGCGCCCGCAGCAGCTCGGCGCGCGCGTGCGCCGGATTGTCGCGGGCGATCCAGACGATGGCGTGGGCGACGCGCAGCATGCTGGCGTGGAACAGGTCGCCCGAGGCCTCGGCCTGCGCCAGCCATCGCATGGTGCGGCCGACCTGCGTCCGGAAGTCCCCCTTCTGCGCGTACTGGATGAACACCGCCAGGTCGCGCACCGTGGCCAGCTCGCGCGTGGCGCCCGGACACGCCTGCAGCAGCACCCGCTCGGCGCGCTCGAAGGCCGCCTCGGCGGTGAGGAAGTCGCCCTCGAAGTGGGCGTTCTCGGCGACCGCCGCCTCCAGCAGCGCGGTGGACAGCGGGTGGGGATGGGCGGCCGTCAGCGCCTTGCAAAGCTGCAGCACCGGCGCGACCAGCGGGTTCGGCACGTACTCGACGGTGTTGATCACGAACAGGGCGCAGGCCCGCTGCACCCGCACCGGCTCGCCCGCGTCCAGGGCGCCGTGCAGGGCGTGACAGGCGAACACCACCACCCGCAGGTCGACGTGCGCCAGCCCCTGGGCCAGCAGCAAGCACAGGTCGACGCGCTCCAGCGCCCGGGCCGATGGTCCCTGGGCGGCTGGCGTCGTCATCGCCAGACCGCGCGCGCCCAGCGCGTTCAGCGCGGCCGTGATCGCCGCTACGATCTCGGCGAAGTCGGCCGGCACGCGCAGCCCCGCCAGCGCCAGCGCCGGCCGCAACGTGTCCACGCCGCGCTCCAGATCGCCGCTCAACAGCAGGTGCCCGCCCGCTTCGATCTCCAGCTCGCGGGCCAGCTCGCGGTCGCGCACGTGGGCCAGGCCCCGCAGCAACACCTCGCCGGCCTCGCGCCGCCGGCCGGCGTTCTGCAGGGCGCGGACCTGGGCGCGGCAGATCTCCAGGCGCTCGGCGTCGTTGCGGTGCCGCCTGTGCTCGGCGGCGACCGCCAGCAGGGCGGCGGCGCGATCGAAGGCCAGCTGTTGATTCGCCACGCGCGCGGCGGTCAGCGCCGCCTCGGCAGCGGCCGCCCCGTCGCCGCTGCCCGCCAGGTGCTCGACCAGCACCTCGGGGTCGGCCAGCGGATCCTCACGCAGCCGGCGCGCCAGATCGCCATGCAGGCGCCGGGCCGCTGCGGCTGGCAAGGTGGACAGCATCGTCTCACGGATCTTGTTGTGGTACGGCTCGATCACCCATCGCGCGTGAAAGCGCGTCCAGCGCACGAACGAGCCCGTGAACAGCGGATCCAGCACCCGCACGTCGCCAATGCCCAGCGTCTCCAGCACCAGGGGCACCGGCAGGGGACGCGACGAGAGGCAGAGGAGATCGAGCGCGGCGCGGGCAGGCGGCGACAGCTTGCGGGCCCGCTCGATCAGGAACGTCTCCAGCCGCGCCGGCGCGGCCTCGCCCCGGGCCAGTCCGGCCGCCAGCGACACCACGAAGAAGGGGACGCCGCCGCTCTGGCGGCACAGCCGGGCCGTGGTGCGAAGATCCACCGGCGCGTCGCCGCCGGCGCAGGCGCGGAACAGCGCCCGCGCCTCTCCATGGGACAGCGGACCCAGCGGCACCCGCTGCACCAGATGGGCCAGGCCGACCTGCAGGCGTTGCAGCTCGGGCGGGGGCACGTCGCTGTCATTCATCCGCACCGCCGCCACCAGCAACAGCGGGGGGGCGTCGTAGCCGCCCATCAGCTCGGCCAGCAGGGCGGCGCCGTCCGAGTCGATCCACTGCAGGTCGTCGATGACGACGACCACCTGGCGCCCCTTGCACAGGCGCGACAGCAGCTCGCGCAGCACGCTGTAGGCCTGCCGGCGGGCCTGCGCGACGTCGCTGGTGTCGGGGGTCAGGCTGGCCACCGTCCGGGCGATGGCGGGCACGCGCGCGAACACGGGAAACAGCCGCGCCAGGGGCCGGCAACGCGTGGGCAGCAGCGCCTCGGCGGCCACCGCCGGCAAGCCGGTCAGGTAGGCGGCCAGCTCCTCGACCACCTCGCCCAGCGCCGGGTAGGGCACGGAGTCGCCCTCGCGCGCCCGTCCCGCCAGCACCAGCGTCATGCCCTCCCGGTCCAGGCGGGCGCGGAACTCGTCCAGCAGCGCGCTCTTGCCCATGCCGCTCGCGCCCTCGATCAGGATGACGCGCGGGCCGTTCGCGGCGCCGTGGACGTGCTGCTCCAGCGCCGCCAGCACTTCCTTTCGGCCGACGAACGTCTCCATCCCCGGCGCCTGTCGCGGACCGCCGGACGGCGCCGCCTCGGGCCCTTCGGGCGCGTGGGCGGGCGCCTTTCCGAAGCCCAGCGAGCCACCGAACGCCGCCGCGCTGGCGGGGCGCTCGTGCGGTGACTTGCGCAGCGCCAGCTCGACCGCGCTGCACAGCCAGGGGGGCAGCTCCGGCCTGACCACGCGCAGCGAGCGGGGAGGATCGTTCAGGATGGCCAGCCTCAGCCCGGCGCGGCTGTCCGCGCGAAAGGGCGCCCCGCCGCCCAGCATCTCGTAGACGATGGCGCCCAGCGCGTAAACGTCCGCCGCCGGCGTCACCTCGACGCGCGAGCTCCATCGCTCGGGCGCCATGTAGGCCAGCGTCCCCACCCCGTCCTTCGCCGGCTCGACGGGCGCGCCCGCCGCCTGGGACTGGGCCAGGACGGCGATGCCGAAGTCCAGCAGCTTCACGCGCGGCGCCTCGCCCGGATGCTCGAGCACGAACACGTTCCCCGGCTTCAGGTCGCGGTGCACGATGCCCGCGTCGTGGACCGCCTGTACGGCGCCGCAAAGCTGGTCGGCCAGCGACAGCGCCAGCGGCGTGGGCAGGGGCCCTCGTTCCGTCAGGAACGCCGCCAGGTCCCGCCCCACCAGCCGCTCCATGACCAGGTAGGGGCCCCAGCGCCCGTCCACGCCCGTGTCGAAGATGCGCACACACGCCTCGTGGACCACGCGGGCCAGGACCTTGCCCTCGTTCAGGAAGCGGCGCTGCGCCCCCGCGTCGGCCGCGGCCGCACCCAGCAACTTGATCGCGACCGGACGCTCGAGGAAGGCGTCGTGGCCCGAGAACACGGCGCCCATGCCGCCCCGCCCGATCAGGGCGTCCACGACGTAGCGATCGCCGATGCGGCTGCCGACGGTGGGCAAGTTGCCCAGCGGCTGTGTTGTCGAAGAATCGGCTGCCACGACGTCCTGTCCCCCCCGCGATCTATGTGACGGCCGCGGGTGTCTTGGCAAGCAAGATTATGGATACGTCGACGGTTCGGACCGTCCCCCGAACGGTCTGCGAAGCGTCGGCGGCGCCTTGCCGCAAGGCGCCGCCACCTTCCAACTAGCGAAGACTGCTGAAAGTCGCGTCCCGGTCCGGCAACGGAAGGGGCGGCACGCCCTTTGCCGAACGACCTGCGCGAACCGGCGGGTGGTTCGCGGTCAACCAATAAAGGCAAAAGAGGGATCAGATGTCGTACTTCAAACAGTTCACGCGGGGCGCAATGTTCGCAATGTTGGCAGCAGGGCAGGTGATGGGGTGTGCGGCGGCCACCGCCGACACGGCCCATACCGAGCTTCGTTACATGATCGCCGGGATCCGCGTCGATCCACCGGCCCCGAACCACAACACGGTCTATGTCGAGTTCCAGGACCAGACCGGTCAGGGCGGTGACTTCGAGGACACCGTCTATCACGAGATCATCAACGGGGTCACCAACCGCGGCTACGTGGCGGTCAAGGACCACGGCAAGGCCGACTACGTCCTGTGGGCGACGGTCCGCATCTTCACCGAGGCGGGCACGGAAGCAGGCGACAAGGCGCTGGCGGGACTGGGCGCCATTGCTGGCGGCGCCGCGGTCGCCGGTGCGGTGTCGGCGGGCGGCGGCCGGGGCGCCACCCCCTTCATTGCGGGCGTCGGGGCGGCCGGTCTGGCCTATGCGGCCGTGACGGTGTTGAACAAGAAGAACGCCTACCAGATGGTCATCGATCTGCAGCTGGCCAGGAAGGTGGAGGGCGGCGTGCAGACCGACAACGCCAGCAGCGGGCAAAGCGGCCTGCAGCAGGGCACGGTCGCCGTCGGCGAGGCGGGTGGTTCCAGCCACCAGCAATCGAAGGCGCAGCACTTCGTCGAGAACAAGGTCCACTTCGAGATGGAGCAGCGGATCCTGGCCGTGGCCGACGGGACGCGCCTGACGATGGACGTGGCCCGCTCCGCCCTGATCCCCAAGCTGATCTCCGGTCTGAAGAGCTCGCTCCCCCGCGCCAACTGAGCGCGCGCGCCGGGCGCGCGTTCGAACAGCGTCCGGACGACCCACGCGGCGACGAACGAACGCCGTGGCGTCCGGACCGTCCGGGCCCAGGGCCCGAAAACTCGGGGCAAAGATGGCGCCCCGGACCACGGCACGGCGGCTGCTGGGAGGTGGTGTTCAAACGGGTCCGGCGAGCACGCAAACGTGTTGCCGGACCCTGCCGCGATGGGCGACTCGGCGAAGCCGGGTCGCTCGGACGCGGTCGGTGGCAGGTGAAATCGACGTTACCCGTGGAGGAAATGATCATGTTCGCAAAGGCTCGCTTCGTCTTCGTTGCCATGGCTCTCACGCTCCTTGCCGGCTCGCGCGTGGCGCGTTCCCAGGTGCCCGGCATCGACCCCCAACCGCCGGCCGACGGGGCCTACGTCCCTCCGGCGCCAGCGGGCCCTGGTCAGATGGGCGTCGCGCCCGGCGCGCCACAGTCGTACGAGCAGGCCGGGATTCCACCATCACAGGTCGTTCAGCCGACCTACACCACCCCCAGGGCCCCCGCTCCCAGGCCCCCGGTCGATCAGCACAGCGGCCTGTTCATCATGGGAAACCTCGGCTTCCACTCGTACCAGGGCAGCACGGGCGCCGGCCTGGGCGCCGGGTTGCGCCTGGGCGGCCTGGCGGGGTGGTTCCTCACCCCCGAGATCTCGCTCAATGGCGAGCTGTCGCTGGACATCCTGAGCTTCAAGTCCGACACGCTGGCGGCGCAGTCGAATCTGACGGGTGTGCGCGTGCAGATCTCGGCCAGCCCGTTCTATCACCTGGTCCTTCCCCTCGGCGCCGAGCTGCTGCTGGGGCCCAAGCTGGGGATCTGGGACACGTCGCTGTCCGACACGTCTGACTACTCGCTCAGCGAGAAGGGTTATCTCATCGGCCTGAACGCCGGGCTGTACTTCCATCTGGGACCCCTGGCCGCCGGCGGCCTGCTGACCGTCGAGGACGGGGTGCCCACCAGCTCGTGCGTCGAGTACGCCGGCATCGAGGAATATTGCGGAGCGGTCTCCTCGGCGACCTCCGACAAGATTGTCAGCTTGACCGGTTCGGTCTTCTTCTAGAGCGGAGGCACGCGCCTCGACATGAGGTTTCTGCTTCGGTTCAATGATGGCGGAGCGGCCCTCGGGCCCTCCGCCGTTTCCATTTCCAGAAAATGTGAGCCTGCGACGGTGACGAGTTTGCGTTTTCGACGGTAACCGCTTGTGCCGGACGCAGGCCGGCAGTTAACGTCAACGCGCCGACAGGGCAGCGCCGGTCACCCGAATTTCGCCGTTGGGGTCAAATGCCATTGGTTTCGACGACCGTTCCTTCTGCGCAGACTGAACAAGAAAGGCACGGCCCGCGGACGACGGTCGTGCGGTGGGTATTTCCCCGGCTGCAGGAGACCGCCGTGACGGCGCGGGCCATCATTGGCCGCGACGAGCAGTGTCAGGTCGTGTTGCTGGGCGACGAGGTCTCCCGGAAGCACGCCGAGCTGCGCAAGGATGGGCCGGTGCTGGCCATCAAGGACCTGGACAGCCGCAACGGTGTACACGTCAACGGCGTCAAGGTGGCGGACGCCCCGCTGGCCGCCGGTGACGTCGTTCGGTGCGGCGAATGGATCGGCGTCGTCGCGGCCGTGGACGAGGGCGCCGGCGCGGCGCAGGCGCGCGCCTTTCGCGAGGTCGCGCCCGGCCTGTTTGGCAGCGAGCGGCTGGCTGCGGCGCTGGAGCCGGCGCGGCGGCTGGCGAACGATCTCGCCGTCGTGATCCAGGGCGAGACCGGGACCGGCAAGGAGGACGCCGCCCGCACCGTGCACGCCTGGAGCGGACGGTCCGGCAAGTTCGTGTCCGTCAATTGCGCCACGCTGTCCAAGGACCTGGCCGACGCCGAGCTGTTCGGACACCGCAAGGGCGCCTTCACCGGCGCGGAGACCTCGTCGGAAGGACTGTTCCGGGCCGCGGCGAAGGGCAGCCTGTTCCTGGACGAGGTGCTGGAGTTTCCGGTGGCGCTGCAGCCGAAGTTGCTGCGCGCTCTCTCCAGCAAGCGGGTGCGGCCGGTCGGCGAGGCGCACGATCTGGAGGTGGACGTGCGGGTGATATGCGCCGCCCAGGAGCCCCTGCGCACGGCCGTCGAGGAGGGGCGCTTCCGTCCCGACCTGCAAGCCCGGCTGGAAGGACTGGTCGTCGAGCTGCCGCCCTTGCGCGAGCGGCGCGAGGACATCGCCCCGCTGTTCTGCAAGTTCGTGCGTGACGCCCAGGGCGCTTCGCTGCGCATCGAGGCGCGGCTGATCGAGGCGCTGTGCCTCTACGATTGGCCCTTGAACGTCCGCGAGCTGCAGCTGCTGGCGCGCCGGCTGGTGGGCGTGCATGGCCACGAAGGCGTGCTGAAGCGGTCGCACCTGCCCGACCACATGCTGGCGCGCGTTCCGGTGACGGGCGTCTCGCGCACGGGTGAGGGGTCCGCGCCCACGCCCAGGCAGGCCCGGCGCAGCACGGACGACGACGGCGAGTTCGCGGCGCTGATGGAGGCGCTTCGTCGCGAGAAGACGATGGCGAAGGCCGCGGCGTCGATCGGGATCAGCCGCGCGCGCGCCTACCGCCTGGTCAGCGCCCGCAAGGGAGAGCCCGGCGACGATGAGTGAGACGGGGCTGGTCGCCCCCGTGCCCGGACACCCCGATCCCGAAGCGCGCGTCGGGACGACCGTCGATCGGTACAGCCTGGTGCGACTGCTGGGCAAGGGCGGCATGGGCGCCGTGTACGAGGCGCGGCACGCCACGCTGGCGCGCCGCTTCGCCCTGAAGTTCCTGTTGCCGTCGGCGGCCGTGAACGCGGACGCTCTGCGACGATTCGAGAACGAGGCCAAGGCGGCGGGCGGCCTGGAGCACCCCAACCTGGTGGCCGTGACCGATCTGGGGCGTGACGGCCAGGGCGCGCCCTACCTGGTCATGGAATACCTGCCGGGCGAGGACTGCGCCAGGCTGCTGGGGCGATCGGGGCCGCTGCCCCCGGCGCGCGCCGCGAACGTGGTGCTGCAGGCCTGCCGCGGCCTGGCCGTGGCGCACCGGGCGGGCATCATTCACCGGGATCTGAAGCCCGCGAACCTGTTCCTGACGGACGCCGGCGACGGCAGCGATCTGGTCAAGGTGCTGGACTTCGGAATCGCGAAGCTGAAGGGCGTCGACGTGGCCAGCGGCACGGCCACCGGCGAGACGTTCGGCACCGCCCATTACATGTCGCCCGAGCAAGCCCGCGGCGCCGGCGACGTCGACGCGCGCACCGACGTGTGGTCGCTGGGCGTCGTCCTCTACGAGCTGCTCACGGGGCGCAAGCCGTTCGAGGCGGGGACGTTCCTTCACGTGGTGTACCAGATCCTCAGCACCGAGCCGCCCCGGCTGGACGCCGTCCGCGGCGATCTTCCGCCCGCCCTGATCGCCATCGTCGAGAAGGCGATGGCGAAGGAGCCGGGCGGCCGCTTTCAGTCGGTGATGGCGCTGGCCGAGGCGCTGGCGCCACACGCCCGTCCCGGACGGGCCACCGCCTCTGGCAGCCTGGCCCGCGCGCACGCGGACACGGTGCTGACACCCGGCACCGCGATCAAGGCGCCGGCAGCGGATGCGTCTGGCCGGTCCGCAGCGGGCGAGAGCGCGGCGGCGCCTGCGGTCACGTCGCGTTCAGGCAGGAAGCTCGTCCTGCTTGCCGCCGCCGTCGTCGCGATCGGTGGATCGCTGGTGGCGCTCAGGTGGCGAACGCCGGCCGCGAACGTGGTGGTGGCGACGCCGGCGCTCGTTCCTGTGTCAGTGCCCGTCCCGGCCCCCGCGCTGCCGGCCGCCCGGTCCGCTGCCCCGCCGTCCCCGGTCGTGAGCGCCCCCCAGGCGACGCCGACCGCAAGCGCTGCCACGCCGGCCGCGCCGGCCAGCAGGCGGAAGAGTCCCCGGACGGTGTCCGAACGTTCGCCGGACGGTCTGGAGGGCCGCGGCCGCCCGGCGCTGCCGGCCAGCCCGGGGCTACCCTCCAGCGCGCCGGTCCCCCCGAAGGCCGCGCCTGCTCAGGAAATTCCCTCGACTCAGCATCCGCTGAACATCGAAGAGAACAGCCCCTATGGGCGTTGACCTGGTGGCACGCGGGCTGCTGACCAGCCGAGGCGAGCGAACGGACCCGAAACAAAACCGCTCGGGTCGCGCCCGTTCCACGATGACACCTGCCAAGCTTTGCCTGGGGATCCTGATGATGGTGGCCGCGCTGGACGCGTCGCCGCGGGCAGGTCTGGCGCAGACGGATCCCAAGGCCAGCGCCGATGAGCACTTCCGGCGCGGTGTCGAGCTGTTCCGCGATCGCCGGTTCGGCGACGCCGCGACGGAGTTCGAGGAGGCCTATCGGCTGTCGCCGGCGTACGTGGTCCTCTACAACATCGGTCAGGTGAACGCGGCCCTGGGGCGCTCGGTCGAGGCGATCGACGCCTACGAGAAGTACCTGAAGCAGGGCGCGGCCCAGATCTCGCCCGAGCGCACGCAGGAGGTGCAGGGCGAGCTGACGAAGCAGCGCGATCGCATCGGCACCGTCGCGCTGCGCACCACCCCCGAGGGGGCCGAGATCCGGATGGACGGCAAGTGGATCGGCAAGACGCCGCTGTCGCGCCCGGTGCGCGCCACCATCGGACGGCATACGTTCGACGCCTTTCTGTCCGGCTATGCCCCGCAGATCTACGAGATAGAGGTGATCGGCAAGGCGGAGCGGCCGCTGGAGATCGCCTTCACGGTGGATCCTGCCGTGACCGAGAAGGAGGCGGAGGCGAAGGCCGCCGAGGCCAGGGCGGCCGAGGCCAGGGCCCAGGCCGCGGCGGTCACGGCCCGGACCGCCCAGGCCCCCGTGGTGACCGTGCTGCAGCTTCCGCGCGGGGACGGCGGCGGGCGCGCCGGTGGGGTCGCCGGCGCTGGAAGCGAGGGGCCGGCGACCTCTCGGTCGTCGATCAACTGGCAGCGGACCATCGGGTACGTGGTGGCCATCGGCGGCCTGGGCACCGCGACCGCGGGGGGCATCCTCGCCTACCAGGGCGCCAACAGGTCGCACGACGCGAGCGACCGGCTGGCCCAGGCCAGGACGGACGCCGAATACGACGCGGCCCTGCCCGACTTCCAGGACGGAAAGAGCCGCAATCGCCTGGGATGGATCGTCGCCGGCCTCGGGGGCGCCGGCATGATCGGCGGGATCATCCTCATCGCCACCGCGCCCGAGCGGCCGGTCAGCGGCGTGGCGCTGGGGCTGGCGCCCCTGCGCTGGGGCGGCGGCGGGCTGTCACTGCGCGGAACTTACTAGGGCCGGATCACGGGACGTCATGGAAAAGGGGAGCGATGGAACTTCGAGTGGGGATTCGCGCGGTGTTGTTGTCGACGACGGTGGCGGCGCTTGCCACGGCCTGTTCAGGGGGACAGCCCGTCAGGCCTGGAAGCGCGGGCAGCGGCGTGGGTGCGGGCGCCGGAGGGGGTAACGGACCAGGGGGAACCTCCGCCGTGCTGACGGGCGCCGCCGGCGGAACGACGGGCGGCGCCGCGGGAACGGCGGCGCCCATCGGCGGAACGACGGGGGCCGGTGGCGTCGTGGCTCCGACCGGCGGGGCGGGCGGCGGCGCCGGGCCGACCCCTGGCGGTGGGAACGGCGGTGGTCATACCGGAGCGGCGGGCGCGGGCGGGGCGCGAACGGGCACCGGCGGCGCCGCGGCCTCCGGCGGCGCCGTGGGCAGCGGAGGCAGCACGCCCCCTGGCTGCAACGCCGCCGGCCAGTGGGAGCCGAACGACGTCATCGGGCAGGCGTGCCCGATTCAGTTGAAGACGCTGGTGGAAAGCACGCTCGGTGCGGGGGACGCGGACGACTACTATTCCTTCCCGGCCGTGGCCGGTCAGCGATTCGCCGTGAACGTCTGGAACACCACGCCCGCCTCGAACACGGTCTACGTGGCGGCCACGCTGGTCACCTCCGGGCAGATGGTGCCGTTGCTGAACGATTCCGGAGTGGGAGCGAACAGCGCGTTCTACTTCGAGCTGCCGGCGACGATGGCGGGAACGATGGTCCTCCGCATCCACCAGTCGGCCGCGCTCACGTACAAGTTCTCCGTGGTGTCGTGCGCGGACCCAGGGCAGGACCCGTTGACGTTCGAGCCCAACAACACCGCTTGCTCGGCCGCGCCCCTGACGCTGGGCACGAACATCGAGACGCAGCTGGGGCCTCCCGAGGACACCGAGGACTACTTCACGATTCCCGTGACGAAGGGCAGCTGGTACGGGTTCACGCTGGCGATCGCGGCCTCGAATCCGCGGATCTACCTGTCGGCGGTCTTGAATCCGGACGTGGGACAGCAGGCCGCGTTCCTGCCCCAGGCTGGATACGACCCCGGAACCAACTTCAAGGAGTTCCAGGCCACGTCGACCGGGGCGGTCGTGTTCGACTTCAAGCAGTCAGGTTCGACGATCTACGATTTCGTGGTCTACCCCAGCACCGCGGATGGGCTGGTCCACGACGCCAAGTACGAGCCGAACAACACCCCCCACACGGCCGCACCGCTGGCCCTGGGCCAGCAGGTGTCATCGGACCTGAACGCGAACACGGACGCGGTCGACAACTTCCAGGTGAACGTTCAGGGCGGCGTTCCCTACGTGGCGACGTTCTCGAACACGGCGGCCTCGGGGTGGATCAATTTCTCGATCTACACGCTCGAGGGCGTCGCGCTCGTCAATCCCGGGAACGTCCCGCAGAACTCGCTGAACACGCAGTTCCCGTTCACACCGCAGGCGGACGGGGTGGTGGTGGTGACGCTGCAGACCGCCCAGACGATGACCTACACGCTGCAGGTGGCGGCGCAGTAGGCGGCGCCCGACCGGACCGCCTCGCCGGGGGCGGCACCGGCGCGGGTCAGTGCTTCCGTCGCGCCAGGATCCGCTCCATCTCGTCCATGGTGGCGTTCATCTCGGCGATGGCGGCGTCGAACGGGGCCGAGGTGGTCATGTCCACCCCGGCGTCCTTCAGCAGGTCGATGGCGTAGCGCGAGCTGCCCGACGACAGCATCTTCAGGTAGGCGTCGCGGCGCGTGGTCTTGCCCGTCTTCTCTTGCATCTCCTGGCGCACGGCGCGCGCCAGCGACGTCGACGCCACCATGCTGGTCGCGTACTGGTACACGTAGAAGTCGTAATAGAAGTGCGGCACGTAGGCCCACTCCACCGCCAGCAGGTCGTCGACCTGGCACACGCCCTTGTCGTGGCCGTAGTACTCGCGCGCGATCTTCAGGTACAGCTGCGACAGGTTCTCGCCGGTCAGGGGCTCGCCCCGCTCCGCCTGCTCGTGGAAGGCCAGCTCGAACTCGGCGAACTGCGTCTGCCGGAACAGGGTGGTGCGCAGCCCGTCCAGCAACGTCCCCAGCAGGAACAGGCGGGATTCGTCATCCTTCGCCTGCCCCAGCAGGTGGTGGACCAGCAGGTTCTCGTTGAACGTGGACGCCACCTCGGCCACGAAGATCGGGTAGTCGGCGGTCGGGTAGGGCTGCGCCGCGTACGACAGGTACGTGTGCATCGAGTGCCCCGATTCGTGCGCCAGCGTGGAGAGGTCGTCGTAGTGGCCGTTGAAGTTCAGCAGCTGAAACGGGTGCACGCCGTACACGCCCGTCGAGTAAGCGCCCGAGCGCTTGCCCGTGGACGGCAGGTAGTCGGTCCAGCCGCTCTCGAAGCCGTGGCGCATCGCCTCGAGGTACTCCTTGCCCAGCGGCGCCAGCGTCTCCAGCGTGATGGCGCGGGCCTGGTCGGGGTCGAACCGCATGTCGACGCTGGACACCAGCGGCACGTACAGGTCCTGGTAGCGAAGCACGTCCAGGCCCAGCATGCGCTTTCGCAGCGCCAGGTACCGGTGCAGGGTGGGCAGGCTGCGGTGAACATCGCTCAGCAGCTGCGTGTAGACGCTGGTGGGGATGTTGTCCTGGAACAGCGCCGCCTGCAGCGCCGAGTCGAAGTGATGCACGCGCTTGTAGAACAGGTGCGACTTCACCGTCGCCGCCAGGGTGGCCCCCATGGTGCGCTCGTACGTCTTCAGGGCGCCGAAGAACGCCGAGAAGACGCGGTCGCGGTCGGCCCGGTTGCGTGACTGCCGGTGCAGCGTGAACGCCGAGGCGTCCAGGCGCACCGACTCGCCGGTCGACAGCTTCAAGGTGGGGTAGGGCAGATCGGCGTTCGCCAGGATGCCGTGCACCTCGCCGCCGGCGCGCTCGAGGTCGCTCGCCTCGGCCACAATCTTCTCCTCGGCCGCGTTCAGGGTGTGCGGCTTCCGGCGTAGGGTCTCTTCCAGGTACATGCGGTAGGGGGCCAGCTTCGGCTCGGCGGCCAGGAACTTGCGAACCTTGGCGGGCTCCAGGGCCACGATCTCGGGTCGCATCCACGAGGTGGCCGCGGCGAACTGCGTGCCCAGATCCTCGGCCGCTTGCTTCATCTCGCGGGGCCGCGCCGCGCGCACGTCCTCGTCCGACAGGCTGCTGGCGTAGACCCCCAGCCGTGACAGCTGTTGATCGAAGTCGAACATCGCCTGCAGCGCCGCCAGCAGCTCGCCGGCCGACTTGCCCAGCTTGCCCTTGTGCTTGCCCAGCTCGGGCAGCCTGGCGATCAGGTCGTCCTTGGCCTTCGTCCACGCCGCCTCGGACGGGTACAGGTCACCCAGCCTCCACTTGTACTTCTCGGGGATGTCCTTGCGTTCGGTGGCATCGCTGAAGGTGGTGGTCATGGTCATGATGGCGAATCCGACGAGCGCGAGCCCGGTGCGTCGCATCGCGCGACGATAGCCACCCCGACGGGAACCGGTCAAACGGGGACAGCCGCTTCAGCCCGCCGGCCACAGCCAGGCGGCGCCCCGCACGCCGCTGGCGTCGCCGTGCTGGGCGCGCACGATGGGCGTTATGGGCGCGGCGGCGATGGTGTAGCGGCCCAGCAGCCCGGGGACGTTGTGGAACAGGCGGGCGTTGTTCGAGACGCCGCCGCCCAGCACGATGACCCGGGGATCGACGAAGTTGATGACGGCCGCCAGCGCTCGCGCCAGCCGGTCCTCGTAGCGGGCGAACGTGGCCGCGGCGGCCGGGTCGCCCGCCTGCTCGCGACGCCCGATCTCCTCGGGCGACAGCGCCTGGCCGGTGGCCCGCTCGAAGTCCCAGGCCAGGCCTCGGCCGGCCAGGAATCGCTCGATGCAGCGATCGTGGCCGCAGAAGCAGGTGGCCCCGGGGCCGTCCTCGTCGCGGAGAAACGGCAGCGTGGTGTGGCTCCACTGGCCGGCGCTGCCGTTCGCGCCTTGCAGCACGTGCCCGTCGATGACGAAGCCGCCGCCCACGCCGGTGCCCAGGGTGGCGCCGAACACCACGTCGGGACCCGGTCCGGGGGCGGTGTTCGCCGGCCGCGCCGCCGCGCCGTCGGTCGCCTCGGACAGCACGAAGCAGTGGGCGTCGTTCGCCACCCGCACCGGCCGGCCCAGACGCGCCGACAGGTCGGCGTCCATCGCCTGGCGGTTCAACGTCAGCAGGTTCGAGTTGACGATCAGCCCGTCGGCCGGGGCCAGAAACCCGGGCGTGCCCACGCCCACCGGAATGGCGACCTTGCGCGGGATGCCTTCTTCCAGGCGCTCCACCAGCAGGGCGATGGCGTCCAGCACGGCCCGGTAGTCGTCGCGGGGGGTCGGGATGCGGTCGCGCCACAGCTCCTGCCCGTCGGGCGCCAGCAGCACGCCCTCGATCTTCGTCCCCCCCAGGTCGATGCCGATGCGCACGCGCGCTTTCTATCACGCGTCCCGCGGCCGCGGGAACGCGGCTATACTTGGCCGATGCGCGCTGGAGGGGCCGTCTGTGCCTTGGCTTCGGGAC
>Ga0070658_10000669_pt1 | contig 29694 bp, 34 predicted proteins | sample KBSC13metaG_FD_64664 | JGI IMG/M metagenome (GOLD analysis project Ga0070658, IMG submission 64664) | Corn rhizosphere microbial communities from Kellogg Biological Station, Michigan, USA - KBS C1-3 metaG | ecosystem: Host-associated > Plants > Roots > Rhizosphere > Soil ... | reverse complement strand
TGAACTTTGGTGGGGGTGTACACTTCGGCAACTAGTGTGCTTTACGGTAATGGTTGTAAATGGTAGGATAAAGCTGAAAACGTGAGAAAATAGAAACCAAGGGAAACAGGCAAATATGGGGCATGTAATAGCGGTGCTGAACCAGAAGGGCGGGGTAGGTAAAACTACCACGGCTATTAACCTGGCCGCCTACCTAGCGAAGCAGGGCAATAGCGTGCTTTTGGTGGACTTGGACCCGCAAGGCAATGCGACGAGCGGGTTAGGTGTACAAAAAGCGAACATTAAGCAGGGCACCTATGAGGTGTTGCTTGGTAAAGCCGTGCTGGAGCACGCGCTGCGCGAAGCGGTTGCCGAAGGCGTGCATGTATTACCGACCAGCCAGGCATTAGCGGCTGCCGAAATTGACCTCGTAAATCATCCAGAGCGTGAATATGCGCTGCGCCGTGCGCTGGAACGCAGTAGCCACGATTACGTGCTTATAGACTGTCCGCCGGCGCTGAGTTTACTTACAGTCAACGCACTTAGCGCGGCCGATAGTTTACTGATTCCTGTGCAAGCCGAATACTACGCGCTAGAAGGTTTAGGCCAATTATTGGACGTAGTACAACGTGTACGCCAAGGGCTGAACCCAAACTTGGAGGTTTTAGGGGTACTGATGACCATGTATGACACGCGCACCAGCCTGAGCGAGCAAGTAAAGGGCGAAGTTAAGCAGTATTTTGGCGATAAAGTCTTTGATGTAGTAGTGCCGCGCAATGTGCGGCTGGCCGAAGCACCAAGTCACGGTAAGCCTATAAGCCAGTACGATAAGTGGAGCAAAGGCGCCAAAGCCTACAAACAACTGGCAAAAGAAGTGCACACTAGGGCGAAGAAAGGCAAGAAATAATGGCTAAACACGGACTTGGAACTGGCCTGGGGTCACTTATACCCGAAAACTTCGATAATTCTTTGCTAGTGAGCGAAGATGAACGTATCCAAAAGCTAGATATTAAGCTGGTTGAACCGCATGCCGGGCAGCCGCGTACGCATTTTGACGAAGAAGCATTAGCCGAACTCGCAACTTCCATAAAAAACCACGGTATACTGCAGCCCCTAGTGGTTACACCGGGCGCCGGTGGCAAATACACCATAATCGCTGGTGAACGTCGTTGGCGAGCTGCCACCAAAGCCGGCCTCAAGAGTGTGCCGGCTATAGTGCGCACACTTAAAGAACTTGAACAGCTAGAGATTGCGCTGGTAGAAAACGTCCAGCGCGTAGACTTAAGCCCACTCGAGCAAGCGGTAAGTATAGAGCGCCTGCATTCCGAGTTCAATACTCCGTACGATAAAATAGCCCAGCGCTTAGGTAAGGCGCCATCCACCGTAAATAACATTGTACGTTTGCTGCAATTGCCGCCAAAGGCGCAGCATGCGCTAGCGGGCCGTGAAATAAGCGAAGGTCACGCTCGTGCTGTACTGGCACTTAAGGATAATCCTGCTGCACAGGACCGCTTAGTAGACCTCATAATTGCTCAAGCGTGGAGTGTGCGCCAGGCCGAACGTTATGTAACCAGTCATAAAAGTGGGGAGCATAATGAACAAAAAGTGCATGCAAGAGTAGCTACCGAGACCCCTGTTACTAAGGCTTTGAGTAAAAAACTTGGGACGAAAGTGGCGGTGAAGCGTATGGCCAAAGGTGGCCGGCTAGAAATTGCCTTCAAAACCGACGACGAACTTGAGAAACTTATCGATATCCTCGATAAGTAGGTTACAGGTTAGAGGTGCTAGGTTCTAGCTTTAGATACAAACTGCGGAGCATTTTCTGAATTTCTTGAATTGTTTTGAGTATTTGCGCAGACTCTAGGCCGTAGATATCTTTAACCAGTAATAGTTGGGTCTCTAATTCGCCCGCCGAGCCCTTTGCGATGCCAATAAAATGTCGATACTCTTTTATGTTATTCCTTTGCTGTCCTTCTGCGATATGCGAGGGAATGGAAACGGCGGACCTTTGTATCTGGCTGCTTAGGGCAAATTTTTCAGATGCGGGCATTTTGTCCGTTAATTTATAAATATCTTTAGCCAGCTGGAATGATTTTTGCCAAACAATTAGATCTTTGTATGACTGCAATGACATGGCTCTACTATAACCTAGAACCTATAAACTACAACCTTAAGCACCTTCGGTGCTAGAAGCTTTTGATTTCGTTTATGGGGAAGACACGTATGACGAGCTTGCCAATAATTTGGTCGGCATTTATTGGCCCAAAGGCGCGGCTATCTAGGCTATCTGGCCGGTTATCACCACACATAAAGAGCTGGTTTCGCCCCAACGTGACATCAATATCACCGCTGGTGGTCGGGATATGCCGGTCTTTATTGTAGGGCAGTGTCAGGTCGGGCTGGAAGCCGTCTGGGTGTTCTTTGTTGTATACAGTTATGGCACCGTCTTTTACGACAACCCGGTCACCAGGCAAGCCTATAACGCGCTTTATAAGCTGTTTGCTATCCTCTTGGCCATAGGCACTTAGCCCAGCTTCCTGGAATATCATAACGTCACCGCGGTTCGGTATGTACGCATGGTGTGTTATGCGCGACCAGGTGCGTGGCACCTTCCATATAATAAGTTTGTCTTGGTTTTGCAGAGTACTTTCCATGCTTGGGCCGTCAACCTGGTACGAACGAAATACATAGGCTATAAGGAGTACGGCCACAAAAAAAGCAAGCAGTAAGATGCCAACAGTCGAAAGAATCTCGCGCCACGCTGAAGGGCCTGAGTCTTCTGGTTCTGGTGGATTCAAGGTTTCGGGGGTAAGGCCTATTGGTTCTTTTGAGCTCGGGTCGGTCGAATTCTGTTCTTCTAAAGGGTTAATTATCTTTGGCGGTGTGTTGTCCATACAGGACTCAACTATAGCATAAGAGGAGTGATGTGCCGCCTATTTTTACAGTAAATACGTACTACCAAACAAAATTTGTCCCCAGGCTGTTTTTATGTTGTATAAATAGCGGGTTTACTCGCTTATGCTAAGTCGCTATACTCTAAACGTAAGCGATGGAGAAATACAAACGCCAAAATTGGAGTGGGCAACGTCCTGTGCAGTCTATAGATGGCTTCATAGCTGGTCCTCCGCCCGTTCGCCCACGCATGCAGCCGGAACAGCTGCGCCCGCAACCCGTTCGCCCAGTTGCTAACATTGAAGCCCGTCAGCGCTTGCAGCCGACTATGCAGCCATTGCAGCGGCCAGTACAGCCCCCTGTTGCTCCAATTGCTCCGCCAGAACGGCGCCTACCACAGCTCGATATGGAGCTGCCCGAAAGCAGTGCACCAGCTGTTCATCACGACGCTAAATTTACTAAGCACAGCAAATGGCGTACCTTCCGCGTCTGGACGCTGCGAGCATCGGTAGCCATGATTGTATTGGTGCTCGGCGTTGGCGGTTTCTTGTTTTCACAGGGCTATCTGAAGCTCCACAAAGTGTTTAAGGGCAGTGCGGCCCATGCCGCAGCGTTACAGGCCAATGTCGACCCGAACCTGCTGAAGGGCGAGGGCGATGGCCGTATTAATGTGCTGCTACTTGGTATAGGTGGTGCTAACCACGACGGTTCGGACCTCACAGACACCATGATGCTCGCAAGCATTGACCCAGTTAATAAAACCTCGGTACTGCTGAGTATGCCGCGCGACCTTTGGGTTAACATGCCGAATGCCGGCGCCATGAAAATAAATGCCGCCTACGAAACCGGCAAGTACAAATATCTGGGTAAAATAAACGCCGACAATAGCAACAGTAAAGCGATTGAAGCTGGCTTTAGTTCAGTAGACCAAACGGTAGAAAACGTCTTGGGTGTACCCATACACTACAACTTACTGCTTGATTTTCAGGCATTTAAACAGGCAGTTAATACACTCGGCGGTGTAGACGTGAACGTGCCAGAGCAGCTCTACGACCCGACTATGGCGTGGGAAAACAAGGGTAATCCTGTACTTGCTAAGGCTGGTTTGCAGCACTTCGATGGCACACACGCGCTTATATATGTACGCTCTCGCGAAACATCAAGCGACTTTGCGCGTGGCCAGCGCCAGCGCTCGGTTATGCTGGCACTTAAGGAAAAAGCCGAAACACTTGGCACCCTGAGCAATCCTTCTAAAATATCTGGCCTGATAAGTGCCTTCGGCAACAATGTGCTCACAGATCTGAGCTTGGGCGATGCCAGCCGCCTGTACTCGATAACCAAGGATATTGCCAACAATAATGTTCAGTCACTCGATTTAGACACGGCTCCAAATGTCTATATAACTACGGCACCAGTAGGCAATATATCTACGGTACAGCCTAAAGCCGGCATGTTTAACTTCAAAGACATCCAGACATTTGTACGCAGTCGCTTGCAAGATGGCTACCTAAAGCGTGAAAACGCCAAAGTTATGGTCCTTAATGGCACTACTGTAGCTGGCTTGGCTACCAGCAAAGCCGCTGAGCTTAAATCATACGGCTACAATGTAGGAAAGGTGGCGAGCGCGCCAACCAGTGGCTACGACCAAACAGTAGTCGTGGACCTCACGCATGGCAAAGACAAGTACACCAAGCACTACCTGGAGCAGCGCTTTAACACCACTGCTACTTCGAAACTCCCCGATAATGCTATTGTGCCCGGCGACGCACAATTTATAATAGTACTCGGGAATGATTCGACTTCTTCTATCCAAGATTAAGCCGGTAACCGGCTTTGCTTACCTGTTGCACCTCGGGCTGCTACTGCTGCTACCCCTGATAGTGTTCGTGCTAGTGCGGCTTAATTTCGTTGGGCTGGCGTTGATAATAATTGTCTTAAGCAAGTGGCGAATGTTTGCCGTGCGACCGCGTTTTTGGCCGGCCAACATACGCGCCAACGCCGTAGACATAATGGTTGGCTTAAGCGTAGTTGTATTTATGGTTCATGCCCAGAGTGTGCTCATGCAGTTTATGTGGGCGCTTTTGTACGGCGTGTGGTTGATATTTATAAAGCCAGCTACCGGGACGCTCATGATTGCTGTGCAGGCTCTTATAAGCCAAACGGTTACCCTGATGGCGCTGTTCCTAGCATGGGCCGACGCGCCGCTGTACGGGTTAGTGTTTATGGCTGGGCTTATTTGCTACCTGGCCGCCCACCATTTCTTTGATAGCTTTGACGAACCATATGTGAAATTACTGAGTTATTTATGGGGTTATTTTGCAGCCGCACTCACATGGCTTTTAGGCCATTGGCTATTGTTTTATAGAGGTATACCGCAACCGCTGCTACTCATGACGGCCATTGGCTACGGCCTAGCTACGCTGTACTACCTGGACCATTTTGAACGGCTCAACAACACGCTCAAACGACAGTTTGTGTTCATTATGATAGCAATCGTTATCGTAGTGATAATATTCTCGGATTGGGGCGATAAGGTTGTTTAGCCGATAGCTTACAGAAATTTATCAGCTTAAGCATATACAGTAAGCAACAAAGATTACCGTAAAAGGAGAATTCATGGGTCCTGCTGACAAAAAAACAGAAAAAGCCTCCGAAGCCAAGGAACATAGTGTTACTTCACGCCCACCCCGAAGTGTGACCTTTACGGTGCCCACGGTGCCACGCCCTAAAGTCGATTGGCGCAATATTGCTGCTCGCGCTAAAGCCAGCGGACTGGTCGTTGTGGTACTTGCTGCGTTACTTGGCGGCCTTGTGGGCGGTTGGGTAGAAAGCCAGCACACAAACGGCAGTACTGTACTAAACGGCAGTTTGAGCTCTCAACAAAAGGTGGTTACCAGTGAAAGTCAGCTTATCAACACCATCGCCAAGACGGTTGGTTCGAGCGTAGTAAGCGTAAATGTAACGACTCAAACGACCAATCAAAGCTTCTTTGGTTTTGCTGTACCAAGCCAAGAGCAGGCTGCCGGGACTGGCATTATCATCTCGTCTGACGGACTTATCGTTACCAATCGCCACGTGGTGCCAGCAGGTACTACCAGTGTAAGTGTTACGCTGAATGACGGTACAGAGCTTAAAAACGTGCAGGTGGTAGGTCGTACTAATGAAAGCGATACGCTCGACATTGCTTTCCTAAAGATTAAAGACACTAAAGGCCACAAGCTTACCCCTGCTGTACTGGGTGATTCCAGTAAGGTGCAAGTGGGCGATGCAGTGGTTGCTATAGGCAATGCCCTCGGCCAGTTCCAAAACACCGTTACGAACGGCATTATTAGTGGTTATGGCCGAAGCGTACAAGCCAGTGATTCGCAAGGTTCTAGCGCCGAAAACTTGGACGATTTATTTCAGACCGACGCTGCCATAAATGAAGGTAACAGCGGTGGCCCCTTAACTAACTTAAATGGCCAGGTTATAGGCATTAATACAGCCATAGCCGGCAATGCCCAAAACATCGGCTTTGCTATACCTATTAACGACGTAAAAGGCTTAATTGACCAAGTGGTTAATACTGGCAAGTTGGAGCGACCTTACCTTGGTGTTCGGTTCATACCCTTAACGGCAGATGTCGCACAGCAGTATGGGTTGAGCGTAACCAATGGAGCCTACATAGCGCCATCAGTTGATGCCAGCCAACCTTCGGTAGTCAGCGGCGGCCCAGCCGACAATGCTGGACTCAAAGAAGGTGACGTTATAACTAAAGTTGACGGTAAAAGTGTTGACCAAAACCACAGCTTAACTGGGGTGCTCGGTCAGCACCAGCCAGGTGATAAAGTTACACTTACAATTGTTCGCGATGGAAAAACCCAAGATGTGGACGTTACGCTCGGCACTGCGCCAACTACCACTGACACCACTCCAAGCACTGATAACGGTACAGACAACTCCAATCAGTAGGTTTTAGATTAGAGGTTCTAGGTTATAGAACCTCACCGCGTGAAACACAAGATAAAGTCGTCCTTGGCATGTAAGTGGTAGTCATGCTGGCGCGCAATACTCACCAGTAGCTCATGCTGGGGTGGCATTGACTCGCTAAGAACGTACTGTGGCTTGTGTGCTAGCGGATCTATTTGGTCGAACATTTCACGGTAAAGGTCGAGGCCGTCGGCGCCACCAAATATAGCTCTCTCAGGTTCACGCATTGCCGCTTGGTTTATCTGGAAACTGTCCGGCACATAGGGCAGGTTAGCAAGTACAGCCGAATGCTTGGGTTGATAGTGCAAGTAAAACGGCTTCAGTAAATTACCCTTTAGGAACATGACGTCACAGTCATAGGTAGCGCAGTTACGCTCAGCTACTTTGAGCGCATTGCTATCAACATCGGTTGCCATAACGTCTGCATGGGGTACTTCCAGCTTGGCAGTTATAGCCAGGGCGCCACTACCGGTACCGACATCTATAATCGTCACGTCACGCGGCAGGTGCAAACTTTTTAGCATATCTATCATAGTTTCGCTTTCCGGTCTGGGTTCCAGCACGCGATGGTCTATGTAGAATTCTCGGCCATAAAACTCAGTTTTATTGCGGATGTAGGCAAGTGGTTCGTGTAGTGCTCTGCGGTTTAGTAACTCTCCTAGCTTTTTTTCACGCTCATCATCAATGTCATCCTCTGGGTGGGCTAGGAGGTAGGCGCGATCTTCATGCATAGTATCTTCTAATAAAACAAGCGCATCAAGGTGAGCAGTCGCAATGCCCACTCGGGTAAGTAAGGCATTAGCGTTTACGAGCCATTCTCCTACGGTTGTTGCCATGGTGCATATATTATGCGCCCTCGAGTCAAGTTATGCAGTGATTTAGCCCTCGATGCTAATCAGTTCGTGTTCGGCGGCTTGTAATTGTTCTATAAGGTCGTCTATTTCGCCATTCAGAGCGCCAGGGATATTACTCCGGCTGTAGCCTATGCGGTGGTCAGTTATGCGGTCTTGTGGGAAGTTATAGGTACGGATTTTTTCACTTCTATCTCCGCTGCCAATCAATGAACGGCGCTTGTCCGAGAGCTGCTTGGCTTCCTCGTCAATTTTTATTTGAAGCAAACGCGCGCGGAGTATGCCCATGGCTTTTGCCTTGTTTTTTATCTGGCTTTTTTCGTCCTGATTAGTTACGACGATGCCGGTGGGAAGGTGGGTGATACGGACGGCAGAATCGGTCGTGTTTACAGACTGGCCGCCATGACCGCCACTCCGGAAAACATCTATACGTAAGTCATTCGGGTTTATTTCTACATCTGTTTCTTCAGCTTCCGGAAGGACGGCAACAGTAGTTGTAGAAGTATGAATGCGTCCTTGGCTTTCGGTGACCGGCACACGCTGCACGCGGTGCACGCCAGCCTCGAACTTCAGGTTCTTATAGGCATCCACCCCCCGGACGGCAAAAGTGATTTCTTTGTAGCCGCCAGCTTCGGACGGACTTTCGTTTAAAAGCTCAATCTTATAATTATTACGCTCGGCCCAGCGGGCATACATGCGGTAAAGGTCGCCGGCAAATAGAGCAGACTCATCACCACCAGCGGCAGCCCGGATTTCCATAATCACATCGCGTTCATTATTCGGGTCTTGAGGAGTAAGTTTTTCACGCAAACGGTCTTCATTGGCCTGAATCTTAGGTCCTAGGTCTTCTAGTTCGGCAAGTGCCATTTGTTGCAGCTCAGCATCGGGGCCTCGGGATAACTCCTCGGCCTCTTCCTTGGCTTTTGCCAGGCGGTTACGTTCGTCAAACAGAGCAATCAGCTCATCAAGCTGCGCTTTACGTTTGGCAATCTTAGGGTATGAAGCATCACTAAAGATGCTCGGGTCCTGCATTTTGGATTCGAGTTCAGCAAGTTCTATGCGTAAAGCTTGTTCTTTCTGGTCCATACTTTTATTCAGTTAACAGTATATACGGAAATAAAAAACCGTTTGAACAAATATTCAAACGGCTTACATGCAAACGTAGCTAAGCGGGCTGAGACTTTTCGACCTTGTCGGCCGCTTTTTCTTCTTTAATAGCCTTGCGGCGCGCCTGCTTCTGGGCGGCTGCAGCACGCTTTTCCTTAGCGGCAGCTCCGGCCGCTGCACGAGCCTTAAACTTGTCAACGCGGCCTTCTATGTCGAGTACGCGCTCTTCACCGGTAAAGAATGGGTGTGAAGCACTCGTAATGTGTACTTTAACAAGCGGGTACTCGTTACCATCTTCCCACTTGATGGTCTCTTCTGATGCGACAGTCGAGCGGGTAAGGAAACGAAAGCCGTTGTTCAAATCTTCGAACACGACAGGTCGATAGTTGTCCGGGTGTAAACTCTTTTTCATAGTCAGGTGACTAGTATACACATCTGTTAGGCGAGAGTCAATCCTTGTGTGGGGGTGAATGTGTGTCTGGTTATGCTTGTTTATCCTCGTTTCGGTATAATGAAATGCCTGTGACAAATAGATTAGATTTTGGATTTGAGGAAGTAGGTAAGCGGAAGCGCTTAACTGTGGGCATGCCGAGCGTTGCTTTAGAGCAATTACTTGGTAAAGAAGCTATAGATGACGGCGGCTTGTATGTTTCACAGAAGAGAATTCTGCACACCGAGCGCGAAAATAGCAGAAGCAAGGTCGGTTTTAATTTTGCGGTTGTAGGCAGGCTAACTGCCAATAATAAAGTTAAGGCAATGAGTATTCTGCATAATATCTTCGGCAGTATAGCCCGCCTAGCGAATGCCGGCGAAGTGGAACACGACGAGCACTTTATGCTGCATGCCTACCATTCTTCTGAGGGAAAGCCTGGTTTACGCCAATGCGTTATGGATGTAGCGAAGCCTAAAAAGACAGATGAGCGAATTGGACATATTGTAAAAAGTTTTATGGCCGACTCAGCCTTCGACCTTCGACTTGTACCTGAAGCTTCTCGTGACAGTTACCATGCTAGGGCGGCAGTAGCCGTCGATTGGCAAGAGAAGCACGTTTCGATTGGATGGGGTGGTGCCGAGGCTTTACGGTCGGTTGCTTTTGCAGAAGATGGCGAGCGAGCCAGGCTAGCCGGCGAAGTACCAGCAGCCACCGCTCTTACACATATGGCTGGCGCTGTCGCGCTCGCGACCTATCGTTAGTTGCAACAGAGAAGCGTATCTGTTACTATTACATAGTTATTTATTAAGCAGGTCGGGGTTTAATCCTCCTCGCTAACACCCGTGCAGGGCTAGCTAGGCTCCCGATTGAAGAGAAAGGAATGATTATATGGCGACAGTCGATGTCGATATTAAGAAACTGCTCGAGGCCGGTGCGCACTTTGGGCACAAAACCAGCCGCTGGCACCCCAAGATGGCGCAGTACATCCACAGTAAGCGCGATGGCACGCACATAATTGACCTCACTAAGACGGTCGACGGGCTCGACAAAGCGTTGGACTTCCTCAGTGAAACCGCTGGCAAAGGCAAGCAAATACTGCTGGTTGGCACGAAGCGCCAAGCACAGGACATAGTAAAGAAGCTAGCCGAAGAAACCGGTCAGCCATACGTTACCGAGCGCTGGATGGGCGGCATGCTTACTAATTGGAACACTATAAGCGGGCGTATAAAGCATCTGAAAGATCTTGAAACTCGTATGGGTACTGGCGAACTCGCCAACAAGTACAACAAGCTTGAAGTACAGCGTTTCCAGGAAGAGATTGATGAATTGAATCGTATGTACGGCGGCATAAAAGAAATGAACAGTCGCCCGGGAGCAGTTTTTATAGTTGATGTAGTGGCGGAAGCTAACGCTGTGCGCGAAGCCAACAAAATCAATGTACCAATTGTGGCATTAGTAGACACTAATGCTGACCCCAGCCAGGTCCAGTATCCGATTCCATCTAACGATGACGCTATCAAGACTATTCAGCTGATGTGTGACTATGTGAAGCAAGCAATCGACAGCGGCAAAGCTAAGCAAGCAAAAGCTGCGCCAGATAAAGACGAGAAAGTCGTTGCGTAATGGGCGAACAATTAACAGCACTACAGAGCAGGATCGCTAATCTTATAGGACTTGGCTGGGCAGCGACTTTGGCTAGTGAAGTTACTGACGCAGAGTTTGAAACCAGCTGGGAGCAATTGACAGAGGCCTGTGAACGGATTGGTGTCACCGAAAGGCAGCAAATTGACAGAATTGCCTTGCAGGGCATTACTCAATTAAAAGAAATACGAACCGAACAGGATTACGAAGAAAGGAGAAAAGAATGGCTGTAAAAATTGAAGAAGTAAAACGGTTGAAAGATTTGACGGGCGTCGGCCTAACAGACGCTAAGGCCGCGTTGGAAGAAGCCGGGGGTGACTTCGACAAAGCGCTCGAAGCTATGCGCAAAAAGGGTATGACCAAAGCCGAAAAGCGTGGTGAGCGCGAAGCCCGTCAAGGTGTGGTCGGTACGTACAACCACGACGGCCGAATTGGTGTGCTAGTAGAAGTAAACTGTGAAACCGATTTTGTAGCTCGCAACGAAATCTTCACGGACCTTGTTAAAGACATAGCTATGCATATTGCTGCAACCAACCCCGAATACGTCAGTGCAGATGAGGTCACGGCAGAAGCTAAAGAAAAGGTCGAGGCTGAGTTTAGTGAAAAGGCTAAGGCAGAAGGCAAGCCAGCCGACATGGTTGTTAAGATTGTCGAAGGCCAAGTTAGGAAGTATTTTGCAGAGCGCGCACTCCTGGAGCAGCCGTTTGTAAAGAACCCGGAACAAACCGTTGGCGACTATGTAAAAGAGCATAATGCCCGCCTTGGCGAAAACATCGTTGTTCGCCGCTTTAGCCGTATCGCTCTCGGCGAAGTAGCGTAAAATAGTAAGTATGAACCCTAGTCAAATTAGCGATGAAGCAGAAAAAAAGTTTGCGCAAGCTGTCGAATACTTTAAAAATGAACTAAATAAGCTACGAACGGGCAGGGCACATCCGAGCATGCTGGATGGCGTTATGGTAGAAGCCTATGGCACACAGATGCCGCTCAACCAGGTTGCCACTGTTGCAGCTCCCGAAAGTCAGCTGTTGCAAATAACACCGTTTGACCCGGGCAATTTACAGGCGATTGCGAATTCTATTCGTAACAACCCTTCTTTAGGAATGAACCCCTCTGACGACGGTAGAGTGGTACGCGTGCCAATCCCGGCATTGAACGAAGAACGTCGCCGCGAGCTTGTTAAGCAGATAGGCGAAAAGGTAGAAGATGCCAATGTACGCATGCGCAATGCTCGCCACGAGGCCCTTAAAGCTGCTGACCAAGCCAAAAAGGACAAGCAACTGAGTGAAGACGACCTAAAGCGTATAGAAAAACGCATAGATGACACTATGGCTGCTCAGCGCGCCGCTATAGACAACGTCGCCAAGGCCAAAGAACAAGAGCTAATGACGGTGTAGCTGTCATGAAGCAGATATCCAGTCGCCGGCGCCGGATCGACGTCATACTACTGGTAGTTGTCTTACTAGTAGCTGAGCTAACTGTAAAGAATGCAGTTGCTATTAGTGATTGGTGGCATAGCGTCGTTTACCGGCCTCCGGCAGCTGTCGTACAACTTGCAAATGACGCTGGTATGAACAGTGAAGGCAAGAAGTTATTTTACCGCTTCTCACCGCAAATTGTGGATGCCAATACACTACGCGATAAATGTGGTACGGATAAGCTCGGCTGTACGTCAGGTAGGTCAATCTATGTTCTGCAGGCTCATAATAAGCTTGAATATGCTAGTAATGTCGTAACGGCAGCGCATGAGATGCTGCACGTGGCTTATAGTAGGCTTACTTCGTCACAGAAACAGGCTTTAACAGCTGAAACTGACAAAGCTTTGGCAGAAAGCACTGACCCAGTTGTACGTAGTATTCGCGAACAACTTTCTACCTACTCAGCCGAGGATTACTATAACGAAGCTCATTCCTATATTGGGTCCGAACTCGGTGACGCAGGACCAGAGCTCAACACGTACTACATGCGGTATTTTAGTGACCGCAGCAAAACCACTGACCAGTACTTACTTTCAACTGGAAGCGCCGGCGACTAGCCACTTTCAGTAGCTTAGTGTGTGGATGTTGGGGTAGGGGCGGTAACATTGATGTTCGAGCCACCACCGCTACCGGCCCATGGGCGCCAACTAAAAAGGGCTATGAGGATAATAATCAGTAAGATAATACCGAGAATGAGCCCGGTGTTAGAGCCACGACCAGCATCATCGTGTACATGTTCTACCCGTTCTTCACGTACAACTGCCGGTTCGCGGGTTTCTACAACTTGAGCCATTATGAACTCCTTGTTTAATTACCATACCAGCCTAGCAAGGACGACCCATAACTGCTGTAAGATATTTGGCACTACTAGTTTCATTTATCTATCAGCTGGCAACAGTTATAATAATGGTAATGTCTGTTGTATTGCTCGTTGTGGGGTTGCTGCTGTTTATAGGGCTCGTGGTAGTGCACGAACTCGGCCACTTTTTGGTAGCGCGCCGCAACGGTGTGGTAGCTGAAGAGTTCGGCATATTCTTTCCGCCCAGGCTGTTTAAGAAAAAAATGAAAGGCGGTTGGGTTTTTAGCATTAACGCCTTACCACTTGGTGGTTTTGTGAAGCTAAAAGGCGAACACGACACCGATACGGAACCTGGTAGCTTTGGGGCCGCTAATTTGTGGGCCAAGAGCAAGATTATGGCTGCTGGCGTGTTTATGAACCTACTAGTGGCGCTATTACTCTTCATGGCGCTCGCGTGGACTGGTATGCCCAAGCTTGTTTGTAACCAGTTCAGCGTCCCGAGCGATACGCATACAGTATATGATTCGCGTAAAGTCGTAGCCGATACTGTCGAAAAGGGCTCACCAGCTTACGCTGCAGGACTGCGTAACGGCGACAAGCTGATTGCCATTGGTCCTGATGCTACTCATTTACAGTCGCTAAGCGACAGTTGTTTCCAGCTCGCCGACTTCACGCCATTGCATGCTAGCCAGCCGGTTGTTTTGCAGTATGAACATGCCGGAAAACAAGCTGAAAAACAGGTAGTACTTCGTTCGCATAGTGAAGTCGCTGCTGCTCATGGCAACAAAGGTTATTTAGGTGTTGTGCCTGCGCAGTCGGGCTATGCACTGCAGCGTTCTACATGGTCGGCGCCGATTACTGCGGTGGGTGTGGCAGGGCAGTTTACTGGTCTTACATTTGAGGGGCTCGGTAAAGCGGTTGCAGGTCTTGGCTCGCTACTCGCTGGGTTTGCCACAGGCAATCATGAAGCCCGAGCAAATGGCCAATCGGAGGCCAGTAGCCAGGTTGGCGGCCCGGTCGCAATATTTTTTGTGCTTAAAGATGGTAGCGCACTCGGCTGGAGCTTTATGTTGATGATTATCGCCATTGTTTCACTCACGCTCGCCATTATGAATATCTTACCCATACCGGCTCTTGATGGCGGCCGCCTCTGGATAACGCTTATTGCACGTTCTTTTAAGCGTCCATTAAGTGCGCGAACAGAGGAAATAGTCAATGCCACTGGCTTCGTAGTGCTCATGATACTGGTCATTCTAATAACTATTGTCGATGTCCACCGACCTCACTAATCCGGCAGCTAGCCAGCCTGTTCAATCTCAAGCTACTCCTGAACGTCCTGCAGTACCGTGGGGGCCTGTAGCGGCGCTATTGTTCGCCGTATTTGTATTTTTTGCTTCACAAATTATAGCCAGCGTAGTTGTATCGATATATCCGGTATTCAAGCACTGGAGCCATGCGCAGGCAAATGATTGGTTGAACAATTCCGTGCTAGCCCAGTTTATATTTGTGGTGTTCGCCGAAGGGCTGGTGCTTACGGCCCTGTATGCTTGGTTTCGGGGTTATCGTACGGCACTCAGCGTAATTGGCTGGGTAAAGCTGCGGCTCCGCGATATCGCTGTTGGATTAAGTGGGTGGGTGGTCTACCTGCTGTTGTTTTTGGTGTTTGTAGGACTTTTGCAACACTATTTTCCGCACTTCAATGTCAACCAAGAACAGCAGATTGGATTTAATCATGTAACTGGTAGCTCCAACCTCGTTATGGCTTTTATAAGTTTAGTAATTCTGCCGCCGCTTGCAGAAGAATTGCTTATGCGCGGCTTCCTGTACACCAGTTTCCGCAAACGTCTTAATGTTGTGACATCCATATTGCTCACGAGCGCTATTTTCGCTTCTGCACACTTGCCGGAGGGCGGGGCAGCCGGCCCACTTTGGATAGGCGCTATAGACACATTCATACTAAGTCTTATTTTGTGCTATATGCGTGAAAAAACTGGCAGTCTTTGGCCTGGCATAACTGCCCATGCACTAAAAAACGGTATCGCATTTACAGCTTTATTCATTATCGGTGTTCACTAAGGTACAATAAGCAAGAATTATGAGATTATCGCGATTATTTACCAAAACCAGCAAAAACGTCCCGGCCGACGAAACAGCTAAGAACGCCAAGCTGCTCATACAGGCTGGTTATATACATAAAGAAATGGCCGGTGTGTATGCTTATTTGCCACTTGGCTTGAAAGTACTCGAGAATATTAAGCAAATTGTTCGCGAGGAAATGAACGAGCTAGGGGCCCAAGAGATCATTATGACGAGCCTACAGCGGCAAGAGCTATGGGAACACACCGACCGCTGGAATGACGAAAAGGTAGATGTGTGGTTCAAAAGTGCTCTTAAAAACGGCACAGCAGTCGGTTTTGGCTGGAGCCATGAAGAGCCTATAACAGATATGATGAAAGACTTTGTGAGCAGTTACCGTGATTTGCCGGCAAATGTCTACCAGTTCCAGACTAAACTGCGGAATGAACTCAGGGCCAAAAGTGGCATTATGCGTGGCCGTGAGTTCGTTATGAAGGACCTCTACAGCTATAGCCGTAGTGATGAAGAGCACCAAAAGTTTTACGATGCCGTAACGGCAGCTTACCTTAAAGTATTTGAACGAGTAGGGCTCGGTGACGTAACGTTTGTAACGTTTGCATCTGGAGGCGCATTTACGCAATTTAGCCATGAATTTCAAACAATTACAGAAGCCGGGGAAGATACGATTTTTCTGAACCGTGATAAGAAAATAGCTGTCAATCAAGAGGTTATGAACGACGATGTGCTGAAACAGCTCGGGCTTAACCGTGGCGAACTAGAAGAAGTAACGGCAGCAGAAGTCGGTAATATATTCAGCTTCGGCGGAGCTAAAAGCGAGCAACTTGGCCTGTACTTTGCCGATGAGGATGGGCATGAAAAACCGGTGGTCCTAGGGTCGTACGGCATAGGCATTACGCGTCTTATGGGGGTAATAGCTGAGCATTTTGCAGATGATAAAGGTTTAGTCTGGCCAGAGGCAGTAGCACCTGCAAAGGTCTATCTGGCACGGCTGGGTGATAGTGAACAAGCAACGAAGGCTGCAGATGGGCTATACGCCCAATTGACAGCCAAAAATATCGGTGTACTATATGATGACCGAGACGTTAGACCCGGTGAAAAGTTTGCGGATGCTGATTTACTTGGTATCCCACTTCGGGTGGTGATAAGCGACAAAACAGTTGCTGCAAACCAATATGAGGTAAAAGGACGCAGCGAGGCAGAAGCTAAACTCGTCGACCAACAGGCGTTATTTAAGACTTTAGGTTTGGCAGACTAACACATTTGCTATAATATGCGTGTCTACCGATATAAAAACCTAGACTTATAGGAGTAACCAATGGTAGTGAAGAAGACCTTCCACCTCACGAAAGAAGGGGTGGCTGAACTAGAAAAAGAGCTCACCCACTTGGAAGCAGCTAGGACTGCTATTGCTGACCGTATTAAAACTGCCCGTGAATACGGCGATCTCAGCGAAAATGCTGAATACCAGACCGCTCGCCAGGACCAAGAAAAGAATGATGCCCGTATAAGTGAAGTGAAGCACATACTGCAGAACGTTGAACTTATAAAAAAGCCCCGTGGTGATAGTAAAGTGCAGCTTGGTTCAACCGTTAAGCTCAAGAACGGCCGAACTATGGAGTTCCAGGTTGTTGGAACTGTTGAAGCTGACCCTCTGAATGGCAAAATTAGTGACGAATCGCCTATAGGCAGGGCTTTATTAGGCAAAGCCGTTGGCGATAGCGTGGAAATCAAGACTCCAGCCGAAACCGCCACCTACAAAGTAGTCGAAATCAGTTAGTTATCACGGCGCACTGCTGCGTCAAAAGCTCCGGTACTCGTTCGCCGTATGCCAAATACGGCTCATTCGGTTCCTCGCTTTTTCCTTGCATTGCATCCGCGCTAAACTAACTGCTGCGATAAGTCAGAAATAACGATTGATACTCTTACCTAAAACCTATAACCTATAACCTAGAATATGCAGTGGTTGAACAAGATTGTAGATGAGATTGTTGCCCGTCATCCTGACGGCGAAATTCTTATTGAGTCGGGTTCATCGCCGTCAGGTACGTATCATTTCGGGCACATGCGCGAGCTGATGATATGCGATGCCATACTACTAGAAGTTAGACGCCGGGGCCGGCAAGCTCGTCATGTACAGTTTGTAGACGACCTCGATAGCTTACGCAAAATCCCTTATAACGTACCGGCAGAATATGAAAAGTACTTGGGGCAACCTATCTGTGACATACCTGGACCCGACGGCAGTGACCGTAGCTACGCTGACTATTTTCTGCAAGGCCTCATAGATGCTTGTGCGGCACTACATATAGAAGTTGAGTTTGTGCGCTCGCATGAGCGGTACCGCAATGGTTGGATGGTACCGGCAATTGAGCAAGCGCTTGCGCATGTGCCTGAGGCCCGCAAAGCCTTAGAGACTATATCGGGGCGGAAACTGGCTGACGACTGGACACCAACTCAAATTATGCAAAATGGCCGGCTCAAAAACAGAAAGTTTGTAGGTATTGATACAGGTGCTAAAATCATCCGCTATGAAGATGCTGGCGGCAACGAGCAGGTCGCTCGTTACGACAAGGGAGAGGTAAAGCTAGATTGGCGCTTGGATTGGCCGGCTCGTTGGTGGCTGCAAAATGTGGCTGTTGAACCATCGGGCAGGGACCATATGACCAAGGGCAGTTCGTATGATACCGGCGTGCAGATTGTACAAGATGTATTTGGTGGCCAGCCGCCTTACCCAGTTGCCTATGACTTTATTAATTTAGCCGGTGACACAAAGAAGATGAGCGCTAGTAAGGGCACTGGCCTGGATGCCCTGGAAGCGGTGCAGTTAATGCCTCCAGAAGTTATGCGCTTCTATGTCTTCCGTGCAGCACCACTTAAACGACTTTATTTTGACCCAGTAAACGGTACTATGCAGGTTATGGATGAGTTCGCCGCTTTCGCCGCTAAAGCGGACCGTACAGAGAGCGAGGAGCAGCTACTGGAGCTAGCGACTCGCGGCATCGCCGAAAAAACTGTTAGCCGGGTGCCGTTTTCCCACCTGGTAGCCAGTTATCAAGCATCATTGAAGGATGCGAATCGCACACTTGAAGTTTTACGCCGTACCGAATACACGAAAGTGGTCGAAGAAGACGCTGAAATAATAAAGTCGGAACTCACGTTCGTCCAGAACTGGCTTGATAAGCGAGCGCCGGAGGAAGTAAAGTTCGACCTTCGAACCGATGTTAATTTTGAAGAGTTTAGCGAGCAGGAACGAGCATTTTTCCAAAAATTAGGCGCAAAAGCAGCTGCTGCACGACAAGACGCCGATGGGGCATGGTTTCATGATGCAATTTACGGCCTTAAAGATGAAAGCGGTTTAGAACCTAAAGAGCTTTTTAGTGCGCTATATAGGCTGCTCATAGGCAAGACGAGTGGTCCGCGGGCTGGTTATTTCTTGAGTATTTTACCGAGAGACTGGCTTATACAGCGGCTGGCTCTTGAAGCTTAAATGTCTTTTCAGTGACCGCTACGGTTGCTATAATCCGCGCTATGAAAGAAAACGTGCCAGCAGCAGTTCAACAATGGGCTAGCCCCGCAAATATCAATGCGCTTATGGCAGACGTCAGCAAGCATTATGGTTCTGAGGCGTATCTTGAATATCTCGATGAGCATTATCGACACACTCAGTTTTCCTACGCCATGATTGCAATGGCCAATTTTGCCAACCAAGATGCGTCGAGCCAGAAGAGAATTCAGGATGAGTGGCAAACATACATATATGGTGGCCGTCTTGGACTACGAGCAGCAGAACAGTACCTAACACGCCAGCATATGTGTCGCTTGGCAATCGAAACAAGGTCACCACTTCCTGAGGGCGATACAATATCGGCACGTATGGCACGCACTGCGCACATAAATACACTAGGTGATGAGGGTTATTTGATGAGCGCACCTTTTCATGCTTGGTTAGGTACCGCCAGTCTTCGGCTTGCTCGTAACGGCAGGGAACAACTTGCTTTGCACCGGGGCTTCGGTCTTATTGTGCAGTGGCTGGACCAACTGATAGGTAAAGATTTAATAGGGCAGGGCATAGAGCAAATAGAAGGCTGCGGAGAAGAAGCTTGGGATGCTGCAATACAATCTGAATTACTCTCTTCCTAAGCTTGCTACAATTATTGCATGGTGACCATAAGTGATGATGAATTCCAAGCGCTCATCAATCATGCGCTCGATAGCCTACCGGGCGAGCATGTGCGAAATATCCAGAATATAGCTATACTCTACGAGGAAGAGCCAACCCCAGAGCAACGACAGAAGCTAGCCTTGCGTGACGACCAAACACTATTTGGGCTGTACGAAGGTCTACCACTTAGTCAGCGTCAAGGTATCACGCGCTTATTCCCCGACAAAATAACTATATTCAAAGGCCCCATGGAACGTGCTTGCAATACGCTGCTAGAGCTGCGTGAACAAATACGCCACACACTGTGGCACGAAATTGGGCACTACTATGGGCTTGACCATAAGCGAATCGCTGAATTAGAAAACTAAACTTCAGCCGAAATTTTCACTGTCCACAATGCATGTGGCCGGTATCTTAATGTACGAAGAGGGAGGACTTTTGCACGCACTAACAAGACAACGGCAGCGCCATTATGAACACCAGGACTTATGGGATAAGTTCTGGAAGGACAAAAACGGCAATTATGTTATATATCAGCGGCCAAATATCTGGCTGATTGGCTGGGTAGTGCTGACCATACTGTCACTTTTCTTAAATGGCAAAATTTCGGATTACCTGTGGTGGGCAGCTCTAGTAGTATTGACGGTTTGGTCACTTCTCGAGATATTCAAGGGTGTAAATTATTTTCGGCGGCTTCTTGGCGCTATAGTACTCGCACTAATAGTTCTGGCGGCCATAAAAGCAGCAACCTAAAGCTGTTAGGTGTAAAATATATATATGGAACAGGTGACGAGGCTGCGCCTTAATGAGACAAACCTGACGGTTTTTCTCATCGCGCGGCGAGCGGAATGAATCCGCTACTCCGGCTGCTCTTTTCCCTAATTACTAGGAGGTAAAATTGGAACAGGTGATGTTTGGAGCGGGTTGTTTCTGGGGCGTACAGTACTATTTTGACCAAGTGCCAGGTATAGTTACTACGACTGCGGGTTATAGCGGCGGCACTACAGAAAACCCAACCTATGAGGAAGTGTGTACGCATACCACTGGCCATGCCGAAGTCGTGCTCGTAGAGTATGAAACCGACAAGGTTAGCTTCGAAACATTGTGTAAGCATTTCTTTCGCATGCACGACCCAACACAGCTAAATAGGCAAGGGCCGGATGTTGGCGATAACTATCGCTCCTGCATCTTTTATGTGACCGAAGCACAAAAGGAAGCTGCTGAAAAAGTTCGCGCTGAAGTGCAAAAGAAAACCGAAAAACCCATTGTTACCCAAATAGAACCGGCAGGTCCTTTTTACGAAGCCGAAGATTATCATCAAAAATTCACCGAAAAAACCGGCCGAGGTATGTGCCACGTAGCATACGAGCCTATCAAGTAAATGAAGACAATCATTTTTGACTTTGACGGTACGCTTGCCGATAGCCTTGATGTGATTATCGAGATTTTTGACCGCATGACCGGCAAGGCAAATAATCTGACGCAGGCCGAGATGGCAGAACTACGGCATTTACCGATTCCAGTCGTAGCTCGCCGCTTAGGTATTTCGCCCTGGGCAGCACCGTGGCTCCTATGGCGCGGACGATTTTTAATGAACCGTTATATTCAGAATGTACCTCCGTATGCAGGGGTCGAGACGGTGCTGCGAGAGTTGCATAGTGCTGGCTACAAGCTCATTATTGTCAGCACCAATAGCAGGCGCAATATAAGGGTATTTTTACGACAATACGGTCTAAGCCAGTATTTTTCGAGAGTGTATGGCGGAGTAGGACTTTTTTCTAAATCAGCCGCACTTCGTAAGGTGCTTGCACGTAATCACTTAGACACCAGTGATTGTATATATATTGGTGACGAAAGCCGCGATATTGAAGCTTGCGAAGCTATTGGGCTGCGCTGCATAGCAGTTATGTGGGGGTTTGCGAACGCCGGCTTCCTCATAAAGCACAATCCCGTAGCGTTAGTTGAAAAGCCGAGTGAGTTACCAGAAATCATCAACCGTTTTCTCGGCAAGGCGGGGTAGTGGAAGAAGTACTCATACACAAGCTAGTACACGGCGGACAGGGTTTAGGCGAACTAAGTGACGGACGGAAAGTATTTGTGTGGAATGCACTGCCGGGCGAGAAGGTAAAAGCCCACATTGTAAAACAAAAGCGTTCCTACGCCGAAGCCATTGCCGAAGAAATTTTAGAAAAGTCGGCTGAAAGAGTGGAACCCAAAGAGGAAAATCACCTGGCGACCTCACCGTGGCAAGTTTTAAACTTTGAGTCGGAAAATAAGTATAAGTTGGAGATAGTTCAGGAATTATTCGCTCACGAAAAAGTAAACTTACCCGAAGTCAGTGGAGTCATAACTGACGGGAGTGAGTGGCATTACCGTAATAAAATGGAATATTCATTCTGGGGTGATGATGCTGGACTGCACCTCGCATTACATCGTCGTGGCAGCCACGGCAAGCAGATAGTGAAGGGGAGTAAGCTGGCTATGCCAGTAATTGATACGGCGGCGAATGCAATCTGTATTCAGCTCGACAAATTGCAAATAAGAGCTGGCGACTTGAAGACAATAATTGTTCGGTGCAGTCAACGTGGCGACGTGGTAGCAAGCCTTTTCGTAAAGCCAACACGGTTCCAAAAATTAGAACTTCCCAAAGAACTAAAAGGCCTACGCGTGTACCACTCGAACCCAAAAAGCCCAGCGAGTGTGACAACGCAGCTACTCTACGAGCTCGGTGAACCGTTATTGCAAGACGAACTGCTTGGAAAACAATTCACATACGATGTCGATTCATTTTTCCAAGTTAATATCCCTGTATTTGAACTAGCGCTGGCTCGCATTAGTGAGCACTGCAGCGAGTCTTTTATAACGGATATGTATGCTGGCGTGGGGAGTATTGGCTTAAGTGTGGCAAGCAAGTCCGTCGACCTAGTTGAGCTCGACCCAGCGACGGCTAAAATGGCAGGTTTGAATGCAGCTGCTAGCAGCCTAAAGACACAGGTTATTGAAACATCAACCGAAAAAGCGCTAGATTTCATAACAACCGATAAGCCGGTCATATTTGACCCGCCACGTGCTGGTTTGCACGACAAAGTCGTAGAAAGGGTGCTAGAAGCGAAACCGCCCAAAGTTATCTATCTTAGTTGCAACCCAGCCACCCAGGCCAGGGACCTAGGCAAGCTTCAAACCTCATACAAAATAGAATTCTTCGAAGTCTACAACTTTTTCCCTCAGACACCACATATAGAAACTCTTGCGGTGTTAAAATATAGCTAATGGCAAATAGTTATTATCGGGAGCGCTCTAAGCCGTATGAACCGGGGCAAAAAGCGCCATTTAAAGTGAGCCGCAGCAAGATTGAGCTCTTTATGCAGTGTCCGCGATGCTTTTGGCTGGATGTACGGCTGAAGATTACCCGGCCAAGTAGCCCACCGTTCAACATCAATAAAGCCATAGACGAACTATTCAAAAAAGAGTTTGATTCCTATCGTCAGCAGGCTAAGCCGCACCCAATTATGGTTGAGTTTGGTGTGCGAGCCATACCGTACCAGCACGAAAGTTTAGATATTTGGCGCCAAAACTTTACCGGGGTAGTAGCCATACACGAACCCACTAATTTGCATATTTTTGGGGCCGTAGATGACCTCTGGGTGAACGATAAAGGTGAAGTTATTGTGGTGGACTACAAAGCTACAGCCAAGACGAGTGAAGTCAGTATCGATAGCGATTGGCAAGTAAGCTACAAACGCCAAATGGAAGTCTACCAATGGCTGCTCCGCCAAAATGGCCTCAAGGTCTCCGACACAGGGTATTTTGTGTATGCCAACGGCCGCATGGATTTGGACAGTTTCAATGACCGCGTAGAATTCCGCACCAAGGTCATACCCTACAAAGGTAACGATGCATGGGTAGAGCCGACACTTGAGAAAATGAAAGCCTGCATGGAGAGTGACGTAATGCCGCCGATTGGTAATGGCGCCATGGGCGGCCCATGTGAGTTCTGTACGTATGCTCGCCAGCGCACTGAGCTAACTATAAAAGAATTGCAATCTGCCCACGCCAAAAAGAAATTGCCCGAAACTAGAGCTCCCAAAGCTCAGAAATTACTGTAATTACGCTATACTATCTGCATGCTAGATATTCAGTTTATTCGGGATAATGCCGAGCTGGTCAAACAAAAATCGGCGCTCAAAGGTTACAAGGTTGATGTTGACCAGTTGCTTGAGCTTGATGTACAGCGTCGAGCGCGTGAAACGCAAGTGGGCGAACTGCGCCGCCGTCGCAATGAGCTAGCAGAGCAATTAAAAGCAGGTAAGCCAAGTGAAGAACAGATTGCTGAAGGCAAGCAGCTGAAGGAAGAAATCGCTGCCCGCGAAACTGAAGCCAAGAGCCTGGATGAGGAATTTATCGAACTTTGGCAGGCGATTCCAAATGTTATTCCGGATGACACACCGGAAGGTGGCGAAGAAGCTAACCGACCCGAAAAACACTGGGGTGAACCACGGCAGGATGACGTACAGGACCATGTAGCTTGGGGTGAGACACGTGGGCTTATTGATTTTGAACGCGGTGCGAAAGTTGCTGGAGCTAAATTTTACTACCTAAAAGGCGACCTAGTGCTTTTAGAACAAGCTGTATTTCAGCTTGGTTTGCAACTGGCTACCAAGTATGGCTTCACGCCCATTACTGTCCCGCATCTTGTAAATGAACGCACGGTTAAAGGAACTGGTTTCAATGCCAAAGGTGACGAGCCGCAGATTTATAAAGTAGAAGGTGAAGACCTTAACCTTATAGCGACGGCCGAAATCCCTATAACCGGCTACCACGCCGATGAAATCTTGGACGAAAAGGACCTTCCACTTTTATATGTCGGTCTGAGCCCGGCGTATCGTATGGAGGCCGGTGCTTACGGCAAGCATAGTAAAGGCCTCTTCAGGGTGCACCAATTTAATAAGTTAGAAATGTATGTATTTTGTAAGCCAGAAGACAGTGAACAGTGGCACCAAAAGCTGGTGGAGCTGGAAGAAGAGCTGTGCCAGGCGTTAGAAATTCCTTATCGGCTCACGCGTATAGCCACTGGAGATCTTGGCATGCCAGCCTATAAGAAATTTGATATTGAATACTGGAGCCCGGCCGACAAGTCTTACCGCGAACTCATGAGCTGCAGTAACGTTACGGACTACCAAGCACGCCGTCTTAACGTCCGCTACCGCAATAGTGAAGGCAGTACACGCCATGTACATACGCTGAATGGTACTGCCGCAGCTTTTAGCCGCGTAGCTATAGCTTTAATCGAAAATCATCAGACTGCAGAGGGGAAGGTTAAAATCCCTGCAGCTCTCCAGCCGTATATGAACGGCAAAACTGAAATATAAATCACATATTTTTAGGGTCATATTACTTATGCTTAATAAGTAAAGGGGGTCCTATGGAAGGTTTGAAACAAACAGAAGCTATGCTGCTGCGAGCAAAAGTCAATCAGGCTTTAGGAGGTAAGGTACACGAATTTGTTGAGGTAGAACCACGCCTCTGTAAATTTCCACCGGACGGCTGGAAAGTAGCGGTCCACATAGCACCAACTAACGAGGCGGCAAAAATTATTGTAGGGTCGCTTGCGGAACTGTATGACGGAAATGTATGCATATACAACCCGCAGCTTCTAGATGATGAGCGATTAGCTGCTCTATTTAAGCAGAAGGCCGAAGCCGCTTAAGAAGTGCGATGCTTGTCACAACTGTCTGGCGTAGGTGGCGTACAATAGAAATGTGATTAAAATACTCTTTGAAACTAAAAAGGAGGCTCGCGATGCTAGAACGATTTGAGGTTCATGGCGTCCACACGACTGTCGACGAAAATATTAAAAAGTATGCAATGAAGAAGATTGGCCGACTCGACCGTTACCTCAGTAAACACCAGCAACAGAGCGCTCACTGTGAAGTTATCCTGAAGGAAAATAAGGCTAAGGATAAAAAGCAGTGCACTTGCGAAGTGAACTTACATCTACCGAAAGAGACTATTAACATTAAGGAAACAACTCTTAATATGTACGCGGCCATAGACATTGCCGAGACCAAGCTAAAACTGCAGCTCAAGAAGTATAAAGATATACATGCTAGCGGCAAGCTGCACCGAAGGCTTGTGGCTCGCTTCCGCCGCCAGACGGCCTGACATGGACCCACGCCGTATTCCAAAACAAAAAAATCGCGACGTTATAACATGGGACATCGAGTCAATCCGTAACAGAATTCATTCTGGTGACCCAGAATATAAAAAACATGACCGAGTTGAAGATGTGGCGCTTGCATGGGATGAAGCTCACGCTGAAAAACAGTATATTGATAGCGCACTGGCTTATATAGTGCGCATTGGCCAGATGGCATACGATTTGAGCCAGGAAGATACAAGTGCATATAGCTGGATTAGAAAGCTGGATTTGGAAAAGCGCATGGAAAACTTGAAGCAAGAGGTTATAAATCAGGTCAGCTGTGCTGAAGAGGCTGCTTACGGGGTGGAGCAAGCAGCTCTGTCGTTACATAACGATAACTCTTAATTTTTGCCGCTTACAGGGCTCGATTTTCGAGGCAGTTACGAGTACAATAATTAGGAACTAATTACCAAAACTACAACTGGGAGAGACTGCCGGCCTTATGAACATCGTTTTCAAAAAAATATTGGGGGACCCACAAGCCAAAACTATTAAGCGTTTGCGCAGGCGTGTTAGCGAAGTAAACGCACTGGCCGAAAAATACTCCGTAATGACCGACAAGCAGCTCCGTGAGCAGACAGATGTGCTTAAGAAGCGACTCAAAAAAGAAAGTCTCGACAAGATTCTACCCGATGCCTTTGCGGTCGTCCGCGAAGCAGCTACTCGTACCCTAGGACAGCGCCACTTCGACGTGCAGCTGATAGGTGGCATGGTGCTGCATGAAGGTAACGTGGCCGAAATGAAAACTGGTGAAGGTAAAACCCTGGTAGCAACATTGCCAGTCTACTTAAACGCGCTCACCGAAAAGGGTGTTCACGTTGTAACGGTGAACGACTACCTGGCGCAGCGTGACGCAGGTTGGATGGCAGAAGTGTATCATTTTCTTGGCCTTTCAGTAGGAGTCATTATTCCTGACCAATCTTTCATATACGACCCTAAGTTCGAAAACAAAGATCACGAAGACAAGCGCATGCAGCACTTAAAGCCGGCCAGCCGACAAGAAGCATACGCCGCCGATATTACCTATGGTACGAACAACGAATATGGCTTTGATTACTTGCGCGATAACATGGTGCGTGAAGTTGACCAGCTGCGCCAACGCGATCTGCACTACGCCATCGTGGACGAAGTTGACTCGATTCTTATAGACGAAGCGCGTACGCCGCTCATAATTAGTGCCCCGAGCGCCACGAGTGGTGCAGCCTACGCTCAGTTTTCCAAAGTTGTGCTGCAACTGCGTAAAGACACGGACTACGAAACCGACGAAAAGCGCAAAACCGTTATTTTAACCGACAGCGGTGTCGAAAAGATGCAAAAAGCCCTCGGCATAAAGAACCTCTATGCATCCGAAAACATTCGCACCATTTACCACTTGCAGCAAGCACTGCGTGCTCAAGCGCTCTTTAAGCGCGACAAAGACTATGTAGTAACGCGCGATGGCGAAGTGGTGATTGTCGACGAGTTTACCGGACGCTTACTGCCAGGAAGGCGCTATAACGAAGGCTTGCACCAGGCCATAGAAGCTAAAGAAGGTGTGGAAGTGCAGGAAGAGTCCATGACACTCGCTACCATTTCTTTCCAGAACTACTTCCGTTTGTATGAAAAGCTGGCGGGTATGACTGGTACTGCCATGACCGAAAGCGAAGAATTCCACCAGATTTACAAGCTAGATGTCGTAGAAGTGCCATCGAACCGTGCACTAGCACGTATAGACCGGCCGGACCGTATATATAAAACTGAGCGTGCTAAGTTCAAGGCGATTGTGCGCGAAGTAAAAGCACTGAACACGAAAGGCCAACCGGTGCTGATTGGTACGGCATCTATAGAAAAGAACGAGGCGCTCGGCGCCATGCTGGGCAAAGCTGGTATACAGCACCAAGTACTTAACGCTAAAAATAACGAACGCGAAGCTAAAATTGTCGCCCAAGCAGGCGAAAAGGGCGCCGTAACCCTGGCTACAAACATTGCCGGACGTGGTACGGACATTGTACTGGGCGAAGGCATCAAAGAGCTCGGCGGCCTCTTCGTACTGGGTAGTGAGCGCCACGAATCGCGCCGTATAGATAACCAGCTTCGTGGACGTAGTGGCCGTCAAGGAGACCCGGGTGTTACGCAGTTCTTTGTGAGTACCGAAGACGACCTGATGCGCATTTTTGGTGGTGAACGCATCGCCAGCATTATGGACAGATTGAATGTCGACGAAGACACACCGATAGAAAACCGCATCATTAGCCGGTCACTGGAAAGTGCTCAGAAAAAGGTAGAAGGCTACCACTTTGACCAGCGTAAAAACGTGGTGCAGTATGACGACGTCATGAACCGTCACCGTAAGGCTACCTATGCTATGCGTAAAGAAATCTTGAGGGCTCCTGACATAAGCAAGCGCATTAATGTTTTCGTAGAGGACGAAGCACGTGCATTGGCTACGTCGCCGCTACTACTGAGTGACGAACTAGAAGATGTTCTGCGCGAAGTGTTTCCGTTCGACGAACCAACACTTGACCGCTTATTTGACACTGATGCCACCAAGTTCGAACAGGTTCTTACCCAGGAAGCTAAGGAGCTGTACGCTGGCAAAGAAGCTGCCTTTACGAAAGAAATTATGCGCAAAGTGGAGCGTGACATTTACCTGCAAGTACTCGATAACCTATGGATGCAGCACCTGGAAAACATGGACCACTTGCGCGAAGGCATTCACTGGATGAGTGTCGGCCAGCAGGATCCGCTTGTGGAGTACCGCCGCCGTGGTCAGCTGTTGTTTGAAGACATGCAAAACAGTTTGCGTCATGACGTACTGCGCATGCTTTTCCACGCCGAGCCTATCGATGAATCGCAGCTAAATAGGGCAGTTGAAACCGAACTCACCTTAGCGGCACGTGGCAGTGTAAGCAATGCCAGCCAGATTACAACTACCGACAATGAACTGAGCGAAAAAGACTTCAAAAAGAAGAGCCAGCCGAAAGTTAAGACCAGCGAAGCCCGCAAAAAGGCGCGCAAGACCGAGCGCAAACGTAAGACAACTGCCCGGCGGCGGAAATAGGACGGTCCCATATGATACAGGAAGGTTCGCGGTTTATGCAGCTTCCTTATTCATTAGACTTGCAAACAACAAATAGCAAACAATATAATCGGGAAATCAAAACCAGCCTATGAAACACACAGTAAGCGAAGTCGTACTTAAAACCGGAGCCCGAGGGCTGCTGGTGCATGTTCCGCACGCCAGCGTCATGACCTTTGACATAAATTTCCGGGCAGGTGAGTACCTCGTAGAACCCGAAAAATGGGAAGTGCCGCACCTTATGGAGCATGTGCTACTCGGCGCCAACGAACTGATTCCGCGCTCCCGAGACTTTCAGGCTGAGCTCGAAAAGAACGGCGCCTATAGTAATGCCACCACGAGTGTCTACGACATAACGTATGAAGCAGAATGCGCCGACTTTGAATGGGACCGTGTGCTCGGCCTTATGTTGGTCGCAATCACTCGTCCATTATTTTTGGAAGAAGAATTTCAAGCTGAGTTTGGGAACGTGCAAGAAGAAATGGCGGCTCGTGCCAACAACCATTTCCGTCGTTTAAGCCTAGAAATGCGCAAAGAACTAGGGCTGCTCGTGAAAACCGACGCCGAGCGTCTTCAGCTTATGCCCAACGTGACCGTGAACGATGTACGTGAGCATTACCAGCGAACACACTTTAGCCCGAACATGCGCTTTATAATTGCCGGCAACCTTACACCCAAACGCCGCGAGCACATCCAGAACCTGTTCGAAAACATTGATTTACCTAAATCAGGTAAGCGTTTTGCCTTGCCGCACGAGCGGCCGCAGCGCCTGAGTGCACCGGTATATGTGCACAACGACACCGTCGAAAACTTATACTTTTATATTGATACATTTATGAAGCGCCGCATGAGTGACCCGGAAACTGACGCGCTGAACTTGGTAAACACTATGCTGACCGAAACGCTTTACAGCCGCATACTCGGCACTGCTCGCGAACGCGGTTTAGTGTACGGTATGAACAGTGGGCTCAGCCAAACTCGCGATGTATCTAACTGGTGGTTCGGTGCTCAAGTATCAGACAAGAATGCTCC
>Ga0070658_10000666_pt1 | contig 29730 bp, 24 predicted proteins | sample KBSC13metaG_FD_64664 | JGI IMG/M metagenome (GOLD analysis project Ga0070658, IMG submission 64664) | Corn rhizosphere microbial communities from Kellogg Biological Station, Michigan, USA - KBS C1-3 metaG | ecosystem: Host-associated > Plants > Roots > Rhizosphere > Soil ... | reverse complement strand
CAGCGCACACCCCTTGAAACAGGTAACGAACCGCGGACCGTCCGGTTCCTGACAATCCGGACCCGACAAGCCGTGCGCCGACGCCGCGGCGCTCAGGCGGCGCGCCCGGTCGCAACCCCGGTCTCGGCGACCCGTTGCTTCTCACGGGCCCGGCAGAGGCCCCCTTCAACAGAAACGGTGCGCCCCCTGACCAAACCCCTCGTACTCATCGTCGAAGACGAACCTCTCGTGCGCATCGTGGCGGCTTCGATGCTGCAGGATGCGGGTTTCGACACACTCGAGGCCGCCTCGGCCGATCATGCGCTCCGGGTACTGGAGGGGCGTCCGGACGTGTGCGTGCTGTTTTCCGACGTCCAGTTGCCGGGGGTCATGGATGGCCTGCATCTGGCCGCCGCCGTGCACGACCGCTGGCCCTCGATCAAGCTGCTGCTCACGTCCGGCGGGGTCAATGTCGGTAACGACGAGATCCCCCATGATGGCCGGTTCCTGCCCAAGCCCTATGATGCCAGCCAGATCGTCGGGGCCGTGCGGGCAATGCTCTGACGGTGAAGGTACGGAAGCGCATTTCCGGCAGGCCGCCTCGGCCCGCGCGCCGTCGTGGCGTTGGGCCTCGTACTTCGCGAACTCGGCGCCAACGCCACCAAGTACGGCGCGCTCCCCGCAGGGTGGACACGTCGACGTGACGGCTTCGACCTGCAATGGAACGAACTGGGCAGCCCTGCGGTCGCTACGCCGACACGCAAGGGCTTCGGCCCCCCGCTCATCGAGCGCAGCCTGGCCAATTTCAGTGACGACGTTCACCTGGCGTACCCGCCGACCGGCGTGACCTTCACCCTCGAGGCGCCAATCGAGGCCCTGCGCCAGGTCTGACGCGGAATGTTCCGGTGCGCGCCAATACCTCGCCCGGAACAGGCCGCAGCGGCCAGCGTTACGATGGCCATGAGAATAGCCTGCGCGTGGGCATTGCTGATCCTGCTGCCGGCTGCGGCACTGGCGGCGCCCCCCACACCGCCCTGCGACGGCCAAGCCCCCGTTCCTGCCTACGCCCCGGCCAGCGCGCCTCCCGCGACAGGCGTTTGGTCAGGTGCCGATTTGCGCGGGGTGGCGCTCGCGTCCTGTCTCGGATGGGCCGGGGAAAGCCGCTTGATCGTGGCACTCGCCACGACCTTCCACTCGCCCCTGACCGCCGACCAGCTTTTGCGGAAACTCGCCGCAGTGTCGGCCTATCCGTCGGTCAAATATTGGTCGGTAACCCGCCAGGCATGGCGACCGCTCGCCGCCCAAGCCGCCGTGCTGACCGCGCCGGACGCCATCACGACCCGCTCCGACCTCTCGCCGGAGGAACTGTCCAGCGGGCGGCAGGTCTACTACAGCGAGCACGGCGACCTTTCCGCCGCCACGCACAGGCTTCGCGTGGTCGAAAGATCGGCGGATCATCTGGTGGTGACGACCGAGAACACCACGCCTATCCGCTTGATGGTGGTCACTGTCTTCGAACCCGGCGCATTGCAGCTCGCGACCTTTATCGACAGGGCAGGACCGGATCTCTGGACCCTCTACCAGATCACCCGCGTCGGCGCGGCCAGCAGCGCAATGGCAGCCGACCACGCGGCATCCTACGTCAACCGGCTCGACGCTTTCCGCCGTTACCTCAGCAACGTTCCCACCGACCGGGAGCCGCCGCTCATGCCGCACTGAGTCTACTTCGGAGCCTTGGCCGATGGGTTGAACAGCACCTCGCCGTGCACGCGGTATGCCCCGATGGCCGACTGGCCGGCGTCGGAAATCAGCCAGTCGCGCAGCTTGAGGGCGGCGGCGCGTTTGGCCTCGGGATGTCTCTTTGGATCCATCAGGATCACGTCGTAGCGGTTCAGCAGGCCGGGATCGCCCTCGACCGCGATCTTGAGGTTCTGTTTGTTGGCGAAGCTCAGCCACGTCCCGCGATCGGACAGGGTGTAGGCGTTCATGCCCGCCGCCGCGTTCAGCGCCGCGCCCATGCCCCCGCCGATGTCACGATACCACTGGTCGCCCTCTGCGAGCACCGGCTGACGGCCAGCGGCCCGCCACAGGCGCTTCTCCAGAGCATCCGTGCCGCTCTTGTCGCCGCGGGAGACGAACGGTGCCTTGGCCGCCGCGATCGTCTTCAGCGCCGCCAGCGCGTCGTGCGTGCCCATGACATGCGCGGGATCGTTCGCGGGGCCGACGATGATGAAGTCGTTCCACGCAATCTGGCGCGGATCCATGCCATGGCCCTGGCCAATGAATTTGGCCTCGGCCTCGGGATCGTGGACCAGCACGAGATCGGCATCGCCGCGCGCCGCCGTCGCCAGCGCCTGGCCCGTGCCCTGCGCCACCACCCGAACCTGGATGCCGGTCGCGGCGGTGAAGGACGGCAGCAGATGATCGAGTAGTCCCGAATCCTGCACCGACGTTGTCGACGCCAGGACGATGGACTGTGCGCGGGCGGCCGTAACGGACGCGGCCAGCAAGGCCAGCCCCAGGACGAGGCCAAGCCGTCGAACGATCGTCTTCATCGTTTTCCTCCCGATCCAAGCGCGAACGCCGTGGCGCTGATGGCGATGCTAATGCCGATCAACACGAATCCCAATCCGAGCGCCAGCGACAGGTTGCCCTTGCTCGTCTCCAGCGCGATCGCCGTCGTCATGGTGCGGGTATAGCCGGCGATGTTGCCGCCCACGACCAAGATAGCCCCCACTTCCGAGATGGCACGCCCGAAGCCCGCCAGCCCCGCCGTCACCAGTCGCGTCCGGCCCATGACGATCAGTTCCGGAATCGCACGCAGCGGCGTGGCGCCGTCGACCTGCAGCGCTCCGCCATACTCTTCCCACAGATCGGCTGTCGTGCGGTGCACGAGTGCCGCCACGATCGGCGTCGCCAGCACGGCCTGGGCCAGCACCATGGCGCCGGGCGTGAACAGCAGGCCCAACACACCAAGCGGCCCCGAATGGGAGAGCACCAGATAGAGCGCCAGGCCGACCACGACCGGCGGCAGGCCAAGCAGCGCATTGGCCATCACCACCAGCACCCGTCGCCCCGGAAATCGGCAGACCGCCAACCCCGCCCCGAACGGCAGGCCGACGGCGATGGCCAGCGCGGTCGCCGACAGGCTGACGCCCAGCGACAACGCCACGATGCGGCGGAACTCGTCCGACGCGAGGGTGGTCCAGAAATCGCTCATGTCGGCCAGGCGCAATTTCGCGCTTGGCGACCGGCCTAAGCCAGCGCCTTGACGAGTTCCGAGACGATTCGCGCCTGGGTGTCCTGGTCGAGGTAGGGATGCATCGGCAGGCTGAGCGTCTCGTGCGAGAGGCGTTCGGAAGCCGCCACGTCGGTGCCGAGATGGTAGTGGCGGTAGGCCGACTGACGGTGGAGCGGCGTCGGATAGTAGATCGCGGTAGGCACGCCGGCCGCCTTCAGCCTGGCGGCCACGTTGTTGCGGCGACCGTCGGAGATGCGGATCGTGTACTGCGCCCACACCGAGCGCGCGTCGGGACGCACGGTGGGCGTCACCACCCGATTGCGCAGGGCCTCGGTGTAACGCGCCGCCACGGCCTGCCGCTTCTCGGTCTCGTCATCCAGGATGTCGAGCTTGCACATCAGGATCGCAGCCTGCAGCGTGTCGAGCCGGCTGTTCACGCCGATGCGGACGTTGTCGTACTTGTCCGCCCCCTGCCCGTGCATCCGCAACGACTTCAGCACCGCCACCAGTTCGGCGTCGTCGGTCACGATGCCGCCGCCGTCGCCGTAGCAGCCCAGCGGCTTGGCCGGGAAGAAGCTCGTCGTCGTGACCGGCGCCAGCGTGCCCACCTTGCGGCCTCCCAAGGCAGCGCCAAAACTCTGCGCGGCGTCGGCAATCAACAGCAGGTCGTTGGCGTCGCAGAAGGCGTTGAGCCTGTCGTAGTCGGCGGCCAGCCCGAACAGGTCGACCGCGATCACCGCGCGCGGCTTCAGGCCCTTGGCCTTGGTCGCTGCGAGGGCTTCGTCGAGCTTGCCGGCGTCGATGTTGAAGTCGGCGGCGTGCACATCGACGAACACCGGCGTAGCGCCAACCAGGGCGACCGCCTCGGCCGTCGCCGTGAAAGTGAAGTCGGGCACGATCACCGCGTCGCCCGGTCCGATCTTCCTGGCCATCAGCACGAGCTGGATGGCGTCCGTACCGTTGCCGCACGACACCGCGAAGCGCGCGCCGCAATGGGCCGCCAATTGCGCCTCGAACGCCGCCACTTCGGGGCCGTGGATGAAAATGCCGTGGGCGAGCACCTTGGCCATCGCCTCGTCGATCTCGCGGGAAATGCGCCGCCGCTGGGCGGCCAGATCGATGAACGGTATGGACTGGTTCACGCGACGGCATCCTTTCGGGCAATTTCCTCGAGGCGGCCGGGACCGGCCTCGCGATAGCGCCTGCCCTCGCGCGGGCAGACAAGATCCTTGGTGAGTCTCTCGCCGGAGTGGCTGACCCAGCCGATCTGGCGTGCGGGCACGCCCGCCATCAGGGCGAAGGGCGGCACGTCCTTGGTCACCACGGCGCCGGCGGCGATGAAGCAGTATTCGCCGAGCGTGCTGCCGCAGACGATGGTGGCATTGGCGCCGATCGTGGCGCCACGCTTGACCAGCGTGGGCAGGAACTCGTTCTTGCGTTCGACCTCGGCGCGCGGGTTGAGGACGTTGGTGAAGACGCAGGACGGCCCGCAGAACACGCCGTCCTCCAGGGTCACGCCGGGATATATGCTGACATTGTTCTGGAGCTTGCAGCGGTCGCCCAGGCGGACATCGGGACCGATCATGACGTTCTGGCCGATGTTGCAATTCTCGCCGATCACCGTGTTCTTCAGCACGTGGCTGAAGTGCCAGATGCGCGTGCCCTTGCCGATCGTGGCGCCGTCGTCGATCGCGGCGAGCGGATGGGCGAAATAGCCGGCATCGCTGGAGGCCGCGGCGACCGGCGCGCCCGCCGCGCCCGTCACCTCCGTCAGCGCGATCGACTTCTTGCCCTCGAGCGAGCGCTGGCCCGCCTCGAGCACCGCGAGCACCGAGAGGCCTTCCCGGCCGTCCGTCCGCGCCTTCGCGCCCGACGACACCGCGTCCATGAAATGACGGCACTCGTTGCGCAACGGTTCAGACTCCTCGAGCACCACCGCCTCGCCGGCCGCCTTGCGCGGCTCGGGCCGGCCGTCGATCCAGTCGATCGAATGCCGATAGAGGGTGAGCTTGTCCTTCCACGGCAGCCCGTCGTCGAACACGGCCATGGCCTTGTCGCCGATCACCACGAGTTTCTGCTCCTTGAACGGATGCAGCCACGACACATAGACATGGGCGCCGATGCCGCTGGCGAACCGCAGGTGCATGATCGTCGTATCGACGATCGTCGGATGCAGATGATACGAACCTTCGGTGTGGATGCTCTCGGGTGCCTCGCCGGCCAGCGACAGGATCATCGAGATGTCGTGCGGAGCGAAGCTCCAGATGATGTTCTCCTCGCGCCGGACCTTTCCGAGGTTCAGGCGATTCGAATACATGTGGCGGATGCGCCCCAGGGCGCCTTCACGCACCAGCGCCAACAGCCTGATGAAGGCCGGATGGTACTGCAGCAGGTGCCCGACCATGAGCACGAGCCCGCGGCGCTCGGCCTCGGCGGCCAGTTTCACTCCCTCCGCATAGCGCAACGCCAGCGGCTTCTCGACAAAGACGTGCTTTCCAGCATCGAGCGCCTGCTTCACCAGGCGGTCATGCGTCTCCGCCGGCGTGGCGATAGCGACGGCCTCGACATCCACGCTCGCCAGCGCCTGTTCCCAGGTGAGCACGGGCGCGTTGTACTTGGCGGCGAAGGACGCAGCGACCTCGGGGCGCGCGTCGACGACTCCGGCCAGGGCATCGAGAGCGGCGAAATTCCGGACGAGATTGGCACCCCAATAGCCACAGCCGGCGACAGCAATTCGCGGCACGCTCGTAACCTGTGACATCCTGAGAAAAGCCCCGTTTTCGGCTGTTTCGGCAGCCTACGACCCCAATCGGCCGCAGTTATCGAGTCAAAGGGGGAACGGGTCAAGCCGACGCAGCAATTTCTTCGCCGCCCGCCTGCCGGCGCCGCCGCGCAACGGCTTTTTCGTGCTAGCGTGCCGCCGATCGCGGCGGCAGGACCAACGAACAATGAACAGGCGTATTTCCGTCATCGGCCTCGGCTATGTCGGCCTTCCCGTGGCCGCCACCTTTGCCCGGGCCGGGCATCCGGTGATTGCCTACGACATCGACACGCGCCGCATCGCCGAACTGCGCGACGGCCACGACCGGACCGGGGAGGTCGAAAGCGCCGCCCTGAAGACGCCCGGTCTCGAGTTCACCACGGACGCCCGCGATCTCGCGGCCGCCGACTTCCATATCGTCACCGTCCCGACGCCCATCGACGCCAGCAAGCAGCCCGACCTCGAGCCGCTGCGCCGCGCGTCGACCACCATCGGCGGCATCCTCAAGAAGGGCGACATCGTCGTCTACGAGTCGACGGTCTATCCTGGCGTGACCGAGGACATCTGCGTGCCGATCCTGGAGAAGGTATCGGGCCTCGCATGGAAGATCGCCTTCAACGTCGGCTACTCCCCCGAGCGCATCAATCCCGGCGACAAGGAACGCCGCTTCGATAATATCCTGAAGATCGTCTCGGCCGACGCCCTCGCGGCGCTCGACGTCGTCGACGCCGTCTACGCCAGCGTGGTGACGGCCGGCACCCATCGCGCGCCCTCGATCCGGGTCGCGGAGTTCGCCAAGGTGCTGGAGAACACCCAGCGCGACGTCAACATCGCGCTCATCAACGAGATCGCCCTGATCTGCGACCGGCTGGCCATCGACACGCACGATGTGCTGACCGCCGCCGGCACGAAGTGGAATTTCCTGCCGTTCCGCCCCGGGCTGGTGGGCGGCCACTGCATCGGCGTCGACCCGTTCTACATCGCCCACAAGGCCGAGGAAGTCGGCTATCACCCGCACGTCATCCATTCCGGCCGCCGCGTGAACGACGGCATGGGCGTGCATGTCGCCAACCGTGTGGCGCGCAGCCTGATGCGCCGCCCCAGCGCCGGCCAGCCGACCGTCACGGTGCTCGGCGCCACGTTCAAGGAGAACGTGCCCGACATCCGCAACACGCGCGTCGTCGACATCGTGCGCGAGCTCGAGGATTTCGGCATCACCGTCCAGATCCACGATCCGCAGGCCGACGGCAACCTGCTGCACGAAGAATATGGCCTCAGCCTCACCGCGCTCGACCGGCTACAGCCGGCCGATGCGATCGTCGTCGCCGTGGCCCACCGCCCCTACCGAGACGGTGGCTGGAGGATGCTGGCGCCGTTGCTGAAAAGCACCGGCGGCTTCGTCGCCGACGTGCCCGGCCTGCTCGACCGCGGCAGCGTGCCGGCCGGAGTCACCCTCTGGCGGCTCTAGCCGCTACATCAGTCTCCGGCGGCGCCAGCTGCTACATGGGCGGCGCGATGCCGTCCTTGCCGACCAGCAGACGCGACGTGCTGAAGGTACCGTCCTGGGCCTTGACCGCGCCGGTGAAGACCTTGGCGCCGACCTTCGCATCTTCCTTCTTGCCCGGGAGGAAGGTGACGATCGGTGTGCCGGGCTTGACCTTGATGGTCTGCGTGCCGGTCACGCCCTGCTTGTCCTTGTAGTCAAGCTTCAGGGTCTGGCCATCGCCACCAGCGGCCACGGTGGCGACCGTGGCGTTGGTCATCATGCTTTGCGGCTGAAGGTCCCACGGGTAGTGGCCCTCGTTGCTGCCGCGCGCGGCTTCCGGAAAGACCAGCACTTCGAGCGCCGAGCGATCGGCGTCGCTGCCCATGGATGCCACGCCGACAAAGCTGCCCACCTTGATCTCGGAGATGGCGACGGGGGCGACCAGCGCCACGCCCCAATTGTCGTTCAGCTTGACTGCAACGGACGTTCCTTCGCGCGTCGCGATGGTGACGGTCTTGTCGTCGATCGCGGTGATGGCCCCGCGCAGCCGCGTGGGCGTTCCCTGCGCCATGGCGGAAGCCGTCGCGAGCAACGCAACCGACGCGACAACGACTCCGGTGAACAGACGAATGGAGGTCATGGCATTCCTTTCTCGGAAGCGAGGCACGGACTGTTGCACGGTGACCAATCGCGAGCCGCTTACGATTGCGTGAACGGCCAGGCGATTGCTAGGGCCGGTCGGCCTCGAGGTAGAGACTCTCGATTTCCCGCTCGCGCAGATCGAGTTCGCCCGGATCGCCGAGACGGGTCTTTCCTGCCGGCGGGGTCTCGATTCGCCGGAAGCCGCACTCTTCGACCAGCCGGGTGAGCGAGGTGCTGTCGTACATCCAATGATGCCCGCGACCGCCCGTCAGGGCCCGGTGCACCCGCGCGACCAGCCCCCGTGGCTTGTCGATGTCGAACTGGAGCTGGGCGATGAAATGGTCGGCATTCCCCTTCTCCATGTATTCGAGGATGCTCCACCGCAGGTTGGGAACGGCCAGGCGCAGGACACCGCCGGGCTTCAGCACGCGCAGGCACTCTAGAAGGAAGAGCCATGCCTCGTGCCTGTCGAGATGCTCGATCATGTGCGACGAGTAGACGACGTCGACCGAGCCGGCGGCGTGCGGGATGCGGCCTGCCCCGTCGGCGTGCCTGATCCCGAGTTGCCGGCACCGGGCGATGAATTCGACATTGCCGTCATCGACGACACCGACGAACCGCAGCAGCCGCGTCAGCAACGGCCAGCGTGCCAGCCGGACGGCAGGCGAATTGTCGTAGTTGATCCACCCCGGCGTCGGTGCATCGCCGCAGCCGATGTTGAGGCGAACCATCATCGCCTCAGCCGTCCAGGGTCGAGAGGAAGCGCCGCTCTTCCTCGTGCAGCACGAGGCATGTCAGCCGGCCGCTGATGAACGCGCCGGTATCGAGATTGATCCGATGGGTGCGATCCTGCGGCACGTCGACGATCGTATGGCCGTGGACGACGACGCGCCCGGGCAGCGGGATGCGGCTACGCAGGAAGTCGTCACGGATCCACATCATGTCGCCGGGTGTCTGCTTCTCGAGCGAAATGCCCGGCCGGACGCCGGCGTGGACGAACACGTAGTCGCCGATCTCGTGCCGGAAGACGCAACGGCGGAAAAACTTGAGGTGGCTCTCCGGCACGGCGGCCGCCAGCGCCGCGCGCAGTTCGATCACCTGTCTGCCGCTGCTCGGAAGCGTGCGCAGGGGAACCCCGTACGACAGCAGGGTCTCGAGGCCGCCGAACGTCAGCCAGTCCAGCCCGTCGCTGATGCGGTCCAGGAAGGACAACAGCGCCTCCTCATGGTTGCCCATGAGGCGGACAGTGGTGAAGCCCGCCAGCGGTCCCGTCAGCAGCCGGTCGACCACGCCCCGACTCGCCGGACCGCGATCGATATAGTCGCCGAGGAAGATCAGGGTCCGCTGGACGTCGGCCGGGAAGCGGCCGGCATCGGCCTCGATGCGGCGCAGCAGGTCGTCGAGCAGATCGAGGCGGCCGTGGATATCGCCCACGGCATAGGCGGCCTGACCGGGCGGAATCCTGCCCGGACGAGCCGTCGAAGCCCTCCGAAACCAGCGTCCAAACATGTCCAGCCCGCGTTACCCCACCAGGGGGACGGCTTACTTGATGCCGGGGACGATGCGCTTCAACTTGGCAAAGCCGCTGGGCTCGCTCTTCGCGGCGCCACCGCCACTGCCCCCACGCGTGCCGCCGACCCCATAGTAGCCGTGGTAGCGGGAGTAGTAGTCGCCGTAGTCGCCGTACTCGTAGAGAGCGTGCTTGGCAAGATTCACCTTGTTGATGACGATGCCCACGCGATCGGTGACGTTGAGCAGCGCCGCGACCGCCGTCTTCACGACGTCGCGCGGCGTGCGCGCCCAATGCACGATGAAAATCGTGTAGTCGGCGAGCTGCGAGATGATGCGTGCGTCGGACACCGCCATGACCGGCGGGCTGTCGAGGATCACCAGGTCGTAGCGTTCGGAGAAGGTCGCGAGGGCGGCCTTCATGGCGTGCGACTCGAGGATTTCCGGGGCGTTCGGGGTGTTCGGGCTGGCGCAGATGTAGTCGACGCCCGACATCGCCTGACGCTGGATGCACTGGTCGATCGTCTTGGTGCCCATCAGGTACTCGTCGATCGTGCCGCCGCGGTCGTTGAGACCCAGCGCGACCGCGAGCTTCGCCTGACGGAGATCGAGGTCGACCAGCAGCACGCGACGCGACGCGTTCATCTTGGTCAACAGGCCGCCCAGCGCTGCCGCGAAGGTCGTCTTGCCTTCGCCCGGCGTCGACGAGGTGACGGCAATCACGCGTGCCGGCCGGTCGAGGTTGCTGAGGCTGATGGCGGTGAACACCGCGCGCATGGCCTCGGCCGCCGACGACGTCGTCTTGTCGAGGATCTGCCCGACGATGGACGCACGCTGGCCGATCGTGTTGCGGACCAGCGGGACCATGCCGAGCACGGCCACGCCCGTTGCCTTCTCGACCTGGGAGGCCGAACGGAACACCCGGTCGAGCTTCTCGGCGGCGATCGCCCCGGCCATGCCGAGCAGGCAGCCGACGAGGAACGCCGCGAACAGGCCGGTCTTGTACTGCGGCGAGGATGGCGAGCCCGACGGCCAGGCATAAGCCAGGATGCGGGCATCGGGACGCTGGATGTCCTGCTGCTCGCGCAGTTCCTTGAAGCGGTTGAGGAAGCTCTCGTAGAGGGCGCGGTTGGATTGCGCCTCGCGCTCGAGCTGCTTCAATTCGGCTTCGTACTGGCTGGTCGCCCCCGAGAGGACGGAGGCGCGGTCGACCTGGGTCTTGAGCTCTTCTTCCTCCGACTTGGCGGCGTCGAGTTCGGCGCGAATCGCCAGCGTGATGCTCTGCGTGGCCTGCAGGAAGCGCTGGCGCAGGTTCGCCAGCTCGGCATGGGCCTGGGCGAGCTTCGGATAGGCCGGGCCGAACTGCGTCGACATCTCGGCGATCTTGCGGTTGAGCTCGGCCTCCTGGGTGCGTAGCGCGTTCAGCGTACCACTGTTGGCGACCTCGGCGATGTTGGCCAGCTCGTTGGGATTGAGGCTCGCCTTGCTGAGCGCGACGAGGCGGCTCTCCTTCTCGATGCGCCGCGTCTTGGCGCCGATGTACTTGCTGTTGAGGTCGGTCAGCGTCTGTGCCGACACCGAGCCCTCCGGGCTGCCAGCGAGGCCCTTGTCGCGACGATAGGTGGCGACGGACTCTTCGGCGACCTGCAGGTTGCGGCGCAGTTCGGCCAGGCGCTCCTCGAGCCACTCGGTGGCCCGGCGGTTGGCCTCGTTCTTGTTGTCTACCTGGTCGGCCAGGTAGACCTCGGCGATCGCGTTGGCGATGCGCGCGGACATCGTGCCGTCCGTGCTCTCCACCGTCACGAGGATGACGAAGGTACGGCCCAGCAGCGTGACGCTGAGATGACCCGCAACCGTGCCGATCGCGGCACGACGGCCGGGATCACTGTCTTCCACGCGCGCGGGCTTCGCCGGCGCCGCGGCCTGCTGCTGCGGCGGCGGAGCCGGCGCCAGCAGCGAGGAGATGCCCGAGTGCCAAAGCTCGCGCACCGGCGCGAGCGCCGTGTCGAGGAAGCCCGGCGGGCGGGTGCCGTTGAAATCGGGGTTGGACGCGAGACCGAGCCGGTCGACCACGCGACCGATCAGGAACTCGGACTGGATGACTTCAAGTTCGCTCTGGATGGCGCCGATGTTCAGCGTGTCGACGCTCGACAGCGCCGCCTCGGTGCTCACGACCTTGAACGTGCGGGTGTCGAGCATGATGCGCGACGACGCCTTGTACATCGGTGTCGCCTGGGCGATGACGAGCGCCATCAACACGACGGCGATCAGGCCGGAGCCGACGATCAGCGCCTTGCGGCGATTGAGCAGCCGCAACCACTCCCAAAGCTCGTTCGGTCCTTCGACCGGGCGTTGTGGTGGCGCTCCCACGGAATCCACGGCCGCAGAAATACGATGAAGGCCAGTCTCTTCGCCCATTCGGTCGACTTTTGGCAGCGATCCCATTCCACACCATCCTACGACTACACCAGCCGCGACAAACCTTCAGTCCCTGGCACCAATACTTCATCCCCGCCGCCCACCGGCCAGCGGAGATGCCAACTCGATTTCGGACAATGCGGCCCCAAACCGCCCTGTCCGTGGCCGCGTACGGCGCTAGAACCACCTCTCCGGCACGCGGATCACGTCACCCGGCTCGACCAGCGTGTCTTCCGTCACGTACTCTTCTTCCGAGGAATCCGCGAAGAAACGCTTGATCGTGATATTTGCCCGCGACGCGCGGCGGGTGAACCCGCCGGCCAGCGCCACCGCCTGGATCACCCTCAGGCAGGAAACATAGGGGAAGGAGCCCTGCCGGCCCACTTCGCCAATCATGTAGAACGGCCGCGTGCTGATCAGCTCGACGCTCAGCACGCTCGAACTCGTGAAATAGCGGGCATCGCGATAGCGCTGCACCAGCCGCGACTCGAGATCGCCGATCGACAGGCCGACCACCGGCACGGGCCCCAATCGGCGGGCGGTGATCGCCCCGCTCGAATTGACCTCGTAGTCGCTCGAAATGTCGGGATCGGACGGCACGATGACGCGCACCTTGTCGCCGGCACCCAGCCTGTAGGCGCCGCTGCCGCCCTTCTTGCAATCGGTGACCGGCGCGTTCGGCGGACCGTTCGCGGGAGGCGCGGTGTTGAACGCAACGACCTCGCGCGACGGCGGCACCGGCAATTGCGTCACACCCGTCGTGTCTCTCGGGCCGCAACCGGCCAGGCCGATCGCGACCGCCATGACGATCGCCGAGACAACCGGCTTCCAGAACTTCGAGGGCTCGCTCATGCGAGGAAGGCCTTTCTTGATGCACTGCACGACGTCACCGCTTGGCCGATAGCCGGATGGAGAAAAGTTGACGATTATAGGATGGACCGGCGGTCGAATCCGTCGAAGCGCCCTGGGTATACTCGAACACCGGACCGATCGAGAGCTGTGGCCGGAAGGAATACAGGAATCCCAGCGTGCCGCGAGTGAACGTGTCGGTGCGCGGCGTGGCGCCCAGACCGTCGATCGGGTTGTAATCGGTCATGTTGTAGGACAGCCCGCCGGTCATCGTCCATTCAGGGAGAATCTCGTAGGCGAAATCCATACCGAACACCGTCGAGGTGGTGTTGCGATAGGCCGAGAGCGCGGTCTCCGAAATCGACCTCGAGAGCGACGGCCGCAGGACAAGGAAGGGAATGCCATCCCAGCTGCCACCCAGAGAGAAGACGTAGGCAGACGTCGTTCCCAGGCCGCCCTCGGACGAATTGGTCGAATAGCCGACGGAGCCCGCAATGGTGCTCGTCGGATTGATCTTCCAGGTGCCGCCGACGTTCATGCCGAGCGCAGTTGAATTACGGTTCTGACCGACGGAGTCGATGGCTTGTTCGTATTTCGTCTGCGTCAGGCTTGGGCCGACGGACAGCGTGATGTCGTCGGAGAGTTCGTAGGAAATGTTGAAGTGCTCTTCGTACGTCGTCCGGTTGCGGCTCTGCGCATCGAGGCCGACCGAGGTGATCGTGCTGAAGTCGGTGAACCAGGCGCGCGTGGCCGAGGCGCCGACTTCGATCCCCACCCTGTTGAATTTCTTGGTGGTCGACAGCATCAGCGGAATGGACTCGTTGACGGTCGGCGCCTGGGCGAAGGAGACGTTCGGCGTGCCCAGCGCCTCCGTCGCGCGCCGGTATCCGGTCGAATAGGTCAGCGTCCAGTCGTCCCGGATGTCGATCCGACCATCGACGACCAGGAAATAGTTCTGATAGTTCTGCGTCGGCGCGCTTTGATAGAAGCCGAACCCGCCGCCCATCAGCAGATTGATCGAGTGATTGAGCCACTCCGAGCGCAGCGCGAGGGTGGGAGCGATGATCGTCGACAGCGAGGACGTGAGACTGCCCGCCGAGGCGTTCTGCGCGAAGACGTTGCTGTCGTAGCCCGTCGTGATGTCGACGCCGGGAAAGAGCCGGAACGAGCCCATGGTGATTCCGAGTTCGTCGCCGCCGGGCGCCCCGCCCGCCGAAGTGCCATCCGCCGCCCGACCGCCGATCAAGCCGGCCCCTCCCAACGTATCGCTGAGGCCGGGGATGAGTTGGGTCGACGGGTTCTGTACGGTCGTCCCGGGAGGCAGCGGGATCGGCGGCGGCGCCGTCACCGTCGGCACCGGCGTCGAGGCGTCGGGTGCGCCGCTCGTCGTGCCGCCGAGTCCGCCGCCTGGAGTCGACGACGTCGAGTCACCTGGCTGGGTCGTCGATTGATCGCCGGTCGTGGTGCCGGGCGCCGCCGGCCCGATGGTAACGCCCGGCAACGCTGATCCCACCTGCCCGAACGCAAGCGAGGCGGAGCATGTGAGCAAGGCCCAGCCCAACAGCGGCGACCATATGAACTGTACGCGACTCGCACTGATCGTCATAGGCGTTACGGGCCATCCCGGTACGAGTGGCATCGTCGGTTGAGCAAAGGTCTGCACGGGCGCAGGCGACTAACTGCCGCTGACGACAACGACTGGCGGCTGCGGCGGCGGGATGTAGCAGGCAGCACAGGGTTGCGGCGTCGGCGTTGGTGGCGGCGCGGGCGGTGGCGCAGGCGGCTGCGGCGGCGGCGGGTCGGGCGGAGGCGGTGGGCCGGCCGTCGGCGGCTGTGGCGGCGCAGGTGGCGGCGCGGGAGGCTGCGGTGGTGCGGGTGGCGGAGGCGCCACTTCAGGCGGCGGCGCAGGCGGCGGCGCGAGCGGGATCGGGCCCGGCAGCGACACGATTTGCAGCGGCGGCGCCGAAGGCGGCGGTGTCGGGATGTTGATGTTCACGGGCCCCGCAACCGTCGCAGGACCACCGGCGATGAGCGGAGCCGCCCCCTGAAGCGGGCCGACGCCGACGAGCGGGCCGTTGCCACCCTGGAGCGGACCGGCGCCCAGCAACGGACCGGCACCCTGAAGAGGACCGGCGCCCAGCAGCGGCCCCGCACCTTGCAGCGGGCCAGCGCCTTGGAGAGGGCCGGCACCTTGCAACGGGCCGGCGCCCTGGAGAGGACCGGCGCCTTGCAATGGCCCCGCACCCTGGAGCGGACCGCCACCCTGGAGCGCGTCACCGCCTGCAACAGGACCATTGCCTGCAACGGGACCATTGCCCTGAAGAGCATTTCCACCGGCGTTGGGGCCGCCGCCCTGGAGCGGGCCACCCACGGTATTCGGGCCAGCCCCTTGGAGAGGACCACCACTTGCGAGAGGACCACCGCCAGGGATCGAGTCACCACCCTGCGGGCCATTGTTTCCAGCCACTGGACCGCCCGGCTGACCGCCGCCCTGACCACCACCGTTGTCGCCGCCTGGCTGACCACCCTGTGCGTTCTGCTGCCCGCCGTTATTGTTGTTGTTCCCGCCCTGCTGACCGTCTTGGGCGTTCTGCTGACCGCCGTTATTATTATTGTTATTGTTGTTCGCACCCGGCTGCCCACCGGTCAGCGCGTTCGGCGCACCGCCCTGCTGGCCGCTGTTGTTCAGCGCGTCAGGCTGCCCTTGCGCGAAGGCGACACCACACCAAAGAATGGTGATCGCCGCCACCAGACCCTGCGTTCTAAGTGCAATTTTGTTCATAAATCCCACCTAGTCCCTTGCCGCCACGTTGATCGAGTTTTTGACTGTAGCCTGCAAACCAACTTGGCATCGACCGTGGCCACCGGGTCGATCCTCCCAAATCTGCCACCAAAATACCGAAATTCTTGAAAGATTCCAAGCTGCCAAACGCCTTTGGTGCCGATCCATTGTTTCGCCGAGGGGCCCTCCCGGCCGCCGGCCCCACTCCAAATCGGGGTTTCCCTCCTACGCGTGCGGCCTTTGGGCGGATTTCTGCCATCGGTCGGCCAGCACCTCGAGCGTCGCGGCAAAGCCCGCCGGGTTTCCGCAGTTCACGCGCCAATAGGTCGCCCCCGCCCGGCGGGCCAGCAGGTCGACGTCGGATTCTGCGCTTCCCACGAAGATTATCGGCCTGCCGGAGTCGAGGCAGGCATAGATTTTCGACGGCATGACATAGCCGACGAAACTGTCCTTGAGGGTCACGAGGTGCGCCTCCGGTGACAGCAGAAGGCTCGGCAGGCGGTCGAGCGGCACCGGTGCGGATCTATGGAACGGCAACCCTTCGGCCGCGAACCGGCGCGCAAGCTCTTCCGTTCCGGTTCCTGCGGCACTCAGCCACAGTCTTACCCGGCCCGAGCCCTCGCGGTGATGCCGCCGATAACCCTCGGCAACGGTCTCCACCTCGTGGGCGATGCCGTAGTTGCCCGAGTAGAGCAGAACGCAAGAGCCCAGGAGATCGGCGGGCAAGGGCTCCATGGGCTGTCCGGTGGGGAACGAGACGGGCGAGCCGTCGCGGACGAGCGCAATGCGCCCGCGATCGACACCGGTCTCGTTGAGACGCCGCAGCTGGTCCTCGCCCAGCACTTCGAAACGATCGACCCGGCGGCGCCAGAAATTGGTCAACCGCAGCAGCATCTTCAGCATGAGCGACGTACGCAGCTGGGCGGCGATCAGGCATTCGGGATGAAAGTCGGTGATGCGATAGACCAGCTTGCCCTTCCAGAATGGCTTCAGCGGCACGAGCATGTGGATCAGGAACGGCGGCGATCCGGTGAAGAGAACTCCCGACGCTGCGCGCAGCCGGCCGAACGCAGCGAAGACCAGCCGCAGGTCGGTGCCGATCGTCCACAGCAGCCTGCGCAGCAGCGAGCCGCGCGGGACCGGTCGCGCCGCCAGTCGAATCTCGGTCAGGCGTCCCTTGCCCACCGTCTCGTGCCGACGCGACGACGCTTCGGTCGACAGGCCGACGAGGGTGACATCGTGGCCTTGCGCGGCGAGCGCGCGCGCCCGCATCTGCATGTACTGGCCGACCGCGCCGAAATCCGGCGGCAACCAGTCGGCGATGATCACGATCGCGGGTTCGGACGCCGGATCGAACGGACTGCGCTCCAGCAACTCGATCATGCGCGGGCAGTCCTCATGCGTTCACCGCGAGCACCGAGCGGTAGAGATCCTCCATCCGGCGGGTGACGGCCCGCCAGCTGTAGTCGGCAACGACGCGGGCCTGTCCGGCGCGCCCCATCGCCTGGCTCGCCACGGGATCGCCCAGCAGGACATTGAGTCCGTGCGCGATGCCGGCGGGAGAGGCGTCGACGACCGCGCCGGCTTTCGCCTCGCGCACGATCTCCGACATGCCGACATTCGGCGTTGCCAGCACCGGCACGCCGCGCCGCATCGCCTCGAACGCCGACAGGCCGAAATTCTCCGACAGCGACGTCATCGCAAAGACCCTGGCGGCGGCGAACAGCGCCTCCTTGTCGGCGCCGTCGACGAACCGCGCGAGGATGGTCACGCGATCCCCGACGCCCAGACGCCGCGCCATGGCCGTGAGGCGGGCCGCCTGCCCGTCGGCATCGGCGCCGGCGACCACCACCCGGGCGGACGGCGCGAGCGGCAACGCGGCAAGCAGACGGTCGAGGCCTTTCTCCCAGCTGATCCGGCCCAACGCCAGCACGATGCCGCCGCCGGCGACGGCCGCGGCGACATCGGCCGTCAGCGCCTGGCCCGCGGTCGCGGGCGGTTCGTCGACGCCATGCGGAATCGTGGCCACGCGCGGCAACGACCAGCCGAAGGCTTCGAGATGGCGGGCTTCGACGGTCGAGGCCGCCTGCACGGCGGCGGCAGCCTCGATCGTGCGCCGGTCGATCAGGCCGAGCCAGGCCGCCTTCACCCACCGGTTCTTGCGGCGGATGAGTTCGGGCACCAGCATGCCGTGCGGCGAGACAACGTAGGGTTTGCCATGGGCCGTCGCCGCCCGCGCCGCCGCCCACGGCGGCCACAGGTAGAGGGCGTGGACATGCACGAGGTCGAAGCCTCCCACCTCGCCGGCGAGTGCCCGCCGGAGCGGCGGCGACCAATAGAGGCGGCGCAGGAGGCGGCTTGGAAAGTACGTCACCTTGACGCCCTCGACGTCGACTGGCCGGCCCAGCGGAACCGCACTGTCGTGAGGGCCGTCGACGCTGGTCGTGAAGACATGCACATCGTGGTCTTGCGCCGCCAACTCCCGGCACAGGGCATGAACCGCCAGGATGGTGCCGCCGTATCGTACGGCGGGCAAATATGTCGGTACGACATGCAAAAGGCGCAAGAGCTTGTCCAAGGCTTGAAGTTCGTCCAATTTCAATAGCATAGATAGCCGACGAATGACTTCCAGAGCATGAACAGGGACCTCCGACTTGGCCTACTGGCGGCCGTCGCCGCCATGATTCCCGGAAGCGTGCTCGCCCTGCTCGGGGCGCCGTCGGCCATCGTCGTCCTCGCCGCCGTCGGCAGCGGCGTCGGCATCGTGGTCGCCCTCGGCCGCCGCTGGCATCGCCAGGCCGTGTCGCGCGCCGAGGCGCAGACCACCCACCTGCGCAGCGCCATCAGCATCGCCGCGACGGCGGGAGACATCCCGACCTACTGGACCGAGCATTCGATCACGCCCGAGACGCTCACGCTGATCCAGCAATTGATCGCCGCGCTCGGCGCACGCCGCGTCCTCGAGCTGGGGTCCGGCCTGTCGACGCTGCTGATCGCCAACGCCTTCCGCCGCGCCGGCGCCGGCCGCGTGCTGTCGTTCGACGACGATGAACGGTGGGCGACCCAGACCTCCGACACGCTGGCGCGCGAAGGGCTGGGCGCGTTCGCGGAAGTCCGGGTCGCGCCGCTGGTCGAGGTCACCGCCGGCGGCCGGCGCGCGCCGTGGTACGACCTCGCGGGCCTGGGCACGAACGAGCGCTTCGATCTGGTCGTCGTCGACGGTCCCCCTGCCTGGAAGGGCGATCGCCTGGCCCGGCTGCCTGCGCTCTACGAGCTGCGGCGCCGCCTCTCGGACAACGGCGTCCTGGTGCTCGACGACGCCGCACGCGGCGGCGAGGCCGAGATCGGCCGGCAATGGCAACGGGATTTTCCCGACCTGCATTTTCGAATGGTCGCAATCGGCCGGGGCCTTTTTGTCGTAAGCTTGCAGAAGTCCACCCTCGACCTCCTTCCCGCCTGAACGAAAGAAACGTGGCGTCTTGAACGACAAGGTCTCGATCATCGTACCAACGAGGAACCGACGCGACATCCTGCGCCAGACGCTGCGCAGCGCGCGTGCCCAGTCGTGGACGAACGTCGAGATCGTCGTCGTCGACGAAGCGTCGACCGACGGCACCGCCAGGATGCTGACCAGCGAGTTTCCCGAGGTGAAGGTCGTGCGGCACGACGTGCCGCACGGACCGGGAGGCGCACGCAACGCCGGCATCGTCACCAGCGACGGCGACTGGGTCCTCTTCCTCGATGACGACGATCTGCTGCACGAGGAGCACGTCAGGGAACTCGTGATGGCGGCGAGGGACGTGCCGGCCAACTGCGTCGTGTCGGGACGCTGGCGGCGGTTCGTCGCCACATCCACCGGAACCCAGCTCGGACCGGTGATGTGCGCTCCGGCGAGCCGGCCATCCATGGAGACGCTCGCTGAATTCCTCGAACCGCAGGGAGAAGGCTCGGTCTGGACATCTTCCGCGCTGTGGCCGCGGTCGACCTTCAAGACGGTCCTGTGGGACGAACAGCTGTTCACCAACGGTGACGTCGACTTCTTCGGCAGCGCCGTCCTGGCTGGCGCGCAGATCGTCGGGCGGCCCGTCGGCATGGCCTACTATCGCGCCCACGCCGGGCAGCGCGTCGCCGGCAGCGGCTCGCTGCGCAGCCTGCTCTCGGCCGCGCGATATCGCCTGAAGTGGTCGCAGCTCCTGCTGTCGCATCCCGAGCATCAGGTCTGCGCCGAGGCCATGCGCAACGGATTCATGACCCTGCTCATCGGCCTGGCCGGCATTCCCGACGCACAGGAGTTGATGCCGTTCCTGCTCGACGCCTATCGCATGTGGGGCGGCAAGGGCTACTACGTCTCCAATCCGCCGCGCCATTCCCTGAAGTTCTTCATCGCACGCGGTGCGCTCAAGGTCGGCGGGCTGACGGTGTTGCACTGGCTGCTGAAGCAGGCCTCGCGACCCCGCCGCGTCCAGCAATCGGACCTGGCGATGTACGGCATGCCGACGACCGACGCCGACAAGACCGATGCGGCGGTGATCCGTACACTCGATGAAGCTTAGGATCTATTTCCGCCCTGCCCTCGCCGTCCTGCTGCTGCTTGCCGTCGCCGTCGTCTTCTGGCTGGCGGCGCTGAAACTTCCGCTGCTGGCCCTCCCCGCTCTTTTCTATTCCGCACTGTCGGCGCTTGGCCTGTGGGCGCTGTGGCGCATCCATCGGCTGGAGCGCTGGGAGTCGTGGGACATCCCCCGGCGCCTGCTGATCCTGGCGCCGCACGAGGACGATTGCGCGATCTCCGCTGGCGGGATCGGCGCGCGCAATCATCGCCTGGGCGGCGACACACATGTCGTCTATCTCGCGCCCGACGAGACGCCGGGGCTTGCCGCGATCCGTGCCGCCGAGGCTCGCGACGCCTGGGCCGTCGCCGGTGTCCCGCCGTCGAGCCTGCGTCATGCCGCCCTGCTTCCCCTTCTGCATGAGCGCTCGCCGGCAACGCTGCACGCAGCGGCCGGCGAGCTGCGCAGCATCATCGACGCGTTCGGGCCCGAGACGATCGTCGTGCCGATGTTCGAGGGTGGTCACGTGCATCACGACATGCTCGCGGCGCTCCTGGGACGGATCGTGACGGACAACGACCGCTTCACCGTCTTCGAGGCCCCCGAATACAGCCCTCACGTCTCCCTCGCCAACACCCCACACCGCATCGTGGCGCTCTGCGCGCGCTGGTTGTTCGGCCTGGTCTCGTACTATGGACCACCCGACGGCATCGACGGCCGGCCGGTCGACAGGATCCGGCTCGATCCTACCGACATGGACGCCAAGCGCGGCATGCTTGCCCGCTTCGTCAGCCAGAACGCGCCGTCGCTGGTCAGCACGCGCGCCTATCCCGATCGTCTCGTGCGGATGAATTTCGCGAGACAGTGGCGCCAGCCATTCGACTTCCAGCGGTCATACCTGCGCCTCGGACTCGCGGCACGCGACCGCCTTCCGGCGTGGCTCGCACGCGCCCTTCTGCCCGGTCCCACCGGCACGATCGGCCGCGATGGGTCGATAACCGACTGGCAGCAGGAATGGTCGGAAACCGCCGCCGGCGGCGCACCGGCCGTGCGGTAGCGGCTAGGCCGCCGGAAGCTCCGACGCGAAGAAATAGTCGTGGTCGATCGAATGGACGAGCCTCGCGCCGTGAGCGGCGAAAAGATCGGACAGGAACTTGAGGCGCCTCTCGCTCTCCTCCTTCGGCGTGTCCCATATCTCGATCTGGATGACGAACCTGTTCCGGGCGAACAGCTTCATCATGCCGGCGATCGTCTCCAACTCGTGTGATTCGACGTCGATCTTGATGACCAGCAGCGTGTCGGCCACGTCGACCAGGCTGTCGACGGTCGTCCCACGCACGACGCTCTCCTGGCCGGTCTCGGCCGCGACGACCCTGGTCGCGCCCCGGTTGCGCGGATTGCGCTGGAAAAGCGCGAATGTGCGCTCACCGTCGGTGGCCGCCAGCTGATGGGCGCGAATGCCCGCTTCGGCACTGTTCAGGAAGAGATTGGCCTGCAGCTGTGCGTAGTTCAATGGATCGGGCTCGAACGCGATGATCTGGTCGAACATGCCGCTCTGGTGCGCCTTGAGCGCGTAAAGTCCCCAATGGGCTCCGATGTCGAGGAACACCGCTCCCTTCTTGCCGTGCGACAGTTGCTGCCGCGCCAGTTCGAAGAGCTTGGTGAGATGCGACCGCTCCCATTCGCCGGAAAGCGTGAGGAGCCAGTCGATGGCGTTCTCACGGTCGAGCAGCAGCAGCAGCCCCTCGCGCCGTTCGATCGAATAGCGTCCCTTGAAGACGTGGGAATAGGCGGTGATCACGAGCCGCAGAATTCCGCGCACGACCGGCACGCGCGCGATATAGACGGGTATGTGGATCATTCCAAACTTTGCCTTCGCACCTGCCGCTGTCTTCGAGCAGCTGGCGCGCCCCCCTTGTCGTCACTTCAGTGTCCGAGCGGAAGCCACCACCACCGCCGCCCGTTCTTCGATCGCGGCCTGCGCGCCGATCATTGCCCAATTTCTACCACGCGCCACCGATACCCGACCAATATAGAAATTTGCACGATCCCGGGTTGAGCCGGCATGTAGCGCCCCCTGTCCGCTCCGCCCCGGCCTAGCCGAATCGCTTTGTGAGTTCGACGTAGGCGGTCGCGCACTTCTCGAGCGTTAGCTTCTCGACGATCAGCTCGCGCGGGGCAAAGGCACCGGCTTCGACCTTCGCCCAGAAGACATCGAACGTCTCGACCAGCCCGGCGCCACCGTGGAATTTCACGCCGCAGCGATCGTCCCAGTAGGGCACAGAGGACACCGGGCCGAATTTCACGGCATGCGGGAAGTATTCCGGATCCTGCCACAACCCACCCTCGTCCCAGGCGAACAGCGGCACGCCCGCCGCGAGCATCTGCTGGGCGGCGATCCCCTGTGTCTCGTGACGGCTGAGATAGATCATCGACCGGGCGCGGCGGCTGATCGCCAGCAGTTCCTCTTCACGATAGGAGCCGTAGCGAAGCGTCTCCACGCGCAGGCCCCGACGCGCCAGTTCGGCGCGCAACGGCCCGATCAAGGTCTTCTCGTAGTGCTCCCGCTGCCAATAGACCTTGTCGTAGACCAGGACGTCGACATCCCGTGCTTGTTCCGTGTGCGGCCGCCAGCGCTCGGTGTCGACTCCGACGGGCCACACTGTGACAAGGCCGGGCCACACCTTCTCGAACATCTCCTGGACCCAGGGGCTGGGCACGAGCACCTGCCTCAGGTCCCGCTGGTGCGGCAACTCCGGGTTGTCGCTCGGATGGCTGTAGATCGACGTGCCGAACAGGATCGGCGTCTCCAGCGGTATCTTGCCAAGCACATGCGGCTTGCCGAACACGCAGGCCAGCTCGTCGCGATGCGCGCGCAGCCAGCGATAGTCGTTGACCCTGTAGGGCACCCCGATGCGATCGAGGCCATCGGCGAGATTGAGAAAGGCCCGCAGCGTGCCACGGGGCTCGCTGCGTCCCCTGATGCAGGTCCGGATCAATCGTCTCGGATAACGATCGAACGGGAACCAGCGGTCGGGATCCGGTTCCTCGTAGAAGAGATTCAACGCACCGGCCTTGCTCATGCGCCCGACTTCCCGGGATGCAAGGCGGCTCTCAAGACCGGGGCACTTCCTGGAAGCCGGCGCGGTCGTCGAGCCAGTTCCAGACCCGGCCCATGAAGTATCTCGCCAGCACCACGTAGATGATCGTGAACATCACCGCCGCGCCAAGCATCTTGGGCAGGGAAATTTCAGCGCCTGTCGTGGCGCAGGTGTAGATGAACGCCATCACCACAGCCTCCCGCCCGTACCATGGCAGCGGGATCATCATGAAGTAGCGGCAGATGGCGCCGAGAATGACGCCGAGTCCAAGTATCCCCACCAGCATGCCGGGGAAGCCGAAGTCGGCGAAATTCTCCGCCATGTAACCGACGCTGATCGATGTTCCGGCGCGCATCTCCTCCGAAACATTGCCGAGCGCCAGGCGGGCGTAGACCTCGGTGTCCGACAACTGGCCCTTGTCGGGGAACAGGAAGCGCGGCTTGAAGATGTGCCCCAACGCGTCCGACCATTGCCGGGGATAGTTCTCGGCGGTGTTCGAGTTCTCCTGCACGGCGATCACGGAGCCGAAGATATCGACGTAGGCGATGCGATTGAGCAGCATCCGCGATGCCATGTCCCAATCGATATCGTCCAGCGACGACGCCTTGTCGCCGAGATAACCGTAGCGATCGGCCAGGCCCACCTTGACGTACTGCGACTCGTCGGAACCTGTCGCGAACTGCCGGAAGTCGGTCTTCACCGCGGTCCAGAACAGCGCCATTCCCGTGCCGAGCGAAAGCAGCGCCACGGCCGAGACGGCCAGCGTGCCGGTCCACCTGATGCGCGCGGCCAGCGCGGCCATGCCGAGGATGATGAACACGCTCTTGAAATCGGAGAAAAGACCGCCGAATCCGCTCACGAGCTCGAACGCCACGGCTATCACCAGATACTTCCGCCCCTTGCCGGTCGACAGCACGTAGGTGAAGAGCAGGAACAGGCCGACGATCTTGAGGCGGCCGACCGCCTCGAACTGCTGGTCGAGACTGGGCAGGATGGCGCTGCCGTAGCGGTAGAACACCGATGCGACCAGCCCGCCCAGATAGCAGATGAACAGATCCTGCGGCCGCCAGCGATGGTGGGCGCGCCGGAAGTTTGCCCCCGGTTCGCGCAGGTTGCCGAGCGTAAGGCGGAAGGCGAGGCTGAAGACGATCAGGCTCGCCAGCATGTACCAGTACGCCCGCGCGACGGTCGGGCCATAGAGGCTGCCCCCCAGTGTCTCGCCGTCGACGAAGGTGAGGATCACCCGGGCGAACACCTCGAGCCATTGCCACAGCAGGAAGAAGCAGATCGCCGCCGGCATGGTCGGCGTGGCGACGATCGAAAACATGAGCCACGGCACGAACGCCCCGGCGGCGAACGCCAACGGGTCATGTGCTGTCGGCGCAATGAACAGCAACACGATGCCAATGCCGAAGAACAGGCGGCGAAGAAAGGAATAGTCGAACCGGACTACCGGAGCTTCAGCTTCCAGGAAAGTCGCAGCCATTTCCGCGCGGGCGGCCACCAGGCTCACCGGTCCTCAATCCGGCCGCCGCCGGCGACGCGACAGGCGCGCGCGCGACGGCATTGATGCGACGTCGACCGGAGGGATCGACACCGAACTCACGCGAACCGGGCCTTGCTCCCGCTCACGGGCCGGCCGAGCCACTTCAATATGACGGGAAAACCCCATCGGGCGATGATCGACCAGACCGCAAAGGTCATGAGCAGGGTGCCGAGCATCTTGGGCAGCGATATTTCGACCCCGTCGTGCCCCATCTGGTACAGGATGGCCAGGACCACTCCCTCTCGCATCATCCAGGGCACCGGTCGCGTCGCGAAGTATCGACAGATGAGCGCCGCCAGGGAGGCGAGCGCAAAGACGCCGACCAGCATGCCGGGGAATCCGAGATCGACATAGTTCTCCGCCATGTAACCGACACTGATCGACGTGCCGCCGCGCAGCGACTCGGTGACGTCGCCGCGCGCGAGGCGAACGAACACCTCCGTGTCAACAAGCGGCGGTTTGTTGGGAAACAGGAAACGCGGCTTCAGAACGTGCTCGAGGCCATCCGTCCACTGCCGCATGTAGCCGGGCTCGGGAGCGACGTCCTGCACGCCGATCACCGAGCCGAAAATGTCGATATAGGCCAGGCGGGTGAGCAGTGCGTACGCCGCCAGGTCCCAGTCGATGTCCGACGCGTCCGCGGCCTTGCCGCCGAGATATTCGAAGCGGCTCGAGAGGGTCGTCCTGACCGTCTGCGACTCAGACGATCCGGTGGCGTACTGCCGGAACTCGCCTTTCACCGACGTCCAGAAAAGTCCCAATCCTATCAGGATCGTGGCCAATGCCACCGTCGCGACCGCCATTGTGCCGTTCCACCTGATCCGGGCCGCGACCGCGGTCACGGCAAGATAGATGAACACCGATTTGAAATCGGAGAACAGGCCGGTGAAGCCGCTCAGGACCTCGACCAGGAGAACGCCGACGAGAATCTGCCAGCCCTTGCCGCCGCTCGTCATCACCGCCGAGAACAACATCACCAAGGCAAGGACCTTGACGTAGCCTGCCGCCTGGAACGGCTGCTCGAGCGACGGCACCGCGTGGGAGAGGTAGGTGCAAATCGCCGAGACCACGACGGATACGAGGTAGAGCAGGAAGAGGTCGCGTACGCGCCAATACCGATGCGCCACGGCGAGGGCCGCCGTGGGTGGTTGCCGCTGCCCGAGCAGAACCAGGCGGAACGCAATTGCGATGACCAGCAGGCTGGCGAGCGAGTACCAGAAGGCCCGCTCGACGGCCGGGCCATAGATGCCTCCCGCCAGCGTCTCGCCGTCGACGAGGCTCTGCACCACGCGGGCGAAGGATTGCAGCCATTGCCAGAGGATGTAGTAGGCCACCGCCGCCGGCGTGTAGGCGCTGCCGATCAGCCGCAGGATCACCCACGGCAATATTCCGCATGCGGCGAAGGCCAACGGGTCTCTCGAGAAAGGCGACATGAGGACGAGGAATACCCCCACTCCCATGAAGAACCGCTGCAGCGTCGTGTAGTCGAGCCGGGTGCCCGTCAACCGGCGCGGCGCAAACGCCGCATTCAACGTCGATGTATTGTCACGCATCGGCTGGACGCATTACCCTAGGCTGGGCCGTTTCGCGATTCTGGCCGCCGCCTCCAGTATACCCTGAGCGGCCCGCCGAGGCGAGTAAACCGCCATGCGGGCGGCGATATGCCTCCGGACCACCGGCGTGTCCAAAGAAATTGCAGTTTCGACCGCCCGCGCGAACGCTTCGACGTCCCCGAAGGAAAAGACAGCGCCAGTCGTCCCCTCCTCGATCAGATCCGGGCCACAGCCGACCTTGTCGGAGACCACCGCGGGAACACCGCACGCCATGCCCTCGTTGACGGCGAGCCCCCAGGTTTCCCTGCCGTCGGACGGCAGGACGACGACGTCGGCCGCTGCATAGACGGCCGGCATCTCGCGCTGGTTGACGAAGCCGTGGAAGACGGTCGGCACGCCTGTCGCGGCCGCCTCGCGCCGGAGTTCGCCCTCGAGTTCACCCGAGCCCGCGAACGCCACCTCTACGGCGCCGCCCGCGCTTCGGATCAGCGCCGCCGCGCACAGCACGTCCAAAGGCCGCTTGCGCTCGATGAGCTTGCCCACGAACAGGATACGCCTGTCGCGCGATAGCGGAGCTGCGTCTTCCGCGGCGAGGGACCGCGCGACGTCTTTCCCGAGCACCGATCGCGCCGCGTCGCTGGCGATCCCGAAGGCGTCGTTGTCGATACAATGCGGCGAGAAGAACAGCCGATCCTCATGCACGCCGTAATGTTCGAGATATTCGCGGTTCCTCTTGCCGACATAGAGGAAGCCGTCGAAGCGCCGCAGGACGCGCGGGAAGACGATCGCCTTGGCCAGGCGGATGAGCATGCCGCGCCGTGCCATGAGCTGCGAGTCGCCGCGTACGAAGACGGGCACCCCGGCGCGCCGGCACGCGTTCGCCGCCTGGAGATAGGACCGCAGACCCCAGCCCGGCACGACGAAGGCATCGAAGCGGCCGTCGGCGATCTCGCGCGCGACCCCGGGCGTATCGCGGCCGCCAAAGTGCTCGGTCGACGGCCGGGCTGCGACGTTCTCGAGGAACTTGCTGTGGTAGCCGGACATCAGGTCGACGTTCCAGTCGAAGGCCACGCCGAAGCCCTCGCGCGCCTGCTCCTCCGCCGTCTGACGGTGCGCGAAATACACCGTCAGGTCGCACAATCCGGCAAGTTCGCGGAAGATCGGCGTGTAGTACTGGATCGGATGGCTGATCAGGAAGCCGATACGGAGCGTCATGCCGGCCCAGCGGATGCGCCCCGCCCCTCCCGGTGGCGCGCGTGCGCAAGGTCGAGCGCCTGCGCGACGGCCCGCGTCGATTCACGGGCGGAGAACGCCTCGAAGCCCGACTTGCCGGCCGCGACCGGCGCCCTCGATCCACCGCCGATGAGCGCCGCCAATCCGGCGGCGATCGCCGCGGGTTCGGGCATCTTCTGCTCGGTGAGTGTCAGCACCTCGCCGGCGTGCGCCGATCGGATCATACCGACGGCCGTGCTCTCGGCATGCAGCAGGCCGAAGATCGGCCGGCCGGACAGCATCGCCTGGAAGACCTTGGACGGCGTGTAGTGCCGCTCCGTCGAGCCGACGACGAGCACGGCATCGCTGTGCTCGAGGTGGTTGAGTGTGTCGATGTAGCCGATGCGATGGGGATGCTCGTCGACCATGTCGGCAACACCGCCGCGCTCGGCCCGAGGCTTCACCCGGTATCCTTGGGGATCGTCCGGCGACGTGCCGGTGCCGACGAAATGCACGCGCAGCCGTGCCGCCACGTCAGGCGCCGCCTCCCGCAGCGCCTTCAGCCCGGCCAGGAAGGCGTCGAGCACGACGACTCCGGCCGGCAGCAGCGCGCCGGCATAGATCATGTGGAACCTTCCGTCGTCGCGCCGGAACAGGAACGGTGGCCGGTGCAGCGTGCGCACCAGATCGAAGTCCTCCGGTGCGGCGCCCATCGGCATGGACGAGATCACGGCCTTCCTTGCCACGTCGGGATTGCGCTCGAGCATGCCCGCGATATAGCCCGGCGCCATGGCGGTGATCAGCGCCGCGTCACGCACCGACCAGGGCTCGAGCATTCTGGCGAGGCGATACGAACCCCACGCCCGCGTGAATGGCTTCTCGACCCCGGGCCACGCGTTCACCCAGGGATCCTGATAGTCGATGCCGAACGGCAGGCCATGGCGCAGGTGAACGAGGCGACCGACCGGCCCGAGGAAATTCGACGGGATCGTTACCAGCACGAAATCGATTTCTTTCCGTGCCGCCAACTGCGCCAACGCCCTGTAACAACCCCAGAACGCACGCACGCCGACGTCGCCCACCAGCCGCACCGGCCTGGTCGGGAATGTCCGCGCGTGGATCACACGCAAGCCGGGCGCGACGAGATGCGCGAGATCGGGATCGGGCCGCTCCTCGTACATCGCCGGATCGCCGGTCACGACGATCGGCTCCCAGCCGAACTCGGGAAGATAGCGTGACCACAGTCGTGCGCGTTGCGCGCCGACCAGGTTGCTGGGCGCGAAGTGTCCGCTGACGATGGCGACCCGCCGGCTCATCGCGTCGCCAGCGCCGCCCGCGCGCGGCCGTAGAGATCGAGATAGCGCTCGACCACCACGTCCTGGGTGTAGTTCTCCTCGGCGCGACGACGGCATGTCGCCCGGTCGATCGTGCCGATGCGCCCCACGGCATCGCAGCCCTCCTCGATCGATCGGATCAGGAATCCATCGACCCCCGGCCGGACGATCTCGGGCAGTGAGCCGCGCGGGCAGGAGATGACTGGCGTGCCGCACGCCAGCGACTCGGCAAACACGATGCCGAACGGTTCGTTCCACTGGATCGGCACGAGCATGGCGCACGCCCTGCCCAGCACGTCGTTCTTCTGTGCATCGTCGACCGGGCCGACATACTCGATCCCGTCGCGCCCGATCCACGGCGCGATTTTCTTTTTCCAGTAGTCGCCTTCCGGCCCCGTGTCGGCATGATTGCCGGCGATGACGAGACGCCGGCCGGTGCGGCGCGCGATCTCGATCGCCCAGTCCGCGCCCTTGATGCTCTCGACGCGGCTGAGGAAGACCAGGGGGGCGTCGCCGGCTACCGCCGGCGAGAATTTCAGCGCCTCCATCTCCGCGAAATTCGGGATGCCTTCCCAGTTCCCGCCGGCGCGTCGTCCCTGCGCCGCGATATAGTCGCTGCATCCGGTGAAGCTCAGGACCTTGGGTGCCGCGAGCCTCACGGCCAGCGCCGTCGTTCGCATCGTTGGCTCCCGCTCGTAGGTCATGACGACCGGAATGCGGCCGCGCAGGTGCGGCGTGAGATAGGCCACGCGGGAGAAGCTGTGCAGCAC